>Ga0315318_10000307_pt1 | contig 19956 bp, 30 predicted proteins | sample M1200m3416metaG_FD_203703 | JGI IMG/M metagenome (GOLD analysis project Ga0315318, IMG submission 203703) | Ammonia-oxidizing marine archaeal communities from Monterey Bay, California, United States - M1 200m 3416 | ecosystem: Environmental > Aquatic > Marine > Coastal | place: USA: California... | reverse complement strand
GCTCAGGCTCAGGCTCAGGCTCGGGCTCTTGGAAGGCGAACTCCTCTTCGGAGTGCTCCTCGTACTCCTCCCAGAACTCTTCCTCGGTGAACTCCTCGTGCTCGGCGAAGAAGACGGTGCGCTCTTCCTCGATCTCCTCCATGAAGGTCTCAACCTCTTCAAGGATCTCCTCAACATCCACTGCTTCGGCAAAGAACTCCTCGACCTCTTCCTCCCGCTCCTCAAAGTACTCATCGTCGTAATCCACCTCATCCCATTGCTCATCTTCCCAGTACTCCTCGTCCACGCTGAGGATGACTTCGCTTAAATCAAACTGATCCTCCTCTAATAGTTCCGGAATTTCCCAGTCGCTAATTTCTTCCAGTTCTTCGACGTATGACGCACCAAGCACTTCTTCCACTCGATCTTCAGCGATGGCCTGGAAATACTCAGCATCTGAGGCCACCCACGCCTCAACCTCCACTTCTTCTTGAGTAATTTCTCCGGCTTCCTCATCGAACACCAGTTCGATAACAACAGGAACGATTACTGGTTCCGGTGCGGGAGGCAAGGCAACTGCCGGCTCGTCCGGCCGGCCCGGAACAGTGACAGTCGGCTCCTCGAACACCTGTTCGACAACCCGGTAGGCGGCCATGTCGACCTCTACCTCAGCCAGCACCTCACCCTCGTCGTCCTGGATGGCGATGTCTAGGAAGTCTCTGGTTGGCTCAGGCTCAGGAATTGTGACACCAGGCTGCTCAGGTTCTGGCTCCGGTTCTGGAGCGAAGGCCACCTCGATTTGCTGTCCAGCCTCCAACTCAATCTCAACCTCAAGGGCATCGACAGCAATAGCGACAGTGGCTTCCTCAATTTCTGCGATTTCTACAACTTCTTCAGAGAAAGAGATGAGGGACTGCTCCTCCTCGAACACCTGTTCGACCTCCACGCCCCCCAGTTCCTTTGGCTCCGGCTCCTCGACAATCGCCGCCTCGATCTGTACGGATTTTTCCTCGTTGAGAAGCAGCAGGGAGAACCTTTGCGTGTCCTCCTCTTCCTCCGACGGAGTAGTCGTAGGGGTGACGGCCGATTCCGACGGAACGGGGACAGAGATCTCCTCAACGTCAGCGCTGAAGGTTTCTACGTCGGGCGGAAGGAATACCAGCACAGGGTCAGCAGTGCTGGGGCCTGAGATCAGGTAGCGATAGGTGGCGCCAGGGATCTCATTGACAAATTCTCCGTCGTAGTAGCCGAGCCGTTGACCTGATTCTGTTTCGATCTTGATAGCCATCTGCTTGCTGCCGGAAGCAGCAACAGTCACCATCGTGCCGGATTTTTCTCCGTCCTCCTGAGGACAGAAACTGCAGGTAAATGGTCCAGAGCGGGAGCGCATAGGTGTGAGTTCCATGGTTCCGGCACCACCGGACCAGGCCTCTGTCTTTTCTGTGGGGTTAGTAGCAGCAAGGGCGTACTTCCACTGGCCGTCGCTGGAAACATCGATCCAACGCTCAGCGTTAGGCCAGTTGGAGTCGTAGATATAGATCCTGTACCCGCCGGCCATCTCTTCAACCCGGTAAGGGGTGACGGCGTGTCCGCCTTGGTCGCTGTAGATGCCGATTGTGAAACCGGTGTAGGGGTTGCCCTTCTCGGCCTCGGCGAAGTCATAGAGAAGCACCTCGGCCAAGTCCTTAGGGGACATAGCGAGGTAAGAGGACGCCTCTTCCTGTACCTCCATGGCGAACTGGGTCACATACCAGTAGGCGATTTCTGAGAGGAGGGCGGGGTCTTCCTTGATGAGTTCGGCGACCGTCTTTGTGTTCTGGAAAGCAGCCAGGGCCGTGAGGTCACCAGCGAGGCGTAGGCTGAGAACGGCTAGCCCTTCACACAAACCACCACGCATCGAGCGGTTGGCTTGCGACATCAACTGCAGGATCACCGGGTATGGGGTGCACTGATTGTCCGTTACATCTGAACAGACTTGGTTATCGCCGTACAGACGTCGTGCCATGTTGACCGTCAGGTCAGCCGGCGCTTCACCCCCGCCGAAGTTCTCGAACGAGAATGAGTCGTCCAGAATGAGGTAGTCGGGAATGGCGTAGTCCGCCAGAGGGACCTCTTCGAGAACAACGGGTGCGATGGTCGACGTAGTCGGTGTGACTACATCGGTCGGCGTTGTAACTACATTGGTAGTCGTGGGGGGAGGGAGGGTGGTTGTAGGAGGGAAGAGGGTGCCTGCTGGGGGGAGGGGATCGCTAGCACAGCCCGCAAGAACCAAAGCACCTGCCAACAGAGCGGCGAGGAACCGTTTCACGGGTCTACCGCCGTTTACGTTTACTCTGGTACCAGAAGAGAAGGCCAATAACTACAACTAATACGGCGGCAACAATAACGACGGTCGTGGATCCCCCGGGCGCCCCACTCATGTCGATAGAAAAGTTCTTGGTGCCGCCCCCCAGCAGGTCATTCTCGGCTTTCAGATCTGCTACAGCCAGTTCCAACTGCTCAACCTTGTAGTTGAGTGTTGCTTCTTCCCCGGAGGATTGCCAAAGGAAGCCAAAGGCTCCGGATACGGCAGCAGGTAGGCCAAGGACATACGCAATGTTGTCCTTGATTTTTTCAATGAGATTGCCCGCTGCTTTGACGGATGCAACCTTGGTATCGCCAAGGTCGTGGCCACAATGCGGACAGACGGACTGATCCACGGTATCTCCCTAAGACTAGAGTCCCTAAAGAGATAATACCAAATGAGTATGGATCAGAATATCCGGTTTGGACCTTCTAACTTACTTTCTAGAGTTCTTAGCCGTTGAATCAGGTGTCCCAAGAGGTCATAGGTCTCCCACTCGGGGTCATCTTCGGAATAAATCAGGCTTCCGTCTGGGTTGTTGATGGTCAGGCCGTACTTTTGAATGTTCATGTTGTCCATGTCGAACCCGAACGTCTTACCTAGTGCGTTGACGGTTGCTTCGAGTTCTGCCCTGGCCCTCTCGAGCGTTTTCCTACGTTCCAACATGACTATGCGTTGAGTACGACGGTTGCATAGGAACCCGGGGTCATGCCGTCCGGCAGAGCCTGCTCGGTAACGATGAGCAGGCCACCTTCACCACCAGTGGCGCCAGTGGCCCCAGTGCCTCCCGCACCACCGGCTCCGGCGGTGCCTCCGGTGTACTGCACGTTCGATGCAAAGTTTGGGTTGGATTGGTTCTGGAATCCGGCCACGTCACCCGCGGTGTAACTCGAGGGTTGTCCGGTGTGTGGCGGGTTGCCGGGGAAGAAGGAAGGTACGTTCGCATCGGCCTTCGTCGGCGGGTCGCCAGTGGACGAAGGCTGGCCCGTCGTCACAACGAAAGGGGGATCACCGTGACTGTGAGGGGGGTAATCATCACACGCGTGGCCGGCGGAGGTTCCTGGATCGCCGGGTTGATTGTGGTGCGCAGGAGTCTGAATGTCCTCACCGGTAATCGCTATATGGAAATGCGCATTGCCCTGCACTTGCGTTGGCGGGTTGGGCGGGTTGTATTGCTCTTTGCAAATTGGGGCTGTAGGAATTGGCGGGTCGGAGCCATGGGTCGGGGGATTACCGCTGGAAGGTGCGTCCGAGTTGGACTTCGACGGCGCGTCGCCATAACTGGTCGACGCGTCGTCGCCGGTGACGGGGGTATTCCCTGCGAAGTATGAGGTGTTTGACGCGTCGCCGGCGACGAAGCCCGGAGGATTAGAACCATCTTGATAGGTGTTCGCATTCTGAGTCGGACCAGCATTGCCCGCAGCCCCCGCAGACCCCGTGGTCCCCGACCCACCGGCGCTCCCCTCGCTCACAATCGTGCCGGTGCCCGCCACGACGTTGGCCACGATTACCACAAGACCACCGCCGACGCCTTTCGCACCACCGGAACCCGTACCTCCAGCGCTCCCGGGATTGCCGGGAGTTCCCGGCTGGCCTGCAGGTTCATTCGGATGGCTACCCGCGCCACCCGCGCCACCAGCAGCCCCCGAGGTATCCGAACCGGCAGTTCCGTCGTCCCCACCCTCGATTTTCTTGATGCCATCGACCGGGTCGAAGTGCCAACCCTGAATGGCTTGCTTCAAGTCTTTCAAAACCGCTGCCGGAACCTGCGTTCCGCTTGCGGACTCGCCGAGAACGTACTGCTTTGTTCCGGGGGCATCAGCCACCCGACCCACCAACGTTCCAGATGCAACCGCACCGCCCAGCCCGGCGGGCAGGCCGATGGTGCCGTTGTTTGTCAGCGTTTTCTCAACAAAAACCCTGAAACCATTGGTTATCAAACTGACACCGCTGTTGACTGTAAGACTTCTGTAATACATGTCTCTACCCAGAGTTGTATTACTGGCGATTGTTACATCACCGTCAACACCTTCACCATAAATAGAGTCGTTCCCAAGACGCTGGACGACTGGCTTGTTGACGCGTTGAATTGTTGCCATCAGTCTACCTCTATATAATTTGCCGTCCCCGCTGTGCCGGTGCCGTTTCCTTGGACGTTGAGTGTGATGTTCGAGTTGAGAACTGAGTCGGTTGAGATAAAGATGATCACTCCGCCACCCGCATTCGTGCCACCCGTGGCAGCAATCTGCGAGGCCCCCGAACATGCGAGATACCGGGCAGCGACTACTACCACCCCTCCACCTGCACCCTCCCCGGATGCTCCTCCAGAACCACCCTGTAGGTATGCGGGCTGGGCCATGCTCGCCGTAATGTTGAATCCCTTTACGGCTTGGGCTGCATACTTGTAATAGACAGAGCCACCCTCGGCGGCAGTTGGTGGCGTCGCATTTCCTGCAGCACCATTTCCTCCGAGGCTGTTCGTTGCGGTCGCTGCGGCGGCGGCACCAGCCTTGAGCGTGCCAATCGACGTGGCTCCACCAGTCCTGCCAATCACAACTCCCGTTCCGATAGTGAGAGTGTTCTTGACGAACAGCCTGTAGCCAGCCGTATCAAGCACAGCGTTATCAGCCAACGTCAAGTTGTAATAGTACATGTCGCTGGTCATGGCGTTGCCTGACCCGGTCAGAGTTGTGCTGCCATCTATGCCGGTTCCATAGACTTCGTCTGCAGAATCCAGATAATCAGCCAGTGCGTCAGGCGCATTTATGCGCTGCATGGCTGGCATTACGACTCCTCGATACCATTTACCGTCATGTTGACACTGTTTGTAGCATCCGCCCGAGCGTAAACAGCATCACCAGTACCCAAGACAAGAGACAGGTTGAGAATCGTTGTCTCATTCGCTGACTGGGTTAAATCGTGAAACACAATGTGGGCATTGCCAATCGACGCAGCGTTCGGCAAGACCCATACTGTTACGGTTCGTGCGGATGCAGTGATGTTGGACAGCATGATCTGCTTGATGATCGTGGTCGTCGACGCCGGCACCGTGTAACTTGCGGAACCAGGTGCGGTCGTCGAGTTGGCGCTAGTAGCAAGGGCAGCAGGCCCAGACACACGAGTTTGTTGGAAAGCCATACGCTATTTCCTCCGGAGATTCGAACTCGATCCCATGTTACACCAGTTTACTATTAGGGCTACGGCGAAATAGACGCTGTCGGAAAGTCTGTTTCTGGTGCATGGGGCAAGCCTGATCGGCCTTGCGCTGTTGACGACGGTAACCTGTTCTCCTCGACTCGGGAGAAGGAATGAAAGGTCCACCAAATCCTCGTTGGAACAACAGGTTGGCAGTTCCCGCGTCACCAAGGAGTAACGATTTGTCGCAATTTCGTGGGAAAGTAATGGCATGAGCGATCGGGGTACCTATTGGAATCGTGAACGGTCCGTCCCGGTATATGTTGATAACCCAATTCATGTGATGGTAGTAGTCACTATTAACCACACCGGGCATTAGGGTCCACTCCTGATGCGACTGCCAGGCCGGCGGCATGATCAACGTCGACCATCCTGGTGCAGTTTTAACTAACCAAGGGTTCACAATCTTGAGGAAACTACCCTCGGGTATCAATCGTCCCTCCGTGGCTGGACATTCTCCAACCATTTCGAAACTGAAGGAGTCTATTTGTAACGGTGAATTGGGTGCCTCCCATTGCGCTTCCCAATTGGTTCCTATTTGATTGGGATGTATAGATATGGGTGCGGGTGTAAAGAATGTGTAACCGATACTGAGAACGTCTTGTATGCCAGCACAGTTTCCTACTGTCCCAACGCCTCTCGGTCTGTTCTTGAACCATTCAGGCCAGGAACTGTTGTTGTTTTGGGGTAGGAACTCCGGGTCCAACAAACGATTATCGATTGCCGATATGAGTGATTGACCAGGTTTTAGTGTAGGAATATCTGAAAGCGTCTCGGCACTAATCAGATCATCTGATTTCATTGGGGTTTAGCGGCTCTTAACTGCTACCGCAGCCCCCAATCCACTAGGGATTTGGTACAGGAAGCAGTCTGAATTGCTCGTCAGAGAATTGAAGTACGACGTGTACTCGTGGGCAGCGCCATACCTGGCAACATTCCCCTGATCCCCGGCGCTCCTCAGAACAATCGAACCCCCGGCCGGCAACTGTGCGTACAGATTTTCGATTATGGAGAAGTCATGTGCGACGCTCGACATGTTGACCGTCACACAATCCCACACCTTGGAGTAGTTCTGGTCCCGCAAATCCTGCATTGAAATCACGTCATACTCCAGGGCACCAGGGTTCATGAAGCGCTCGAAGTAATCCAGGTGGGGCGTGTTGGCGATCGTAAGGGAGCCAAGACCTAGCCTCGCTGCGCTAACCACGCTGGTGCCGATCGTCAACACGTTGGTGGGGTTCGTGAGCCGGACGACCATCTCCTCAACGGTCCTCAGGTTTGCATAGACCGCCTCAAACCCCGCGGAACCAACCGAGACCATGTCGTAGACGTTAAGTTCATCGTGATAATGCACCGCCTCCCGGGTGCGGTCTACGCCAGTCGCCACCTCTTCCGCGATGATCGAGTTTGCCGCTGTGATCTGATCGGCGCTGGTTACATTCGTTTTATGTACGGTCTTCGAGTTCGTCTCAGCCGCGGCCAAAAGATCCGTAGTTGATACAGCCATTACATCCTCGCCTTCAAAACGTCGCGGTAGTACACCAGTTTTCTCATGCTTCTCCCCATGCGGTAGCGCTGACGAGCAATAATCTTTTCGGCTTCAGTCATGTGCTCGTAAGGCTTGGACTCCATCGAATAAAACGCTGATGCCAGAGAAAGCGCGGCGTCTAATGTGATGGTCTCCGCTTCAGTATCATCTCCACCCACTGCCGCGATCTTGACGCCCAACTCGGAAACAAGATAATCGTAATCCTTCTGCAGGTCGTACATACTTAGAACCCATCCATCGTATTGTCGTCCTGAACATCCATGTCAGGTATGTCCCACATCACACAATCCTGTGCGAGGTTGGTTTGGTCGTCCATGAACCGATCCTCTTCGGTACTCCAGTCAACTGGACCCATGGTTAGTCCTTTCGTAAATGCCTACATAGGATTTTATCATTCTGTCTCCTCCTGGGATTCAGAAGTATCCACTTCGGCGATTTCCGGATAGGAGTTCTGCTGATGCCATTGTGATGGCACTTGCCGGGTGCATGTCAGAAACGTACTAATGATCCACTTGTCTCCGTCCAGAGGAACCATTCCGGCGTGAGGGTGTGTCCAATAAGTTGGGAAAATTGCGATGCGCCCAGCACGAGCCCTAACGATGTGGTCGTGTTCGGGGAAGTGTGTCCCTCCGCCAGTTTCAACATCGTTGAGGTACATAATCACAGCGGCTATCCGATTGGATACCGAGTCTTCAACCGCGTCCCAAGGCATGGCGTCACAATGGGGGCGGTAGTACCCGCGGTTCTTGGGGGAGTGCTGCAACCTGAATCCACTGTCGCTGATGCCCGGCCAATACATTAGTTCTCTGTATGTCTCTATGTACTTGGCAACTGCCGACCAGAGGCAGTCAGTGAGGACGGATTCTGTATGTGAGAGGAATGCCGGGTCTATGCCTGTGTTGGAATAGGCGTTCCGACCGAAATTGAAATCCATGGAGGACTTAACTCGGGAATCGAGACCCGCCATGGTCGGACCTGGCTCGAAGAGCGTGTCGTAATACCGGACACATTCTTCTATCAACCGGGCGCCGATCTCGGGGTCCCACATCCCGTCGGCCACCATGAGGTAAGCGTTTTTTCCGCAGGGGAAATCAAATTTCACTGTTGTAATGCCTCCGCATGTGGAACTGTGATCTTGCCGGCCTGAGCGGCATACAGATCAGCGACAAGATGTGATAGCCAGTTGTTTTTTTGTCTCGCACTCATCACTGTGCGCAGATTGTTGATATTGATTACACCCTGACCGAGAGCAACGTGCCAGAAGTGAGGAGATCCGAATAACTCGAATCCAGTTCTCGGGACATCGTGTTCTTCAGGGCCCCTGTATTGCCAAATATCTAACAGTTCTTCGAGCAGCGGTGGTCGTGGGGCGAGTTGTTGATCTCTCCACATTGGAGAATCGTTGCGATCGGAGACGTAGTGCAGCGCAATCATCGCCAGCATATTTTCCATCATGGAATCCATGATTCGCAGGTACCTGTCTCGTAGTTTCTGATCTCCCGGACGGTAGATGGGGAGGTAAGAAGATAATAGTAGGGACTGCTGGATGGAGGCAGCAATTGAAGTGGCCTCGAGTGGCTCCACGAAGCCAGACGACAAACCGATTGCACAGCAGTTGTGCTCCCACGAGTTGGCAACGTAGCCGGGGTCGAAATTAAACGACTTGACAGGGCCGAGGAGTTCTTGCTCCGCGCTTGCCTCCCGGACCGCTTCATCGAAGGTGCAGTGTGCGGAAGAGTAGACATACCCATTCCCCCTGCGCTTACTGGTGGGAAGTTCCCAACGCCACCCAGCGCTGAGCGCCGTGGCAATGGTGTACGGGAGGATGCCGTTTTCTCGGGGAAGGGTGGGAAAGGCTATCGCCGAGTCGCATGGTAAATAGTCGGAGAATGAAATCCATTCAATCGATTCCGCCACCCCCGACAGAACCGAACGGGACCAACCTGTTGCATCGATGAAAAAGTCTCCTGGAATTTCTTGGCCGGGTGCTCCTAGGCTCACTATGTCCCCATGCTCCGGGTCCCTGTTGACGCTGGTGACTTCCGCATCGATGAACTCAACGCCGGCATCGTTGCAACGGTCGGCAAGGAAAGAATTGAGTTTAAACGTATCAAAATGAAACTGATTTGTTTGACCGTGTCCATTCTCTTTCCTGACGTATCCGACAGGAAAGTCTTTATTGTATGAGGCAACAGTCAATTGGATATCTTGACTGGCCAGATACGAGTACAACTCGTTGCATGTTCCCTTCGACTCTCCCGGGTTTCCGATGCTATGGAAATAGTCGGGAGTATGACTGGTCCAGTCCTTAAAGCGAATGCCAAATTTGTAAGTGGCATCGCACTCACGGACCAATCTTCTACGACTTATGCCAACACGCCTCTCGAAGGCAGCCCAATGCTCCGTGCTTCCCTCGCCCACGCCAACGATGGGTATGTCGCTTGAAGACACCACCGAAACGTCCAAGCCGGGGAGAAGACTCTTAAGTTGCAGGGCAGAAATCAGCCCAGCGGTTCCGGAACCGACCACAACGATTCGTTGTACTGGTTTCATAGTTGCATGAGCAATCGTCTAAGGAAATAACTTGGTTCATTTCCAGGACCCAACAGGGAAACGTCATAAGGGAAATCGGGAGGGAGCACTACAAGGTCCCCCACGTCGAGACTTATGTCATGTCCCATTTTTTCCACCCTAATGCCGTGCGTACTCGAAGGACCAATAGCAGCAAGAGTGTGGATAAAAGCCCCACGATTAGGGAGATGAAGGTCATTGGTATAACCAACACCTGAAACTTTGAATATTTCGTGGTATCCCGCATCCGTCCATCCCTGAATTTCGTAGTACTCGCTGTAGTCAGTCGCTATTTCGTTTGCCCGTTCCGTGAAGTCTGAACACTTTGAAGATGGGCAGTGTGCCACCCACGACCGAACGGAGGTACTCGTATTGAACAGTTCCACGAACTTGGTAACCCCCCATTCCTTAGCAGATTCAGTGTCCGCCCACGCACCAAGATTTGCAAGTTCGTCGACGTTATCGTTCCCGCTTACTACCCACAAGCATCCGTCAACAATTTTAGTTTCCATTATCTAACCAAGTTACTAATGAATACTTTGCTCCCTCGTCGGGCGGCAGGGCGGTGTGTTGCCAGGGATAGGAAGAAGGGAACACCACCATTTTCCCGGGTTCCGGATGAATGGTGGTATCCCACTCAGGGAAAACGGTGTCTCCGCCCTTAACTGAATTCAAGTAGACAAGAGCACTCAGTGTCCTGGAGTTTCCAGCCCCCTTGTCGGCATGTCGGTGATATTCCGCACCCATTTCATAACGGTTGATGCCCCACGTTTCCGTGGCTTTAATCTTTAGATCATGCTGGCTACAGTAATGATCCAGGCTGTCCAAGATGGAAGTGTTAAGTCTTGTCCACAATCCTGACAACAGGGAATCCTGATTCAGAAACAGAAGGTAATCAAGGTCGAGCAGCAGGCTAGTTCTTGTCTCGCTAGTAGACCCCTCCTTGAAACCAGTTGTTGCCCGCTCCCAATCCATCCCTTCAGTCGCATCGATCGCATCTAGTAGGGCATCAAGAAATGGTTCGACATCTCCCACGTTGTACAGATGGACGAAGGGGGCTGGAGATTCGACAAACGTGGTCATCTCGCAACTTTAAAATCATGGGTTGCGATCACGCCCTCATCATCAACAACCTTGAACGTGTAGTCACCAGGAAAATCTATCCAGAACTTAAACGACGCCCGATATTTGGTCGAGTAAACACTCTTCGGTATGTCTTGTCCCTGTGGTCCCACCAATTCGCCGCGAACTTTATCAACCGCTGCGAACTCGTCGACGTATGAACAGACAATAGGGCGACCCGTTTGGTACCAAGTGCGGGTCATCTCAAAGAACTGGTTCGTCGGGATGTTCAGAATGCCGACTTCCGAACGATCAAACTTCAGAATCTCAGTGCGTGGGCTATCCCCGACCTGGACAGGCACCTGCCACAACGACGCCATCTCTTCAGCCTCGGCCAGCAGGTCGTCAGATGGGCAAAAGACTACGCGTTCCATGGGACTCTATAAGTGACAATACCACGTTTCGAATCAGGAACGGTAAACTGAACCTATGGCTCGAGAAAAATATGACCTCAGTATCCTCATACAAACCCTCAGCGATCCGAACCTGTGGGTTCATTGGGTTGACGCCAACGGCGAAGAGCATCACACCCCTCGTTCGTTGGCGGCGGTTATTCCACCGGATGCCAAGTTTCTGGATTAATCCGTTCTAGATCCCCGGACCCGGATAACCAGCCGCACTCTCAGCGTCCGCCCTCACGATGTCTTTAGCCTCTGCGTCTGATTCAGCATCATAAGCAGCCTGACCAACGCGAGCGATGATAGGCGACTTCGGCCACGCTGTCTGCGTGGACTGGCGGTCGAACTCTGCCATGTAATCACGCAGCGCCTGACGGTATGTCTTCCAGTCTTCCAACGAATCATCTCCTCGCGGGAAGTCTTCGATCATGGTGCGGTCAGAATCCTGTAGAAAATCGTCACGTTGTCGGCGGATGTACGACAGATTCAAATCGTATGCCTCAGCGTCGGCCACTCCCTGAGCGACTTCCTCGTCGGTCATTTCTACTTCGACGTTGTTTACGAGTTTTGTTGGATTTGGCATAAGTTTTCCTAACTTGCTCCGTTGATTCCATAGATGACCCAACTGGTCCCAGTCACGAATTCCCCACTACTGTAAGGCTTAAACCTGATTGACGTGATGGCATCGGCCCCCTGCCACATACCTGCCGACAGAGTGACGGCACCCCGGTCGTCGTTACCATCCGCATTTGGTGCGAGAGACCGAACAAGCATGGGCTTTCTGGTAGTAGTGCTTGAATAGTTCATCAACCACATACCCAAGTGTCCAAAAGTATCGGCTTCAGCGCTATTTCCCGTAGCGTAATCGCCCGGCAGTTCGGCAGACGAACTAGAATTATCTGAGTACACTTTGGTAGATGCTCCCCATGCAGTGTTCTTGGTCGTATAGAGCCTCGTGTATGAGTAATTGTTATTGCCGTCTCCGTTTACCCTGATTTCCAACGACGAATAGTAATTCCCATACCCGGTGCGGCTACTGAGCGACACATACAAATGATCGTAAGCCTGCGAAATACGGTCATCGCCGGAAGTTGCACCAATAGTGATAGACGCTACCCCGCCCCCCGAATAGGTGCCAGCCAAGTCGGTTCCACCGACGCTCTCTGCTACTTCCCATGCGGCCATTAGTTTGCCGCCTTTATGCCATAGAGGGTGATCGTGCTACCGCGAAGATACGGAGCCGCTTCGCAACCAAATACAATTTTGTCTACTGCCCCCGTGTTGTTCCACATGCCACCACCGAAAGAAGCAAATGTTTCCATATTCGTATAGTCATGGTTCACCCAAGAGTATCCATTATGCTCCCACGTCGTGTTCTTACTCGTGTTTGCGTAATCGACTATGAGAATATTGCAACTCGCGAACACGGAAGGTTGTACATGCGGGTCAACATCGTTTGCTGCCACTCCGTAGGCTCGCGCATGATTTACGGAACCACTCATCTCTGACTTAATAGTCGGGCCATGGGAATAAATTTGATGGAAAGTGTAGTTGGTCCCAGTGTCCTCAGAGCCACCACCGGTTGCAAACCACATCTTCACAGCGGAATAGTTGCCCGTTCCTGAATCTCTGAGATTTGCCCGGATCTGAAGGTGCTCGTAGGTGCTGGGAATGGACGAGAACGTGATGCTGTTCTGGCTCGATTCCAAATAGGATGTCGTTATTGCTTCACAGACTGCCATCTAACTCACCATCCTCGGAAGCACTCCGAACAAATCAAACCTTGAACCTGCCATGACGCTTGCGTAGCCGGAGCCACCCGATTCCGAAATAACCAAACTTGTAATCGCTGACTGGTTGAGCCAGAGGGTGGAGATAAAATTGGCTGTGCCTGTTCCACGCATGTTGCAGCCCCCTACGGTATCGGTCACCTTGAACTTGCCGCTGTTGATGTCATGAAGCGTCATGACTGAAGAGCCAAAGAACCCTGAAGTTGAACCGTCGCCGGGGAATGCGCCAAGTCTTGCCCCATTATTACCTTCATAAATTGCATGAACAGTATTGCCCGTCGACCGACCTTCCATGTACTGAATCTTGTAGTTGCTGCCATTCGCATTTAGTTGACAAATGAAGCCGCCCTGTACCCCAGAGCGAGTTGATCTGACATAAGACAAAAGAACCAGATCCATAAACTGAGACCAATCCGTGGAACTCCCATCATTCGGACTCGTAAACGTGACCGTAGCCTGATTCGATCCAAGAGCCTGTGTCTGGAGCGCCACCCAGGCCTCGCCGTCAGTCAACACGCCCGTCGCGGCATCTATGTATGCGGGGTTAGCCATTATGTAGCCGCCTCGTATCTGATAAGAACAATTCCATTGCCACCGTTTGCGCCAACACCGGCAACAGGGGTTACGTCACCACCGCCTGCACCGCCGCCCGTATTCGGATCACCGTTTCTTCCATCTTTATTTGTTGTCTCCGACCCGCCCGAACCGCCGCCACCCTGGCCACCGTGTTTCACTGATGCCAGGTTGTAGTCGCCTCCACCACCACCGCCTGCGTAATACGGAGTTGATGCCCCAATTCCATAACCTGTTACGCCATCGCCTCCCTGACCAACACCGTCGGTGCTACCTGCTTCACCTGCTCCACCGCCACCGCCAACCTCCCCGGAGCCATAACCGTCATAACCCTGTCGCGGAGGACCAGCAGTGCCAGAACCGGGCGACGCGTGATAACCGCCACCGCCAGAACCACCATTACCCGGTCCCGGGCTACCCCCCGATGCACCATTGCCGCCGCCGATCGTTGTAACACCCAGAGCAGACGAGTTGGAACCATTAGACCCGCCATAAGAGTTTGCAGAACCTCCACTTAGACCACCATCGCCGACGGTGATCGTGTGAACAGCCGTACCACTATCGCCGCTCGTCACATTTACTGTTGTGCCCGTACCCGTTAACAGACCGCCAGCGCCACCGCCCCCCGTACCACTTCCGCCACCACCGGCAACGATCAAATAATCAACAGCGGCCTCACCGCTGGCAACGACAAACTTGCCTGAACCACGGAACGCATGAACACGATACGTCTTGCCGCTGTCGTCGTACTGCGTAATTATTCCACCGAACGCGACCAGAGGAAGAGAGCCACCACTGCTGGCGATAACCCCGTGGTCAATGGCCCGAATTGACATTACGCAAGTGCTCCAGTAACCAGCCAAGTATCCGTAGCGGTCTTGACAAGCGACACCGAGGAGTATTGACCGTCTATGGCCGCCTTGTTGTCTTTAGAATTCGTGGTCACACCGGACCCGTCCACAATGGTGGTTACTCCTGCGCCAATCATGGTGACAATGATCTGTGTTCCCACATCGAAGGCAACCGAACTGTTCGGCGGGATGGTCAGGTTGTTGGCTGAACCAACATTCATCAGAACCGCCTTGCCGGCATCGGCAAGAACCAGTGTGTACGAGGCTGTCTGTGTGTTGAATGCCAACGGTGCAACGAGAGCAGCAGCGTTGACGGTCCCAGTGAACGTCGGAGAGGCCAGAGGGGCGTAATCACCGATCTCAGTCATCACGAAGGCTGTTGTAGCCACCTGAGTCGTACTGGTGTTAGCCGCCGCGGTAGGCGCAGCAGGAACACCCGTGAGGGTCGGAGAGGCCAGCGTGGCATAAGACGCCAGGTCGGTAGTCAAAGCAACCGTGCCATCGTTATTCGGCAGGGTGATTGTTCTGTCAGCCGTCGGGTCAACGAGAGTCAACGTAGTTTCGTAAGCGTCAGCGGTGGCGCCTTCAAACACCAGGGAGGTGTTGACTGCTGCAGATTCGATGGTCGTAGTTGTGCCATCAACCGTGAGGTCACCCGTGATACGGCATGTGCCATTTACGTCCAAACTGTATGTAGGTGTGGTGTCGTTAATACCAACCCGGTTGTTTGCCGTATCAATCTTGAGGATGCTGGGAGCAATGGAAGCGCCATACGCCTTCCACTTCTCACCATCCCACTGCCAGATTTTGCCGCTTACGGTATGAGTGTCACCGCTTGACGGGCTATTCGGAAAGTTAATAGCCATGATTACTCCTATTCAGGTGGCGTCGGCCACTCAGGTAATGTAGAAATTCGATCAGACTGAGCCGGGTAGTCACGAAGTTCCTGACGATAAGTATCCCATGCGGTTTTCTGCTCATCGGTCAGCGGCCCACCGGGCAACTGAGTCCAATCAGAATCACGCAACTGGCCGTCACGCTGACCCCTGACACGGTTCAAGTCCAGATCGGCAGCCTCGGCCATCGCGTCCAGTGCCGCTTCCTCCTCGGCGGTCAACTCGATTTGGACATTGTTGACAATCTTTGTTCTTGGCATTTCGATTCTCCTATGCGGTTACGCCGTAGAGGGTGAACGTGCTGTATTGGACGAAGTTGGGACCAGTTTGCTGGTCAAACGTGAGTTGGTTGATTGCTGCTGTGCTAGACCACAAAAGGGCGACGTTCTGTAGCCCCCACTGGTAGTCGGTGTTGCTGTTCTGCGTTGTAGCGCTGCTCGCGAAGCCCTGCTTGTAGCCTGTCGTGCCCGCATAGTTCGGGAGCCACAAAGTTCCAACAGAGAACGTACCTGCCTGAGCCGAGGCACCGATAAGTTCCATGAAATCGTGCCACTTATTCCCCCCGCTGTTACGATACGAACTTGGGCTACTCGTTCCTGTAAACAGGTGTGTTCTGGAATAGTTGGTGCCCGTGTCCCCGTTCACCGTGCAGTTGAGCGTGTCTCTGTGAGCGGACTGGTCGCTTCGGGCCGAAACTTTGAGCAGCAAATGGTCGTAGGACGACGGGATCGACGCAATGCTGACCGATGCCGCAGACCCCGACAGTTCGGTGTGATTGATAACAGTGAAAGCAGCAGCCATCAGTTCGCACTATTCAATCCGTATAGGGTCATTGTTGTGTCCGCCACAAAGGAAGCCGACGACGGCGAGTACAGCAGGATGCTGGTCACCGCTGCCGTGTCATCCCACAGCACCGAGAAAAACGAGAGGTAGTCTGACGAGGAGACACTTTCGGTAAGCCCGATCATCGTCGTGTTCTTGTTCGTATTGCGGTAGTCCAGAATGTCAACGATGGTCGTTGCATAGAACGCCGCGTTGGAGTTCGGCCCGGTAAGCCGCCCAGCCTGATACACATACGCGAAATTCGCATACGCGTCAGCGTTTATGGAACTGCCGCCGTATGTCTGGTAGGAGTGGTTTGAATAGTTGCTGCCCGTGTCACCGTTGACCCGCATGTGGAGGGCACCCCCAGCACTACCCGAGATGTTCTGTCGTCCCGACATCCGCAGTTGCAGATGCTCATAAGTTTGAGGAATAGACGAGAACGTCACCGACGCCTGAGTACTCTCCAAATACGTTGTGGCGATTGCTTCAAACACAGCCATCAGACAGGCTCCCTTGTCAGACCAAACAGGGAGAACATCGAACCAGCCGCAAGGTCACCAGAGCCAGTCGCGTCAAACAGGTCAATCTCTGTGATCGCAGCGGTCGATTTCCAAGACAGTCCCCACAGATGAACGCGACCCGACGTTGACCCGTCCAAGTCGCATGCCGCCTGCGAAAGACCCGACTTGTATTTGTCAGAATTGACATCGAACAGGGTAGTTACGGAACTCATAAAGACGTTCGCGGTAGCGTTGGCGCAAGGGAGCACGCCGAGCATGTGAGAGGTGGCAGAAGCCCAGTTCGCCGCGTAGACAGCAGAGCCAGTCCCATAAAGAGCCTGTTTGGTGTAGTTCGATCCCGTGTCGTTATTCAACTGCATGTCCAACTGGGCGGTCGTTACGGCTACCGCTCCCCGTGCGTAAGAAACAATCACCAGATCCATGTAATCGGAGAAGTCCTGTGCGAACGTGACCGTGGCCTGATTCGACCCGAGCGTTGTCGTGGCGATACCGTCATACGACGCAAGATCACCACCTGCACCGGCGGCTGCAAACAGCCCGAACTTAGCGGCACCTACTGTCATTACGAGAAGTCCTGTCCTGACACTGCTCCGTACCAGATCGTTCCGGCGTCGATAGTCGTGAAGACGAGGATGTCTGTACGACTAGCAGTAGTTGTAAGAGTGGGTGCGGTTCCCCCAGCCCACTTCACTGAACCCGGCCATGTGGCCGTGCGTGATCCTGTGCCGTCCTGATTGAGGAACAGGGTAAATGAACCTGAGGTTCCTGAGGCGGGTGGATTTGAGAACGTGAACGTGCAGTTCGCTGTCAGGGTCACATTGTGGACGTTGCCGTCAGTCAAATCAATCGTGTCCGTCGATCCTGATGTGGCGTTGGCAACACAGGTCTCCCCAACATCCTTGAGGACCGGGGCGCTGATGATCTGATCTGCGCCGACAATCGCCCCCGAAAGAGTGCCACCAGCCTTGGGCAAGGCTGCGTTAGCCGTGGTAGTTGTAGAAGTCAGGACCGCATCCCTTGTCGCAATATCAACGCCATCAAACGTACTGTTGGTTGTGATCGCTCCAGTCATAGCACCACCAGAAAGTGGCAGTACGTTGGAAGGTAGTGACGAGTAGTCCAACGAGGTCCATGCTGTGGAACCGTCACCGATCTTGTATTTGTCGGTATCGGTTTCGATAGCGAACTCGCCTGCGGCCAACGTGGGGTTGTTAGAAGTCCAGTTGGCGGCGGTGTCTCGCCGTAGTTGTATTTGTACAGCCATTACTTACTCCTATTCAGGTGGCGTAGGCCAGTTGTCTGTGACCTCGTTGGTATCGGGATCAACTGATCGCAACTCCGATTGGCGGGTGACAGTTGACGGGAGATCACGCAGTTCCTGACGGTAAGTCGCCCACTCGGCCACCTTTTCCGCTGAGAGCGCGACATCGGCTACCTGTGTCCAGTCGGAGCCCGACAACAGAGCGTTGCGCTCACTCCTGACCCCTGACAGGTCCAGATCGTAGGCTTCGGCTTCGGCAGTTCTCTGTGCGATCTCTGCTTCCGTGAGGTCTATGTAAACCCCGTTCTCGATTTTCTGTAATGCCATAACTATACTCCTTATACGCTGACGCCGTAGAGGGTGAATGTTGAATACTGCATGAAATCCCCGCCGCCCATAGACAACGCTATTTGATTTATGGCAGCGGTGGACGCCCACGAACCCGCAGCAATATCAAATGCCGAATACCATGCGGAAGCACTCGTACCGCTCGCCGTGGTGTGGGTCATAACCTGCTTGTAGCCCGTCGTGTTCGCATAGTTCGGAATCCACATCTTCAAGGTTCCGAAGTGTCCGGTTGTGTGATTGTTAGCCGTTGCATTCCCGGTCTGCATGTAGGCGTGGCTGTTGTTTCTATCTGCCTGTGGTGTGTTAGCCGTGGCTCGCACCGTGTTGTCCGAGTAGTTGCTTCCCGTGTCCCCGTTGAGATGTAGTTTCATGTATATGTAGGTGTTGGCTGTACTTGACCGTGTGGAAGCCATCAGCAACAGATGATCGTAGGACGATGGGATGCTGCTCTTGCTCCATGACGTTGCTGCTGAGGAGAGTTCGGTGTTGTCTATGACAGTGAAAGCAGCCATCAGGAATCCTTCAGTCCATACAAAGTGAATTCGGAGCCTCGGACAAAGTTGCTGCCACCCGACTGATCTATCAGAATCGTGTGTACCGCTGCCGTGTTATCCCAATATCCTGAACCGAACTGAATCATGTGCAGGGCGGTGTTCGCCATAACTCCCGACATCGAAACACAAGTCGTCTTCGTGTTCGTATTCGCATAATCAAAAATGTCAAGGACCACCGTTCCGTAATGTGTTACTGGAACAGTGGGTGTACCCATAGAAGAGAATCTCGTCAAATACATTTCGCTGTTGCCAACCTGAGTGTCGAAGGCGGGGGAAGAACCGTTCGCATCGAAGCGGAATATCCCGTAGTTGGACCCAGTGTCACCGTTCAAGCGAATCGCACCGTAAGACGCCGTAGAAACATTGCTCCAGTCACCTTTGGCGCTCATCTTCAGTTGCAGATGCTTATATGTCGAAGGGATGGACGAGAACGTCACCGACGTAACGGCAGCCTCCAAATACTGTGTGGCGATTGCTTCGATAACAGCCATCAGGCCACCATCCTCGGGAGGATTCCGAACAGGGAGAACTTGGAACCTGCTACGAAAGCAAACCCGTTTGGCTCGTAAAGTTCTATTTTGGTAATCGGTGCCTGCGATTGCCAAGTGCTAGCCGTTATACCTGAGCGGTCATACGATTGGTTGCCATCCAATGCTGTTGCCCAAAAGGACGACTTGTATTTACCACTGTTGATGTCGAAGAACTGTGCTGTGTACGCCCCGAATAGATTGGCCGCAGTACCCTGATTTGTTGGGAGCCATGACACTGACGTAGCGCCGAGCGCCGATGAGGAGTCGTTGGAACCGTCACCTACTAGTTCTTGAGTCAGGTAGTTCCCCCCCGTCGCATCGTCGTTGAGGTTGTACCGCATCCACAGGGTTGAATCAGCCGCATAAATACCAGAGGCGTAACCGACTATGAACAAGTCCGCGTATTGCGACCAGTCGCCAACCTGACCGTCGTCGGTAGTCACAAAGGAGATTATTGTCGTTGACGTACCAGTTACGTCATTCGTAGAAAGACCGACCCATGCCTCACCGTCGGTGATCTCGCCCGAGGTTTCGTCAATGTAAGCAGGAAGAACCATTACACCACCTCGTATCTGATGACGCAAATGCCCGCAGCACCGTTACCACCAGCATATGATGTCCCAGACCCCTGCAAACAGCCACCGCCTCC
>Ga0315318_10000305_pt1 | contig 20020 bp, 18 predicted proteins | sample M1200m3416metaG_FD_203703 | JGI IMG/M metagenome (GOLD analysis project Ga0315318, IMG submission 203703) | Ammonia-oxidizing marine archaeal communities from Monterey Bay, California, United States - M1 200m 3416 | ecosystem: Environmental > Aquatic > Marine > Coastal | place: USA: California... | reverse complement strand
TAGCCGCAGAGGTAGATGTTCCCCGACGAGTCGACCTGGACGTCGCGGGCTTCCCCGTTGTGGCTGGTCTGGATCGTCGAGTACGACCCGTCCGACGACGACCATGCGCCCGCAGGTGAAGACACGAGCAGCACGGCGATCACGGCAGTCAGCAGCGCTGCTGCCAGCCGAGTTGCGGGTCGGCGCATCACTGCCCTCCTCCCCCGCCGGACTCCTCTGACCAGAGGCGACGCTGGGCCACCACCACGTCGGCGACGTCATGCAGGCTCCTGCGAAGCTCCTCGTCTGAAAGTTTCTCGGCCGCCCAAGTGAAGAGGACTCCGCGGAACAGCGTCAGAGTCAGCCACGAGGCCTTATCGGCCGCCACAGGGTTCCGCTTTTCCAGGGCCGGGACGATCTGCCGGTTCGTTTCCGCCGTAGCGGCCGCCATACCCCGGCCCTGCGATGCCGAGACCAGCAGTACCTGGCGGTTCGGAACCGGATCGGCAAGCGCCACGTCGGCCACCCTCTCCGCGTAGAGGTAGGGCCACCGGGGATCGTCTACATCCAAGTCGGATCCGGCTGTCTGGAAGTCGACGGTCAGGTCGTCGGCGAGAGCGAAGATCAACTCATGCATTGACGGGAAGTAGTTGTGAACTGTCTGCCGGGTCGTTTCGGCCGAACTGGCCACGGTTGCAGCGCTCAGTTCGAACACCGAGTGTTCTCGCAATAGCGCTCGAGTTGCAGCGGTGATCCGCTGAATTGCAGCTGCCCTTTCGCCCTCCGCACGCTCTCGGCGGACTCGACCACGCTGATCTGCGATCACAGTCTTTGGTGTCTCCTCGACGACTCTCAAACAGTTCCGAAGACGGGACACTACGGACGTAACGTTACGGATGTCAAGGCTCAGTTAGTGGGCCCAGTTGCAGCATCACCCAGGGTCCCCTGTCCCCGAAGGCATGAGAAATACATATCGGGCTTCAGGTCGAGCCTGATGGGCACGACCCGCCTTCTCAGGGTTGGCCCACAAGGTTCCAAGAATCCTCCTCAGAGCCACGTGGCCAAGCCATGGAAGAGATCTCAGCTGGCCCCACACCTCTAGCGATATTTTTTAGCGCAAAGGGTTGACGATTATTAATTACCGTAATACATTGTCGCTATGAGTAACCGTAAACAATCTCAAAGGCGAGTTTCCAGAAAGCAAATCATCAAAGCGTTCACTCGAACGGCTGTCGTCGGACTGGGCTGTACGGCCCTCGCCCTGGGCCTGTATCCAGTGCTTGCTTTGGGTGACACCGAAGCCGCTGGTCCCGTCGACCAGGTACTAACCGACTCGAACCTCTTTCGGCCTACACATTCCGACCTCGGATGGGCTCCCGGCCTAACCAACGACGTGCGAAGTTTCCTAACTCTCACCGGAGCAGGAACAACTCGGCAAGCCAACCAAATCGACAACAACCCAGAACACGCTCTCAACGAGGCAGGAATGCGTCCTCTCGTAAGCAACGATGCCGGTGTGGCCCTCTGGTCGAACTGCTCGCCCATCACAGTCTCCATTCATCTCAGCGAGCTGCTCAACGACACGCCGGCAGCCAAAAAGGTGACACTCGATGCTGTTTCCCAACTCGCCACACTCACCGGCCTGGACATCCGCGTCGAAACCGACAGCATCCAGACAGTAAAGGTCAACGACCTCGACTCCCTACCGCCCGCTGGGTCACGCGAGATTCAACTGATCTGGGTAACAGAGGGCTCCGAAAGCCTCGAAGACCATCACCTCGGCGAAACCGAACTTCACTTCTCCGAGGCACAGTTGGAGTTGCGAAGCGCCACCGTGATTCTCTCGGACGAGATCATCAACCAAGCCGCAGATCGCCAGCACTCGACTGGCGACAGCGCGATGCTCTCCGTACTTCACGAACTTGGCCACTCGGTCGGGCTCGGGCACAGTGTTGACCCGCACTCGGTGATGGCCCCCAGCCTCGCAGACGAGGCCGACGTAACTCTTGCTGATCGGTCGGCCCTGGCCTATGCCGGGACCCGCCAATGCTGAATGACGAACCCTGCGAACAGAACTGAAGCGCGGTCCTGGATCTCGACTACCAACCCACCAGAATCCAGGCCCTCAGCCGGACAGGGCCTCTCCACCAATGACTTGATCGAAGGGTAGAGGGCGGGTAAGAAATCTGGTCCAAGGGTCGTCAGGTTGAGTAAGGCGAGATCCAGTACTCGCTTAGGCCCAAACGTGCAAATCTTGACCCTATGGAAAACCCGGACGAGCCAACAGAAGACCTTCCCCCAGAGGATCCTGGCGACGAGAAACCGTTCCCCCTGACCACGGAATGGTTCGAGCTCCAACGCCAGGAAGCTGTGCAGAACACCAGGAAGAAGAAGGCTGAGCGCGAGCGAGACCGGGCCGACAAGGGCAGGGTGAGGGACCGAGAATCTGGATTCCTACGACGTTGGAGATCTAAACCGCCCCCGCCCCCGTAGAGGGTGGCGCGCAACCCCGATACCCCTACAACGAAGGGGGTCTCGGAGTCGCCCTGACGAGGGCCGCCTGTCATTGGCATTCCCATGACGTAGATGCCGAACCGGCTACCGCCGCATGCCGGGCACTTGTCGGGCGGCTGGGCTTCGACCTCTTCTTCCCACTCGTCTTCTAAGGCCTGTTCGTCAGTCGATATCCACGACCTCCTTGTTGATCGTCTCTACGAAGCCGTTGATTGCTTCGTCATCGTCGGGATCGAACGGTTGGGCAACCACCAGGACCATCTCGACCTGCCACGTGTGCCCACACCCACCGCAGGCAAAGAACGGATTCCGGGCAATGACCCGACCCGAGTCGTCCCTCTCGTAATCGAAGGTGAACGACGGCCCAGTATCAACTGAACCGCATTGCGGACATTTCCTATCCATGACTGCCTCCTCATCGTTCCTGGCGTTGCCACCGATGCCGCACAGCGGTTGGTTGGCGGACCGTCGCAGGGCCAGGCCCCTCAGATCCTCTGGATGATTCACCCCCATTATCCCACGAGGGTGTGACAGTTCGACTGCGTCTAGACCTCGAACAGTTCGACGGTGTAGGTGCTGTCTGGTTTGAACAGTCGGGCGGCATCGTCAGCGGACAGTTTGATGTCGTGTTCGGTGACGCCTCGGTGGTGGAACCGGCCCTGGGTGCCCTTTACGAGTTCGATGACGAGGTCTCCGGGGACTTCGATCTTCTCGAACTCGGCGACCTTCTGGGTGTCGCCAAGGCGCGCTCTCATTGCTTTGAACCAGGCGGCTAGGTCGAAGATCCCCATGTCGACGAGGAGGTAGTCGGGGAAGCCGATTTGGACTCGGGCTTCGCAGAAGGTCACTGGACTAGTCCCCCAGTCATGTCAGTGGGCGCCTTCGACCACGCCGCCGCGGCCGTGCTTCCAGTAGCCCCGGACAACAGCGTGGGAGCGGGAAAGACCCCGCTCGTCAAAGAGATGACGGCGAATGCGCTGGACGGCGGCCGCCTCGCCAGCAGCCCATACCCGTGCGTCAGGAGCCATCTGTGCGCTGGTGACAGCGGCGAAGAGCGAATCGCCAGGAGTTGAGCCAGCCTCAAGTCGACACCACTGAATGGTCGCACCCGGGTGAGCGGGCAATTCGAGGCGTGCGTCAGGATGCCGGATCTCAATGAGTACCTCCACCTCGGCCTCCGGAGGGAGCGCTCGCAGAAGCATGGAGATTGCAGGAAGTGCCGACTCGTCACCTGCGAGCAGGAACGAGCGGCCTGCCGGATCGATCTCGTATCCGCGCCCTGTGCCCGAGACGGCAACACGATCCCCTGCCTTGGCCGTATCTGCCCACGCGGAAAGAATCCCGTTTCCGTGTCGGACAACCTCGATGTCGAGTTCGAAAGGACCGGGTCTGAACGAGAGCGGGGTGAGTGTTCGGATAGTCGGCCGGCTGCCATCCGCGAACAGGAACTCATTCCCGGCCCATGTGGGCAGAACGACCTCGATTGGATCTCTGGGAAGCAGGACACGCACACTGGCGGCCGGTAGCCCGGGGTCGAGCCCTTGGAGCATCGGGCCGGCGAGAGTGACCCGAACCATGTAGGGGTTACGTGGCTCAATCCGAGCCACCTCGACTATGCGAAACGGGGGGGGTTCCCTACGAGCGCGCATCCCTCTCACAACCACACAGCAGCGCCGTATTTGGTGCAGAACCCGCCCTGGTCGGCCACGCAGCGAGTCTTACACCCAGCCGCCTCAACTGGTTTGGCCGAACCTGTTCAGGACGTCCTCCTAGTCGTTGCCCCAGCCACTGATCTCCCGCAACAACTCGAAGGTGTAGATGCCCGTGCTGTGATCGTCGTTCCAGATGATGTTCAATCCCCATGCGCCATGGAGCGCCGCATCCTTAATCTGTAGTCGGGCTGGGCTGCCATGACGAGGCCACGCTGCCTCTCCACGTTCCCGCAGTGAACGACAGGCCGCACATGGGCAAGACAGGCGAAGTCGCATTAAATCGAGTTCCGCAACGTGCCCATCAGCGAAGGTCACAGTCAGCCCACGACTTCGTTCGACGACAACATCAACGACGTCGTGACAGTCCTCCACCTGGCCATCATGCCTCGGCACCGAACCCGACTTGTTAGGCCACCACCGAGAGCGGCGCGAAACCCCCACACCTTCCCAAAGGGCCAAACCGGACCCACCGGTAACCTTGACAGCGAGGAAGACCGTTATCGGCAGTAACGCGCCACATAACGCGCCTCCCTCGCCCTCGTAGCTCAGTCGGATAGAGCGACCGCCTCCTAAGCGGTAGGCCACAGGTTCGATTCCTGTCGAGGGCGCCAAAACCAGCCCTGTCAGCAATGTGGTGAAGATCCCACCGGTCGGCCACCACGTCATGCCGGACCAGCCCCTACTGCTGATCACCGCCCTCGACACGCTTCTCGCCGGCTGGGAGCACTCAGTCCCCTTCGAACGGGGCTGACTAGTCACCCGGCGCCAACCGGATGCCTACCAGCGCATCCCACAGCACTGACTCACGGCCGCTACCGTCGCCCTCCATGGCCATGCACCTGTACGACACGGCCCGGAGCGAGGTCGTACCCTTCGAACCAGGGCCAACGGTGAGCATGTACGTATGCGGGATCACGCCATACGACGCCACCCACCTCGGCCACGCCTTCACCTACCTCACCTTTGACCTCGTCATCCGCCGACTCGAGGACCTGGGCCATGAGGTGCGCATGGTCCGCAACGTCACCGACGTCGACGACTCGATCCTCTCCAAGGCCCGGGAACTGGGCATCGACTACCTCGAGTTGGCCGCCTCGGAGATGGACCTCTTCCGTGCCGATCTGGCCGCCCTGGACCTGCGTCCCGCATGGTCCGAGCCCAAGGCAACCGACTCCATAGACGCCATGCTCCACCTGATCAGCCGTCTCGAGGCCAAGGAACACACCTATATCGTCGAGGGGACAACCTTCTTCGACGTCTCCACCTGGGATGCATTCGGATCCATGACCGGCTTCGACGAGGCCGCCATGCGGGCCTTTGCCGCTGAGCGAGGCGGCAACCCCGACGACCCCCGACTCCGGAACCCACTGGACTTCGTGCTCTGGCAGGCCAGTGCCGACGGCGAACCCTCATGGGACTCACCATTCGGGCCAGGGCGACCTGGCTGGCACATCGAATGTTCGGCCATGGCCATGGCTGCCCTCGGTGAGACCATCGACCTCCACGGCGGCGGAAACGACCTGACCTTCCCGCACCACGAGTGCGAAGCCGCCCAGAGTGAAGCGGCCAACGGTCAGCCATTTGCCCGGCACTGGATGCACGTCGGGATGGTTGCCTACGAGGGCACCAAGATGTCCAAGTCGCTCGGCAACCTCGTATTCGTCCGCAACCTGCGACATATCTACGACCCCCGTGCCATCCGCCTGGCCCTCATGGCCCACCACTACCGGGCCGGCTTCGAGTGGTTCGACTATGACATTGACGACGCCATCACCCGCCTGGACCGTCTGGTCACTGCGGCGCGGAGCTCCAAGGGACCGAACCCGACGCCCACCCTGGCCGCCGTGCGGGCTGCGCTCGACGACGACCTCGACACGGTCACGGCCCGCGACGCCCTCGACCTGCTGGCTGGCGGCATCCTGTCGGGCACCGGCGACGACCCGACCGCGGCGGCCGGTCTGGCCAACGCCGCGGCACTGCTGGGCATCCGACTTGACGCCACCCTGCCGGAATCCTGATCGCGCACGACGTGACTACCAGTCTGGCCTACCCCTACGGGCGGGCCGGGCGAAGGCCGACCGTATCCTGATCCAGTGCTGCGCTTCACCGACAGCCTGACCGGCGACAAGGTTGACTTCGCCCCCCGCGAGGAGGGCAAGGCGTCCGTCTACTGGTGTGGGCCCACCGTCTACGACGTCCCCCACCTTGGGCACGCCCGCAGCACGCTGGCCTTCGACGTGCTGGTCCGCTACCTGCGATGGACTGGCCTGGACGTCACTGCGGTGTCCAACATCACCGACATCGACGACAAGATCATCAACCGGGCCGCCGACGAAGATTCGTCCGAACCGGAGGTGGCCAGCCGCTTCGAGGCCACCTTCGTCGAACAGATGGACCGCCTCAACGTCGCCCACCCCGACCTACGACCCCGAGCCACCGAGTACGTGGACCGCATGGTGGAGGTCATCGGCGAACTGGTGGAGCGAGAGATGGCCTACACCACCAACTCGGGCGTCTACTTCGACGTCGACCGGCTGGAGGAGTACGGCGCGCTGGTGGGGCGGTCGGTTGACGACCTCCGAGAAGGTGCTGGCGCCCGGGTCGACGTGGACGACGATAAGGCCGACCCCCTGGACTTCGCCCTCTGGAAGTCCGCCAAACCGGGCGAGCCCATCTGGAACTCCCCGTGGGGGCCAGGCCGTCCGGGCTGGCACATCGAGTGCGTGGCCATGTCACTGCACCTGCTGGGCGACGGCTTCGACATCCATGGCGGTGGCGACGACCTCGTCTTCCCCCACCACGAGAACGAGCGGGCCGAGGCACTGGGGTGCGGCCGGTCATTCGCCCGACACTGGATCCACAACGGAATGGTCCAGGTCGACGGCGAGAAGATGTCCAAGTCGCTGGGCAACTTCACGACGTTGGCCGAGTTGCTCGACGCGTGGGACCCGCGGGCACTGCGCCTACTGGTCCTCCAGACCCACTACCGGCGCACCATGGAGATCGGGCCGACGACGCTGGACCAAGCTGCCGCGGCGTTGGCACGACTGGACAAGTTCGCCGACCGCATGGTTGCCGCCGACCTACCGGATGCCGGACCCGACGCCGACGTGGTGGACCGCTTCCGGGCCGCCATGGACGACGACCTCGGGTCGCCACAGGCCCTGGCTGCCATCTTCGACGCCGTCCGCGACGCCAACCGGGCACTGGACGCCGAGGACGACGGGGCGGCCGCAGCCCTGACGGCCGCAGCCCTGGAGCTGGCCTGCGCCCTTGGACTGGAACTAGGTCGAAACTCGGCGCCGGGCGACCCTGGGAGTGCCGCCGACGAAGATGACGACACAAAGATCGACGAGCTGGTAGACCGCCGGCTGGCCGCCCGGGAGGCCCGGGACTTCGTCGAGGCTGATCGCATTCGCGACGAACTCGCAGCGAGGGGCATCGCGCTGGAGGACACGCCGAACGGCACCTCCTGGCACCGAGGCTGAACGACCTGTCAGTTGCGGGGCACGTCGGCCCAGGAGATTTCCTTGTCGACCCTGACATCCCCGGGTAGGCCCAGGATCCTCTCACCGAGAATGTTGCGCATGACCTCGGACGTTCCACCCTCGATGGTGTTGGCCCGGGACCGGAGGAATGCGTACCTGGGATGGATGCCCGGCCCCCGGAGGCCGGTGGGCCGCTTGCGTTCGTATCCAGCCTCGTAGACCATTCCGTCGGCACCCAAAAGGTCCATGCAGGTCTCGTAGATCAGCTGGTTCATCTCCGCCGACATCAACTTGGTGACCGACCCCTCAGGCCCCGGGTTGCCTGACTTCGACGCGTCGCGGGCTCGCCAGTTGGTAAGCCTCAGAGCCTCGGCTCGCATCCACAGTCCGGCCACCCGGTCCCGCATGACGTCGTGAGTCACCGGGTCCAGCGAGCCGCGTTGCTCGTTCCAGAGTTGGACGAGGTCGCCGATCGAGCCGGCTCCCTTCTTCGGCACGCCGCCACCGAGGGCCACCCGTTCGTTCATCAACGTGGTGACCGCTGCGGCCCAGCCGTTCCCAACCTCGCCGAACACCCGGTCGTGGGAGATCCGCACGTCGGTCAGGAAGATCTCGTTGAACTCGGCTTCACCGGTGATCTGGTGCAGGGGTCGAACGTCGACGCCCTCGGACTCCATGTCCAGCAGGAAGTACGTAAGGCCCTTGTGCTTGGGCTGGTCCGGATCGGTCCGGGCCACCAGCATCCCCCACCGCGACACGTGGGCCAGCGTCGTCCAGACCTTCTGGCCGTTGACGATCCACTCGTCCCCGTCGCGGATCGCTCGGCTCGACAGACCGGCCACGTCTGACCCTGAACCCGGTTCGCTGAAGAGCTGGCACCAGACCTCCTCGCCGGTGTACATCGGGCGGAGGAGGCGCTGTTTCTGCTCATCGGACGCGTAGGTCAACACCACCGGTGCCCCCATCCCGATACCGATCGGGTTGATATTGAGGTCGTGGTAGGTCACCCCGGCCGCCCGTAACTCAGCGTCGACAACGGTCTGTAGCCGACGACTGGACAGGCCCAACCCGCCCAAGCCCTCCGGAAACTGCACGAGGGCCAACCCCCGGTCGAACTGGGCACCCCGGAACTCGAACTGGTCAACCTGGTCGGGCGGGACATCGGCCACCAGCTGCCTGGCCATGTCGCGGACCTCTGCTTCATTGACCTCGACCATGGGTCGACTCCCAGCTCGCTCGTCGGCACCCGGTGGGACCCGGGGCGGGGCGAACCTACCCAGCGGTTACCTGCAGTCCCTAACTGGGGGTCAGGCGACGGGGTCGCTACCGAAGGTGAGTTGGCCCGCCATCTGCGGGTCCGACTCCGCCTCGACGTCGCGCTCATCGCTCTGGTCCCACTGGTGACCGGCGAACGGGTCATCCTCGACGGTGGGACCCTCATCATCGGCCCCGGACGAACCGGCAGGCGTAGCCGCCGGATGCCGGTCCACCCCCAGGAAGGCACGAGCCAGCAGCGGCGTCTCCTCCGAGTCGGGCACCAGATCCTCAGCCCCCGCTTCCAGGTCGGCGGTCTCGGCCACCCGGGCGACCATCAACGGATGCACCGACGCGTTGGGACGGATGGGTTCGACGTCGGCCACCGGACGCAGCACCTCGTCGGCTACGTCGGCTGCCTCGACGACCGTCATGGGACGCTCGGGCAGGGGAATGACCGAACCGACGCCCCGGGCGTCGATCAACTCCCAGCCCACTGGCGCCCTTAGACGCTCAACGTGGGTGGCGCACAGCACCACGGCCCCGGGCCCATCGACCTCGGCGAGGTCGTGGACGGTGAAGGTCAACTCGGCGACGTCCATCACCACAAGCACCTCGGCCGTACCCAGACATGCCGATCGCATACAGAGATCCCGCATGGGCACCAAGGTACTTCCGGCCCCCCATGCCAACGGGGACACCCGCACCGGTCGCCGGCACCCATCGACGCCTCCCACCTGCCCCGTAGGCTCCCCTGATGCTTCCGGTGCTGGGCGTGGACGCCGACGACACGCTGTGGGAGAACGAGGAACGCTTCCACGAGGTTGAGCAGCGCTTCCGTGACCTGATGGTCCCGTGGGCCGGGGGCGACGCCACCGACGCCGCCCTCCTGACCGCCGAACGGGAGAACATCGGCCGCCACGGCTACGGCATCAAGGGCTTCGTCCTGTCGATGGTGCTGACCGCCGTCGAGATCTCCGACGGGGCCATCGATGCCCGTTCGCTGGCCGGGATCGTGGGCTGGGGACACGAGATGATGGCCCATCCCATCGAACTGCTCGACGGAGTACCCGAGGCTCTGGACGACCTGGGTGCCACCCACCGACTGCTGCTGATCACCAAGGGAGACCTGGGAGACCAGGTGGGCAAGGTTGAGAGAAGCGGGCTGGCCGACCGGTTCTGGCGTGTCGAGGTGGTCCCCGAAAAGGACGGCCCGACCTACCGCGACGTGCTGGACCGCCACGGGGTCGATCCCGCGGAATTCACCATGGTCGGAAACTCGGTGAAATCCGACGTGCTGCCCGTGCTGGCCATCGGTGGACGTGCCATCCACGTGCCCCATACCACGACGTGGGCGTTCGAAGAACCCGACCCGACCGACCTGGACGGCGTGGACTTCCCCGTCGTGGATCGACTCACCGACGTGGCGGCGCTTCTCTGACGCTGACCCACCGTTCCCGCCTGATCAAGCCGGAGAGCGGGTAGGTCGCCCGGATCAGGGGTTGTCCGACGACGACAGGTACGAGCCGTCGGCGGCCACTAGGGCCATCACCGCCGGCACGTCCACCACCCACGGACCGTCGCGTACCACCGACAGGTGGACCCGTTCGCCGACCGTCAACCGTCGCTTGCGCTCTCCGTCGAAAGCTAGGAGCAACGGCCCGTCGACAGCCACCTCCTCGCCGGGAGCGAGCCGCCGGACCTCGATCAGGCCCAGGTCGGCGTAGTGCCCGGGAGCAGTCGGACCCCGCACCACCTGTTGGCATGCATCGACCGACCCGAACCGGAGAAGTAGGCCGGCGTCCTCGTCGGGGGCGACCGGTTCTACCAGGCCACCCACCCCGGAGAAGCCGACAGCCGACGGCTCGGCCCTGGAGAGCACGGCCAACCGCAGATTGGCCGGATCAAACAGTTCGAACGAGCCCAAAAAGGGATCGTCCACGGCCACGGCGTCGACCAGGGCCAGATCATCCGGCTCGGAAGCCCCATCGGGCCGTACCCGTACCACCAATGCCCGGTGCATCACCGAACCCTCCTCGGAGGCTGTCCTCCCGACACCACGGGCTACGTGTCCAGCGGCCGCGCCGGCCACCGTTGCCTCGGCCAGCACCGGGAAAGCGTTGTTGGTCCCCGTGGACAACGGCACCACCACCAGGTCGGGCCACCCGCGGGCGGCGGCCCGATTGGTCCCGTCGCCACCCAGCACCACGACCACCCCGCAGCCGAGGTCGCGCATGGCCGCGACTGCGGTCACCGTGTCCTCCTCGGTGAACGTCAACTTGTGGTCCAGCCAGTTGAGGTCCAACCCCCGCATGGTCTCGGTAGCCCGCTGCACGATCCGGTGGGTGTCGGGATGCACCACGAACCGGTTGATGCCGGCCTCGCGGGCCCCCAACACCACCCGGCGCACCACGTTGACCTTGTCCTCGACGGTCACCGCACCCGCCGCGGCAACCGCACGCCGGACGTCGGTGCCCGAACGCGGGTTCACCACGAGGCCCACGGTCCCACTGGACGTGACGGGGGACTGTTCCAGATCGACCACGGCAGGTGACCGTAGCCACCCGTGTCCACTGACTACCCCGCCGGGACCCGGACCTAGGGTCGGCAAAGATGGGAGGTCCTGACGAACCCGGATGCATCCCACCTGCGAGCCGGGGCCTGACCGGGGCGCGTAACCGGATCCAACGCCGACCGGACTACCGGCGACTCGTCCTGATCACCGCACTGTTCGGCACGGCAGCCGGGAGCTACCCGGTCACAGTGCTCTCCGCCTCGCTCCCCCGGATCGCCCGCGACCTCGGGGCGGCCGACGACACAGTCACTTGGGTGATCGCCGCTCCCCTGCTGGCCTTCGCCGTGGTCACCCCGATAGTCGGCAAGATCGGCGACCTATATGGCCACCGCCGGACCTACCTGGCCAGCTTCACGCTGGGCACCGTGTTGGCCCTCTCTACTTCGCTGGCCTGGGACATCACGTCGCTGATCGTGCTTCGGACCCTCGCCCAGGCAGCCAAGGCGGCATCCGGACCATCTGCCATGGCCATGATCCTGTCGACTTTCCCGCACCGGGAACGGACCCGAGCGTTGGGCATCTGGGCCGCCGTGGTCGCCCTGTCACCTGCTGTGGGCGTGATCACCGGCGGGCCACTCATCGAATGGCTGGGCTGGCGGGTCCTATTCGTGGTGCAGGGGGCCACCGTTGGGCTGGCCCTGCTGGCTGCGTTGTTCGTCGCTCCGGAGACGCCCCGGCGTACCGGTATCCGATTCGACGTGGTCGGCGCCGTAACCCTGGGTGTGGGGGTCAGCGGCCTACTGCTGGCCGTGAATCGGGGCATCAGTTGGGGATGGACTAATCCGATCGTGCTGGTGGCCGCTGTGCTGGCCCCCGTTGGGCTCGGACTCTTCGTCGCTGTCGAGCACCGATCCGACGCGCCGCTCCTCCCGCCGGCCCTACTGCGTCAACGATCCTTCACCCGTCCCATGACCGCACAGGCGGTCCTGCAGTCCGGCTACATGGGGGCGCTAGTCATGGCGCCCTTCCTGCTGGAACGCCGCTGGGGGTTCCGACCCACGGTGATCGGCCTGGTGATGCTGCCCCGGCCCTTGTCCTTCGCCTTCTGCGCCCGCCTGGGAGGCCACCATGACCCGAGGCACGGTGCCCGTCGGGTGGCTGTCACCGGGATGCTGGTGTTCGCTGTGGCCATGGTGCTGGCCGGTGTGGGCGCCCAACAACGGTGGCTGCTCATGTTCCTGAGCGGGGCGATGCTGGCCGGCGCCGGGAGCGGTTACATCCGGCCGACAGTGGCCAATTCGGTCACCGCGGCCGCCGGAGACGCCGATATCGGAATCGCCGGCGGGTCGATGAACATGCTCCAGCAGATCGGTGCAGCGGTCGGCATCACCGTGCTAACCGCGCTGATGGCCGACTCCCTGAGCGGCACCCGGTTCCTGTTGTTGCACCTGGCGGCAGCCGGCGCTGGGCTCGTAGCGGCCTGGCTGGCCCTGGGAATCGAGGACAAGCCGGCGGGCAGTGACCCCGACTGATCCGCGTCAGCTGTAGTCGTAGAAGCCGCGACCGGTCTTGCGGCCCAGGTGCCCCGCGGCGACCATGCGACGTAGAAGTGGGGGCGGCAGGTAGAAGTCGTCGCCGTACTCGGCAAACAGCGTCTCGGCCACCAACATCATGGTGTCCAGGCCGATCATGTCGCTGAGTTCCAGCGGACCCATGGGATGGGCGGCACCCAACTTCATGCCATTGTCGATGTCTTCGGCGCTGGCGTGGCCGTCGGCGTACATCCGCATCGCTGCGTTCAGGTACGGCACGAGCAGCATGTTGACCACGAAGCCCGCCCGGTCCTTAGCTGCCACCACGACCTTGTCCAGCACGTCGGTGGCAAACGCCGTCATCGACGCGGTCACCGACTCGTTGGTCCGCACCGACGGGATGACCTCGACCAGCTTCATCACCGGTGCCGGGTTGAAGAAGTGAAGGCCGATCACCTGCTCCGGCCGTCCGGTGACCATGGCGATGTCGATGATCGGGATGGATGAAGTGTTGCTGGCCAACACGGCATCCGGTGAGGTAACCGCTTCGTCCAGTGCGGCGAAGATCTCCGCCTTCAGGTCGAACGACTCGACCACCGCCTCGACCACCAGGTCGGCGTCGACCAGATCGGCGTAGTCGGTGGTGAAGGTGAGGTTGGCCAGCGCCGCTGTGTGGGCCGCCTCGTCGAGCTTCCCCCGCTCCAGGGCTCGGTCTAGGGACCGTCGGATGGCGGCCTCGCTGTTCTCGGCGGCCTCGGCGGACACCTCCTTGATCACGGTGGGGAGTCCGGCCTTGGCCGTTAGCTCAGCCACGCCACCGCCCATCTGACCGCCGCCAACCACGGCGACCCGGTGGATGCCCATCACTCGGCCTCAGCCACGGTCACGGACTCAATCACCACGTCGGTTACCGGTCGATCGCCGGGGGCGGTGGGGACCTCCTGGATGGCCGTAGCCACCTCGACGCCTTTGATCACCTTGCCGAACAGCGCATAGGCGGGCGGTAGACCGACACCGCTCGGTCCGGTAACGACGAAGAACTGGCTGCCGTTGGTGTCCGGACCGGCATTGGCCATGACCAACGAACCGACCTCGTAGCGGCCAGGCTTGGGCAACTCGTCGGCGAAGCGGTAGCCAGGGCCGCCGCGGCCCGAACCCTCGGGGCAGCCACCCTGGATCACGAATCCGTTGATGACCCGGTGGAAGATCAACCCATCGAAATAGTGCCAACGGGCCAGGTACACGAAACTGTTGACCGTCTGGGGGGCGGCGATGGGATCCAGGTGGATGGTCATCGAGCCCATGGAGGTGACCATCTCGGCGGTGTAGGTCTTTGCCGGGTCGATGACCATCGGCGGGGCGGCCGGGAAGGTGGTCCGCCGCTCACTGGAACCGTCGGCTTCGGGAATCAGGTCAGACATAGGGCCTCCTTGGCCTACGGGTTGCTCTTCATCAGCACTGGGCCGGGGTGCAGGCTACGGCGACTCGGCCTTTCCTCCGCTCGGCCACGGCATCACCCAGTGGCGCGCGGGCCTTCGCTACGGTGCCGCGCATGGCACCCCGGTCGACGCCGAGGACTCCGGACCCCCGTGTCCTAGACCCCTCGTTGGACCATCCGCTACGGAACGGACCCCTCCATCGGCGTTCCGCCTTCCGCAGGGGGACTCCGTCGGAACCGGCCAACTGGGTCGGCCTGGTATGCCCGTCGTGCGAGGTGGCGTGGCGAGGAGACCCCGTCGAACCGTGCTGGTCCTGTGGATCGGTTGGCCGACGTCCGGCCGGCACCACCGTCGTCAGCGAGTAGGTACGCCCGGTCAGAGTTCCCGGGCGTACATCCGAACGGTCTTCCCGGTTCCCTCATCGGACTGTTCCCCGACGTCCGAAAACCCCATGGCGTCGTGGAAGGCCAACGACCGTTCGTTGCGGGGCACCGTGTTGACCTCGGCACACAGGTGGGTGTGTCCGTCCAAGGTGGCCATGAACGCCTCGTAGAAGGCACGGCCTACGCCGGTGCGGTAGGCAGATGGATCGACCACCACCCTGTCCACATACAGGAACCTGTCGAAGCGCTCGCTGAACCACCCGTAGTTGAGGCTGTCGTAGCCGACGCCGGGGCCATCGAGGCCTACCAGTAGGGCCGCTGGTCCTGGGACCGTGGAACTGGGCACCTCGGCCACCAGGCAGCACCGAGCCACGGCAAAGAACCAGGCCATCTCATCCAGGGTCAGTTCATTGACCGCCGGAACCGCGGCGTTGTTCAACTCGAGCATGCGGCCCAGGTCGTCGGAGGTGGCGGGTCGAATCAGCACGGGTAAATCCCACCACGGATCCACGATGAGGTGCCACCCGGCGATGCCGAGATCACACCGAATCCAAGGATTTGGTCGTTGCACGGCCCTAACGCTTTGGCTGCAGATTCCGACTATTTGACCCGTATGGTTCGACTCCATGACCTCCACGGAAACCGGCGAAAGCACCACGCCCATGGAAACTGCTGCTGCCCGCATGGTCGGCGGCTCAAAGATCTACGAAACGGGAGACACCGAAGTTCGTGCCCTCGACGGCGTGGACGTCGAATTCGAACGAGGCCGGTTCACCGCCATCATGGGTCCATCGGGATCGGGCAAGTCGACACTCATGCACTGCTCGGCGGGGCTCGACGACCTGACCTCGGGCACCGTCCACATCGGCGACGTTGAACTCGGTGACCTCTCCGAGCGAGACCTCACTCTCTTGCGACGCGACAAGGTCGGGTTCGTCTTCCAGGCGTTCAACCTCATCCCGACCCTGACCGCTGAAGAGAATCTCACACTGCCGTTGGACCTGGCAGGACGAAAGCCCGATGCCTCCTGGATGGTCAACATCATCGAGACAGTCGGACTTCAGGACCGCCTCCGACACCGGCCAGATGAACTGTCCGGCGGTCAACAACAACGGGTCGCTGTAGCACGGGCACTGGTCAGTAGACCCGAAATCGTCTTTGCTGACGAGCCGACCGGCAACCTCGACTCGATAACTGGAGGCGAAGTCCTCGACTTCCTGAGAGGTGCCGTCGACGATCTGGGGCAAACACTCGTAGTGGTAACCCACGATGCCAGTGCCGCCGCGATGGCCGACCGCGTACTGTTCCTTGCCGACGGACAGATCGTCGACGAGATGTCGAACCCCGACGCCGACCGCATTCTCGACCGCATCAAGGCCATCGGCGGCTGACCGGGTGCTCCGACTGACCTTCCGGAACATCACGCGCCGCAAGCTGCGGTTCGCCCTCACGACCCTGGCAGTTGTCCTGGGCGTCGCATTTCTGTCGACGTCGTTCTTCCTGACAGACCGACTCCGCGACAGCTTCGACGAACTCGCTACCGACATCAGCGGGGATATAGACCTCGTCGTAAGGACGTCGATCGACGAAGGAGCCGACCGGATCAACCGTCTCCCCTTCCCGGAAGAGGTTCTCGACCTCCTGACGGATGTCCCCGGTGTCGGAAATGTGTGGCCGACGGTCCAGGCGTGGAACGTGGTTCCCCTCTACATCGACGAGGACGGTGACCTCAAAGCGATCGATACCAACGGTGGGGCACCACAGTTCGGCTTCAACGTCACGCCTCCGGACGGATCCGACTACGGAGACACGACGAGTACGAGCGAAGGGAGTCAACTCTTCCTCACGGATGGCCGCCTCCCAAGCCGCACCGAGTCGATGTCGAACCCCACCACCGTGGGCGAGTTCGCACTCGACAACAAAACCGCTGATGATTTCGGGTTCGAAATTGGCGAGACCTACACCGTCAGTGCGCCCGGCGGTAACCGCCAGTTCGTCCTCGTAGGAACGGCCAACTTCGGCGACCCGGACGAGAACAAGAACCTTGGCGCCAACCTCAGCCTCTTCGACGAGGAAACCACCCAGGAGATCGCCAACAAGGTCGGGCTCTACGACGAGATCTCGATCTACCTCGAGGACGGAGCGGACGAGGCCGCGACAATAGGTCAGATCCAGGAACGCCTCGACCTGGCGACAGACGAGTTCAGAGCCGTCCTAGCGGGCCTCCCGGAAGACCAGCAGATCCAACTGTCAGCTTTCGGCCAAACCGAGTTGGAGGTGGTCACAGCTGAAACCAAGATCGCCGAAGACCAGAACGACTTCGACCAGTTCATAGACATCATCTCCTCGGTGTTACTGGCGTTCGCCATCATCGCCGTGGTGGTCAGTGCGTTCATCATCAACAACACGTTCTCGATCGTGATCGGGCAACGGGTGCGCGAACTGGCCCTACTACGAGCGCTGGGGGCCACGGGTCGCCAGATCAGCAGGTCGGTGAAGTTGGAAGCAGTCGTGATTGGCGTGGTCGCCACAGCCCTCGGCCTCGTCGCCGGCTACCTGCTATCGATGTTGCTCGTCTGGGTCCTCGTGAACATCGGCTTCGGCGAGTTGCCTGGATCGATTCCGGTCCGGCCTCGAACTATTGCGGCTGCCTCCATCGTGGGGGTGGGCGCCACCCTCCTCTCCGCGATCGGACCCTCACGCCGAGTCCGAAAGATTCCACCGGTTGCAGCCCTCCGAGACGACGTTCGACTTACCCCCACCGGTATGCGACGACGCCTGATCGTGGGTGGCGCTGTCGCCCTGGTCGGCATTGGGGCCCTCGCGGCAGGAATGACCATCGAACTGTCCACCCGCGCCGTACTGACTGCAATCGGCGGAGGGGCCCTTGCAGCATTCATGGGCGTCTACCTACTCAGTCCAGCAGTGACCCGACCGGTTTCGACGGTGCTCGGGTGGCCAATCCGCAAGGTGTACCGGATACCTGGACGACTGGCGACCGACAACGCCCGTAGGGCTCCACGCCGCACCGCCGCGACGGCCGCAGCCCTGACGATCGGACTCGCCCTGGTGAGCCTCGCCGCGGTGGTGAGCGACTCCATCAAGGCGACGTTTCTGAGCACCCTCGACCAGAGCGTCGAAGCGGATCTCTTCGTCTATCCAGGAACGTTCAACCCCCAGGCGGGCTTCTCAGCCGAGTTGGGAACCGACCTCCAGAACCTTGCCGACGAACGACCCGACCTCGTCGAGTCGGCCATGACGATGCGTTGGACCATGGGCGGGGTGAAGATCGGGGGTGACTTCAAGGACCTGGTGGCCGCCGAGTTGGACATCCTGACCGACCATATGAACCTCCAGGTGGTCGAAGGCTCCGAGTTCGGCGCCGGAACCAACGGAGTGCTGGTCCACGTAGATCCGGCAGGAGACATGGACCTTGCAGCCGGCGATCCAGTCCCCATTGATTTCCCAGGGGGTCGAACGAGCGAGTTGACCGTGGCGGCGATCTTCGAAGACTCAGCCCTTCTCGGGAACTGGGTGGTCGATGTATCGGTCTTCGACACCTACCTCCCGACCGCTCCCGTCTCTTGGATTTCGGTTCTTTTCCCTGATGGCGCTGACAACATTGGCTCCCGAGCCGCTGTCGAGGTGTACACCGACTCGTACCCTCAGGTCGCCGTCGAGGACCAATCCCAATTCCGGAAGACCCAAGAAGATCAACTGGACCGATTGCTGTCCATCATCCAGGTATTCCTCGGCCTTTCACTGCTCATAGCCGTTCTGGGCATCACCAACACCCTGGCCCTGTCGGTCTACGAACGGACCCGGGAACTCGGCCTGCTTCGAGCGGTCGGTATGACCCGACGCCAACTCCGACGCATGGTCCGCTGGGAAGCGGTCATCATCGCCCTATTCGGTGGCCTCCTCGGCGTAGCCATGGGCGTGCTATTCGGCCTAGCCGCCATCGCGGCGATCCCACAGGAGTTCGTCAACATCGTGTCGATCCCCTACCGAAGCCTGCTGTTCTACCTGGTGGTATCGGGAATCTTCGGCATGGTGGCGGCCATCCTCCCGGCGCGCCGGGCCGCCAGGCTCAACGTTCTCGACGCCATCTCCCACGCATAGGCACTACCCCCGCTCTGGCGATGGCCGTACCGGCCAGCACCAAGCCCCAATCAGTCACACAGGACGGGAGGGAGCGGCTCGGCATGAAACACGGCCACCCGCTTGGTCGCCCGAGTGAGCGCCACGTACAACGCCCGCATGCCCTGAGCCTGCTCCCGCAGGATCCGACCCGGTTCAACAACAATCGCCCCGTCGACCTCCAGGCCCTTGGCCAGGCCCACAGGCACCACAGTCACCCGGGCGTCGAGTCCGCGCCGGGTAGGCCGACCGAACTCCACGCCGGCCCGCTCGAGAGCCTCTCCGATGTCTTCGGCTTGGGAGTCGGCAGCAATCACCGCCAGGTTTCCGGCACCAACCGCGTCCAACTCGCTCCTCACCACCTCAGCCAAGCCACCCAACTTCTCGGACTGCTCGCCGGTCATGGCGACGTATCGCGGTGGCTCCCCGTCGCCTCGAACCGACCGGGGCGGAGCGAGGTTGGGAGCAGCCACGGCCAGTACCCGGGCCGCTACGTCCATCAGCGGCCCAGGGATGCGATAGCCCACGGTCAACTCGTGGCGGACTGTCGGCTTCCGGTCGGGCAGGTGGTCGAGGATGCCCTCCCAGTCGTCATGGGCCCACGACCCCGTGGCTTGGGCGATGTCGCCCACCACGGTCATCGACCCGTTCAACGACCGACGATCCAGCATCCGCAAGTCCATCGGCGAGAGATCCTGGACCTCGTCGACCACGATGTGCCCGTAGGTCCGCACCTCGTCGAGGGCCTTGCGTCCCGGTCGAGCACCCAGAACGGCGCGTGCCTCATCCAGCAGGGACGCGTCTGACGCCGTCCAGTACACATCGTCTGCCGAATCACACCGGGGTCGAAACAGTGCGTCCACCTGGTCGGCGGTGAGGCTGCGATCGGCGGCCCGTATCAGGGCCCTCGACCCGAACAGGTCGTTCAGCAGTTGGGCCGGGGTGAGCACCGGCCACATCCACTCCAACGCCTCGCGTACAACCGCCTCGCCCCGGACCCGTTCGCGCACCGCCTCGGGGTCGAGGTCAACCCGACCCGAGGCGACCAACGCCTGATAGAACTT
>Ga0315318_10000302_pt1 | contig 20071 bp, 19 predicted proteins | sample M1200m3416metaG_FD_203703 | JGI IMG/M metagenome (GOLD analysis project Ga0315318, IMG submission 203703) | Ammonia-oxidizing marine archaeal communities from Monterey Bay, California, United States - M1 200m 3416 | ecosystem: Environmental > Aquatic > Marine > Coastal | place: USA: California... | reverse complement strand
GGAGTTGACCTCCGGGGTGAACAGGCTGCTATCCGATGCCGGCGTACAGGTCCTGGTGGGGCACGCCCGCTTCACCAGACCGGGCCGTGTGTCGGTCGAACACGACGACACCGTGGAGTTCCTCGACTTCACCGACGTCATCGTGGCCACCGGATCGCGCAGCATCGAACTTCCCAACCTTCCACTGGACGGTGAACGGGTGGTGGGTTCGGCTGAACTCCTGACGTCTGAGTCGCTCCCCGAACGCCTCGTACTCGTAGGGGGCGGCTATGTGGGTGTCGAACTTGGTTGCGCATTTGCCAAATTGGGCAGCGAAGTGACGGTCGTCGAGATGGCCGACCAAGTACTACCGGGCTTCGATGCCCGGACCGCACGGCTAGTGGAGCGGGGTCTCCGACGCCTCGGCGTAGGCCTTTGCACCGGCTGTCGAGCAGTGGGCACTGACAAACACGGCCTCCTCGTGGAAGGCATTGACCCCAACGGCGGAACCGTGACGCTACCGGCCGACCGGATCGGGGTGGTCATCGGACGACGCCCGAACGCCGACTCGGTGGCCCTCACCCGATCGGGTGCCACCGTGGAGCCGTCGGGCCATGTGCGGGTGGACGCCACCAGACGGGCTGCTGATGGGGTGTACGCAATCGGCGACCTCACCCCCGGCCCGGCACTCGCCCACAAGGCCACCGCCGAGGCCGAGGTGGCTGTCGACGCCGCCTGCGGGCGCCCCGCGGCATTCGATCCCACGGCGATCCCCATGGTGGTGTTCGGTGACCCCCAGGTGCTGTCGGTGGGCCTGACGGTGGGCGAGGCAACCAAGGCGGGCCGGGAACCGTCATCCTTCCGGTTCCCACTAGGCGCCTCGGGTCGAGCCCGCACACTTGGCGACACCGAAGGCAGTGTGACCGTTGTGGCCGACATGGAGGGCACGGTCATCGGCGTCCAGGCCGTGGGGGGCCACGTGGCCGAACTGGCCGGCGAAGCGATCCTTGCCGTGGAGACCGCCGCCACCGTGGAAGACATGGCAGGCACCATCCATGCTCACCCGACGCTGGGTGAATCACTCATGGAGGCTGCTCTGGGGCTGACCGGCCGACCTGTCCACGCCCGCTAGTCACCGACGCTCCGGCTAGGGCAGCTCGGCCACGATTCCGCTGCCGGCCATGAGCAGGCCGACTCTCTCCACAGTGGCCTCGGCGACATCCAGGATGGCCACGATTCGGCCCTCGAACATCACGCCCACCCGGTCGCTGAGGGCCAGCACCTCGTCAAGGTCTTCGGAGATCACCAGAATGGCATTGCCCGCCGAACGCTCCTCGATGAGCCGCCGGTGGATGTACTCGGCCGCTCCGATGTCCACACCGCGCGTGGGTTGGGAGGCCAGGAGCACCTTCGGCTGCCCGGACAGTTCCCGGGCCAAGATCAACTTCTGAATGTTGCCACCCGACAGGGTGGTGGTGGTCGTTTCCAGCGTCGGTGTCTTGACGGCGAATCGTTCCACCAGGTCACGGCACCAGTCGGTAATCGTGCGGAGGCGGAGCATCCCCCGACGACTGAACGGCTCGCTGGCGTGAGCCACCAGAATCAAGTTCTCGGCCACGGAGAACTCCCCGACCACGCCGTCCCGCATCCGTTCCTCGGGCACGTACGCCAGCCCAGCAGCCCGCACCTCACTGGGGTGCCGGCCAGTCACCTCTGCGCCGTCGATCTTGATATCACCGTCGACCACTGGTCGCAGGCCGGCAATGGCTTCGGCCAGTTCCCGTTGCCCGTTACCCGACACCCCGGCGACGCCCAGCAATTCTCCAGAACGCACCTCGAAGTTGCACCCCGTCACCGCGTCCACACCCCGGTCTCCCGCCACTCGGAGGTCCTTGACAGCTAGACGGACCTCACCTGGTGCTGACCTCGGTCGGTCAGGAGCCAACTGCACCTCACGACCCACCATCATGTCGGCCAGCTCGGCCTTGGTCGTCTCCGATGGAGTTGTCTCACCGGTCACCCGACCGTCCCGCATGACGGTGATCCGGTCGGCCAGGGACAGTACCTCTCCCAGCTTGTGGGAGATGAAAATCAGACCCACCCCGTCGGCGGCCATGGTCCGGAGAGTGGTGAAGAGTTCGTCAACTTCGATAGGGGTGAGCACGGCCGTCGGCTCGTCCAGGACCAGTAGCCGACAGTCGCGGTAGAGCGCCTTGACGATCTCTACCCTCTGGCGCTCCCCGACTGCCAACTGCCATACGTAGGCCGACGGGTCCACGCGCAGGCCATACCGGGATGAGAGGTCACGGATCCGCTCAGCCACCTCAGTGGTATCCAGAATGAGGCCATTGGAGGCTAGGCCGAGGGCCACGTTCTCGGCCACTGTGAGGGTGGGCACCAGCATGAAGTGCTGATGAACCATGGCCACCCCGGCCTTGATGGCGTCGGCCGGCGTGGCAATGCCGCTGGACCGACCATGGAGTCGGACTTCACCCTCGTCAGGTCGGTACAGCCCGTAGAGCACCTTCATCAGCGTGCTTTTGCCTGCACCGTTCTCTCCGAGGAGCGCGTGAATCTCGCCGACCACAACATCGAAATGGACGTCGTCGTTGGCCAGCACTCCGGGGAACCGCTTGGTGATTCCGTTGAGTTGGAGAAGGGGCGTGTCGACGGTCATGGTCGGTGCTCTGCGCCCGATCCCGGGTTTTGTCTGGCGGCCCGGTCGATCCGCCGATTACTCGACGAAACGGCCGGGCCGCTGGACGCAGGAGGGGTCAGGTCCCGGTTCCGAGCAAGCCGGCCGAGATTTCCTTGATGGCCTTTTCGCCGATCTTCCTGGCGTGGCCGGCGTCTACACCGTCGTTGAATTCGATCGCCAGACCACCGTTCTCAAGCGTGATGGTGTGGGATTCGCCACCTAGGTCACCCTGCTTGATGCCATCGACAAGTCCTTGCAGGACCACCTCCCACTTGTACACCTGCGAGGCCACGACGATGTCGGCGCCGAGGGCGGTCTGGTTGGACTGGGTCCCGAACCATTTCGCACCGTGCTCGGCAGCCACGCCTGTAGCACCGACCACCATCTGGGCCGTACCGGTCAGGATGTCAGCACCGTTGGCCACATGACCCTGAGCAGCCTCAGCGGCCAGAGCGACATCGCTGAACGACTCGATGTAGTTCACGTTGACTGTGATCCCGATGACGCTCTGCGTAGCGCCGGTCACGAAGCCGTCGACATACAACTTGGCATCACCGACGGCGATGGGACCGATAACACCGATGATGCCCGTATTGGTCATGCTGGCCGCCATGGCGCCCATCACGTATCCACCCTGATCGGAGGCCGCCGTGTAGGCCGACACGTTAGGTAGGCCGAAGGTGTCGGCGGACGTTCCCCAGGCGAAGGCCACATCTGGGAAGTCGGCGGCGATCTCCTGTAGCGAACCGCCGTACTGGGAGCCGTGGGCGATGACTAGGTCGTACCCCTCCCCGGCATAGGCCCGAATGGCAGCCGCAGCATCGTCCACGATGAAGGTGCCATCGGTGACGTCAACCGCGCTGACCCCGGTCAGGGCACCGACTCCGTCCACGATGCTCTGGGAGAACGCCAGGTCGTTGCTAGCGCTCGGTGCCACTATGGCGATCCGGAACCCGTCATCCCCTCCAGACGCCACCTCACCGTCCGAGCCACAGGCTCCCGCCAGAAGTCCTAGGGCCGCTAACAGCGCCACAAGGCCCAGTGACTTCCAATTCTTCTTTCCCTGCATGATGATCCCTTCGTCAGTTCCTAGTCCGACCGGATCTCCGGTCGAGATCTCTGGTCATCCTCGCGTACTGTGCCGTCACTACCCACGATCGAACGGTCGGGTCAGCGCGGCCGGCTGACCAACCGTCCGGCTGATGACCACGAGGGCGAGGATGGTGAGCACGGCGGGCGCCATGGCCGTCAGGCTGGAAGCGGCGCCTGAGACCAGGCCGAGCGTCTTCCACTGGAGCACGGTGGCCGAAACCACCCCGAATAGCAGCGCCCCGCCCATCACTCCTATCGGGCGCCACGCGCCGAAATAGACCAGTGCGATGGCGATGAATCCCTGCCCGTTGGTGAGGTTCTGCTGGAAGATGCCTAGTTCGGCGGCTAGTACGGCACCGGCTAGGCCGGCCAGACCGTTGGCTAGCAGGATGGTCGTATAGCGGACCCGGACAACGCTGACGCCGAGGCTGTCGGCCGCCGCCGGATTCTCGCCCACGGCTCGGACATTCAATCCGAACGTGGTGTGGTTCAAAAGGAAGGCCACCACGGGAACCAGGAGAAAGGCGATGTAGACCAGCACCGAGTGCTGGAAGAACATCTCGCCTACCTTTGGGATGTCGGCTAGCAGCGGTACGTGGAGATCGCCGAAGCCACGAATGGGGATGGGGGTCCCGACCTTCTTCTGAAAGAGCAGGTCGCTGATGCCTAGGCCAAACAGGAAGATGCCGATGCCGCTGATGCCCTGCTCGGCTCGCAGGCTGACCGTGATTACGCCGTAGACAAGGCCCATGACTAGACCGACAGCGATACCCACCAAGATCCCGGCGACCGGGCTTCTCGTCTCGAGGATGGTCCAGTAGGCGCCGAAGGCCCCGAGCAGCATGACTCCGTCGACACCCAGATTCAGGACACCGCTGCGCTGCCCGATCGTCTCACCGAGGCCGGCGAGCAGGAACGGTGTGGCAAGTCGGATCCCGGAACCAACTACGAAGACCAGAGAGGCCACGGTGAAGAACTCGCTCATGGCCCGCTGTCCAATTCCTGAGATGCCGCCGGCGCCGTCTCACCGGACCGGCCGGCAGCACGTTCCCGGCCGATGGCCCGACCCTGTCCCCAGCTCTCGCTCACGGCCCGACGGAGTCGGTCACTACTCACCACGAAGATCACCACAAGGCCGTTCAAGCCGACGATCAGGGCGGCCGGGACCTGGACGGCCCGCTGCATGGCGTTAGCGCCAAACTGCAGCCCACCGAAGAAGAACGACGACGGGATGGTCCAAAGGGGGTGCAGGCCGCCGAACAGAGCGGTCACGATGCCGTTGAAGCCCGCCGAGCCGGTGAACCCAACGCTGGAACCGTCGGTGAAAAACCGGTGTGACTCACTCCCAAAGACGAGAATGGCCCCAGCCAGGCCACACATGGCTCCACTGAACGTGAGCGCGGCCACGATGGTCCGCTTCACGGGCATTCCTGCGTAGCGGGCCGCCGCGCTCGAATGGCCGACGGCGCGTAGCCGATAGCCCATCGAGGTCCGCCAAAGCAGCGCATAGGCCAGTCCAGCCATCCCCACTGCCACCAGCACTCCGATGTGCAGTCGGGTCCCGCCGGGTAGCAATGGGAGATCGGAGTTCTCCGATAGGCGCTGGGTCTGGGGCAGGCGTCCATGCTCCTTCTCGTAGGGATCCATGATCAGGTCGCGTAACAGGAAGTTCATGAGTTGTACGGCCACGATGTTGAGCATGATCGTGGACAGAATCTCATTCACCCCGCTGTAGGCCTTCAGTGCACCGGGGATCGCTCCCCAGATCGCCCCACCCACTAAACCCCCAGCCAGCACCAGGGGCACCAGGACCGGCCGTGACAGGTCGCCGCAGCTGAGAGCGACCAGCGTGGACGCGATCGCGCCAGCGATCATTTGGCCCTCACCACCGATGTTGATGACCGATGCCCGGAAGGCGATGCAGATACCGATACCGACTAGCAACAGCGGCATCGACTTGAGCGCCGTGTCGGCCAGTGCGTCAACATCACCGAAGGCGCCTTTGAGCAGCGCCTGATAACCCTCCAGCGGGTTAGCCCCGAGGGCCAGAAGCATTCCAGCGCCGATCAGGAAGGCCGCAAGCACAGCGACCACAGGCACCAACGGTCCCGCTATCTGCGGCCCGGTCACGTACGCGAGTCGCTCCCGCAGCCATCTCCCCATCGGGGCGAGAGTTTCCTTGTTTCCACTGACGCGGTCAATGGTTTGCGAGGCGATGGATTCGCCAGCCGGGAGCAGCGCGATACCGTCCTCCTGATGCCCAACAACGTCCCACCCGGAGATGACGACTCCCGTCCATCCCCACTCCTGATCGACCATGTCGAAATCGACCGGAAGGTGGGTTCGGGGGGCTACAAGTGGACCTACCGGGCTCCCCGCTGGATCCCGGCCTTCGTGGCTGAGCATGACCTGGGGCCCTTTCCAGCCATGACGGAACGGCTCAGAGAGGTGGTCGAACAAGGCGGGTTCGGCTACCACACCACCGTTGACCACATGATCGAGGCGTTCTGCGCCTGGTCGGCCCGCCGACACGCCTGGGAACCGGACCCCGATCTCGTGGTAGCCAACGCATCAGTGCTTCAGGGCGTCTGGTCGTGCGTGGAGGCGTTCACCGAGCCGACCGGCGCCGTGGTCCTAACCCCGCCCATCTACTTTCCGTTTAACGACATCGGCCCCACTACGGGTCGACGGACCGTGGACTGGCCACTGGTTCGGAACGAGGATGGCTGGCACTACGACCTCGACCATCTGGCCCACCTCCTGGCCGACGATCCCGGGATCCAACTACTGGTGCTGTGTCATCCCCACAACCCGACAGGCCAGACACTGACTGTCGACCAGTTAGCTCACATCGTCGACCTGGCGACCAGGTACGACGTGGTGATCGTGTCCGATGAGATCCATGCTGACTTCACGTTTCCGGGCAGCACCCACGTACCTATGGCCACCGTGCCTGGCGCGGCGAATCGCACCGTTACCGTTACTTCGGGTATCAAGACGTTCGCCATCGGTGGGCTCCGCGTATCGGTGACAGCCTTCGCCGACGAAAGTCTGTTCACCCGATACCGACGTATACCAGAGCACCTGCTGGGTAGCCCCAATCGGATGGGCTGCGAAGCCGCCACCATCGGATGGGAACTAGGAGATGAGTGGGTCGACCAGCTCGTCTCCCTGTTCGACCGCCATCGCCACCACCTTGTGGAGCGACTGGCCGAGGAGGCCCCAGAAGTCCGTATCCATCTTCCTCAGGCGACGTTCCTGGCGTGGTTGGACGTCTCGGCTTACGGTCCCGGCGACCGCCCGGGCCGCTGGCTTCGGGACCAGACTGGCGTGGACTGCAAGGATGGCCCGCTGTTCGGCCAGGGCGGGGAAGGCCACGCCCGGATGACCTTCGGGACCTCGACGGCCCTGTTGGACGAGATGGTCAACCGGATTTCTAGCGGCCTGCTGCGCCCGTAGACGCTCTAGCGTGTCGCCTACCAGCGAGAGTCATTCGGGCCACCGGTAAGGTGGCCCGTTCGCCGTTTTCCCGAGCGATCGGGCCCAACGCTGTGCCGGCCCGGTCTCCCCAGAGGAGGTACCGGAATGAGCATCGCTCCTACCGATGACATGGTCCACGTGACCCGCTGGCACTGGGGATCCAAGGAGTGGTCTCCGTTTTCGGCGGCCGAGATGGAGCGTCGACAGACTGAACTCCGAAACCACATGGCGGCCGAGAGCATCGACGCCTGCCTCCTGACGTCGTTTCACAACATCTGCTACTACTCGGGTTGGCTGTACTGCTATTTCGGTCGGAAGTACGGCATGGTCGTGGATAGCGAAAACGCCACCACCATCTCAGCGGGCATCGACGGTGGACAGCCGTGGCGCCGCACCTACGGCGACAACGTCGTCTACTCCGACTGGCGTCGCGAGAACTACTACCAGGCCGTCCGCGACCTCACCCCCGGCACCAAGCGCCTCGGCGTGGAGTTCGACCATCTCTCCGTCGACCAGTTCCGGGCCCTCGAGGCGGCCATTCCCGGTGTCGACTTGGTCGATGTCGGTGCGCCAACCATGTGGATACGGACGGTCAAGTCCGCCGAGGAGCACGACTTGATCCGCCACGGGACCCGGGTCTGCGACCTAGGGGCCGCCGTCTGTGTCGAGGCCGTAGCCGCCGGCGTTCCGGAACATGAGGTGGCCCTGGCCACCACGCAAGCCATGGTCCGTGAGATTGCCACCACCTTCCCGTTCGTGGAGCTCATGGACACCTGGACCTGGTTCCAGTCGGGCGACAACACCGACGGTGCCCACAACCCGGTGACCAACAAGCTCGTCGAGTCGGGGGACATCCTGTCGTTGAACACATTCCCGATGATCTTCGGCTACTACACGGCGCTCGAGCGCACCCTGTTCTGCGACCACGTGACTTCTGACGAACACTTGCGGTTGTGGGAGGTCAACGTCGAAGTCCATGAACGTGGGCTCGAGCTGATCCAACCCAACGCCCGGTGTTGTGACATCGCAGCGGAGCTCAACGACATCTACCGCTCATACGACCTGCTCAAGCACCGATCATTCGGCTACGGACACAGTTTTGGAGTGTTGAGCCACTACTACGGCCGCGAGTCAGGAGTGGAACTCCGCGAGGACGTCGAAACAGTGCTCGAGCCCGGCATGGTGGTGTCGATGGAGCCGATGATCGCCATCCCGGCCGGCCAGCCCGGTTCAGGCGGCTACCGGGAGCACGACATCTTGATCATCGGTGATGATCGCGCCGAGAACATCACCGGCTTTCCGTACGGACCCGAACACAACATCATCGAGGGCTGAGCCCTCCCAGGCATCCCTTATGACCCGGTCGCTCCGACCATGCGTCCGGCACCGCTAGCGGGCGGTGATCCGATCGGTCGACGACCGTTGATCAACCACCAGCGGTGGTGGTCGTCTCGACCGGAGCCTCCGTGGTGGTAGTCGTCTCAACCGGAGCCTCCGTGGTGGTAGTCGTCTCAACCGGAGCCTCCGTGGTCGTGGTGTCGTCAGCAGCCGCATCATCAACAGCAGCATCATCGACTGACGCTTCGGTGGTCGTGGTCGGCGGGCTCGGCACACCCGAGGTATCCAGGCCGCGGGCCTCGAGTTCAGTCATGTGGGCGGCTCGGGTTCCGCTGCCGTACCAGCCGTCGGCGGCGATCCCCAAGAGCTCCTGGAGAATAACCGCGGGGTCGCTCGGCCCCCACTGGTAGGTGGCGGTGAGGATGGTGTCCTCGTCGAGGCCGACCGGCACCGTGGGCGTCGTCACCTCGTCGTCGGCGGCATCACCGCCCGCTCCCATGGTGGTAGTTGTGGCCGCGGGTTCCACCGTGGTGGTCGACGCCGGTGCAGTGGTCGTCGTGACCACTCGGCGAGCCATCAGAGACACCTCGGCTTCGATCTCTAGGAAGTCCTCGCGGAGTTGGATGATCTCGACTCGCAGGGTCTCCAACTCGTCGTCGTTGGTCTCCAACAGTCCGCAGCCGGTAGCTACCAGGGAGAGGGCCATGGCGGCGGCGGGAATGATGATGGGAATACGGATGCTCTTGGACATGGGATGAGTATTCCAGAGCCAGACCCTTCGCGCGCGTCGCCTCGACTCGACCAGGGTCATTCGACGCTCAGTTGCAGGTCGTCGAGGCAAAGTAGGCAGCGAGAGAAGCCGTTGTCGTGGCTGCCCCGCCCTCGAGTGACACCGTGTAGTCAGTGCTCGAGGTGCTGATCGTGGTCTTCCGGGTCCCGTCCGCAGTGATGGTGTAGGTACCCGCCTCACAGAGCACCAACTTCAGGTAGGAGTTGGTTCCAGCAGTGTTGTCGTTGTCACCAATCAAGGCTCCTTCCGGGTCGTATACCCGGAGGTGCACGTCGAGGTCCGACGAGGTCAATCGGACGATCAATTCGGCCCCTGCCACACCCTTGAATAGCCAGGCATCCCTCTCCCCCACATTCAAGGATGCGGTGTAGGAGTTGGCGGTGGTTATCAACCCGAGGGACCGGTTGTAGATCGTCGTGGTGGTGACCGGCACCGCGGTGGTCGTAGTTGTGGTGACTGGCGTCGTGGTGGTGGTCGTCGTGGTGGTCGTCGTGGTCGTGGTGGTCGTGGTGGTCGTCGTGGTCGTGGTGGTCGTCGTGGTCGTGGTGGCCGCTACCGGTGGTGCGGGAACGCCAGCAGTTGAGAGTCCTCTGCTTGAGAGTTCCGTCAGATGCACGGCCCGGGTGGACGACCCGTAGATCCCGTCGTCCGTAGCGCCGAGTACCTGCTGGAGGAGACGAACCCGGTCACTGTTCTCTCCCCATGCGAAGGTCGCCGTGAGAACGACCGAGGCAGGAAGGGCAAAGCCAACGGTGGTCGTGGTGGAAGGGGCCGCGGTCGACGTCGTGGACGGTGATTGGATGAGGGTCGTCGTGGCTGACGCGCTCTCCCCGGCGATCGTCGTGGTGGAAGGGGCCGTGGTGGAAGGGGCCGTGGTAGTTGACGGTGACGCGGTGGTGCTGACAGGTTCCTCAGTGTCACCGACCTCGTCCAATTCGTCGGTAACTGGGTCCACGCCTGGGTTTGAAGCCTCGACTTCTACATCCGGTACGCGGATCACCACGGGTGATCCGAGGGTCACCAACGTGCCCGCTACGGGCACCTGCTCGACGACCGTTCCGGGAATCCCATCCAACCCCTCGACACGTTCCACGACGGCAGGTGAGCCGATCGTTGACAAGACCCCGGCCGCGAATTGGACGGTCTTGCCGACCACAGGCGGTACCTCGATCAGGACGGGTTGAGCGGTGGCGTCGAACAGCTCGTCTGGGGTGTCGTCCTCCGAGCAGGCGACCAGCGGGAGGAGCGCCACGACCAGCACGAGCAAGGCCCCCGGATAGATCCGCATGGTATGAGTCTTTCAGATGGTCTGTGCCGGATCGGCGACGCGACGAGTCCCCAGTCATCTAGGCGCGACCTACCGGAAACTTCAGGCCACGAGCACCCGCCGGGTGTGGTACCCCTCGGCGCCGTCCGGGGCGATGTGCTTCGGCCCAGGCGACTGGACCGAGCCATTTCGATCCCATGCACGGACCCGAAGTTGGTGAAGGCCGGGCTCGGCATCCCAGACGGTGAACCACTGCACCCAAGATTCGCCGTCCCGACCGGGACCTGAGCCCCGCTCCAATCGACAGGGCGCCCACGGGCCGTCGTCGATGGCCAGCTCGACCACGGCAACGCCGGCCACTGGAGCCCAAGCCACACCCGCCACGGCCTGACTCCCCGGTGTGGTCTCCGGTCGAACTGGGACGTCGATCCTCGAGGCAATTTTGATCGGCGCCTCCTTGGCCCAGCCCCTGGGGATCCAGTAGCCGTCGACGTCCATTGTGGTGAGTTCGATCCTCTCCAGCCACTTGACTGCCGAGACATAGCCGTAAAGCCCGGCGATCACGAGGCGAGCTGGAAAACCATGCCGGAACGGAAGAGGCTCCCCGTTCATTCCGAAGGCAACGAGTGCGGTTCGATCGCCCTCCAACGCTGAAAGCGGAAACCCGGCGCTGAAAGAGTCAACTGACCAAGCCATGACCTGCTCAGCCAAATCCATGGGGCCCGCGAGTTGGAGCACGTCGATAAGGGGAACGCCTGTCCAGACGGCGTTGCCAACTAGGTGGCCGCCGACCTCGTTGGACACACAGGCCAGAGTCACTGCTGAATCAATGACGTTCATGGCGAATAGGTCAGCGAGGGTGATATCCACCGCCCGTTCGACCATGCCGTCTATACGAAGCGACCAACTTTCAGGGTCAATCTTTGGGACTACCAGTGCTGTATCGATACGGTAAAAGCGGTCGTTCGGTGTCGTCCACGGAGTAACGGAAGGCGGTGCGGTCCATGGCGCCTCCGTACTCGAAGTGGGAGAAGGCCTATCGGCAACTGTTCGGCGAGCCCTTGGGATAACTACTTGCCGGCGCATCTCGTCTGTGCCTTGATCGGCAACGAGGCGACTTCCGAATCCAAGCGCACCGGCAGCCAATGTCATCCCGGAGGCATAGGTCAGAAAACGGCGCCGAGACGCGACCTTGTCTCGCGGATCCTCGAATGGTGGGTGTCCGTCTTCGACCGGAACGAACGTGAGTAGGCCGACTCCTCGTATCAAGGCAAACAGCCCGACTATCACTGCCGTACTCGCTGCGACCAAACCGATGAGGGCTGATCCGGCCCGAGCTGCTGCGACCACTCCAAGTAGGCCAAAGGCCATATAGGCGGCACCCACCGAGCCCTGAGCGGACCTGGCCCTGATACCGGTTCCTGCCCCCACGGCCAGGACGAGGAGAATTATTCCGGTCAGGAGCGCTGGCTTTTGGGCAGCACCTAGCAATCCGATCGTCCATCGGACGAACCACCCGGGAGCAAGGTCGACGACGACATCGCCGACTGCGGCTACAAGCGAGAAGTTGCCGAAAGCGATCCCGACGAACTCGCCGAGTGCTAACGCCAAGGCTGCGGCCGCGGCCCCAAGCAGGGCAGCAGTGACGGAACTTTGCTTCACCGTCTTGAACCTAGGACAGCGACCTCATGAAAGACGTCGGCACGGGTAAGTCGTGGCCAATAATTTTGTAAGTCCACTTCATCGAGCTGTTTGGGACCCGTTCTGGCCTCCTAGGTCACCTGCTGTTTGACCACGAGCCACTCGACGACCACCTCTGGAGGTACGAAAACCCGGTCTCCTGATAACTGGCTGACGTCAGCTCAAGTTGTCGCTGATGATCCCGTCGGCAAGGAACGAGCGGCACGGCCTTCGATTCTCGCGCCCTGTTCGTTGAGGTGTTCGCCGATATCACGCCAAAGTGCCCGCAGCCGGTAGTGGGGCACGACCGGGAATAGGTGGTGCAGGAGGTGGTAGTCGTGTCCCCGAATCAGGAGCGTTGACCCAAAGAAGGTAAACACCCTGGTATCGCGATAACGGCCTGTTTCTGTGTGCGGATGGTGGGGAAGCCAACCGAACACCAGCGACAACCAAAATCTGGCAGCCCAGACTGGGATGTACCAGAGCAGCCAGACCAACTCCCCGTAGCCAAAGATTGTGCCAACGAGGAGTACGGAGAAGTGGCCAAGGGCCACCGGCCGGGCAGCAGCTACCGCCTCAGGACCACGAAGTTCGGCCATTTGCCCAATCCGGGTCGCCAAGCCATTAGGAATCAAGCGACGTAGGGGTGGGACTAGCGTGACGAGGGGTAGGAGCGGGTAGAGCATGGTTCCAGCAACCACTCTGCCGAGTATCTGGCGGGGCGACCCCTTTGAGTTCAGGACATCAGGATCGGCCTCATCGTTCGTATGGGTGTGGTGTTTCAAATGTGTGATCCGATGGGCTTTGAAGGACTCGCAAAGCAGCCATCCGGCCAGCGCCCCGACCGTTCGATCTACCCATACCAAGGAACGTCTTCCGCCTGACAGGGTCTTGTGGACCGATTCATGCATGGGCATGTAGCAGGCCTGAAGGAATACGGCAGCAAGGAGCATTCCCAGCCACAACGGGATCTTCCCTGCGAGTTCGAGGCTGACGATCAGTGCCCAGCCGGAGACGCACCACGCGATGTTGAACAGGCTCCGCCAGCCGATCATCCCCGTGTAGGGAGCGACGACGCTCCGTTCATGCAGCAACCGATCCGCTCCGACTCTTGGTCCCACAGGTCTCCAGCCTCTCAGTGCGGAAAGCACAACTCGCCGTTCAAGAGGCTAGTTCGGGTTGCCTGCAGCAGTCCTCTGTCAACATGGTTTCTGGTTCCCGAAGGAACCCGGACTCTGACCCACCCCTTAGGAAGGCTCGGATTCGACCGACTGAGCGAATGAGATCGGTTTCTCGGCTGGATCAAGCCGGTGGTGGAAACCGTTTCCCTAATTGGGCCGCCTCTGACCAACAGGAAGCAACTCGGCTATCGCAGAGGTCAGGTTCGGTGACCTGAAGGTGAAACCGGAGTCCTCCAGCCTGACCGGCCGGACCCTGGCACTGGCCAACAGCAGCCCATTTGCCATCTCACCGAGGACCCCCCGTAGCGCCAGAGCGGGCGCGGGGACCACTGCCGGACGCCGAAGAGCACGTGCCAGATCGCGGACAAACTCGGCATTACGGCAAATTCCAGGGGCAACCAGATTCACTGGGCCCACCACCGACGTGTCCAGCAGATGAAGGAGGGCTCGAATTTCGTCCTCAAGTGTGATCCATGGCCACCACTGCCGGCCGTTGCCAATGCGGCCACCGAGGCCCAGTCGTGTCAGGGCCAGCATCCGGCCCAGTGCCCCACCATCGGGCGTACACACGATGCCGGTTCGGGCCAGCACCAGACGGGTATCGGGCGATGCGGTTGGTGCTGCCGCCGCCTCCCACCGTTCGCAAACCTCCGCCAGAAAGCCTGTCCCCGGCTCCGAATCCTCGGTGAGCTCGTCATCACCGCGGTCGCCATAGAAGCCGACTGCGGAGGCCGACACGACGACCGATGGCGGACGATCCAAGCCCGACAACGCTCGGACCAGTAACTCAGTTCCCTCCACGCGACTGTTGAGAATCCTCCTCTTCTTGGATGCCGTCCACCGCCCATCGATGCGTTCACCTGCGAGGTGGACGACGGCGTCGACACCTTCGAGGGCCGCTCCGTCGATCCGGCGGGTAACCGGATCCCATGCCACGCCACCAGCAGGCGGGCGTCTTCCGACCGGGATAACCCGGTCACCGCGCTTTTCCAGAGCAGCCGTCAGGGCGGTTCCGATCAGTCCCGAGGCACCAGTCACCGCGACCTTACGCATGTCAATTTCCTCCTCTCAGGTGCGACGCCAGCGGATGGGCAGTCGGCAAACTCGTAGGACAGTATGTGCGACGTTCGCCAGGTCGCCACCGCCAGCTTGAAACCCCGAGGAGCGAATTGATGGCCCACTTCAGTTCGAGTGTCAGCATCGATGCCCCCCGAAACGTCGTCTGGGAGGCGGTTGCGGACGTCCGCCGACACTCAGACTGGATGGCCGATGCCGCCGAGATCCGACTCACCTCGGTGCAGGCGACCGGAGTGGGAACGACATTCGAGTGTGAAACCCGGGTCGGGCCACTTCGAACACTGGACCGGATGGCCATCACCGACTGGGAGGAGGGCCGCCTTATGGGAGTTGAGCATCGGGGCCTCATCAGCGGAGTCGGCAGGTTCCGTCTCGATGACCAGAGTGACGGTGGGACGACATTCATCTGGGATGAAGACCTTTCCTTTCCCTGGTGGTTGGGGGGTCGCGCCACCGCTGTATTGGCACGTCCGGTCCTCGCTCTCATCTGGCGGCAAAACCTCCAGCGCCTCGCTGGCATGTTCAAGGAGGGTTCCCCATGTTGATCGTTGTTCTCTCTGGGCCGCCCGTGGCCGCTGCTCAAGGGGCAAACCCCGGCCCCCTCGTCCGGCTGGCCCGCGATCGATGCCACGTGGACCAACTCAACGACCCCGACGAATCGACTTCCCGCCCATGGGCGCACAGGACTGGCTGAGTCTCCGAGAATGCCAACGCTCCCACTTCCAGATCCCGGACCTCACTTCGTAGACTTCGTGAGTGAACGACACCTGGCCGTGCTCACGCTCGTGAGGCCCAACGGCTATCCCCACACAACCCCAGTTGGCTTCACGTGGGACCGAGACATGGGTTCGGCCCGGATCATTACCTGGTCGGGAAGTGTGAAGGCAAGGCTGCTCGAAGCAGGACAACTCCGCGGTTCCATCTGCCAGGTCGACGGTGCGCGCTGGCTCACCATCGAAGGGGTCGCCCGGGTCACCAGCGATCCCGATGTCTGTGCCGATGCGGTCGCCGCCTACGCCGCCCGCTATCGACCTCCGAAGGATCGAGGCGATCAGCGCAGAGTTGTCGTGATCAAGGCCACCAGGCTGCTGGCCAGTGCCAGCCTCGGCACTGCCGGACCGCCCGGTGTTCACGGCTAGCGCAATGATCGAACCGCGGGTCTGGTCATCTCGGGACTCGACGAGCAGGGAGCGGTGGAGACGTCGCATCTTTACGGTCCCTGCCCTACTGATCGGCTTCTTCGCCTTCGATCTCGAAGACGACGAAGCGATCGTCATCTTCCCGGAAGGAACCCGGTATTCAGATGCTAAGCGGGAGCAGGCGATCGACATTCTCGAAAGGACAGCACCTGAACGGGTGGTCTCGGCTCGCCGGCTTCAACACGTGCTCCCGATCCGGACCGCCGGCTTGTTGGCGATCCTGGGAGCAGCGCCGTCTACTGACCTGCTGTTCCTGAACCACGTGGGCGTCCAGGACTTTCGGACCCTCGATGACTTGTGGCGCAACGTTCCGTTCCCAGTTCCCCTCCAGTTCCATGCAACACGCAGTTCACGTGACGAAGCCCCTGGTGCAAGTGAGTTGGTCGACTGGCTCGATGCCCGTTGGGAGGAACTCGACGACTGGGTGGCCTCCAACACCGTGAACTAATCTGAGTCAACTACCGCATCTTGAACAGGAGCACCGGAGTGGAGGCCTTGTAGTCCTCGTACTCCGGGTCGTTGGCCCACCGACGGTCAGCCGCCGACTCCAGGAGCGGAACTCCGCTAACCCGGGTGAGGAGTAGCCAGACGAAGAGGGGCGAGACCAGGGTCACCATGTTCCAGCCCGAAAGCACAGGGAAGGCCGCGACTGCCACGCCGAACCAGAGGAGGATTTCTCCAAAGTAGTTGGGGTGTCGGGATCTCGCCCAGAGACCGGTGTCGATGAAGCGGTTCAGGTTCTCGGGTCGTGAGCGGAACCTGCGCTTCTGCTCGTCGGCTGTAACTTCGATACCGAAACCGAGGGCCCAGAGTGCCACCCCTAGGAGGGTCAAGCTGTCGATTTGCTGGTCTTCGGGACTGGTGATGGCAGCCAGGGCGGCCCCGGAGGTCAACAGGACCCAGAGTCCCTGCAGCGTCCAGGTCATAAGGAACCAGGCGAAGCGGTACTTCATGGCATCGAATCGGGAGTCGGAACCAGCGGCCCTGACACGAGCCGCGAGGAACGCCCCGAGTCGCAATGCCCATGCCGTGACCAAGGCGGCGATAAGTAGGGGGTAGGGAGTCGTGGAGCCACGGGAGATCAGGGCGAGGGCGACAACGGCGAGATACGTGAAGGATCCCGTCAGGTCGAAGAAGTGCTCGGTATGGGCAAACCATGAAGGGACAAATACGGCCCACTGCACTAGGAAGATCAGGAGGGCGCCCCAGGCGAAGATTGGGAAGCCGCCCCACCGAAGGCCCTCAGAGCTCCCGGCGAATGCCACGAGGACCCCGATCAGGATCGCGGTGCCGCTGGCTAGGACGGAGGCAGAGGTCTTCACTGCACCATCTGGTGGTCTCCCACCGTTCCACTCACTGCAGATTGCACGGCGCACTCATTCCAACATTCACGACAGTGGCCTACCTGGTGATGTGAATCCGAATATCTGAGCCGGATTGTCAATTACGAGCGTGTTGACCTCTGATTCGGATAGTCCCCGACGACGCAAACGAGGTACGACGTTGGTGAGGAGGTGGTCGTATCCGAGCCCGCCGTAGGCGTGAAGCCGATGCTTGGTGGCAATGTCGTGTGACAGGAGCACCTTGTCCTCTAGACCCTGTTCGAAGTGCCACAGCACGACGTCCATCCTCTCGGCGTCTGAGGGCATGTCGACACTCGGGTTGGGTGGGTACCACGAGCTCTCATTGCCGAATAGGTCGTATTCCAAATAGCAGCCGGTGGCCGCCATGTCGCGAAGCCAGGTCCGGTCGGTGCAGGTCCGGTCAATGTGGCAGATGATGGTGCGGTGGAGGTCGCCACCTTCCTGGTCAACGATCTCCGCGATCTCTACGGGCGACATCGGGTCACGACCGGGATGGACCATCAGTGGTGCTCCGGTCTCGACTTGGGCGACCACTGCGGCCCGGAGACTCTTCTTCTCGTTCGGCAACCATGGATAGGTGCAGCCGATCTCACCAATCAGTCCAGCTTTCACATCGGTGTTGGAGATCCCGACCTGGATGTCGGTCATGATCTCTTCAGCAATGGAATCCATCGCCCGTTCGCTCATGTCGTGAGGGTGCGTACCGCCCAGGTAGTAGCCAGAACCCACGATGATGTGGGCACCTGTTTCTTTCGCGATGCGGACAAGTGGCTTCGTATCGCGGCCAAGGCCCTTGTTTGTGGGATCCACGACAGTGCGTCCACCAGCAGCAACGAACCGCTGCAACTCTGCGATTGCCACATCCTCGGAATCGAGATGGACGTTGTGATGACTTGACGTCCAGTGGTACGCGACCCAGCCCCGGTTGTCGAGCGTGATCTGCTCGTCGGCTAGATGCTGATCGACGCTGTTTGGTGGATCGACATACATGAACGAGCCGTCCATGAGGACGTGATCGTGGGCCAGCGTGATGCCGAGGTCCGCGGCGTCAACCGCCCCCAGAACCGTCTGCGCCCACCCGTCCTTCATGACTTTCAGGACAGGACCGCGCTGGCCCTGATCTCAACGAGGAGCCCTTCAAAGGCCAGATCCACTCCGCCCACAACCGTGGCACTGGGGCCGGGCTCGTTGAAGAACTCCGCCCGGGCTTGGCCTGCGGCTGGTCGGTGTCCGATGTCGGTGAGGAAGATGTCGAGCGACACCACGTCATCGAGCGTTCCGCCAGCTGCTGAGACATAACTTTCGATATGTCGAAGACACTGGCGACACTGCTCTAGTGGGTCTCCGGGTCCAACTAGTTCCCCATTGTCCAAGGCGATCTGGCCGGAGATAAACACCAGGTTGCCCTTGCGGATGCACTGTGAGCCCGCCCGTGGATCGGCTGGTTCTGCCACGTTGGGTAGAGAGAGGTTCTCGCGGATGGTCACTTGGACGTCCTGTCAGTAGAGGTTCGCCGGGCCGAGAACATGGTCGAGCACGTAGTTCGAGAACTCATGAACGGTGCGTTCCTCCGTTGGCGAGTACCGCGACAACTTGGCGAGTTGTCCGCCGATGCCTCGATGAACGAGCTCGCAGACGCCCTTGTCTTCTGCGAGGAACATGTCCATCGAGGGGTAGTACTTCTCCTCGACCTCGGTTTCGAACTCTGGTAGGTCGATCGTGGACTGTGGGAAGCAACACCAGGAGGTAATCCGGGTCCATTCGGGTCCCTCCGGGAAGTACTGGTGAAACGTGATCCGGTCGGGGGGAACGTTCAAGAGGAGGTGCGGGTAATGGATTATGAAGTGGGTGCTCTCGTTGTCTTGGGTTGAGAGGCCGTCGACGAAGGGCAGAGTGTGGTTGCGGGGGACGTAGAGGCCATTTTCGTTGTCACTACTGTTGATCGTGTAGACCATCGGCTCGCCCTCCGCTTGAAAGACGGTTCGAACCGCACCGGGGTAGAAGGTGTCGAGAGATCTGCGGTGCACGGTCGGGACGTGATAGCCCTCCCGGGAGTTCTCAACCCAGATCTTCCAGTTCGCGTTGAACCGGTTTTCCCACTTCTTGGTGACCTTCATCTCTCCGAGCCGATAGCTCGCCAGGCGGTCAACAAGTCCACCTAGCGACTCCATCAGTGAGACGGCATCAGCGTCAAAGTTGATGAATACGAAGCCGCCCCAGGTTTCAGCCCTCACGCTGGGAAGATTGTGATCTGACTTGTCGAATCCCCGCGCTTTTTTCATTGACGGCGTAGCAAGCAACTTGCCTTCAAGCGAATAGGTCCACGCGTGATAGGGGCACACGATCTTGCGACAGTTCCCGCGACCAGCCACCAACTCCGAACCACGATGGCGACAGGATGCCGACAGGGCCTGAATCTGACCTCCCTCATCTCGGATGATCAACAACGGTTCACCCACAATGTCCAGCCGGACGTAATCGCCCGGATTCGGAATCTCCTCTTCGCGCGTAGCGACGAGCCAACGCTTCCGAAAGATTGTCTCGACCTCACGGTCGTACCACTCCTGGGAAAAGTAGACATCAGGCGGCAGGGGCGTGGCGTCCTCGATCGGTGCACGAGTCCCGACATAACGGTCGGGGGAAAAGATCGAGCTACCTACATCCAACAGACTGGAACCTCATAATCGCGTACCGAGTGGATACTGGACTGTGAAGCATCCCAAACCAAAACCCGGAGCCTCAACTGCTCCCCCCAACCAGTCGGACAAACAACGTGTTCCCCATGCTTCCTCGTGAGCGCAAAGGAAGTTACATCCCGACTCCCTTCTTGACGAAGAGCGTCTAGTCGGTGTCTGAACCCGGCAGTTCGATGCAACCGCACACTGCTATCTCGCCCTTAAGCCTGACACTCGGCGACGCTGTGGAC
>Ga0315318_10000301_pt1 | contig 20185 bp, 17 predicted proteins | sample M1200m3416metaG_FD_203703 | JGI IMG/M metagenome (GOLD analysis project Ga0315318, IMG submission 203703) | Ammonia-oxidizing marine archaeal communities from Monterey Bay, California, United States - M1 200m 3416 | ecosystem: Environmental > Aquatic > Marine > Coastal | place: USA: California... | reverse complement strand
GAGAAACCAATTCTGTCTCACTGTCAGAAACCAGCAATGCTCCTCTGCTGCCCAAAGTCACTATCACTGTTTCAATGTCGAGACTTTTAGCTGCATTTTCTATTTCATCAAGGTTATTAAAACTTTCCTTATTAGATAAATGAGCCAGCTCTATTTGATTAGGGACAAGTACATCTACTTTTTCAAGCAACCCTTTTGGAATATCTACAACAGGTGCAGGGTTCAAAATAGTAATTCCATTTGCCATCTCAGCAGCAGTTTCTAAACAAGACGTTGGTATTTCCAGTTGCATTAAAACAACTTTTGCGGATTCCACTATTTCTTTAGCCGCAATAATGTCTTCCTGAACTAAAGCACCGTTAGCACCTGAATGAACAATTATTGAATTGTTGCCTTCCGCGTCAACCCCAATCATCGCAGTGCCAGTAGGGATTTCTGGAAGTGAAGTTAGAAACTCACAGTCAACATTTGCACCTTCGAGGCTTGACCGCAACATCTCACCCTCTTGATCGGATCCTACGCACCCAACAAAAGAGACCTCACCTCCGAGTTTTGATGCGGCCACAGCTTGATTAGCGCCTTTCCCACCAGGAATTTTATTAAAACTGCTCCCCAAGACCGTTTCACCTGGAACAGGTAAGTGGTTTACAGAAGCGACCAAATCGATATTTGCAGAACCCACTACTACAATTTTTTTTGATTCTCCCACCGAGTAATTCTTCTTTCCCATACCTCTAGCATCGCACTTAAATACTGGTTTAACTATAGGGGGAAATATCGAACAGATTAATTGTCTTTAATTAAATAGCTTCACTCATTGATACTTCTTGTGTCGACCTGCTATGAGCGTCCGCCAAAATCTTTTTTGCGATTTCAGGATTATTGTGAAGCATTGTTGCAAACTCACGTCTATTTAAAGCTTCAAGAAGCAAGTCGGTCTCAGCAATGACAGTAGCTGAGCGCGGGCCTTTACCTAAAAGGCTCATTTCTCCAAAAAAATCGCCAGGTCCTAAAGTGGCAAATTTGCTTCCCTGTCGGCTGACCGAAGCTGTTCCACTGAGGATGATCATAAACTCTCTTCCAACGTCCCCTTCGCGCACGACAGTTTTACCCGAATTGATACTCACGGCGGTCATCAATCTTTTAAGGGACTTTATTTCGGTTTTAGAAAGTCCCGAAAATAGAGGTACTTGGTTCATTTCATCAGGGAAAGATTTCGTCTTCATGGCTACCATTTCTTCGTAGGAGGTATACATAATTCTGTTCGATGATGGATTATGAAACTCAGAAGGTGACGTTTTTCACCTGTGTCATATGGCTCAGATAAAAGAAGTTACTTAATAGCTACAGGTGCTACAGGAGACCCAACGGCTCCAAGAAAAGGTTCGGGAGTAGCAGTTAAGAAGAAGTCATAAATTCCGTCCTTCTCACAGGCATCAGCTAAAGACTCGAGGTTCCAGTTTTGGCCTTGTGTCAGACCCATATCTACCAAATGAAGCATATGAACTGCCATTGGAACATCTTCTGAAGGGTAAACCTCGAAAGCCAACGTGTCATTTGCTACAGCAGCCACCTCATGTTCGTACAACCATTCGACTGTCGAAAGAGAAAACCCTGCATTTGAACCATCCCCAGAAGGACCTAAGCAATAGGCCATGCCGCCCTCGGATTCGTATATAGACATTCTTCCAGTTCTGACCAGCACGATGTCACCACTTTTAATTTCCACATTTCCTAATGCAGCTGCATCGTCTAAATCTTTTGCTGTAATAGCGTAAGGACAATCTAGAACGTCGACCCCTTTAGCTCTAGCAACATCTAAGAGAACACCTCGTGAACAGACAGTTCTTAGATTTTCTATCCCACAACGCGTCGCCCCTTCGTTGCTTGTAATTGTTTCAGAGGAGTAACCGTTATATACGAAACCATTATAAGAGGCGTGACAAAGACCATCCCAATGAGTTGCAGCCTGTAATCCCATTTGAACCACATCATCACTGGTATGAAAACTATCAACTCCAGCTTCAGGATCAATAGGTTCATCAATTGAGATCATTTCGAGAATCGGATTAATGCGTCCCGGTATAAAACCAACCTGGATACCTTCTTTTTCAAGAGTTACTGACAGAGGAAAACCTTCTCCAGTTCTGATACATCCAGCAGCATTCCTTACAACCTCTGGAGTAATGAAATTAAGTGTTCCAAGCTGGTCGTCATCACCCCACCGTCCCCAATTCCTAACCCGATTTGAAATTTGAAGAAAACTTTCAGGTAAAGCCATTCTTACCTCCTATGCAAGGTTAAACCGGAGATTTGTTCAAGTCGTGACATTAATAACCTTTCTTGGTATCCACTAAACCATCAAGAGGCAATCCCGAAAGCCATTTTTCAAGATTAGATAAGAATAGATCGTGTAGTTGATCCAAGAAATCAGGACTCGCCCAAGAAATATGCGCACTCAACTTTACTCTTGGGTCACTGTAAAGCCAGTGTCCTTCAGGTAGTGGTTCAGGGGTAACAACATCCAAAGAGGCTCTACTGATTTGGCCCGACTCAAGATTTTCAAATAAGGCCTCCTGGTCCAAAATGTCACCCCTGGCGATATTTACAAGGTGAGTTCCTGGTTTCATAATTTTCATTAGTTCGTCATTAACAATGTGATGAGTTTCTTCTGTGAGTGGAAGACCAATAACAACATGATCAGCTTCGGAAACTGCTTCTTCGAAAGTAGAGAGCGTTTCGACACCTGCCTCAGAGATTTCACTCACGCTGTTGCGAACAGCGACGATTCGACAACCAAAAGGTTCTAAACGTTTCGCAATTTCCTGATTTATCGACCCGAACCCCAGTAAAGCTACTGTTGCACCCGAGAGTGTCTCAAGTGGGGCTAGAAACCAGTTTTCAGGTTCTTTGGAAATCCAACTTTCTGGAATTTTTTTCGTATGAGAGAGGATCATAGCGACAGCCCATTCAGCAATGGGTACAGACGAAGCACCTCTAGAACAAGTAACCATGCAATCATCCAACATCTCGAAAGGTAATCCATCAACCCCGTGAGCCATTATGTGAACCCATTCAACTCCCTTATCTAAGAATTTGGGTAATTTAGCTGTGTCTCGGGTAGGGGTAACGAGAAAAATTTCCCCTCTGAGTTCTTGGTCAAGTTCCACTTCAGGAGAAACATCTACAAAGTTAACTTGTGGAAAAGCTTTCTTTATTTCTTCCACACGGATGTAGTCGACGGCTTCCCACAAAATTGAGACATTAGTATTACTCATTTTCTTAAACCTTATTTTCGGTGTCTACCTAGTTCTTTCCCGTAAGAGCGCTTCTTGAGCGACAGTTGCTACGTGGAGTCCATCCGAGGTAAAAATTTCCCCCGTTGAAAGACCACGACCACCATTTAGTCCATGAGATCGAAAATCATGAAACTGCCATTCATCTGCTCTGGCACCTCTATGGAACCAAATAGCGTGATCTAAACTTGCTCCAATAAATAAATCCGCATATCCACTCCAGCCATCACGCACTTCAGTCATTTTTGGATGAGAAGTGCTAACTGCTTCTGTGGGAACGTCATCACTAGCGAAAGCCAGAGCACAAGCCTGAAGAATTGGATCATTAGGAATAGGCCCATGCACTTTCAACCAAGTAGCGGCTCTTCCAGAAGAAGATGACCAATTAGAATTAGTAGGTCTTCGTTCCAGAAGAGGAGCCCAGTTCTCAGATTCATAATCATCTGGATTACCAGCATCATCTGGTAGAGAAGACTCCTGAATGTCTACTTGTTCTTCATCTTTTTGGAATGAGCAAGACAAATTTAGAATAGCCCCGTCAGACTGACGGGCAACTACTCTTCTTGTAGTGAAAGAACGGCCGTTCCTAAGCCGGTCAACTTCATATCTAATAGGTTCATCACTAGTGCCACCCCTAATGAAGTAAGCATGAAGTGAATGCACGCGACGTTCTTCTTCAACGGTAGATGCGGCAGCACGCAAAGCTTGGGCCACTACTTGACCCCCGTAAACCCTACCCCAGGGATAATCGGGGCTTAATCCCACATAAACATCTGGCCCGTGTCCTTCTAGCTCCATGAGACTACAAAAGTCATCTATTTGTACACCCATATCAACATCCTTCGAGAGCAACTGCAGCATGTAGAGCAACACCGTAGAGGAGAGCCGATTCATTTATGCGCATGCGGTTCGAATGACAAGGGGGAGCGGTTAAGGAGTCTTCGATATCTTCGGGACAAACACCTAAAAAAGCCATCACACCTGGGACTTTTTGAAGCAGGTATGAAAAATCTTCACCTCCCATGACAGGCGAAGGGAATTCGAAGAAACTACCTTCACCAATTGTTCTCTCACAAAGTAATGCAAAACGAGCAGCTTCACTGGCGTCATTTACGGTCACTGGATAACCCTCAGTGATTGTTACATCAGCAATACATTTATGAGCTTTAGCTATTTGATCACACACTCGAGCTACTGATTCTTTTATTTGATTCCTTGTATTTTCAGAAACACACCTGATTGTTCCCTCAAAGAAAGCTTTTTCGGGAATTACATTTGTTGTGGTTCCAGCTTCCACATGAGCAATAGTTACCAAAGCAGGATCGAAGGCATTTATCTCCCGAGTAACAGATGTCTGAAGAGAATTTATCATTAAAGCCATTGGGGGTATTGGGTCAGCGCAAAGATGAGGAGTCGAAGCATGGCCACCTTGCCCAATAACAGTTACTTTGATTTCATCAGTTGAAGCAAGCATCGCTCCAGGTCGACAGGCCACGAATCCCGTTGGAAGATTTGGGGTTATGTGAATAGCGAAAGCGCGACTTACATTCTCTAGTACACCTTCGTCAATCATAATTTGTGCCCCACCTGCTCCTTCTTCTCCCGGCTGGAACATAAATCTAACTGTTCCAGAAAACTGGTCTCGCATTTTTGAGAGTACTTTTGCGGCCCCGACGAGCATCGCTGTATGAGCATCGTGACCACAGGCGTGTGAGCGACCTGGTTCCACTGAGCAAAAAGTTTCTCCACTATCTTCATCCAAGGGAAGGGCGTCAGTGTCAGCACGTAAAAGAATGGTAGGACCTTCGGAAGTTTTTGTTCCTTTCAGATCTGCGACAACAGAAGTCAGATTTTCCCCGGTAGTAACTTCAAGAGGGAGGTCTTCTAAAGATTCAAGTATGCGAGTTTGAGTTTTAGGGTTCTCTAGATGCAGCTCAGGATGAGCGTGTATATCTCTACGCACTGAAATCACTTCATCTAGAACAGTATTTGAAACTTCTAATATCTCATTCATATAGACATAATGCTCCAAATCTTCTGATTTCAGCGGACTGGGCGATTTGTAGGGCAGAATAAGTATGTGTCTTTAAATGATGAAGAAATATATGAAGCCATTTCTGAGATACTGCCAAAATTAGGTGCTGAAACTTCCTCTACAGTCTTAGGAGCCGGAAGCGATGATTTAGAAGTAGGCAGGGATTATTTACAAGCCCTTGTTGGAGAAGGCTGGATGCTGCCCACTTGGCCTCAAAAGTATGGTGGCAGAAATTCAACTCCAGAAGAGGCTTCCCGGATATCTCGAACTTTAGGTTTATTTGAAGGAGCGGATCTTTATCCGTACGGAGTTGGTTTAAGTCTTGTGGGTCCTGTTTTGATGGAATTGGGTACAGAAGACCAAATGGATAGATGGCTCCTACCGATTGCAAATGGGTCCGAAATTTGGTGTCAGATGTTCTCAGAACCGGACGCTGGTTCTGATTTGGCGAATGTGGGAATGAGTGCAGAAAAAGACGGAGAAGAATGGATTCTAAATGGTTCAAAAGTTTGGACTTCGAGAGGGGCATACTCTAAATGGGGGATGTGTCTTGCACGCACGGATCCTGAAACGACAAAACACTCCGGACTTACGATGTTCGTTGTAGATATGAAGTCGTCAGGAATTGAAGTTCGCACCATTGAACAAATGAACGGCGACAGACATTTCAGTGAAGTGTTTGTTTCTAATGTGGCCGTTGAAGACAGAAATCGTATTGGAGATCTGGGAGATGGCTGGAAAATTGCAGTAAAAACCCTCGCATTGGAGAGATCGAGTTTAGGAGGAAGGTCATTTGGTGGAGGTGATCAGTCAAATGGTCTCCCAGTATGGTTGGAGGATTGGAAAGTCAAGGGTTATTTAGATAATCCCGTATCACGACAGAAAGCCATGAAAGCATTCATGCTTTACCGCGTTAATCAGCTGACCATTTTGCGTGCAGCATCTTCAGGAAACAGTTCCGGCCCTGCAGGTTCTGGTGCAAAATTAAGAAGTGTTCTGGCATTTAAATTTCGTGCTTATCTATCAAAGGAATTTTTCGGGGCAGAAGGAATGCTGATAAACGATCATGAACACATCGAATTTTTGACAGGACCATCAATGTCGATTCGTGGAGGCACTGATGAGGTCCAGAGAAACATTCTTGGGGAGCGTGTGCTGGGTTTACCTACAGAACATCGAGTAGACAAAGACAGATCTTACAGGGAGCTAATAAGAGGGAAATAATCAACGTTTGTCTATAGGTTGAACATCTCTCTCGGGTGATCCGATGTAGATTTGACGAGGTCTTGCTATGCGGGAGTCCTGAGAGAGCATCTCATCCCAGTGAGCTAACCATCCAGGGGTTCGTCCAATTGCAAAAAGCACTGTAAACATTTCAACAGGAAAACCCATTGCCTGATATGTGAGACCGGAATAGAAATCAACATTGGGATAAAGTTTTCGACTTACGAAATAGTCATCCGCAAGTGCCACTTCTTCGAGTTTTAATGCCATGTCCAACAAAGGATTTTTACCCACGACATCAAAAACTTCGTGTGCTGTATCTTTTACGATGCGGGCTCTAGGATCATAATTTTTGTAGACCCTATGACCAAACCCCATTAGACGTCTCTCACCAGCTTTTACGGCATTTATGAAACTGTCTATTTGGTCGTAGGATCCTATTTCTTCGAGCATCCGAATGACGCTTTCATTAGCGCCACCATGAAGTGGACCAGATAGAGCCGAGCAAGCTGCTGACACAGTCAGATAAGGATCTGCAAGAGAACTTCCTACTACACGACCAGCAGTCGTTGAACAGTTTTGACTGTGATCTGCGTGAAGTACGAACAGAAGATCTAGTGCACGTCTGAGAACAGGATCAACTTCATATTCAGAATCTCCCGGCCTGAACATCATAGAAAGGAAATTATCTGTGTAATCGAGGTCTGGATCTGGAAGAACGTAAGGGGTTCCCACACTACGTCTATACGCGCTAGCTGCGAGAGTAGGCATTTTTGCTATCAGTCTTACTATCTGTTTCCTACGCACTGATGGATCTTCTACATCTCTACTTTCAGGGAAGAAGGTCGATAGTGCAGCGACAGTTGATACTAAGACTCCCATTGCATGTGCATCATCCCTAAACCCTTCAAGAATACGCTTATGGAAGTTTTCGTGAATACTTGACTCTTCCTGTACCTCATCCTCCCATGAAGCGAGTTGTTCTCTGGTAGGAAGTTCACCGTTCAGTAGGAGATACGCGACTTCAAGAAAGGAGCATTCTTTACCAAGTTGTTCGATTGGGTACCCTCTATATCTCAGAAAGCCTGCACTGCCATCTAACTCTGTTACAGCGCTATGAGCTCCCGAGGTATTTCCAAAAGAAGCGTCGTCAAACCATATGCCCGGAAGTAGCTTCGACCACTCACCAGAATCAACCCCATTATTATGTATTGGAATTTCGACTGAATCTCCGGTTCTGTTATCTGTGATGCTTATACTTTCCGACACTTTTAGTTTTACCTTTCGTTAATTTCTAATTTATCAGGTGTAAGTAATTTTCCTGATGGGTTTATAGCGGGATATTGTCATGCTTGCGCTTTGGTAACCGTTCCTTCTTTTCAGATAAGAGCTCCAACGCTGAAGCAATCTCGGATCTTGTTTCTGCTGGTTCTATAATTCGATCCACCGAACCTCTTTCGGCTGCAACGAACGGATTGAGTAATTTCTCTTCGTAGGAACTTTCAAGAGAGAGTTTTTCCTCATCGTTAGCATCGCGGTGCAGTATTTCGATTGCCCCCTTTGCTCCCATAACTGCTATCTCAGCTGAAGGCCACGCCAACATAAGATCATTTCCCATGTAACGCGAATCCATAACTATGTATGCGCCTCCATAGGATTTTCTTAGAGTTAAACAAACTCTTGGAACTGTCGCTCTTGCATACGCATAAGCCATTTGTGCTCCGTATCTGATCATGCCTCTCCATTCAAGATCTTTTCCAGGGTAAAACCCAGAAGTGTCCACAAAAGTAACCAATGGCAAATTAAAAGAATCACAGAATGAAACAAAGCGCGCTCCTTTTTGCGAAGCAGGTATATCCAAAGTTCCCGCCATTGACTGAGGCTGGTTTGCAACTATTCCGACTGGTCTTCCTGCTATAGAAGCAAATGCGGTAATAAGATTAGTTGCCCAATTTTTACGAGATTCAAGAATGTGACCGTCATCAACTACACAAGTGATCACATCGCGAATGTCGTAACTATCTGAGACTGAATCGGGCAGAATGGTGCTCGCTTCAGGAGTAGAGCGATCGGCAGGATCACCAGAATTCCATCCTTTAGGAATCTCGTAAGCATTATTAGGCAAGAAAGATAACAACTCTTCGATCAGTTCTTTACCTTCGTCAAGATTGCTTACTGTAAAATGAGAAACTCCAGTAGTCCGATCATGTAAAGAAGCTCCGCCTAGTTCTTCGTTGCTAGTTGTTTCACCAGTAAACATTTCAGCCATTAGCGGGCCGCTTACAAAGGCATAACTGTCATCAACCATTACTACAAAGTCGGCAAGACCTAGAAGCAAGGCTGGACCAGAGACCGTAGCTCCAGTAACACAAAAAATGACAGGTACTTTCCCAGAGCATCTTACGAATTCTCTCGCTGCTACGCCCCAACCGTGAACCGCTGCTACACCCTCCAGGATGTCAGCTCCAGATGATTCGACGAAGCAAACGAGAGGGATGCCTTGTTCGTGGGCTATTTTTGCAGCAGCCGCAAGGTTTTCACCGTCAATCGGTTTTATTGACTTATTCTCTCCAGATCCAATTTCTACTTGCATTACGTTGCGACCGGCTAAAGAAATTACATTTGAAATGACGGAACCTGTCGTTTTACCTCGGATTCTGACTGAATGCTTCGACTCGGTATTCATGTTTAGATGCATACCTCAATGCCTGGTTGGTCAGGACCAATCTCTTTAACCACTTTATGTATAACTTCATTAGTTGCCCTTGCAGGTAGAGAAGGGGTCATCCTTTTGTTCCTTATAAGCGTTACTGGTCTCTTGAGAAGTCCATTTATTCTAATTAAAGCCCAGTTATCGTCGGGATATCCAGAAACTGCACTAGCGGGAAGAATAGCAGGAGCGTGACCTTGAAAGGCGAGAGAAGCTAATAGTCTCAACCCATCAATTTCTGCAGAAATTTTCATTTCCACTCCAGCAGATGATAATTCTTCATCTAGAGAGTCACGAAAAAACGTTCCTTGTGGAGTCATCATCATTTCGTATTCGGAAAGATCGTGAAGTGATATTGATTCGTTTTCAGCTAGAGGATGACCTATCGGAGCGACAATTATTTTTTCTTCTTCGAATAGTGTTTCTGATTCTAGGCTCGCGTTCATTGCAGGTGTGTTAATGATCGCCAAGTCAATGTCTCCAGAAAGAATTTTTTGAGTTAACGAATTTGTGTCAGCGTCTATAAGTCTCGGTTGGAGAGAAGGGAAGGCTTTAGACAGTTTTTCTAGCAAAGGTGTGATTATCCAACGAGCGGTTGTGCCTATGCATCCTATTTGAACTTGGCCTTCAACTTCTTCGTTTATCGAAAGAAGGTCGTCTGAAATTGCTTTTATCTCTGCTCTGATCCTGCGAGCTCTGCCTATGACCGCTTGACCTTCAGGGGTGGGTTGCATGGTTCGACGATCCAATAGGACTGTGCCAAGTTCTTTTTCTAGTTTCGCAACATGGTTAGAGACGTTCGATTGCACTGTATGAAGTGAGCGTGCAGCAGAAGAAAAACTTCCGTGGTCAGCTACGGCTATTAAATGGTTTAATTGTCTTAAGTCCATCACTTTTAAGGATGCCATTAGATTCACTGATATGCGATAAAGATTTCGTTTACAGTAATTTTTTTACATATTTGAGTTGTTCAGACGGTAATAATGTCAGACTCGTTGAAAGAAACATTTTAGAAATAAAAATCACGAAAATATATGAAAACAGCATTAACTATATATCTAGGAAACGATTCTGCTTTCGCTGCCGTAGAAGTCAATGGTCAGATTGACCTTTTAGCTCTCGGTGAATCCGAAGCAGGATTTCCAATTAAAGAAACTCTGGACACTGAGAAATTATTTTATGCAGGAACTGAATTGCGTGATGAAGATTTAATCCATCTTGAATTGTCTCTAGCCAGTTTATTTTCAAAAATTGTTGCACGTTGCATTCGAGTTGTTGATATTTATCCAGACAAAGTTTTACTAGTTGTAAGTGGAGAGAACTCCGATCTAGATGTTTACCATTCAGCCTCCAGACGAGCACAAATAATAAACATGACAGTTATTGAGGAGAACCGATCACTAGCGGCTTTAGCATCTTATGGACCTAAAGGGATTAGTTCAGACTACGCACCTGCCATAGGGGGATTATTTTGGATCAGACACGGTGATTCCCTTACGGGTTCCTTGCCCATAGTCACTCGAGAAGATCTGGGTGCCGACGAAAAAGTTGTTAAAAAGCCTCGTGTCGCTCCATCTGCTCCGTCTGTAATTTCTCTTGGTGACCGGTCTGTATTCGATTTACAGGTAAACCGAGACAGAAAAAAACGTTTCAATTTTTCCTGGGTTATAGCAGTCCTGATTCTTTGTACAGGAGGAGCGTCTGTTTATTATTTTGCTTTTCCCGATTCGCAGGATTCTTCAACAAGATTAGAAAGTGCAGTTGTTCCTGTTACGAGTGTTCCTGTTACGAGTGTTCCTGTTACGAGTGTTCCTGTTACGAGTGTTCCTGTTACGAGTGTTCCTGTTACGAGTGTTCCTGTTACGAGTGTTTCTGTTACGAGTGTTCCTGTTACGAGTGTTCCTGTTACGAGTGTTCCTGTTACGGGCGACGATGAAGAAGTCATTGAAGTAGAAATCGTTGAGCTAGGGGTGGTGACTTTAAATGAGAACGGGTTACTTCTATTAGCGGGAACAGCAAATCAGCTTCTTTTGTCATTCGACTCGCCTCAAGAAGCAGTTATAAGTTCCCTAATAGGTATTCTCGGCGAACCCACTGAACAGCCTGTTATGGATAATGAAATTTGCGATTCAAACGATCTGCAGGTATTTAAATTCGAGAATCTGGAAGTAGTTTTTAAATCATATGACATGGGTCCAATTTTTTCACAATGGTTTGTTTCGGGTGAAGGCGCCAGCGAAACGGGTTTATGGACTCTTGACAGAATCGGTTTAGGTTCAAGCGTCACAGAATTAAAGAAACTTCCTGAATGGCAAGTGATAATTGAAGAAGCATTCCCCGGAACAAATGATCCAGCTGGAAAGTTTCAAATAGACCCCTTTAGTTTAGGAATGCTTATAAATGGTTTAACTAGCAACACGAACGATCAGGGAAGAATATTGCAGATGTGGGCTGGTGAAGGATGTCAAAGATTCTCAGAAGGTTAGTTTTTAGATCCGATTTCGTAAGACAAAAACCCTTTTAAGGAGCGATCTGAAAAAGAGAAATTATTGTCCAGAAGCTTTTTTGGAAAAACAAATTGGCTTGAGAGCATAAGCTCCTCTACCAACTGTTGCCCATAAAGAAAGTTTAATGCTGAGGTTGGCACTTTGAGAATTGTGGGTCTTTTAAGAAGCGCACCAAGAGTTTTAGTGAATTCTAGATTGGATACAGGTTCTGGTGAAACTAAATTAACAGCTCCTTCTATTTCTTTTTCTATCATCCAACTAATCGCAGAGATTTCATCCCTTATAGAGATCCAGCTCATCATTTGTTTGCCTGATCCTATTTGACCACCCAGTCCTAGTCTGAACAGAGGCAAAAGCCTTTTTAGTAACCCTCCCGAAGAGCTTAGGATGACTCCAGTTCTTGCATGGGCGACACGAATGCCTGCTTTTTCAGCTTCTCGTGTCGCCTCTTCCCATTTAGAACAAACATGAGCTAGGAAACCCTCTCCTTGTTCAGTTTCTTCTGTTGCACGAGTGGATTCTGAGTTGCCGTAATAGCCGACAGCTGATGCATTAATTAAAACGTCCGGACCGTTCTCAGATTTCAATTTGGAAAGGGTTTCACTGAGTAGCTCCGTGCCCTTAACTCGAGAGTAAAGAATCTGATCCATTCTCTTCTGTGACCATCTTTTGTCACCTATCCCCACACCAGCCAAATTTACGATTACATCGATTCCGATGAGGCGATTTGGATCTAGATTATTGTTTTTAGGGTCCCAGAAGATTTCCGAATCATCAAACTCGTCACGTCTCACTAACCGCTTAACAGTGTGACCTTTTTGTACTAAAGATTTTCCCAGAGCTCCACCTATCGTCCCAGAAGCTCCAGCAATCGCAAATGTTTTCAAAGAATTTTCCCGAATCTATTTTTCTATTGCAATGACATTTACGGTCAAGTCTCCGTTAGGTGCCTCGAAAGTGACATCATCTCCTACTGAAGCACCCATAAGGGCTTCACCTAAAGGAGAATCAGGGGATAGAACTTCCACATCCTCTCTTTGCTCTTCAATCGAACCAACTAGCATTTTCTCAGGTTCGGAATCACCTTGATATAGAAGTGAAACAATTACCCCTAAAGAAACTTTTCCATCTCTGTTTTCATCCATAGAGACTATTTCAGCATTTTTTAGAATTGAGGCTAGTTGAGCAATACGAGTCTCCATCTTTCCTTGTTCTTCTTTCGCCGCATGGTAATCCCCGTTCTCTGACAGGTCACCAAGTTCGCGTGCCGTTTCAATTTTTTTTGCTATATCTATTCGTCCTCTTGTGATCAAGTCTTCATGCTCTTCGAACAGGCGCTGATGGGCTTCAGGTGATAATTGTTGTATTTTTCCCATGAGTTCAGCGTAACTGTATGAGCAAATAGGCAAAACAGAAAACCTTATTATAGATTGCTTGACTAAAACGTTTGGAATCTGCACTCATGGTGCTGATAGACTTGTTTGATGGCTAAGACACAGTTTGTAATTATTATCTAGAAGGCGCACATTTGTGTGCCTGATGCCGTCCACCAAGGTGGACGGTTTTTTAGTTCCGACTAGAAGTAGAGGACAGGAGAAGAAATGCCGATTGAAAAAGCTGACAAGATTTGGATGAATGGTGAACTTGTTGACTGGGATTTAGCAAATGTCCATGTGCTCACACACACTTTGCATTATGGAAATGGAGTTTTTGAGGGTATCCGCGCATATGAAACCGATAACGGTCCAGCAGTTTTTCGACTAACTCCTCACATAGAACGCCTTTTTAGATCAGCCAAAATCCTTTGTATAGATATTCCTTATTCAGTGGATGAACTCGTAGATGCAGTTAAAGAAACGGTGAAAGTTAATAATCTGCCTTCTTGTTATATAAGACCACTTGCCTATCTGTCATATGGGGAGATGGGACTTAATCCTCTGCCTTGTTTAGTCGACGTTGCAATAGCGACATGGCCATGGGGTGTTTATCTAGGTGACGAAGGAATTAATAGCGGAGTAAGGATGATGATTTCATCGTGGCAAAGACATGACCCCAATGCAATGCCACCAGCTGCAAAAGGCTGCGGACATTACATAAATTCACAGATGGCTAAAGTTCAAGCTGTAAGAGCTGGTTACGATGAGGCAATTTTGCTGTCTCCTCAGGGTCATGTTTCTGAGTGCACTGGAGAGAACCTTTTTCTTGTAAGAAACGGAGTAATCGTTACACCACCTACGAGCGCGGGAGCGTTAGAAGGGATTACCCAAGATTCGGTTATGCAGATTGCATTAGATCTCGGTATCGAATACAGAGAAGGAAATATTCTACGAAGCGACCTGTATACAGCTGAAGAGGCTTTTCTTTCCGGTACAGCAGCAGAAGTGGTACCCATTAGATCTGTTGATGACAGAGAAATAGGTGATCCTGGACCGATAACTAAAGCAATTCAAGAGAGATTCTTTGAAGCTGTCAGAGGAAAAAGGCCTGAGTATTCCAACTGGAATGAATATGTCACTTAAGGCATCAACTCCTTTAAAGAAAGTTGAAATATATGACACAACTTTACGTGACGGAGCTCAACTGGAAGGTATTTCTTTAACTGTCGATGACAAGTTAAGAATAGCTAGTCAGCTAGACCGATTGGGAGTTCACTACATTGAGGGGGGATGGCCAGGAGCGAATCCGAAAGACGAAGAGTTTTTCGAAAGAGCTTCAACAGAGCTGAGCTTAAAAAACTCTCAACTCGTGGCATTTGGATCGACAAGAAGAGTCAGTGGCGAAGTAGAAGACGATGCAACTCTTAGAAACTTAATTGACGCGAATACAGAAGTTGTTTGCATAGTGGGTAAAGCCTCGGCATATCACGTTACAGAAGCACTGAGAACAAGCCTTGAAGAAGGAATAGCAATGGTTGAAGAATCAATCAGGTTTCTAAAAAGTAAAAAGTCAAAAGTTTTTTTCGATGCAGAGCACTTTTTTGATGGTTATAAAGATGATCCAGATTTTTCTCTGGAAGTTTTAGAAGGCGCTTCTCGAGGTGGGGCTGACTGTGTCGTACTTTGTGACACAAACGGCGGTTCACTCCCTCACGAAGTAGAAGAAATTGTAAAAGAAGTTAGAGACAAAATTGACTGTGAAATCGGTGTGCATTTGCACAACGACACAGGATGTGGGGTTGCAAATGCTATAGCTGGTGTAATCGGTGGAGCATCACAAGTACAGGGAACGATTAACGGATATGGCGAAAGGGTAGGCAACTGCGACTTAGTTCCAGTCATAGCGAACCTCAGTCTCAAACTTGGAATCGAAACTATTTCTAAAGAACATTTAGAAAATTTGACTTCAGTCTCACGACACGTTGCCGAGCTAGTCAATTTTGCTTCTGATCCGCAACAACCTTACGTTGGAACAAAGGCATTTGCCCATAAAGCAGGACTCCATACCAGTGCTATAGCTCGACGAAAAGATGCATATGAACATATTGATCCTGAATCGGTGGGCAATGGAACAAGGTTTCTAGTTTCTGAAATGTCAGGCCGGTCGACTATAGAACTGAAAGCAAAAGAAATCGGAATTGATCTAGATGCTGGAATAATTGGTGAAGTAGTTGAAACTCTGAAAAAACTTGAGTATGAGGGTTATCATTTTGAAGCGGCAGACGCGTCTTTAGAATTGCTGATCAGATCAGCAGCAGGCTGGACACAAGAACATTTCGAACTTGATTCTTTTTCAGTCAGTGTTGGACACAACAAAGGAAGCGGTGCACGGGCTTGGAACGATGTTGCCGTAGAAGTAGACACACATGCAACAGTCACAGTCACTGTTGCTGAAGAAAAAGTAACAGCCGAAGGGGAAGGTAACGGCCCCGTAAATGCACTTGACTCGGCTTTGAGAAAGGCTTTAAGGGATGAATTTCCCCACATCGATTCCTTTAACTTGACTGATTATAAGGTTCGAGTCATTGAATCTGAAAGAGGCACTGGAGCCGTCACAAGAGTTCTTCTTGATACCACAGATGGCGAACAGACTTGGACAACGATTGGTGTATCAACAAACATCATTGAAGCGTCATGGCAGGCTCTTGTAGATTCACTCGTTTATGGTCTGTTGCATTCAGAAAGTTAAAGTTCCTCTGATTCGTCTTCCATAAAGATCAGTAAGTTGTAGCCATGTTATTAATTCGATCACGTGTACTTTTGTCTGAATTTGTTGGAACTATGTTTCTTCTAATTGGTGTGATGGGATCTGGAATAATGGCTGAGAGACTGAGCCCATCGGATAGTGGGCTCCAATTATTGCAAAATGCGGCTGCGACTACCGGTGTGCTAATAGCAATCATTTCAATTTTCGGAACAATTTCAGCAGATTTTAACCCAGCAGTAACTATTGCTGCGTGGCGTCTTGGCCACCGCCAAAGAAACGAAATAATACCGATAATCATTGTTCAGATTATTGGAGGTTGTACAGGAACGGTTCTTTCGAACATTATGTTTGATTTAGATTGGTTCCAGTTGTCCGAAAAGACAAGGTCTGGAGCTAATTTATGGCTTGCCGAAGTAATTGCTACACTAGGCCTTCTACTTATTGTCTTTAGCTTGTTACGCACTAAAAGATCAAATCACATTCCTTATGTGGTGGGTGCTTATATAGGCGGCGCTTACTATTTCACTTCTTCAACAAGTTTTGCTAATCCAGCTGTATCAGTAGCTCGAATGTTTTCAGATACCTTTGCGGGTATAGAGCCATCTTCCGCACCAATGTTTATTCTGATGCAAATAGTTGGATTAGTTTTAGCCGTTTGGATAATCAAGTATCTATTTTCAAAACCTCAAACAAACTGAAGTTAACTACTCACATTGATTATTAGCAGGGGCGCCGTTAATTCTTTTATTAGACCAATCTATTAAGTCACTCCAGTATGCCGTTACAGAAGTTCCATGGTTGGTGTCTGGGTATTCTCTCAGTTCGATAGGAGCAGAATCAGCGAAAGCACAAAGTTGACCTAAAAGAAGCTGACTTGCAATAAAAGGTATCTGTTCATCATCTGTTCCATGAAGGATTACGGTAGGAACCTGGACTCTCCGCTGGTTTGTATCATTTTCTGTAAGGCGAGCATTCCAATCTGGAAGAGAGAAAATATCATCGATGGTCACAAGTTCTTCGTAAGGAATTGGGTTGAAAACTTCAAAAATGTGGTCCGTACAGCCTTTTTCCAATTCTTCTATAAGGGGGAAGTATTTAGGTTCAAGGAGACTCTCATAATCGAGTTCTGGATAGGCGGAACCAAAAGAAGCACCGACCATAACGAGGTATCCCTGAAAAGGACCGCTTTGCAGAAACGATTTGAGTAAAGGAAACTGTGATGGAGGTGCACCCGCAGCAACACCTACTAGATTTAATTCTGGGGCAAGATCCAGCCAGCGTTGACCTGCGTGTAAGGCTGCATGTCCGCCTTGAGAATGACCCCAAACTACAAGGGGGCCATCAGCATTGATTCCGTCAATGGTTTTTGCCGCTCTTACGATGTCAAATACTCCGCGGGCTTCACTTTCACCCACTATGTAGTGATGGATCCCATCGGAACCCAGTCCTTCAAAATCAGATGCTACGACGACCCAACCTGCTTCAATGAACGGTTGAATTAGTGGAAGGTTAGGTAAAGGTTCTTGCCTTGATGGAGCACACTGATCGGCAAGACCAACTGTTCCATGCGCAATAGAAAGAACAGGGCGTGACTCTTTCGCATTGAGATCCGGTGCTATCACCAACCCACTTACTTCAATGGGTTCACCTAAAATTGATTCTGATTCGTAGATGACACGAAAACCAACACCTATTTCCCCAACGTCTATTTCTTCTATTTGGATTAAAGATCTAATGGGGGGTTCTGGAACTTTGGTTGGGGGTTGATTGAACCCTCGAAGCTCGACGTTAGAGACGAGATCAGCAATTTCGGCTGTCATATTAAATGTTCCTGTCGGAAGACCGAGAACTTCATAGGTAAAGCCGGTCAGATAAATACGTAAAAGATCATGAACAGCTCTTGCATCGGTATCATCAGGTAGGCAACCATCTTCACCGGATCGAACTGTGGAATCGCCGAGAGCTTCACGCAGTTCAGTAAGTCCACCTCGTTCTTGAATCAAAGGACATGCATCTATTGCTGTAGCATGTCCAGTTTTAGCGATATTAATAAAAACCGAATTATCGAGTGATTCGTGCAATTCCCACGAGATTGACGGATCGATTATTGAGTCATTTTCAAACACGACCAACAAAGCAGGTTTGTCAACTACAAGATCCTGAAAACCACCAGCGAGAAGAGCGATACCAGCGACCCGATCATCCGCAGTAGCGAGAGCTGCAGTTCTCGTACCTGCAGAATGTCCAATTAGAACCATTTTCGAGTTGTCGGTTATAGGACCCAATTCAGAGTCCTCACCGATCATTTCCAAAGCTTCAAAAATATCAGCAACGTTGTCTTCGGGTGTATCAGAGCCGGCTAGTGGAGTCAATAAGGTAGTAAGGCTTCGACCAAGATGTTCCACGGCAATTGTTATCACACCATGGCTAGCAAGATGACTGGTTAAGAAAGTAGCTGACTGACGGTAGCTGGGGCTGCCGTGGCTATAAGCAGCAACTGGGAAAGGACCTCCCTTGGTTGCAGGAGGCGCATTCCTGTAAGTATCTGTGTCGATTTCACCACCCAAATCACCAGGAATAAAAGGTCGAACAACCTCAGAGATCACATTTATGCTGTCAAAGACTTCAGAAGGCTTTCCTGCAATGGTCTTTGGTTCAACGGGATACCAAACTTCAAATGGCCTGTCTTCTAGCTGAATGGTACGTACTCCTACGGCCCAAGGACCTCTGTCAAGGAATTGTTCAGAGCCATAAGACATTGGGGTAGTTGTTGCGGGTGGTTGGGTTGTTGCGGGTGGTTGGGTTGTTGCGGGTGGTTGGGTTGTTGCGGGTGGTTGGGTTGTTGCGGGTGGTTGGGTTGTTGCGGGTGGTTGGGTAGTAGTCATCTGAGTGGGGCTGGGTAGTAGCCAGCTGAGTTGTGTTGGTATTGGCTCTTGGTGTGGGACAGTTTCTTTCGCCTGTGGGATAGGTTCTTTTACTTTCGAGCATGAAATAACCACACAAAATACAGAGATAATAAGAAAAATTTTTTTCATACTGTTTAACCTGAATTCTGATCATATAGTCGGTAGCTTTCATATGTGGAAAAAGGTAGAGAAATTACTCCTGAGCCAATTAGCGAAGAAAAACCTTTCGAAAAACGCGATTGGTTTTTGTTGTTAACAGCTGCAGGCATTTGGGGTTCTTCATTTCTTTTCATGGATGTTGCGTTGGAGAGTGAACACCCAGGTCTAATAACATGGTTGCGACCCACTTTTGGATTGTTTGCACTTATCTGGTTTCCATCAGCAAGACGACCCATTGAATCAGCAGACCGTTGGTCAATTGTATTACTCGGAATAACCTGGGTAGCTTTTCCATTCACCATGTTCCCATTAGCTCAACAGTGGATCGACTCTTCAATAACAGGGATGCTTAACAGTGCTATGCCAATAATGACTCTGGTAATTGGCACCCTAGGATTCGGAGTTCTAATTAAACGGATCCAAATTCTAGGAATTCTTGTTGGTGTAATTGGAATACTCTTCATAGGTTTACCCACTGTCAGCGGCGGTGGAACTAATGCACTTGGGGTTCTATTTGTAGTTTTAGCTGTTACTTCCTATGGAGTGGGAGTCAACGTTGCAGGCCCTCTTCAAAGAAAATATGGATCGTTAGCTGTTCTATCAAAAGTGTTAATAGTTGCTTCTATCCTCACAATGCCTTTAGGGATTTATGGAATCACAGAATCAACATGGTCGATGAAAGCATTCGGAGCCAATTTAGCTGTTGGTTTAGGAGGGACAGGTATCGCTTATGCAGCAGCAACTACTTTGGTTGGAAGTGTCGGAGCTGTACGTGCATCTATAGTCACTTACCTGATACCAGTAATGGCAGCCCTATTAGGAGTGTTCGTTTTAGACGAAAAGCTTTCTTTTTGGGAGTTGTTTGGAGTCGTAGTGCTCTTAGGGGGAGCATGGCTAACAACGCGAACGGAAATCAAGTCGTTATTGAAATCTGATACCGAAAAAAACAATAATACTTAGAATGACTGCTATGAAAATAGTGCTGATTATTTCCATTGTTGCTGCAATTAGTTCCTGTAATTCTGATTTAGAAAATCAACAAATTCTTACATCTGATTTATCTAATAAGAATTTGTTTTCTTCTACGAGTGTTGTGCCTGTGGTGTCTTCTACGAGTGTTGTGCCTGTGGTGTCTTCTACGAGTGTTGTGCCTGTGGTGTCTTCTACGAGTGTTGTGCCTGTGGTGTCTTCTACGAGTGTTGTGC
>Ga0315318_10000299_pt1 | contig 20274 bp, 17 predicted proteins | sample M1200m3416metaG_FD_203703 | JGI IMG/M metagenome (GOLD analysis project Ga0315318, IMG submission 203703) | Ammonia-oxidizing marine archaeal communities from Monterey Bay, California, United States - M1 200m 3416 | ecosystem: Environmental > Aquatic > Marine > Coastal | place: USA: California... | reverse complement strand
CCACCAGATTAGGATCGACAGCGTTTCGTTCCAAAAGGGAATTTATGACATGAGCTCCCATGTCAGCTGGATGGACCTCTGCGAGACCTCCGCCTTTTCTTCCTGTTGGGGTTCTGACTGCATCAACTATGTATGCGTCATTCATAGTTTCTCCTAATCTTCAAACTTCAGAATATCTTCCATGAGGCATCAATCAGCCCTCGCGAGGCTCTCTTGGTAGACCTAACACTCTTTCACCAATGATATTTCTTTGCACCTGGTTAGAACCTGCATAAATAGTATGTGCGCGACTGTAAAGAAAAGTTCGTTGTAGAGAGTCCAATAAATAGCCGTGATTCAAGGAATCCTCTAAAGGTGGAGTTGGCTCTACACCTATCATTCCTGAACTTCCACGAATTTTTATGCCCAATTCACCTAAACGGCGATGCCATGACGCCCAATAAAGTTTCCCTATCGACATTTCCGGTCCCGGCACTCCTCCTCTGCTTAGCGAAGAAAGCATCCGCATTTGGTTGTAGCGCATAATCTGCAATCCAGAAAAACTTTTTGCCAACTCCTGTCTGATCACAGGTTCATCTATTGCACCAGTTTGTTTGGCTAGTTGAATCAATTCATCTAGTTCCTGGCTAAAGGCAGTTTGCTGTCCAAGAGTTGACGCCCCTCTTTCGAAAGCAAGCGTTCCCATAGCAACTGCCCATCCATTCCCCGGCTCTCCAACCACTAAATCGCCTTCCGTTCTTGCATCATTAAAAAAAACTTCATTGAATTCAGAACCACCCGTAATTTGAACTATTGGACGGATTTCTATCTCGTCTTGTTCCATAGGTGCAAGCAGATATGACAGCCCTTGGTGCCGTGTTCCCTGCACATCTGTTCTACACAATACAAAAATCCAATCGGAGTATTGAGCAAGAGAAGTCCAAATTTTTTGACCGTTGATAATCCATTGATCTCCCTCTTTCGACGCTCGAGTTGAAATGTTTGCTAAGTCTGAACCTGCATCTGGCTCTGAATACCCCTGACACCAAAATTCCTTACCTTTTAATATCTCTGGTATAAAACGAGTCTGCTGTTCAGGTGTTCCGTAGGCAACGAGAGTTGGAGCTAAAAGAGTTACACCGATATTTGGTATACGACCTGGGGCCCTGACTTCAACATAGGTTTGGTGAAAAATTACCTGTTCGAACAATGAGCAACTACGACCACCTAGTTCTTCTGGAAAGTCGAGTCCAAGCCACCCTCCTGCGGCTAGCTCTTTTTCCCATTCCAACAAAATCTCCACAGGTATGTCTTCGCGTCCAGTTCCACCACGGTTGCGCAGTTCAGAAAATTCTCCAACCAGATGTTCTTCAAGCCAAGTTCTTACCTCTTCAGCAAAACTTTCCTCTTGGTTGCTTCTAGAAAACTCCACCATAAAACGGTAGCGTCTCAAAAGTCGTAAGGGTTTTTATCAGCTACAAAATCCTCTATGTTCCTGTGTAAAAAATTTAAACCATGCTAAAAGCTGAGGGTGGCACTCCCCACACTGCTATACAAGACTTGTAGGGATGAGAAAGTTTTCGGTTTTTGTTTGTTTGCTTTTGTGTGCTTCTGCCTGTGGAGACCCTTCAGAAACTGTCACACCAACAACAACCATCACACCAACAACAACCATCACACCAACAACAACCATCACACCAACAACAACCATCACACCAACAACAACTGTCACACCAACAACAACTGTCACACCAACAACAACTGTCACACCAACAACAACTAAACCATATGAATCAAGTGAGGCGTTTACTCAATCCAGGTGGGTTTCAGCTGCATGTGAGGAAACTGCAATAACACTAGACCATCAGATTTTTACTCCTGAAAATTCACCGGAAAATATATTTGGTGCTCTTATTGATACTGCTCCTGAGGGTTTAGATTTTTGGATACCACCTGATCCTATTCCAGGACGAAATGGTGATGTCATCTGGGCTAGACATGATGCTGATCTTGAAGGTGGAACTGCTTATTTAATTCTTTACCGTTCCGAAAGCGTTTGTGGAGAGCCCAGGGCCGTTTCAGCTTGGATTGCCGTACCCGATGGAGAGCCATCTAGCTTAGGACGACCTGTGCTTTCTTGGGGTCATGGAACAAGAGGAGCTGGGGATCATTGTGCGGCTACGCGTAGTGGTTACATGTATCAAGAAGAAATTAATGATCTGATTACAGAATTGTTGGCTCGAGATTTTGTAATTGTTGCTTCGGATTATGAGGGTTCTGGAACACCTGGTATGTATGCATGGTCACAAAGTTCTGCACTGGGTAAAAATATCCTTGATGCAGCTCGCGCTGCCCAAAATTTTAATTTAGCTAAAGCAAACAAAGATACTTTCATTACAGGATTCTCAATAGGTGGGCACGCAATGTCAAAAGCCAATGAAATAGCAGACGTTTACTCTCCTGAGACTAATCTTCTAGGAGTAATTGGAATTTTACCAGGTGTGATTCAATCCGATTGGGTAGCCGAAATGTTGATGTATTCTTCTTACACTCGCGGGTATATGGTCTTTGGAGCAGCAGTTGAAGAGGCAATTTGGGGTAAAGAACTTGCCCCTCTTAGTAGGAGATTAACTGACTTAGCAATTAGTCATTTAGGTGTGCTTGAGAATCTGTGCATGACAGAGACAAATGATTATTTCGGCCAGTTTGAAGCGGAAGAACTTTTCAAATTTCCTTTCAACCCAAAATTTACGAATGGAGTTGATCCAAGCGTTGTAAACGCAATTGGACAAAAAAAGGGAGCTGCTCCGGTGGTACTCATTCATCCCATCGATGATCCTGCAATTCCACCACCAGCGATTATTGAATATGTAGAAAAAGTCTGTCAGTTTGAACAAGATATTTTGATCAGATGGCATGCTACCCTGCCACATTCGTTATCTATGCTTGGGAATCAGGCTGTTATGTCAGATTTCTTTGATTTTATCGATTCAATACTTGCTGGTTCACCAACTGAAACTCATTGTGGAAATATCCCTGATCTCCCTGGAGAGAGTGAAGTTTCTACGAGTATGGGAGTACCTTGTAACATTTTTGATTCTCAAGAGAATGCTGAAATTTTCTTCAACACGAACCCTGAACTAGGGGCGGGTCTTGACACTAATGGCGATGGTATAGCTTGCGGTTTAGGAGACACACATGGACTAATTGACTGTGGGGATGGAACCACCTTATTGGGTCATAGATGCTGGTTCTCGTTAGTTGAAACCTGTAATAATTTTCAAACACAAGCAGAGGCACAAGAGTGGTTTGATCTGCAATCGGGTGATACGGGCACCGTTGATCAAAATGAAGATGGTATCGCATGTGGATCAGGTGATTGGGCTGGAGAACATGACTGTATAAACGGTCTAGTCCTAGAAAGATTTTGTCAGGGTGACTCTACTAAGGGAGAAGGAGAAGTTTTGTGTCCTTCTGGAGTTGGAATGACCGCCGGTATGTGCAACGGTTTTTTTTATAATTGTGGATCTTTTTCCTCACAGGAAGATGCTCAAACTTGGTTTGAAGTAAATTTAGATTTTGGTGAAAACGCGGACACTAATAATGATGGTACAGCATGCGGGCAAGGTGATTTCGGCGGTCTTAACGCTTGTTTAAATTCAGAAGGTGAAGTCGTTCTCGATCATTTGTGCATCTAGTTATTCAAGAGTGTCGTCACTCTTTTGATGCCGATCTCCTCACGGTCTATGACCAAAACCTTAGGCTTTTATCAAAAGTAACAATTTATAAAAATTCCTACTATCTAACTTTCTAAGGGTTTTTATTGGCTTCAGAAGTTAAAAGTTTGCATAAAACTTCACAAATTCCATTAAGCCTCATAGCTACTTTTTCATACTCTTCTAACGGTTTATTGAATGGATCAAGTACCTCGTCTCCCGCTCGTCCTGAAGTCATATGACCAGCACGTGCTGAATGCAATTCTTCTACCCACAATTTGAAAGAGGGTAAAACTTCTGGTCTTGATACCAATGAGCCTAAACGCACTATTTCACCAGCTAAAAAAGTTCGATTGCGTGCTTGTTGTTGAATTTTAGAAATTGACAATTCATGGGGTCGTGTCATGGCAATAATCAATTCCGCGTTTTCAACAATGTTATGCTCCAATAAACGAGTTGTATGGTTTGACATATCAATATTGAAATTTTCCATTGCTTTTATAGCTTTATCAGTCGCACCGAAGTCATTTTTCACGTTTATTCCAGCAGAAATAACTTCAATTTCTGAAGAGGTTTTAAGAAAGTAGTCCTTTAAAAAGGCCTCTGCCATTGGTGAACGACATGTATTACCTGTGCATACGAAAAGAATCACATACAGACAGTACCGAGTTTTTCAAGATCTCCGAAATCGCAATAAGAACAAAAAGCCCCTAGCTTCTTTGTTAGGGAATCGAAAGGAAAAAACATGCCTGGTCCAATGGATGGAGTTAAGGTCGTCGAGCTCGGTATTTGGGTCGCTGGGCCTGCTACTGCGGGAATACTCGCAGAATGGGGTGCAGATGTCACTAAGATCGAACCAACAAAAGGTGACCCGTCCAGAATCTTTCAATTCATGTTGGGTGGCGACATGCCAACTAATCCTATTTTTGAAATGGATAACCGTTCAAAGCGTGGAATGGTGGTTGATCTCTCCCACGAGAAAGGTAAGGAAATACTTTTTGACCTACTTAAAGATGCTGATGTTTTTATTACCAATCTCCGACCTGGAGGACTTAAAAGGCTGGGCATCGACTTTGAATCAATAGAAGAACTTTTCCCAAAACTTGTCTACTGTCATATCACCGCCTATGGGAGGGAAGGTGAAAGCGCAGACCTTCCCTCATTCGATGTAGGTGCCTTTTGGGCTCGTTCCGGCATAGCAAGCCTATTAACTACAGAAGATTCCGATCCACCATTTCAACGTGGTGGAATGGGTGACCATTCGGTCGCTATGTCAGCTGTAGCAGCCATATCAGCTGCTCTTTTTGAAAGAGAGAAATCTTCTAAAGGTCAACTAGTCGAAACGTCCCTCATTAGACAAGGCGCTTATACCATCAGTTTCGACTTGAATGCTCTGTTAATGTGGGGGCGCACAATCGCTCTTGGATCTCGTACAGGTATGGGTAACCCAGCTATGAACAACTATAAAGCCTCTTGTGGTAGGCGATTTTGGCTCGTAGGGATAGAACCTTTTCGACATTGGCCTCCACTGGCAAGGGCAGTGGGTCATCCCGAATGGATCGAAGACGAAAGATTTTCAGATCCTGCGGCGCGCGCTAAAAACGCTAAAGAACTAATCGGTGAACTAGATGAAATTTTTGCTACACGAACCCTGGATGAATGGAGTGAAGTATTTGCTTCTGAACCAGACCTTTTTTGGGCTCCAGTTAATACACCAGATGATCTTTTATCTGATCAAACTTTCAACGATTCTGGAGCGCTACTGGATGTGCCTGATGGCTCCACAGGCACACTTATGATCTCAACTCCTGTGGATTTCCATAGGACTCCTGCAACTCCAAGATCTTTAGCACCAAAACTAGGTGAGCACACCAATCAAATTCTAAAAGAATTGGGTCACAGCAGTGAAGAAATCCTCGAAATGGAAAAAACTGGAATCGTTATCTCTTCAAATTAAAACAAATTAGCCTAAAGCCTCCACTAGACGTTGGCAAGCGGCATTACGTGCCTCTTTCGCTTCTGGGATCATCTCAGCAAATCCCAAAAACCCATGAATAAGTCCTGGCACACACTCATAATGGGTTTCAACACCAGCATCCAAAAGAGCTTGAGCGTAAGCTTCTCCTTCGTCACGAAGAGGGTCAAACTCTGCTGTAATGACTTGTGCCGCCGGTAATCCAGACAGATCATTTGCTCGAATTGGACTTGCATAAGCTTCGTCTACGAAAACTTCTGCTCCCACATAATGTCGGTAAAACCACCTCATCATCTCATCAGTCAACAGGTATCCAGTGGCATTTTCTCTAGTTGATGGCCAACGTTCGGGATCTATATCGCATGCGGGATAGAGGAGAAGCTGATGACAAATTGTTGGTCCGCCTCTGTCTCGTGACATAAGGCAAATAACCGTTGCGAGATTACCTCCAGCACTATCTCCAATTACCGCTAAACGCTTTGGATCTATTTCTAGTTCGTCTGCCAAATCTACAATCTGACAAAGAGCTGTGTAGCAGTCTTCTGGTGCAGCTGGGAAGGGATGCTCAGGAGCCAATCGATAATCAACTGCAATTAGGACTGTTTGAGTTTGATTAGCTAAAGCACGACATTCAGCGTCATGACTGACTAAACCCCCGACTACCCATCCTCCTCCGTGGAAAAAAACACTAACAGGTGCTGGGCTCTGAACTCCTTCAGGTCGATAAACACGAATTGGCAAGTTCTGTCCATCTGCTCCCACCAGATCCCTATCCTCAATTACTTCAACCTCTTCGCGTTCAACAGCCGCCGCCCCTTCATCCATAGCTAAACGAAAATCGTCAGGAGTTAACTCACTTACTTCGTTTACAGGAAAAGCATTTATTATTTCTTGTGCTATTGGATTAAGTGCCATTCTGACCTCCAGATTAATTTTCCGCCGCGATTCTATCTTCTTCAAACTGATATTGTGGTTCATTTACACGTGGTAGTCGGCTATCTCCTTCTGCAGAGTTGACCCCATTGTTTAGTCCGCTTGTCGCTTTATTTTTCCAAGAAGGGTCGTCGGACCAAGTCACATCCAGATCAAATATGGTTCCTGGAGTGTCCATATTTTCCGCAGCCCTGAAAACTTTGCGCAATAAGTCTCTCTGAAATTCTGGTTCATGTGGACGGCCAGCTGTATAACCCAACGGCATGTCAACAAACGCCGCACGAGGGGGATTCACTGATGCAGTTATGCTTCTTGCAGCTGTTAGGCAAATTGTTGGGAATCCTGCTTTTTCTAAAATTCGTGCTACCAGACCCACGGTCTGATGACAAACAGGTCAAACGGGAACCAACAAGACCAAATCAACAGGCGCACCTGGCATATTAGAAATCGATTCAAGGATCAGAGGCGCTAATTCCTCTTCGGCGCGTCTAGTGGAATAAATTCCTCCCATGCAAGCAACAGAGTTAGTCGCCAAACTCCCTATGGTCTTTTCAGTTACTAGTTCATGAAGCCTGTCAGTAGGGAAAACTATATTTGGATCTTCTCTCGCTGGTTCTAAGTCATAGGCAAAATGAGTTACTCGAACATCACTTGCGGGTTCTGTGGAAGGGATCAGACGGATACCGGTGTCGTCTTCCCAGTGGAAGGCAATCTGACCTTTCGTGTAAGCACCTCCAGATGCAACCAAAGCAACATTTAATTCTGAAATTGGTTTCTTGATAGGAGTCCATGGCGGTACTTCTTTTTTTTCCGCCCATCTGTAATCGTCGTAACCAAGCCGCTCATATTGTTCTCTAGTGCGCTGTATGTAATCGACTGGATCAGTTTCAGACATTAAATTCTCCCATCTATCTAAGAATAGCCCTATTTCAAGTAAAATTTTTTACGAGTTGTTACTCTAAGAGTAATTACTCTTATAATTTAATTAGTGATCATATGAACTCAGAAAATTCTTACAGTGTCGAAGATTTAGCTTTAAAGGCTGCAATCAGTGTCGATACAATCCGCTATTACCAAGGATTAGGTTTAATCTCCCCACCTCAGAAAAATGGTCGCAGAGCCATTTACGGTAACGATCATATTTCCCGCTTGGAAGAAATAAAAAAATTAGCGTTTGAGGGCTTTTCTTTACGTCAAATTTCATTATTGAAAGAAGAAAGATTAGACGGAAATACTTCAGATGACTTAAAACATCTAATAGCGGAGGATACGAAAGCTAGAAGCCTAAGTAGAAGTGAAGTAGCTGAAAAAGCATCGGTGCCTGAAAGTCTTGTTGCTCTCTTGTGTGACAACGGCCTCTTACAGCCACTTTTTGATGATGAGGAGCCGCGTTTCGATGAAAGTTCTGTCAGTATGGTCGAAGCGGGAATAGCGATAGCTAATGCTGGGGTCCCATTAGAAGAACTTGTCTCTCTAGCTCAACACCACTCTTCGAATGTAGATGAAGTCGTCGATAGAGCTATCGGTCTCTTTGAAGAACATATTAAAGAGGGAACCGGTGCATCATCCGAAAAAGACCTTGCTGTAGTTATAAAAGATCTACTCCCCTCTGTCATCCGCCTAGTAGCTCAACATTTTCATAAGAGTTTGGTTACTCGTTCTCTGGAGAGGATCGACGGGCACAATAAAACGATCCTGTCAAATGCGTTGATTGCTTCTGACCCTGAAAATCTGGTGGTGACCTGCGAATGGCGTTAGCTGATCAAAATGAATCAATCACTCGTTTATCCGTTAAAACCGTTCGTATCCCTTCTGGGCTAGCTGACGACCCTCTCTCCTGGTTTCCTGATAAACCTTCAGATGATATTTGCTGGTTTTGGGAAATTCCAGAAGAAAAAACTTCATGGATAGGCATCGGCAAAATCGACTCACTCACTTTCAAAGGTTCTACGAGATTCACTGAGGCAAATAAACACTTCCAAAAAATAGTAGATCTTATTGACTGGGAAGCACCTGCCGACGCTCCACCACCTCGTTTTGCAACTGGATTTTCATTTGATGGAAACACCCAAAATGCTGACTGGAGTTTCTTAGGAAACAGCCACTTGGTCTTCCCAAGAATTCAAATACTGCGGAACGGAGAGAATACTTGGCTCACGACAACAAATGCATCCTTAGAAGAAGCACCCCGATTAGCAGCTCCGGACCCAATGCAACCAACTGATAGCGACCCTAAAAAGGTAGCGAGTGAAAAAGATCGCGACCATTATAAAAATCTAGTGCTCACAGCTCTAAAGGAAATAAAAAATGGTGATCTTGAAAAAGCTGTGCCATGTAGATCTCTTTTCGTCGAGAAAAAACCTGTGATACAAAACCTATTGTCGTCTCTAAGGGACTCTTATCCCGCTTGTGCAACTTTCTGCGCATATAAAGACGGTAATGCGTTCGTCGGATCCACTCCCGAAAGACTAGCTTCAATAAAAGACGGAGAACTCTATACTGCCGCCCTTGCAGGTTCTGCGCCAAGAGCATTAGATCAAGCACTCGATAGCGCATTAAGTCAAGGACTGCTCACAAGTCCAAAGGAACAAAATGAACATGTCTTAGTAGTTGAAGAAATACTAAGAAGACTTATTTCACTAGGTTTGCAACCCAAGGTCACACAAGATACAACGATCTTAAAATTAAACGGCATTCAACATCTTTACACTCCAATTCACTCACAACTAAGTCCAAAAATCAGTCTTTTTGAAGCTGTTGATGCACTACATCCGACACCAGCAGTAAGTGGACATCCACTCAAAAGAGCAAACGAGCTGAGATTAAAATACGAAAGCTTTGATCGAGGCTGGTTCGCTGGACCGATTGGCTGGTTAGACACTTCGGGATCCGGTGAATTTCGCGTGGCATTGAGATCCGGTTTGATAAACGAAAAGGGAACTACTCTTTTCGCCGGAGCCGGTGTTGTAAATGGTTCAGATCCTGAACGTGAACTCATCGAAACTGATATGAAACTTAAAGCAATGCTTGATCACGTAATGGCAATGCAAGACGACGGAAATAGTAGATAAATCATGCCTGAGACTTCTTACAACTGGTGTCGGTCGCTTTTCCATCAATTTGCTTCTAATGGAGTAAGACACGTAGCAATCTCACCTGGTTCCAGATCAACCCCATTATCGATCGCCGCTGATTCGACTGAAGGTTTGGAGACTTCCATACATTTAGACGAAAGAGCAGGAAGCTACTTTGCTCTTGGTTTAGCTAAAGCAACTTCCAAACCCGTTATTCTCATCTGCACTTCTGGGACTGCAGCTGCAAATTACCATCCTGCTGTGGTGGAAGCTTTCTATTCTGGCATTCCTTTAATAATCATCTCAGCCGATCGACCACCAGAACTTCAAAATAGAGGGGCTCCACAAACAATTGATCAGATCGAACTTTACGGCAAACACGTAAGAGGCTTTTTTCAAACCCCTGTTCCAAGTGATTCAACTCAAAATGGTGCAATTTCCTTGGCTACTGACGCCTTTAAACAAAGTTTAAAACCTTTTCCGGGACCAATTCATATCAACTGCCCTTTACGCGAACCGCTAGAACCTTCAGATATTCCTTTCTCTGCATTTAAGGCCGACGATCATTTAGAAATTACTCATGAAGTCGACATATCAGGATTGAAAAAGTTTCTTGAATACGAAAAAGGACTAATTGTCGTTGGTCCCATGGACACTGATTCCTACACAAGGGAAAAAATATCCGAGTTGGGAAATATCACAGGATGGCCTGTAGTGGCAGACCCTGCTTCAAGCATGCGTAATGGTCCACATGCCGAGAACTGTGTGATCATTTCTTCAGGTGAACACATCTTTCGTAGCACTTGGGTAAAAGAACACAAGCCAGACGTAATTATCCAGATGGGAAGAATGCCGACCAGTAAAGGGTACAAATTGTTTTTAAACGAAGTCGGCTGTCAAAACATAATCTGCACTGACCACCTTGGGTTCTTTCCAGATCCAGAAAATGTCGCAACACATAAAATTGCTATTTCTCCAAATACTCTGGCTGAAGACCTAACTCGGCTTGCTGGCAAAAAGAACCAAACAGACTGGACCGAGTCCTGGAATAACGCTGAGAAAATTTCTTCCCGAACTATCCGCGAACTTATTAATAATTCAGTTTTTGATGAAGCGGCAACAGCCCTGTGTCTGGAAGAAGTACTACCCGAAGAAAGCTGCATATTTGTTTCAAACTCTATGCCGATACGTGATTTAGATGCTTTTCTACCATCTTCGTCAAAGCCTCTAAAAGTTTTTGCAAATAGAGGTGCCAGCGGAATCGATGGAGTCATATCAACAACCGCTGGTATTTCGAAAGGGTTGCCTGAAGTTCCTACAATTTTATTTACTGGCGACCTTGCTTTCCTGCACGACCTTTCAGGATTTACAGCTCTAAGAAGACTCGAATCGAATTTAACGATTGTCGTCGTCGATAACAATGGTGGGGGCATTTTTTCCTTTCTTCCAATAGCAGAAACTGAGGGCATAGATTTTCAAAAGCTTTTCCATACGCCACATGACCTTGATATAAAAACCATTGCTTCAGTTATCGATGCAAAAGTTTTCAAACCCACTAATTATCAAGACTTTTCAGAAGCTCTTAAACACTCCTTGGACACAGACGGAGTCAACGTAATACATTTAATAGTTGATACTGAAACAAATGTTATGATTCACAAAACAGCTACTAATGCAGTAAACGAAGCGTTGAAATGATCAAGTCCCCGACCTTGTCGAGCGAAATCAAAGGAGACGGACCTCCCCTACTGATACTTCATGGATTTACAGGAGATCGCTCAACAATGTCTTCAATTGCTGAACCTCTTAGTGGAGATTACTCTATTGTCTCTGTAGATCTTCCAGGTCATGGAAACTCAGTTAAAGACTTAGAACCTTCCTTATTTAATTTCGACGAAACTCTCGCTGCTCTGATAGAAGTAATGGAATTTTATGATCAGAAAGAATTCAATCTACTTGGTTACTCAATGGGAGGTCGTATAGCGATAGGACTGGCTACTAAATATCCAAACAGAATTAAAAACACAATTCTGATAGGAGCTACCGCTGGCATTGCTGACGAAAACCAAAGATCCGCCAGGCGAAGATCTGATGATCGGCTAGCAGATGAAATTATAGAAAAAGGAATCGAATGGTTTGCTACCTACTGGATGGAGCAACCCATCTTCGAATCTCAAATCAGAATAGATTCCGATACTCTTGATGCCTTTAAAAGGCAAAGACTAAGAAATGATACTCAAGGCTTAGCTAACAGTCTGAGGGGTTCTGGAGCTGGAAGCCAGCCTTCTCTGTGGAGAAAACTTAACGAAATAACTTCTCCAACTTTGATATTAACTGGTGAGGAAGACTCCAAATTCAGATCACTGGCGGTTCGCTTAAATAGTGGAATTAGCAAGTCGGAAATTGTAGTAGTGCCCGAATCGGGTCACGCTTGTCATTTAGAAAATTCTAAATTTACGCTTGAAGCAATAAAAACATTTCTCGAAGAGGTCCTGTGAAGGTGAATATAAGCGAAGTGAAAATCGAGAAACATCTTCTCCGTTACAAAAAGCCGATTTTAACCTCTCATGAGAAAATTACTGAGAGACCGGTAATTCTTCTTGGTCTAAAAGACGACAAAGGGAATTGGGGGTACGGAGAATCCTCACCACTTAAAGGTTTCTCAAAGGAAACCATTAACGACGTTGAAGAGATTCTTTCTGAATGGAGTAAAACCAAAAATGAACATTTAATTACTGAGATACCTACTGCGAAAGCTGCAGTAGATTGTGCATTATTGGATTTAAAAGCCAAAAAAGCAGGCATTCCACTTCATAAACTCATGAATTCAGGAAGTCCGGAAGAGTTTCCTGTTTCAAAACTGATACTGGGTGAGACTCCTCAAGAAGTTGCATCCAATGCACATAAAGCCACTGATGCCGGTTATAAAACTTTGAAGATAAAAGTAGGGACTTCGAAGACAGAAATAGATTTTGAAAGGTTGAAAGCTGCTAGAGAAACAGCAGGTCAAGAAATCGCAATAAGAATTGACGCTAATGGCGGATGGGAAACAAACCAAGCAATTGACATTCTGGGTGAACTCGCTTCTTTTGCAATCGAATTTGTTGAGGAACCAACAAAGGGACTAGAGAACTTGGCATCTGTGCGAAAAAATGTGACTCAAAAAATTGCGATTGATGAGTCACTGCAAGAGATTGAAAACATCGACCTAATTGCAGAAGCTCAAATTTCAGACATTGTAATAATTAAACCTTCTGCAATTGGGGGTATCACATCCGCTGCACGGTTGATTGATAGAACAAGAAATCTGGGTCTAGAAGTGGTTATTACTTCTCTTTTAGATGGGGCAATAGGGGTAGCGGCAGCAGCACATTTGACTTCTGCTTATAATTTATTGGATCCAGCACCCGGATTAGGCACTTCTTCTCTAATCTTAGATGACCTGGCGGAACCCATAGTTATCAATAATGGAAATATGATTTTAAGCAAATCTTCTGGTTTGGGAATTCAACCCTGACTATTGCATGCTCTTTCTGACTGCATCACGCATCTTCATTCTTGGAGTTCTTTCTCCATATGTTGCCTCTGACTCTCTTGCTGCAGCTGCAAAAATCCCTTTAGACATCAACGAACGCTCTGTGGAACGCCTCTGCCAATAGACACGTGCTCTTACTCTTTGAGCTTCTTCATGAGACGGGTCAGACTGGACAGCAATCTCTACCAGATGACACGCGAGGCGAAGCTCTCCTTTCTCAGCAAGTTCCTCAGCACGATCTATAAGCACTTCGACAGAACCCAAAAGTGAAACCATTTCCTTAGCCAGAAGTGAATCAGGAGCAGGCTTCAATCTTGATGGATCCCCATCCCACCATCCACCATAAAGACGATAAATATTTCTAACCACAAACTCCGGTTCATCATAAAGAGGCGCTAACCATGGCTTATCGGACAAATGCTCCGGTACAGAAACTTCATGAATTATTTCATCTAGTCTTGCTCCTGAGTTCATTAACTCGAGTGTGGAATCTGTCAAATACTCCAAAGCTTCTGCCATATCACCTAATACGAGCTCAACGCGCTTGCGACCAACTATTGGAAGCCCATGAGCTGGATAAACCTTTTCAGCTCCCCTATCAAGCATGTTTCTCAATTCCTGAGCCCATTCAAGAGCGTAACGCTGCACCTTTTGAGGATTACCCGCATTTGGGAAAGTCCAAATGACAAAGTCCCCTGCAAAAACAGTCTTGTTTTTCTCATCCCACACCCAGGTGTGGTCGTCGGTCTCACCACGTCCGTGATTCAGTTCAAGGCTTTTACCACCAACTTCAAGTAGATAACTGTCTTTATAGGTGACCTCTGGATCAGCGACACTGTCAGGAAGAAATGTGGATCCGAATCCTCCAATTCCAATTCGCGTTGTACCTACCTCAACTCTTGGTGTTATTCCTCCAAACTGTCTCTTGTTAATAAAAGTGTTCCAGTCGCTTGTGAGACGGTAACGATCAAAACGGTCTAGAACGGCTTCATGTGCAATGACTACGGGCTTCTTATCTGAACGCACTTCGGCGTCCTCTATAAAGGCCCCACTTCCACCGACATGATCGAGATGGCCATGTGTGTAGACAAGGGAATGGATCGGATCTTTTGACCAACCTCTTAATGCCCCAACAACATTCTCACCTGAACCAGTGCCACTAGCATCTACACAAACCAAACCTTCTTGGGTCTTAACGGCCCAACAATGAGAAAAAGACTCGACTACCGCAACTCCATCTTCAACTTCGACCAGTTCGTCTAACACTCTGTTGTGAGGAGGTTCAGGGTTACCAGTATCAATAATTCGATTAGATAGTTCTACTGGATCAACTGTTTCAGACACTTTTCCTCCTAAATATCACTTCAAGGTTAGACGAATTGATCACTCTCTACCCTATGCATCTACGAATCAATGAAAAAGCACGTTCGAGATCTTCAAAAAAGAAAAAATGTCCGCCTTCAATCCAAGTAACTTCGGTGTTGATTTCTTTAGCTTGCTGTTCAAACCAGACTTTACCTAAATCCGTTTGTGTGCCGGCCAAGATATGGGTTTTAGCTTTAACTTCACTTAAGCGTTCGAATGTACTAATAGGGCCGTACCTGTCTCGCGAACCAAAAATTGTTGCCTCTGTTTCAGGATTGCATGCCAATTCAACTTGTCCATCATCTCTGTCCACAAATCCCCATTTAATGTAAGCCTTTAATACTGAAGGTTCCAATGCATCTAGAGGCTTTCTAGAGCCGTATGAGTTTTGGATTTCTTCACGATTCGACCAAATAGATCTACGCCTACGAGCACCAACTGCTAGGGGATGTTCTTCTGCTTCTAAAAAATCAGTTCGTTCTTTTCTGGAATCAAAATTCATTGCAATAGCCTCACATAACATTAGAACTTGCACTTTTTCCGATGCCATGGCTGCGATCTCAATTGCTATGGCACCACCTAAAGAAACACCCAGAATTGAGAAAGTGTCTATCCTCAATGAAGCCATTACTTTCAATGCATCTGATGCCATCAAATCATTTCCTAAATCAGCTTCGTATAACACCTCTTCACTTGCCCCATGACCTCTTAAATCAACCCCAACAACTCGATAATGTTCACGAAGTAAATCGACTACAGGATCAAACATTCCTGCACAAAAACCGTTTGGATGCAGTACAAGCAAGTTGTCGTAAACTTCGTTGGTTGCATGCCAATCCAAATATGCTATTTCAAGTCCATCTGAAATAATCTTTCCCTCTAAAGGCTCATTTTCTATATTGTTATTACTCGACAATCTCACACCTCATAATGAGTTTGGTATCCGATTAGGATATTTGACTGCATAAAATAAAAAATATCAATAACCGAAAGAAAAAATTTTGAAATTTAATAATCATTTCTTTTTTTTAATATTTTCTGCAATTTTGACGACCTTACTATTCGGATGCAGCAATAAAGAAGCACAAGTAACTAGCGTGACGTACTCTCAACTTCGTGTAATAGCCGAATACCCTCACGACTCAAATGCTTTCACGCAAGGTCTCGAATTTTCCGGTGAACGTTTATTTGAAAGCACTGGCCTCTACGGAAACTCGAGCATGAGGGAAATAGACCTTCAATCTGGATCAACTCTTGATTTCGCGCTGTTAGACAAAGATCTTTTTGGAGAAGGTCTAACATTTTTAGATGAAAATCGCATTCTTCAATTGACATGGAAATCAGAAAAAGCGCTTATATGGAAATCAGACCCACTAAGAATCGTTGGCGATTGGAAGTATGAAGGGCAGGGTTGGGGTGTGTGTCTCCTGGAAGATGGGCGCCTTGCAATGTCAAACGGGTCAGACTATTTATCCTTCAGAAATCCCGAAACCTTTGAAGTTATTGATTCAATCAACGTAACTTTAGATGGTGTGAAAATTGAAAAATTGAATGAACTTGAGTGCGATGACCAAACAATTTGGGCGAATATTTGGCAAGCAGACCAAATAGTTGGCATTGACTCCTCTACAGGTCATGTAACACACGTGTTAGAAACTTCTAACCTCCCTTTAGACCGAGAAAACCTAGAGTCGGGTGCCGTTTTGAACGGCATAGCACGAATACCAGACAGCGAAAATTTTCTTATTACAGGTAAACTTTGGCCTAAGATTTTTGAGGTTAGCTTCACCAGTGACTGAACTTAAAGAAAGTTTTTCTCTATTTCTTCTTCCGTCCAAAAGCCTGGGAGTGGACGGTCAGGTGAAGTTTGAGCGTAGTAGCTAAGTCTTTCCTGAGCACTTGAGTTGAACATCTCTATCACATCAAATATCCCTGAACCACATACTGCCCTCAAAGCTCGATCACCTTCACTTTTCAATTTAGGAAGTCGTGGAGTGAGTACAATAAGTCTCTGTTTTCCATTCTCATCATCTGCGCTTGATAGAACGTGTGCACGTCCTATAGTTTTCCACAGAATTTCTGGTCTGCGCATCCCTGCTCTGGTGCTGGTAAATGAACCTGAAACTTCCACATACCATAATCGACCATCTTTTATATCTGTAACGGAGAATGGAAACTGAACACCTAAATCGCGCCTGTTGACCTTTGTTTTAACTATTTCAAAACCAGCCTCGGTCAGATGCTCTTGAGCTATATCAGAAGCTTTCTTTCCACTTTCGGTAGCCCTAAGAAGACTTTTATCCCTAGCTGCCATTTCTTCAAATAAGTTGCTCTGTTTAGGTGAAGAGCCAATTAAATCTCTTCTTTTCCAATAATTTTGACTTTCTTCTAAACGTTTTTCTTCTACTTCAAGTCTTTCACGTGCTAGTTCGATGTATTCACTATCTATGTCGTAACCGACTCCCCTTCTTCCTGCCCTCAAAGCTGCGACCAGTGTTGACCCTGAGCCAAGAAACGGATCAAGGATGAGGTCGTCTTTAAAAGAGTAAAGGTCTATCAGTCTTCTAGGAAGTTCAACAGGGAATGGAGCGGGATGACCTACCCTTGTGGCTTGTTCAGCATCTATTCTCCAAAGGTCTAAAGTCGCCTCCATGAATTCATCTGTTGTCACAGTGTTTTCATGAGGGAGGTCTTCTTTTGAGCGCCGTTTAACATTACGTGCGCGGTCAAATCTGCCCTTACTCGCTATAACAACCCTCTCAGTGACATCACGCAGTACAGGGTTTGATGCACTACGAAATGACCCCCATGCAACCGAACCTGTAGCTCCTTCAGCTTTTTGCCAGACAACTTCTCCTCGAAGTAATAACCCAAGTTCGTCTTGTAAAATTCGAATAATGTCGCTTGAAAGACTCCTGTACGGGCGTCTTCCGAGATTTGCTACATTTACAGCAATCCTTCCGCCTGGTTCAAGTACTCTCACACATTCGGAAAAAACGTCATGCAACATTTCTAAATATTCAAGATAGGACTCTGGTATGCCTGTTGTATTTTCACCAGTTACTGCAATTTCATATTCCTTGCCGACAAAATACGGTGGTGAAGTTACTACCAGTGCAACCGACGAATCAGGAATATGGAGCATATTACGAGAGTCGCCGTGTAGGCAACCATCCCCGAGACCTGTTGCTTTATTTACGGTCTCTTCTGTCGATATAAAAGGGGCAGTGAATCGACTGTAAAAAGTAGTTGAATCATGATTCTCTCGCCGACCAGAACCAAAGGCAGATGTTGCAGTTGCTTTTCCGTAACTAGCCACTAGCCCCCCTTAGTAAATTTACTTGTCACAAATAATGACAATTTCGCTTAAGTCATTAGGGCATTCCATCGTAGAGGAGTAGAAGGGATAGAACACTAGGGGTTCTCCAATTAATAAAAATTAATCCAAGAAGCTTGATTTAAAGGGTATAAATCTATTCGCTTAAGTATAAATCTGGATAAATAATTGCAAAATTTTCCGCAAGTTCCTTCCTGGCTACTGCTCCAGTGGTAGCCCAATCATAAATTGATCCACCAATCGCACCTGAAGGACTCAAAGATAATACAAATCCGTCCAGGTCATTGATGGTGGCTAACGGTTCTCCCGGATCGGGTAGAGCTGTTCCATCGGCAAGTCCCACTCCCCCTATGGGGTGAACCGGAATGTCTTTATTTTTAAGATTCCTTCTCAACAGTTTTATATTTTCACTGTTGTAATAACTGGGATCAGCGTGTTCCTCTGTTCTAAATGACCAGTAATTCATCGGCAGCCAGACGTCATACAAATTTTCTAAATCACTCCAGGGAAACTCTGGCCAAAAATTTGGATTTATTACATCAGTTACTACTGGCGGCATCACGATCGCTCCTAGCACTCTGTCCCCTAAGCTTCTTCTAAGATTTTTAGAAAGCTCAACTAATCGGGCACTACGTTCCTGATGTTCAAGGTCGTCATTATTCCATTCGATATCTACTGCCAATCCGTCGAACTTATGACCGAAAACTTCGAAATTTGCAAGAGCAAGTAGTCGTTTTAAATCTTCTCCATCTTCAGCTTTCCATTTCGGTAAATACCAGGCGACAACATCTATATCGCTTGCATGAGCACTTAAAAGAAACTCTGCAAGATACCAAGGATCTGAAATTAATTCATTTGAGCGATCTTTACTTCTGGAGCTCTGAAGAAATAGAGTTCTAACTCTATTTTCTGACATTTCAACAATATCTGACGGGAGAACCGTGGCAGAGCCACGAAGATAATTAGGATCTGCATCGAAAGAATCAACCCATGCTCCTAAGCCTCTATACGAATCAATAGAGTTTTTTAGATCAACTTTTACTTTAAGGACAGGTTCTAAAATCTCAATCGGTCTAGCAGAGACACTTACATTCGCTGTTTCTTTTCGCGACGTAACTGAAACAACAATTAGAACTGAAATACTCAAAATCAGTATCGACAAAATAATTTGTAACTGAAAGCGTTTCATTAAAAAATCCGCAACGGCTTTTCCATAAGACTAAATTAGTCACTTTAGCTTGTTTCACTAGGTCACACATAGATTTTCTTTGCTTGTCATATTTAAAACATCATGCTCAACTAACGTCAGTTATATGAACGATGAACAATCAAGTAAGCGCTCTGAAGATGAGAGCTCTTCGAAGATGATCGGGAGAAGAGGATTTATCGTCACTCTGGGTTTTGGAGTGGCTGCTTCGGCATTGTTGCGAAAACTTCCCGGAAAATCTAGTACAGAAATCTCGAAAGTCTCTTCTGAAGGAATTTCGCTTCCTTCAACTACCACTTCGACAAGTTTGCCTAACATATCTACCTCTTTAAATACTGAAGAGCTTCCAAATAAAGTTGAAACCGTTTTTGAAACCGTAATTTCTGGAGGTCGCGTTATAGATCCTGATAGTGGCTTTGACGGAATCGCCAATATAGGTATAAACGGGGATTCAATAAGTCTTGTGAGCGACACTCCTTTAATTGGAGCGTCAAAAATTGATGCAACGGGATTAGTGGTGGCTCCCGGTTTCATTGATGTCCTTTCTTACCCAACTAATGGATACGGCGAGTGGTACAAGATCGCTGATGGAGTTACCTCAAACCTGTGTATGCATGGAATAGATAACCCCATGAAAAAATTTCTTGAAAATACTGAAGCTCATAATCCGCCTGTCAACTATGGCGGAGCGGTGGACCACTATCAGCATCGAAAGATTCTGGGGGTTGGAATTCAAAAAACCTCTCAAGAGGAAAGAAGGGCTCTCCTTGAACATGCTGAAACGGACCTTCAAGCAGGAGCAATAGGAATTCATCAACAGCCGGAATACACGGTGGATCTTCACAAATCAGAAATAGTAGATCATGGACATCTAGCAATGAAATACAACGTTCCATTGTGTCTTCATCTTCGTCATTCTTATGACAAGGATTTTGGATCTCAAGAAAGTGCCATTAATGAAGCTTTAGAAGTAGCTAGAGAAACAGGATGTTCCATCCATATAGAACACTTGAATTCAACAGGTGGCACTGGAAGGATGCGAGCTGCAATTGATCAGATACAAAATGCTCGTGACGAAGGACTCGCAATTACCGCCTGCATCTACCCTTACACGTTTTGGGCAACTAACGCTGGAAGCGCGCGTTTTGATAAC
>Ga0315318_10000297_pt1 | contig 20285 bp, 19 predicted proteins | sample M1200m3416metaG_FD_203703 | JGI IMG/M metagenome (GOLD analysis project Ga0315318, IMG submission 203703) | Ammonia-oxidizing marine archaeal communities from Monterey Bay, California, United States - M1 200m 3416 | ecosystem: Environmental > Aquatic > Marine > Coastal | place: USA: California... | reverse complement strand
TGCCGGATCACAGAACCCGTCACCGCAGCCAGCCAGCTCGGCCAGCTCAGCGTCGGACCGGGCAAACGGCAGTCCGTCGAGGACGGCTGCTAGCTCGGCGTCGGCCAGAAGGTCCAGCCCCGCCGAGAGGTCGATCCGACCGTCGAGGCTCCAGGTCGTCTCGGCGAACTCCCGTTGGCGCACCAGCAAGACGTCGGAGATGGCGGCCGGCCCCACCACCTCGGCCAGCACGGCACCCAGATGATCCGGGTGGTCGAAAGCCTTGCGGACGGCCACCTGCGCGCCCGTCCCTCCAGTGGTCTCACCAGCCAGCCCACCAGTAGTGCCATGGGGACCGTCGACGGTCCAACCGGCATCAGTCAGGTCGGCGACCCGGACCCGTTCGTCCAGCCCTCCGATGGCATCGACGGCCTCCGCGTCCAACTGGATGACGACGTCGACGTGACCCGTCCCGTCGTCGGCAACGTCCACGGTGACCGTGGCATCGACGCGGCACGCTGAACCCCCTAGGAGGACCAGCAGCAGGCCGACGACGGCCAGTGCGCGACGCATCCGACCGGACTACGAGGTTGCTGGAGCTACTCGGCGCCCTCGACCGCCATCTCGACGGTCGGCGGCTCGAAGCCCGCCGTGGCCCGGAAGACCACCTGCCTGCCCCCTTGGTTATCGGTGTCGTCGGGAGCATCCTCCACGTCGACCACCACGATGTCACCGGCAGAGAACTCCTTGTGAAGCAGACGCTCGGACAACGGGTCCTCGACTAGGCGCTGGAGCGCCCGACGCAACGGCCGGGCACCCATCGTCGGGTCGTAGCCCTGCTCGGCCAGGTGGTGCTTGACCGCCTCTGTCAGTTCCAGGCCCATGCCCTGGCCCGACAGCTGGGTGGCCACCCTCACGACCATCAGGTCGACGATTCGTGTCACCTCGGCGAGGGACAACTCGTGGAAGACGATGGTGTCGTCGATGCGGTTCAGGAACTCAGGCCGGAAGTGCGCCTTGAGGGCGTCGTTGACCTTGGCCTTCATCCGCTCGTAACTGACGGCCTCGTCGGCCTTGGCGAATCCCAGGTTGGCCTTGCGCAGGTCGGCCGTACCGAGGTTGGACGTCATGATGAGGACGGTGTTGCGGAAGTCGACGCTACGGCCCTGGGAGTCGGTCAATCGACCCTCCTCGAGGATCTGGAGCAGCGTGTTGAAGACGTCCGGGTGGGCCTTCTCGACTTCGTCGAACAACACCACGGAGAATGGGCGACGACGCACCGCCTCGGTGAGCTGCCCGCCCTCCTCGTAGCCCACGTAGCCGGGAGGGGAGCCGACGAGGCGACTCACCGTGTGCTTTTCCATGTACTCCGACATGTCCAGCGCAACGAGGGCCTGCTCGTCACCGAACAGGAACTCGGCCAGCGTCTTGGCTAGCTCGGTCTTGCCGACGCCCGACGGGCCCAGGAAGACGAATGACCCCGACGGACGCTTCGGGTCCTTGAGTCCGGCCCGGGTACGGCGAATGGCCTGTGAGACCGCCTTGATGGCGTCCTCCTGACCGATAACCCGCTTATGGAGCTCGTCCTCCATCTTGAGGAGCTTCTGGGTCTCCTCCTCGGTGAGCTTGTATACGGGAATGCCCGTCCAGACCGAGAGCACCTCGGCTATGGCCTCCTCGTCGACCTCGTCGAACAAGTCCTGGCCCGACGACTTCAGTTCGGACTCCTTGGTCTCCTTGCGGTTCAGGAGCTCCTTTTCTGAGTCGCGCAGGCGGCCAGCCTCCTCGAAGTCCTGAGATTCAACGGCGGCCTTCTTTCGCTGCACCACCTCGGCCAAGTCGGTCTCGATCTCGCGCATGTCATCGGGGGTGTCCATGCGCTTGATCCGCATGCGGGACCCAGCCTCGTCGATCAGGTCGATGGCCTTATCGGGCAGATGACGGTCCGAGATATAGCGGTCGGCCAGATTCGCAGCGGCAACCAGCGCCTGGTCTGTAATGGTGACCCGGTGGTGGCTCTCGTAGCGCTCGCGTAGGCCCTTGAGGATCTCGATGGTGTGGGGCACCGTGGGTTCGTCGACCTTCACGGGCTGAAACCGACGCTCGAGAGCGGCGTCCTTTTCGAGGTGCTTGCGATACTCATCGAGCGTGGTCGCACCGATGGTCTGGAGTTCTCCGCGGGCCAGCATCGGCTTGAGAATCGACGCCGCGTCGATGGCGCCCTCGGCGGCGCCGGCGCCGACGAGAGTGTGGATCTCATCGATGAACAGGATGATGTCGCCCCTGGTCTTGATCTCCTTGAGGACCTTCTTGAGGCGCTCCTCGAAGTCACCGCGGTAGCGGCTCCCAGCCACCAGGGCTCCCAGGTCGAGGGTATAGAGCTGTTTGTCGCGGATGGTCTCCGGTACAGCGTCACCAGCGATCATCTGTGCGAGACCCTCGACGATGGCCGTCTTGCCCACGCCCGGCTCCCCGACCAGGACCGGGTTGTTCTTGGTGCGGCGCGACAGCACCTGCATGACCCGTTCCGACTCGCGCTGGCGGCCAATGACCGGGTCGAGCTTCTTGTCGCGGGCGGCCTGGGTCAGGTTCCGTCCGAACTGGTCCAGCACGAGCGAACCCGATGCCGAGTCGCCACCACTTCCACCAGTGGTGGCACCGGCCTTCTCCTGGGACTCGCCCGGACCCTGACCAGAACCGGCATAGCCCGAGAGCAACTGGATGACCTGCTGGCGGACCCGGGATAAATCGGCGCCCAGCTTCACGAGGACCTGGGCGGCCACGCCCTCGCCCTCACGGATCAGACCCAACAAGATGTGCTCGGTGCCGATGTAGTTGTGGCCCAGTTGCAGGGCCTCGCGCAGCGAGAGCTCCAGGACCTTCTTAGCCCGCGGGGTGAACGGGATATGCCCACTGGGTGAACTGGCACCGTGGCCGATCAGCTCCTCGACCTGGCTGCGGACTGCCTCCAGCGAAATACCGAGCGACTCGAGACCCTTGGCGGCCACCCCTTCGCCCTCGTGGATCAGGCCCAGCAGGATGTGCTCAGTACCGATGTAGTTGTGGTTGAGCAGCCGCGCCTCTTCCTGGGCGAGAACCACGACCCTTCGGGCCCTGTCGGTGAACCGCTCGAACAACTCCGGTGCCTCCTGCGATGTGTGGTGCTGCGCCTTCGCTGCGCCGCCTCATGACGTCTCCCCCGTCCATTCGAGTGTACCGGTCACCTACGACAGCTCATTGGTGCGTTCGGGCGGCCATTTCCCAGAAAGAGGCTGGTATCCCCGGAGAGGGGCTTGTTTCGCCGGGAACCGGCGGCACCGTATCCTCACCGGGTGGCTTCCCTATCCCCATCGGCGACCGGCGCATCTCCGAACAGCCTTCTGGACCTACCAGGGATGGCCGACGCTCTGGCCCGCACCGAAGCCGAACTACGAGCCGTGGTCGAATCCGATGAGCCCTTCCTCACCGAGGTTGCCCGTCACCTGATCGACGCCGGCGGCAAGCGGGTACGGCCGGCCTTGACCATAACTGCCGCCCAGGTACTGGACTCCGAGCCGGGCACCGCTACGACCGACGTCATCCGGGGCGGTGTGGCCGTCGAGTTGGTCCACCAGGGGTCCCTGTACCACGACGATGTCATGGACGCCGCCGAAACCCGACGGACAGTCCAGAGCGTGAACGCCCGCTGGGGCAACCTCGAAGCCATCCTGGCCGGTGACTACCTGTTGGCCCGGGCCTCGGAGATCGCGGCAGATCTGGGCCCTGAGGTGGCCGGACTGCTGGCCTCGACCATCGCCTCGCTGTGCGAGGGCCAGGTCCGCGAACTGCGGCATGCCTTCGATGTGGACCGTGCCGAGGAGGCCTACCTGGCCTCCATCACCGGCAAGACCGCCTCTCTGCTGGCCACAGCGGCCCGGGTTGGAGCCATCGTGGCCGACCACCCCCGCGACGTCGTCGACGCACTCACCAGCTTCGGCCACCACTACGGCATGGCCTTCCAGGTGGTCGACGACCTTCTGGACATAGTGGCCACCGACGAGTGGTTGGGCAAGCCAGCAGGCAACGACCTGGTGGAGGGCACCTACACGCTGCCCGTAATCCGGGCGCTGGCCGGACCCTCTGGCGACGAGCTCAGGGCCCTGCTGGGGGGACCGATCGACACCGCCACCCGAAACCGGGCCCACGACATGGTGCGGTCTGACGAGGCCATCGGCACCACCCGTACCACGGCCGTCGGCTTCCTAGATCGAGCTCAGGGATCGCTGGACGCCCTACCGGCCAATCCGGCCGTGGGCACGATGCAGGCCACCTGCGACCTTTTGCTGGAGCGCCTCGACGGAGCGTTCTGACCGGGAATACTGCCTCGGACAGCTAGGGCCCCGGTTCTATTGCTCAGGACGCAGTGTCGGGAAGAGAATCACGTCACGGATCGTCGTCGTACCAGTCAGGATCATGACCAGACGGTCCATTCCGATCCCCAGTCCACCGGTGGGCGGAAGGCCATACTCCAACGCCCTTAGATAGTCCTCGTCGACAGCCATGGCCTCGGCGTCGCCAGCCACCTTCTCGGCCTCCTGGGCCTCGAAGCGGGCCCGCTGTTCGTCAGCGTCGACCAACTCAGTGAAGGCGTTGCACAGCTCGCGACCGGCCACGATCCCCTCAAAGCGCTCCACCCAGCCCGGCTGATCCCGGTGATCACGTGACAACGGCGAGACCTCCTTGGGATAGTCGGTGACGAACACCGGACCCCAGAGCTCAGGCTCGGTGGTCTTCTCGTAGAGCTCCAGGATGAGTTTTCCGGGGCCGTAGTGGTCCTTGACTGGGATGTCGTGCTCTTCACACAGGCGCACCAGCTCATCACGGGGCGTGTCGAGGTCAACAGTCAAGCCACCATGCTCAGCCAGCAGCTCCAGCAGGGTGGCGCGACGCCACGGCACCGACAAGTCCAACTCTCGACCGTCGTAGGTCAGCGTCGTAGTGCCGCACACCTCCATAGCCAAGTGGGCCACCAGTTGTTCGACCAGTTCCATGATGTCGGTGTAGTCGGCGTATGCCTGATAGAGCTCGAGCATGGTGAACTCGGGGTTGTGCCGAGTCGACAGGCCCTCGTTGCGGAACACCCGAGCGATCTCAAACACCCGCTCAAATCCACCCACGGTGAGGCGCTTGAGGTACAGCTCCGGGGCGATGCGAAGGTAGAGGTCGAGATCGAGGGCATTGTGATGGGTGGTGAACGGTCGGGCCAGGGCCCCACCGGGAATGGGGTGGAATACAGGGGTCTCGACCTCGATAAAGGCGCGGTCCTCCAGCCACCGCCGAGTGGCCGACATGATCTGGCTACGGGCCACGAAGGCAGCCCGGGACTCGTCGGTCACCCACAGGTCGACGTAGCGCTGACGGAACCGGGTGTCCACGTCGGTCATACCGTGCCACTTGTCGGGAAACCCCCGTCGGGCCTCAGCCAGGCGCACCCACGAGTCGACCCGGATGCTCAGTTCGCCGCGGCGGGTCTTGAGCACCTCGCCGGTCACGCCGATCCAGTCCCCTAGGTGCAGGCCGGTGAAGCCCTCGAAGTCCGCTGTGGACCGCTGAAGAGCGAATAACTGCACCCGGCCGGTGGCGTCCTGGAGGTCGCCGAAGGCCAGCTTCCCCTGGTCGCGGCGCAGCATGAGGCGCCCGGCCACGCTGACCACCACACCGGTCTCCTCGCCGTCAGTCAGGCAGCCGTACTCGGCCTCAACGGCCGCCGCGGTAGTAGTCGGATCGAACCGGTAGGGAATACCCGCGCCAGAGGTGGGATCGCTCATCGGTTTCGCTGGTGGACGAGGCGCAGACCGTGGAGGGTCAGGAACGGCTCGACGTGCTCGATGGTGGAGGTGGACGGTGCGATCAGATGGGCCAGACCACCGGTGGCCACCACGGTGCAACCACCCAGTTCCTCGCGGAACCGCTCGACCATGCCGTCGATCTGGGCGGCGAAGCCGTAGACGGCGCCCGACTGCAGTGACTCCACGGTGCTCTTACCGATCACGCTCCGGGGCTCGGCCAACTCCACGGCCCGCAGGGCGGAGGCCCGGCCGAACAGTGCGTCGAGGCTGACCTCCACGCCGGGGGCGATGGCCCCACCCAGGAACTCGCCGTCGGCGGAGATCACGTCGAAGTTGTTACCGGTGCCGAAGTCCACAACCACCGTCGGACCGCCGTAGAGGTCGTGGGCCCCCACGGCGTTGGCGATGCGATCGGCACCTACCTCCTTGGGGTTGTCGTAGAGGATGGGCATGCCGGTCTTCACGCCCGGCTCGATGACCACCGGATCGAAGTCCACGTAGCGGTCGACCATGGTCCGCAGACTGGCCAGCACTCTCGGCACTCCGGCGCACAAGGCCACCCCGCTGATCGTGCCCTCGAGGTCACGGCCCGACTGGCGCAGCAGGTTCCGGATGAGCACTGCATGCTCGTCGGACGTGCGGTCGTGGTCGGTGCGGATGCGCCAGTGGTCGACTAGGCCGGTATCGGCCGCGGTGGCCCGAGAGTCGGCCTCGTAGAGGCCGAGCACCGTCTGGGTGTTGCCTACGTCAATGGCCAGCAGCATCAGACTCGTGCCCCCGGCTCCAAATTCAGGTCAAGGCCGAGGTCCAGCGAAGGGGACCCGTTGGTCAGGGCACTGGTCGAAATGCAGTCCACGCCAGTGGCCGCCACCTCGGCCACTAGGTCAAGCGTGATGCCACCGGATGCCTCGATGAGCGGGCGGGTGCCATGACGTTCGCCGTGGGCGTGCACCACGGCGACGCACTTGTTGATGGATGCGGGGGTCATGTTGTCGAGCAGCAGCGCATCAGCGCCAGCCTCCAGCGATTCGCGAACCTGGTCGAGAGTCTCGCACTCAACATGCACGGTACGCCCCGGCCACAGCGAACGCGACGACGCTACGGCGCTGGCGATGTCGGTGCTGGTCAGGTGGTTGTCCTTCAGCATGACCCAGTGGCTGAGGTTGGTGCGGTGATTCCAGCCTCCACCGGCCCTCACGGCAGCCCGCTCCAGGGCCCGGAGGCCCGGTGTGGTCTTCCGGGTGTCCCAGATGCGAACCAAGCCGTCGACGGCACCCACCGCCTCCACCCAGCGGGCGGTGGTACTGGCCACCCCGGAGAGTCGGCCGAGGAAGTTCAGGGCCGTGCGTTCAGCGGTCAGCACGGCAGCCAGCGGTCCACGAACGGTGGCGACTACGTCGCCGGGAGCTATGCGATCCCCGTCTGTACGCTGCCAGACCACCTCGATGTCGGATGACATCTGGGCGAAGGCCTCGGTTGCACACGAACTGCCGGCCAGCACCCCGGTGGCCCGGCTGGTGATCACCCCGTCGGCCACCGCATCGTCGGGTACCAGGGCGGCGCTCACGTCGCCATCGGGCGTGAGGTCCTCATGGAGGGCCAGGACCACGGCGTCGGCCACCGCATCGGCTGGCGGCTCCACGGAAACCCGGTCCACGCCAGTTCCCAGGTCGCACTGATCCGCGAAGTGCACTAACAACCCCTCCGGCAGCGCTCCCCCACTGGGTACAGGTCCCTCCACGGGTCAAGTCTCCCGGGGGCGAGCGCCAGATCGCGTCTCCCGGCTATCGCGGCTCACGTCCCCAGCGAGGGGTCCGAGCGGTGTGATCTCGCCCTGATCATCGGAGATGCGGTCGAGACCCTCAGGCACCAGGTCGGGAGCCACGTCGAACAACGGCACCAACACGAAGGCTCGCTCGAACATCCGTGGGTGAGGTATCTCGAGGTCGGGTTCATCGACCTCCTCGCCGTCCACCCACAGCACGTCGACGTCGAGGGTTCGCGGTCCCCAGCGTTCGATCCGTTCGCGGCCGGCCTCATTCTCCCGTAGCCGAGCCTCATCAAGTAGGGCCCGGGCACCGAGCAGCGTCTCGAGACGCACCACGCAGTTGAGGTACGGACCCTGGCTCGGGCCGCCCACCGGTGGCGTCTCGTACACGTTCGACACGGCAACCACGTCGGGCAGGGAGGCCACGGCGTCCCGGAGGAAGCCCCATCGGTCACCCAGGTTGGAGCCCAAGGCCAGAAGGGCCCTATGGGTCATGCCGTGCGGTGGATCCGCACCCCACTGGTGGCGAGGTCCTCCGGAACCGGCGGACGTAACTTTCGGACCGTCACGGTGACGGCGTCCACCCCAGCGATGACCAGTACGGCCTCGGCGAGCCGGCCGGCGAACCGCTCCAGAAGGTCGAACGACTCACCGTCGGAGATGTTGGCCACCAGCCCGGTGAGGCTGCCGTAGTCGACGGTGTCGGACAGGTCATCGCTGATCGAGGCGGTCGAGAGGTCAGCGTGCACGTCCAGGTCCACATCGAAGGGTTGGCGCCGGGCCTTCTCCTCGGGCAGCACCCCGCAGATGGCTGTCACCCGCAGGCCCCGCAGTTCAATACGGTCGCTCACCCAGTCCCCCCCGAGGCACCTGTGGGCGGATCGGCCGGAGCGACGAGGCCCACGATCTCGCGTCCGGCGGTGCCCAGTGGGCGTCCGGTCAGGCGCTCGGCGAACGAGATGGCCTGTGGGCCGGCCGGGACGAGACCGGACCACAGGAGCCACGCCCCCATGACCCCGCACACCACGTCGTTGAGTTCCTCGCGGTGAACTAGGAGGCACCGACCCTCCGCACCGTGTTCGTCAATGGCCCGACAGATCTCCTCGAGGCGCTCCACGCCGTCGTCGGCGCCACCGAACGGCAGTTGCAACCAGTCCTGGTCCAGGTCGTCGTAGTTGTGGAGGTTGTGATCGCTGGCCAGCAGCGACAACACGGTCTGGAAACCGTTCTCCCGGATCCAGATGATCTCCTCCTGTCGCCGGACCCGTCGGTGTCCCTCGCCGCAGCCCCCAGGACGCTCGCTCACCGCGATCCGGCCCTTGACTATCCAGGTGAACCCCCGGGGAACAATCCCCTGGGCCCACTTCCCACGCATCACCATGAGCACACCTCGCCAGCCCGCATCAACTTTCCATCCATGGGGACCACTGTGCCCGAGATTGGGATCATCCGGCCACCCGTGCCGCTCCGACGGTGGCCCGCACGTCATGGGCCCGCACGATCCGTACGCCGTAGGCAAAGCCCCAGACGGCCATGGCCACCGACGCCTCGGCCCGGTCGTCCGGTGGCGTGGGGGTGTCAGACCCCTCACCGCCACCCTGGTCACTGCGCCCGGTCAACTCACCGAGAAACCGCTTTCGACTCACCCCTATGGCCACTGGCCAACCCGAGGCCACCAGCACGTCCACGTGTCGTACCAGAGCGAGGTTGTGGGCAGCGGTCTTTCCGAACCCAATGCCTGGATCGATCCAGACCTCGGGCACCCCGGCGGCGACTGCTTCAGTGGCCCGCTCGACTAGGAAGTCGCGGACCTCGGCCACTACATCGTCGTAGACCGGCTCGTCCTGCATGGTCCTCGGATCGCCCCGCATATGCATGGCCACCCAGCCCACACCCAGATCAGCCGCCACCTCGTGCAAGCCGGCACTCACGTCGTTGACGATGGTGGCTCCGACAGCCACTGCGGCCACCGCGACAGCGGCGTGGCGGGTGTCGACGGAGATTCGGACAGACCCGGCGGCTACCGCCGAGTCGGTGGCCAACGCCTCGATGACCGGTATCACGCGGGCCATTTCCTCGTCCTCGCCGACCGCTACCGCACCGGGGCGGGTCGACTCGCCACCCACGTCAACGATGCAAGCCCCTTCAGCGATCATGGCCCGACCCCGGGCCACAGCCGACGCGTGATCCAGGAACCGACCACCGTCGGAGAAGGAGTCAGGGGTGACGTTGAGCACCCCCATTACGCTGCCGGGGGCCACGATCAGCGCCGGCGGTTGCTCTCGATGAACCGCATGGCCTCCAGACGGGTGGAGACCTCCTCGCGGAACACCCCGTGGACCGCCGACGTCACGGTTACCGCTCCGGGCTTTTGTACGCCGCGCATCGACATGCAGAGGTGCTCGGCCTCGACGACGACCAGCGTGCCCTGTGGGTCCAGTGTTCGCTGGATGGCGTCGGCTACCTGTGAAGTCAACCGCTCCTGGACCTGCGGCCGACGGGAGTAGCCCTCGACGAGGCGGGCCAACTTGGACAAGCCGGTGATCATCCCGCCCCGCCGCGGGATGTAGGCCACGTGGGCCACGCCGAAGAACGGCAGCAGATGGTGCTCGCATAGCGAATACATGGGAATGTCGCGAACCATCACCATCTCGTCGTGATCCACGTCAAACGTCTTGATGAGATGGTCGGCAGGCTCCTCGTGGATGCCGCTGCACACCTCGGCGTACATACGAGCCACCCGGGCGGGCGTCTCACGAATGCCATCGCGAGAGATGTCCTCGCCGATGGCCTCGAGGATCTCGGCCACCGCGGCCTCGATGCGGGGGAGGTCGACCTCGAAACTCATGCGGCCGATTCCACCTCACCCTCGGACCCCTGAGGGGCCTCATCCGAGGCGACCTTCACAATGCGGACGTCGGGAAGGTTCCGGAACTTCTCGTCCACGTCGAGGCCGTACCCGACGAGGAAGTCCGACGGCACCCGATAACCCTCGTAGCGCAGGATCGACTCGTCGACCTTGTGGTTCTCGCGCACCAGCAGGGCACATACCTCGAGGCTGGCCGGGTTGCGGGCCAGCAGGTTGCGACGCAGATAGTTCAACGTCAGGCCGCTGTCGATGATGTCCTCCACGAGGATCACGTCGCGGCCCGCCAGGTCCAGGTCCAGGTCCTTGACGATGCGGACTACACCCGAGGACCGGGTGGAGTGGCCATAGGAGGACACGGCCATGAAGTCGAACTCAACCGGCAAATCGATGGCCCGAGCCAGATCACTCATGAACATGAAGGCGCCCTTGAGGACGCCTACCAGCAGGGGTTCGCGTCCGGCGTAGTCAGCGGTGATCTCCTCGCCGAGGGCCCGTACCCGGGCCTGTAGGTCATCTGCCGAGACCAGCACCGTGGACGCGGTGTAGCGGCCCACGGTTAGAGGATCCGGCGCGGCGGAGGAATCGCTGGCCATGGCGGCGACCCTAGCGGGACTCGAACCTCAGGAAGCCCGCCGAACGACGTACCCGATGCCCACCGGCCACCTCAGTGGCCACCACCCGACCCCGCACCACGTCCAGCACCCGGTCCACTGAAGCCTGGTCGGGTGGCGGACCAGAAACCACGCCAGTGAGCCACCGTCGTACGGCCAGGCGAACCAGGTCGTCGGGCAGGTCGACAACGGACCTCACGTCGGTCGGGTCAACGTCGGCCACGAGGTTGGTCAGCAGACCGGTGGCCTCGCCGGCCAACGTGGCGTGGCGGGCCAGTAGGGGCACGGGATCACGGCCGGCTACGTCAGCCAGCAGGGGCAGCACCTCGTGGCGGACCCGGTTTCGGGTGAAGCGGGGGTCGACGTTGCTGGGATCGTCAACCACCTGGAGGTCGAGCGCCTCGCAGAGACCGCGGGTCTCGGTTCGCCGCAGGGCCAGTAACGGCCGTCGAGCCGGGTCCCCGATGCCGGCGGTGCCGGGGACCCCAGCCCCTCGCAAGAGGTTGAGTAGCACCGTCTCAGCCTGATCGTCGGCAGTGTGGCCGGTCAGCACCCCTTCGGGCAGGACGGCTCGGCGTACATCACGGGCCCGCTGTTCGAGGTCGGGGCCGTCGTCCACCGGCCCGTCGACGGTGATGGTCGCAACGCCGAGGGTCGCCCCGATGTGGGCCACAAGCTGGGTCTCGTCGGCCGATGTGGGACGCAGGCTGTGGTTGACCGTCCAGCAGGTGACGTCCAGGCCAGCAGCGACGGCCAGCACCAGCAGAGCGGTGGAGTCGGGACCACCCGACACGGCGCAGTCCACCGCGGTCCCCGCAGGAGGGAAGGCGCAACGACCGAGCAGGTCGTCGATCTCGGGGCCGGTCAGGCCTCCAGTCGCTCGATCCACCGGTCCGGCTCGCGGATCTCGCCCAGATCAGGCAAGTGGGACGGGTCCTCCCAGACCCGGTCCAGCAGCACTGTGCCACCGTGGGCCTCCACCGCTGCGATGAAGGCCTCACCCTGCGCGTACTGGGCCAACTTGGCCTCCAGGCCCACAAGGCGCTGGAACAACCGGGTAACCCCCGAGGCGTTGCGTCGGCGATCGGCCATGACGCGGGCCATGCGATCGGCACCCTGGACGATGCCCTCACCGGCCCGACCCATGGTTACGTCGCCGTGACCCTCGAGCAAGCTCATGAGCCCGGCAATGCGGTCCAGAGCCTCCTGCTGTTCAGGCGAGGAGATGGCTCCCAACAGGCCCGATCCGGCCGCCGCGTCACCGTCCTTCCGACCGACCGACCGGCCGGCGCGCCGCTTGTCGGCCTGTTTCTCAATGATGCCCTTGAGGGAGGCCATGAGGTCGAACGACTCCGGTTCGGCCCCATCCAGCAGCGACTCCACCAACCCGAGGTAGTGGGACCGCATCCAGAGAACTCCGGTGAACTGGGCCCGGTGGGTGACCTCGTGGAGGGCAAGCCACAGCCGGAAGTCGTGGCGGGAGAAGGCGTAGCGCCGCTCCAGGGCCACCAGGTTGGGGCCCACGTAGTACACGATGTCCTGATCCTCGGCGGCCTCGTCCTCCACCACCAGGAGGTCGTACTGCCCGAGGACCCGGGTGGACATCCACCCCAGGACCAAGCCAAGTTCCATGCCGCCCATACGGGCCGTCAGCGCCGAGGGGCCGTCCATCTCGTCGCCGTTCCCTTCAGCCCGATCATCGGAAGGCTCCTCGAGACGCTCGAAAAGGGGGCGCAGTAGGCGCTGCATGGAGGCCACGTTGGCCCGGATCCAGTCGTCCCGTCCGACCACGCGGGCCCGGGCGTTGCCGGATAGGGAGCGGAGACCGGTGGTGGCCGCCACTAGGTCCTCTGCTCGTGCCGTGTGGGCGTCGAATTCGGCGGTCAGGCCGTCGAGGTGGTGGGCACCGGCGAACGGAGCCCGATCGGCGACCCGGATGGCGACTTGTTCAGCTAGATCCCAGTCCACGAAGGACGAGGCAGGGCTCATCGCATCAGGGGACGCCGCCACAGCGGTCGGCGAACTCAGCGCTTGGGGTAGCGGGTCGAGGAAACCTTCTGGAAGTAACCGACCAGGGTCGCCACGGTCAGGGCGACGCCGCCGACGGCCAGCGGCACGGCCAGCCAGTAGTGCCAGATCACGCCTGCGAACACGTTCATGGTCAGATCCTAGGGGGTCGGCCGCCCGGCAGGTCACCGTCGGGAGGGGTTGATTCTTGGCGAGCCCGCGCGGGGAATCGAACCCCGGACCTATTCATTACGAGTGAATCGCTCTTCCGACTGAGCTACACGGGCCGGTACCGACCCCGAGGGGGCCGGCCACCGGGGCATCGTAACTGGCCGGGCGGACCCGCCATCGGGTGCATACCACCGGATACGGGGCCGTCAGGAGGGGTCTGGCCTGGCTAGGGGTGTCCAGGCCAGCAATAGGCGTTTCTCGCCCTTGGAGGCGAACCGCACTACCGCCTCGGCCCGGTCACCGTCGCCGTCGATGGCCAGGACCACGCCGGCGCCCCATGCCCGGTGGACTACGTCCTCTCCGACCTGTAGGCCAAGCTCGTGTGCTCCCGTCGAGGACTCCCCCGGGGTCCGGGTGGATTCGCTGCCCGAGCTGCTGCCAGCACCGAACACCCGGCCGGCCGGTTCTCCGTCGCCATCTCCCGGGGATCCCATGGACGCTCCAAAGGCGCGGCGGTCGGCATCCCTGTCAGACAGGCGGTCCGGTGACCGGCGAGGCGACTCCAGCCAGTCGGTGGCCCCAGCCATGCGACTCCCGGCCTTCCTGCTGCCCTCGGCGTCGACCAGCAGTTCGGGCGGGATCTCGTCGATGAATCGGCTGGGCGGGTTGTACTGAGTCTGGCCGTGGAGCAGCCGACTCCTGGCGTGGGTCAGCATGAGGCGCTCGCGGGCACGGGTGATACCCACGTAGGCCAGGCGCCGCTCCTCCTCGAGTTCGTCGGGGTCGCCGAGGGCCCGGACATGGGGGAACACGCCGTCCTCCATACCCACGATGCACACCACCGGGAACTCCAGACCTTTGGCGGCGTGCATGGTCATGAGCACCACCTGCCCTGAATCGAATTCGTCGGCCGGATCGCCGTCGGGCCGGTCCCCATCAGGCAGGTCGTCGGTGTCGGCTACCAGGCCCACCCGCTCGAGGAACTCGTCCACGGTGTCGAACTCGCCAGCAAACCCAACCAGCTCGGCGAGGTTTTCCAGACGCCCCTCAGCTTCGATGGAACGGTCGGCCCGCAGCTCGTCGAGGTAGCCCGACCGCTCGAGGGCTACCTCCAGGACGGTGGCCGGACCATCGTCCACGGCCCTGCAGAGCGAGTCGACCAGCTCGAGGAACGACCGGATGCCGGTAGCGGCCCGACCCGGAACCCCGGCGGCCTCGGCGTCCCGCAATGCCTCGATGAAGGCCGTGCCGGCCCCAGCCGCATGGGCATCCACCCGGGCTACCGACGTATCGCCCACTCCCCGCTTGGGCACGTTCAGCACGCGCTTGGCCGCTACCTCGTCGGCCGAGTTGGCGGCCAGCCTCAGGTAGGCCATGGCATCGCGGACCTCGCGGCGGTCGTAGAAGCGCAGGCCGCCCACCACCTTGTACGGCACCCCCAGGGTGACCAGCTGTTCCTCGACGGCTCGGCTCTGGGCGTTGGTCCGGTAGAAGACCGCCATGTCAACCCAAGGCCGACCCCCCTCGTGCATGCGACGAAGTTGGCCCACCACCCAGCGGGCCTCGTCGTCCTCATCGTCGGCCCGGAACCAGGTGATGGGGTCGCCTGAGCCGGCGTCGGTCCACAACTCCTTTGGCTTGCGACCTAGGTTCTTCGTGATGACGGCGTTGGCGGCGTCCAGAATCGTCTGGGTGGACCGATAGTTCTGGTCCAGGACGACGACCGTGGCGTCCGGGAACGAACGCTCGAATTCGAGGATGTTGCGAATGTCGGCGCCCCGGAACCGGTAGATCGACTGGTCGCTGTCGCCCACCACGCAGACATTGCGATGCCCGGCTCCCAGCAACATGACCAGCTCGTTCTGCACGACGTTGGTGTCTTGGTACTCGTCGACCAGCACATGCTCGAAGCGCTGCCGGTACTGGTCGAGCACGTCGGGGTGCTCGCGCAGCAGGAGAACCGCGTTGCCCAGCAGATCGTCGAAGTCCATGGCGCCGGCAGTGTGCAGCCGGGCCTGGTACTCGACGAACACCTCCCCCATGTGCTTCTCGTAGGGGCCCTGAGCGCGCTCGACGTAGTCCTTAGCCGAAAGGCCCTCGTTCTTGGCCGACGAGATCACCGAGTGCACGGCACGGGCTGGGAACCGCTTGACGTCGAGGCCGAGGTCGCGCACCACGTAGCCGGTGAGACGCACAGCATCACCCTGGTCGTAGATGCTGAAACTGGACGGGAAGCCGAGGCGATCGCCGTCGCGTCGCAGGATTCGGACGCACGCCGAGTGGAAGGTCGACACCCACATGCGGTGGGCCACCGGGCCGACCAGGTCGGCGACGCGGTCTTTCATCTCACCGGCCGCCTTGTTGGTGAAGGTGATGGCCAGGATGGCGAACGGCGACACCCCCCGTTCGCCGATCAAGTGGGCGATGCGCCGGGTGAGCACCCGGGTCTTGCCCGAACCGGCGCCGGCCACCACCAGCAGCGGACCCGTCGGGTGGGTCACGGCGTCCAGTTGGTCGGGGTTCAGGCCCGGAGCGTCCGTAGTGGCCGGGGCGGACTCGGACTCGGGGTCGGGGTCGGAGAAGGCCATCGAGCGCACCCTACCGGTGCCCGATGACGGCCTCCCGAGGGCCGATCGAGGCCGTCGATCCTCCCTTCGGGCTGTCCCACCAGCCTGTCGTAGTGTGCGGACAATGACCCGTTCCTTCCGCTTCAGCATCCAGGCCTCGGCGCCCCGTCCAGCTGCCGAATGGCGCGAACTTGGCCGTCGGGCCGAAGACCTTGGCTACTCCGCCCTGTCGGTCTCGGACCACCTCGATGCCGAGATGGCTCCCCTGATCGCCCTGGCCGTCACCGCCGAGGCCACCCGTGACCTGCGCCTGACCACCCTCGTGCTGGGCAACGACTTCCGGCACCCGCTGTTCCTGGCCAAGCAGGCCGCCACGTTGGACCTGCTGTCGGACGGGCGCCTCGAGTTGGGCCTGGGGGCCGGCTGGAAGACCTCCGACTATGACCAGTCGGGTCTCGCCCTGGATCAACCGGGCGTGCGCATCGCCCGGCTGGCCGAGTCCGTCGAGATCCTGAAGCGGTGCTTCGCCGAGGGGTCGTTCGACTTCGACGGCGAGCACTACACGGTGAGCGGCCACGACGGACAGCCGACCTGCATCCAGTCGCCGCACCCACCGTTCCTGCTGGCCGGTGGGGGTCGCAAGATGTTGTCTCTGGCGGCCCGGGAGGCCGACATAGTGGGACTGAACGCCAACATGGCCGCCGGGGTGATCGACGAGCGGGCCGGCGCCTCGGCCACAGTAGAGGCCACCGACGAAAAGCTGGGGTGGATACGCGATGCAGCCGGCGACAGGTTCGAGGACATCGAACTGCAGACCCGGGTCCACATGTCCCAGATCACCGACGATCCGATCGGTCTAGCCGAGTTGATGGCGCCGGCCCTGGGCCTGGACGCTGAGGCGGCGCTGGCTTCGCCCCACGTGTTGGCGGGTTCCACCGGCCAGTGCGTCGAGACGCTGCTGGCTTGGCGGGAACGATGGGGCCTGACCTACATCGGCCTCAACGAGGACTCGATGGTCGAGTTCGGACCGGTCGTGGAGGCCCTGTCCGGCGTCTGAGCCCAGATCCAGAGACCGGGCTACCAAAGTTCGTCTGTGTAGCGGTCGGTGCCGACCACGGTCCGCAGGAACGGTGCGGCCGACGTGACCCGACCCAGGCCCGATGCTTCGAGGCGAGCCGCATAGTCCACGAACCGGTTCCAGCAGGCTGCTGGATCATCCTCGACGAAGAAAAGCTGCATCGTGGCATCGGGGCCGATGGGCGGCGATCCGAGGTCCATGGGGGCGTTGTTGGTCATGTCGTCGCGGGACACGGCCTTCCACTGGGCACACGCCGCCACTGGCCCGTCGGCGAATAGGCCCGGCAGCCCCACAGCATCCACCCAGGCGCCCAGGGCACCAGCCTCCCCCGAGGGCTCCACGACGACCGATACCAGGCCGGCGTACCCGTGGTCGAGGACCACGTCGACAGGCACCGGGTCGGCGTCTCGGTACCGGTTGGACAGGTGCAGGTACAGCACGGTGTGGGCGTGGCGGCGCTCCTGGAAGCCCCGGCCGGCCATGTAGAGCTTCACCACCTGGTCGGCCCCCCAGGCGAAGTGGTCGTCGTGGTGGCCCTCCTCAACCCAGTAGACGGCCAGATACGAGCCCCGGTCCGACGGGTCATTGACCGAGTTCCCCTCGGTCGGAAAACGCAAATCCTTCAACGCCCGAGTGGCCACCCACCGACTGCCGGCGAAGCACCACGGGCCGGTCATGCAGCCCCCGTAGTAGTGGTCACGCTCGTACCACCGGTTGTAGGCGACCTCATGGCCCTTGTCGGGGTCGACCAGCGTGTACAGCATGCTGCCCACCCTTACCGGGTGGATGGGCCCCGTCTCCGGGTCATGGGTTTCGTCAGCCATCGGGGGTCCTCCGGGTTCGGGTCAGCGGGGTTCGATAAGGATCGACGCGGTGGCCCTCCCCACCCGCCCGTCCAGGTCATAGAGCACGGCCTCGGACAGGCCGATGCCGTCGCCGTCGTTCTTGTGCAGAGCCCGGACTCCCATCCAGTCGCCCACCGGGTCACGAAAGGCGGTTACTGCCAGGTCGGCGTTGACTGTCATCCACTCGTCAGGCTGGAGGTACTGGGCGGCCATGGACGCCATGTCGGCCACCGTGGCCAGACGCACGAAGGCACTGGTCTCGCGCCCGGCCACCATCTCGTTGTGCATGCGTAGCCACACGAGGCCTGGGGCGCCATCGCGATACTCGCCGGTACGACGGAACTCCACCGCCCGGAGGAAGGCCGGGACGCCGATGCCCAGCATGGTGAGCAGCACCGGCTCGTCGGGCAGGACGTGGGGCTCGTCCTCGGGGTGGGCCGTCTTTTCGGGGTCGACCGGGTTGGGGATGTCGGCCACCCGCATCCGCAGCGAGGTAGCGCGGGCCATCTCCACATCAAGGTCGGGGCCGGAAAAAAGCGACGCCCGCACCACCTGGATGCGGCGACCGGAGCGCAACACCTCCACCTCGGGGCGCAGCGGGGTGAGTGGCACACCGCGCATCATGTCGACGGTGTGGCGGGTCGTGCGCATGGGCGCAGGGGCAGGAACCGTCTCCACGAGATGGGCGAGGATGCCCGAGATAGGGCCGCCATGCTGGATAGTCGGGTCCCACGGGCCGCCGGTCAGCGGTCCGGGCACCAGCAGGCCGTCACGTTCCCTGTAGAAAGGCTCGGTCGAGTACTGCTGATTGGTCTCGGCAATGGCGCCGACGGGGTCCGAGGTCACCGCCAGATCATGCCGTCCGGCCGAGCAACGACAGGAGTCGGACGCCGGCCGATGCACCGTCGGGCGGCATCACCTTCGACCCGAAGTGGCCGGTGAGGGCGTCCAAGTCGGCCAACGGCAGCCAGAAGTCGAGGCACCGTTCGGCCAGGGTTTCCGGCAGTTCGACGTCAGTGCCGCACGACCGGGCCAGGTCCCAGCCGTGGACCAGGTTCTCGGTGACCCGGAAGCCGATGATGACCCCGCCCGGCAGCTCGCCCACCGCGTGGGGGTGTAAGGCGTCCAGCACACCATCGGTCGATGCCGACTCGATGGCGGCCAGCACCGTCCCCCGCCAGGTGGCCATGGGGTTCAGGCCCAGGATCGACGGGTCGGCCTGGGACTCCCACGCCCCGCCGTCGCGCAGCACCCGGGTGACCAGCGCCTCGCCGGTGACCACGTGGGCCACCAGCGTGCGGACATCCCAACCGTCGCACGGGGTGTCGGCCGTCCAGTCCAGTTCGGTGACCTCGGCGAGGCGTTCACCGAAAAAGGCGCACGCCGTCGTGTAGGCGGCCACCGTGTCGGTGCGCTCGCTGTCGGTCAGGCCCGTTCCAGGCCCTTCGGGCAGATCGGCACCCGGGCTGTCCGCCGGGTTCACTCCCACTCGATGGTGCCGGGGGGCTTGGAGGTGATGTCGTAGGCCACCCGGTTCACGCCGTCCACCTCGTTGATGATGCGGCTGGACATCCGCTCCAGGAGGTCGTGGGGCAGGCGGGCCCAGTCGGCGGTCATGGCATCCTCACTGGTGACGGCCCGGATGATGACCGGTCGGGCGTAGGTGCGCTCATCACCCATGACGCCTACGGACCGGATGTCGGGGAGGACGGCGAAGGCCTGCCAGATCTCGCGCTCCAAGCCAGCGCTGCTGATCTCCTCGCGGACGATCAGGTCAGCAGCCTGGAGGATGGCCGTGGACTCCGGGGTGACCTCGCCGATGATGCGTACGCCGAGGCCGGGACCCGGGAACGGCTGGCGCCACACGATCTCGTCGGGCAGCCCCAACTCGGAGCCCACGGCCCGCACCTCGTCCTTGAACAGGTTGCGGAGCGGCTCGACGAGGGCGAAGTCCATATCGTCGGGCAAACCACCTACGTTGTGGTGGCTCTTGATCTTGGCCGCATCCTTGGTGCCCGACTCGATGACGTCTGGGTACAGCGTCCCCTGGACGAGGAAGCGGGCGTCGGTGATCCCACCTGAGGCATCCTCGAAGATCCGGATGAAAAGTTCGCCTATGGCCTTGCGCTTGCCTTCCGGATCGGTGACCCCAGCCAGCTTTTCGAAGAAGCGGTCGGCGGCCCGCACGTGGATGAGTTCGATGCCCTGGGTCTTCTGGAAGGTCTCGACGACCTGCTCGCCCTCACCGGCTCGCATGAGCCCAGTGTCGACGAACACGCAGGTCAGTTGATCCCCGATGGCCTTGTGCACCAGCGCGGCGGCGACCGCCGAGTCGACGCCACCGGACAGCCCACAGATGGCCCGTCCGGTGCCGACCTGTTCGCGGATGGCATCCACCGACGAGTCGATGACCGAGGCCATCGTCCAATCACCGGCACAGCCGCACACGTCGTGGACGAAGCGGCTGAGCAGATCCTGGCCGCATGGCGTGTGGTGGACCTCAGGGTGGAACTGGACGGCGTACAAGCCGGCGTCGGGCGCCTCGAAGGCGGCCACCGGAGC
>Ga0315318_10000294_pt1 | contig 20347 bp, 9 predicted proteins | sample M1200m3416metaG_FD_203703 | JGI IMG/M metagenome (GOLD analysis project Ga0315318, IMG submission 203703) | Ammonia-oxidizing marine archaeal communities from Monterey Bay, California, United States - M1 200m 3416 | ecosystem: Environmental > Aquatic > Marine > Coastal | place: USA: California... | reverse complement strand
TGGTCTCTCCGGGGGTGCCTCGAGTTTGCTGTGCGGCACCCCAGCTTTCCGGATCGTTGCCGTAGCTGTCGGGGTCGCGTCGCTCGAGGGAGGGCCCCTCTCCATCGGCCTCCCCCGGCCAGGGCGGACCGTCATCGTAGCGAACCCGGTCGACCAGGATCCACCCGCCGTCCTCTTTCTGCTCTCGAGGTGCGGGGCGCAGCAACCGCAGGGACTCCCCGCTGTTGTCCAGTGAGCCTCCGAAGGGGCCGTAGATGGGGATGTTGTCGGGGACCGAGTTGAGCTGGCGGAAGAGTCCGGGGTCGATACTCGAGACCAGCAGGAAACCGCGAGGCGAGATGGAGGCTCCGGCGGGCAGCTCGTAGCCCTCTTCGCCATGGAGTCCGGAGAGTCCGCGCAGCGTCCACCCTCGCCCGCTCTCCCCGTCTCTCAGTTCGACAGGCTCGGCGCCGCGATTGTAGAGCTCGATGAACTCGCTGTCGCCCCGGGCGGGGTGATAGTGGACCTCGCTGAGAATCACGGGGCCGGCCAGGTGGCCCGGGTTTTCTTCTCCAAGGCTCCGCTCGCTCAGCGGGGCGAGGTCCGGGCCCAGGCTGGTTGTCACAAGGCCGTAGGAGACTCCGGGAGCCAGGGCGTTGAAGCGAAGCCCCGCAATGTAGCCGGTGAGCTCGCCGGTGGCTTCATTGGCAGAGGAGAGAAAGACCTCGTCGCCCGCGCCGTCGAGGGCGAAGCTTCCCGCGGCGCCCTCCTCCGGGTTGAAGGCGCTCTCGTAGATGACCCGGTACCCCAGGGCGGGAATGACGAGCCCATCGGGAAGGCGGTATTTTTTGAGCGAGGCGAGGCTGTCCCGGCTGTCGCTGAGATACCAACCGCCGATCGCGATGTCGGTGGCGGTCGAGTTGAACAGCTCGATCGCGTCCTCCAGCGGCGCTGCCGTCCGGCTCAGCACTTCGCTGATCAGCACCCGGCGGGCGGGCGGCTGCGCGTCGGCGGCCCCGGGCGAACCGAAAGCGCTGGAGCTGGCGCGCCAATCCCGACCTCTCGACCCGGCGCCTCCCGGCCGTCCCGGGACGAGCGAGTAGCCGAAACCATCGGGCCCGATCGGCCAGCCGTTTTCGTCATCGTAGCTCACGGTGGCCGCGATGTTGTCGAAAGAGTCGCGCAGGGTGAGAGCCTCGCCATCATTGGCGAGAGATCCCTCGTAGACGCTGAAGAGGTCCGCTGCCGGATAGGCGCCTTCGAAGGAGGCGGCGTTGGAGGCGAGCACCAGCCGAGCGCCGCTTGCCAGTGTCGTTTCGGGAGGAAACTCAAAGGAGATCCCATCGCTGAAGAAGAGGCCGCCGAGCGCGAGGTTCGAATCGCCGAGGTTGGCGAGCTCCAGGAAATCGTAGTCACCGCCTCCGGGGGCGTGGTACATGATCTCCGTGAAGGCCAGCCCGGCCCAGGTTGCCGGCACGGAGAACTCGGCCCGGTTGAGGGCGCTCCAGGTGTTTCCAGAGCGTGTTCGAGCTCGAATGGCCGTGTTGCCGGTAAGGCGCACGGGCCGGTCGTAGAGGGCGGCGGCGGGCGAGATCGCCGCTGATCCATAGACTCGCGGGTCGCTGCCGTCGGTGGTGTAGTAGATGCTTCCCTGCTCTCCAGCCGGCAATTCCATGCTCAGCTCGAGGCCGGGTTGAACTTCTCCGCCGTGACGGCTGAACACCGGCGCGGCGAGGTTCGGATAGAGCTGGGCCGAACGCAATTGCTGCAGGACGCGGCCCGAGCGGTTGGGGAACCAGGTTCGCAGCAGCCAGTTCAGCTCGGCTGACCACTCGCCCTCTCGGGTATACGGAGGCTCCCTGCGCACATCTCCCCAGCGCGCGGCCTCGAGCACCATCGGCAGGTTGATCTGGTCGGCGCGCTTCATGTAGATCGCGGCCGGCCGATTTTCTCCGGGCCGGTCAGGGTTCCAGCTTCGCTCCTCGGGATTGACGTAGAGCGGCCCGTCGTTGAAGAAGTGCTGGTGAACCCGGTCGGCGAAGAGAAGGCGCCATTCCGGGCTCTGCCGCAGGCGGCTGTAGGCCTCCGCCGGCGTGTTGTTGTTGTTCACTCCGACACGGTTGACGTTGACGTCCTTGAGCACGTGCTCGGCATCCCAGCTGAAGAAGCGAAAGACGCCTCCAGGCACTCGGCGCCGTCCCGCGTACCAGTTGTGATGCGGCCAGTCGTCGTTGCCCGTGTAGAAGTTCACCAGCATGTAGTCGGCGAGGTCCAGTACATCGAGCTGCTCCTGGAGGGCGTTGTAGTTCGCGAGAGTTCCCAGGCCGGCGCGCGCGCGTGACATCATGGTGTTCCACGCCGCTGAATTGCCATCGACTACAGTGCCGCCGGTGTGGCGGAAGATGTCCCATTCTTCCTTGTCTCCCCCGAGGTGCTCCTCGCAGTAGCCGTTATCCGGACGTTCGTGAACGTCGAAGACGCCCCAGAAGAGACCGTTGAGAAAAACGCTGCAGAGCCGGCTTCGAGGCGCGAGCGACCCCATGGCCAGCTGAAGATCGCTGACAAACATGTCGCGGACGTACTGGCTGCGGACCCGCTGGTCGTGGCTTGGATGAGTAAAGGTCAGGTTGAGGTGAGCATCGAGGACGAGGTTGTCAAAGCGGTCGACCGGAGAGCCGGGGAAGAAGTCATAGTTCAGCTTGCTCCTGCCGTAGCCGCCCCTGAAGGCGAGCCGGTAGGACGTCTTCTTTGATTTCCAGCCCCCGGTAGAGCTGCCCCCCTGGACCCGGATTCCGCAGGGCGCCTGGAAGCCCTCATCTCCATCGGGCAGGATCAGCTCGGCGGTGACCTCACGCTCCCATGCAGGCCCGGCGCTGGAGGGGTGTACAATGACCCCTCGGGCGGCGCCGAAGAGGTCGTCCATGCTGCCGACGACCGAGATGGCCGGGAGGCTCATCAGCGCCCTCAGGCCGAGCGCGCGGTTGTCTCTGGCGTTGATGACCTGGGGGTCCATCTCGTAATCAGCTGAGGTCCCAGGCCAGCTGGCCGGAAAGCCTCCAGGTGTTCTCGATTGCGAGAGCACCCTCTCGGGAAAAATGTAGGACCAGGTGGAGGCGGGCGAGGAGAGCAGGCCCTGGCGAAAGGCGGCCGCGCGCACGGTTCTCGCGGGCGCCGAGGAGGAGCCTGAGATGTCGACAGGTTCGGAATAGAGGGAGCCGCCGGTCTCGGTGGGCTCGCTGCCGTCGAGCGTGTAATAGATGCTTGCCCCCTCGGTGGCGCAACGCAGCTCAAGGGCGAAACCGTCAGAATAAAAACCTCTTGGGTGGCTTGGTGTCGGCTCGGCGACGATGCCCTCAATTACCGCCGAGGCGGCGTTCGAGGCGCCCGGGGTCGGGGTGGCCAGGTAGCCTGGAAGACCGGTCTCGGTGCGGCCATAGGCCAGATTCGTTCTCTGGGGCGGGTAGGCAGGCGCCAGCTCGGAGACCGCCTCGGCGGGCGAGTTCGGCCCGAAGAGACCAAGGTATTCGCCGCCGGTCTCGAGCTTGAAGCTGGCATGCAGCTCACCCGCCACCGGCGCGCGGTCTTTTCCCGAGGCGAAAACGATGAGATGCTCCCCGGGCGCCAGCGTTCTCCCGGGGAGAGCCCACATGGCCACCTCGGCGCGGTCGTCGGTCAGTGTCCAGCCGGCCAGCTCGACCGGCTCGGCTCCCAGGTTGCGCAGCTCGATCCAGTCCGGGCTATCGCCATCTTCATCTCGAAGCCCGCCCTGGTTCGACGCGAGCAGCTCGTTGATCACGAGCTGGCCGACCGGGGCGTCTGGGTCGATGGCGTAGGCCCACTCCCCCCCGCCAAAGTCGTTTGGCGGAATGAAGAGGTCACGGATGCCATGCCCCGGGGCCCAGCTGACCCTGACGTTCCCTTCCGGTGGCTGCTCGAAGCGGAAGGTGTAGGGCCCGGCCGCCTCGCCGATGACGCTTTCGGCGGAGGCTCCATTGATGAGAAGGTCGGCCTCATCGACGCCGGCCACAGCCTCACTGAAGGTTACGTCGATGCGTCGCAGCTCGCGCACCCGCGCGTTAAAGCCCGGCAGCAGGCCGACGATGGAGGGCGGCGTGGTGTCCACCCCGATGGGGTCCACCAGCGCCAGGTCGAACTTCGCATCGCTTGAGGACACGGTTGAATTGAAAAGCTGCACGGCGATGGTGTTCGCGCCCGCGACAATGAAATCGGAAGGGGCTGGAAGGTCAAACACCTCGTAGGTGCCGGATTCGTGGCTGCGGCGGGCCCGGGCATCAAAGGTCGGACTGTCCGGAGGGTTTTCCGAGGCGACCTCGACCCCGTTGATCCAGAGGATGAAGCCATCGTCAAAATCGATGGAAGCCTCGAGCGCGACCACCAGGGCGGGGTTTGGTATCTCCAGGGTGTGGCGCAGGTAGAGGGAGATGTAGTTACGCCGCATGGGCGGCTCGGTTTCCGAGAGGTCGGTGCCAAAGGGCGGGTCTCCATAGCCGAAAGGGGCCGACCCCTCCGTCCAACCGGAATCATCGAAGCCGTTCATGCGCCAGGCGTCAACCGGCGCGGAGGCCTCGGAGAGGCCGGGACGCCAGCGCCAGGTCGAGCCGGCATCCAGGTAGGTCACCTCCTGGGCGGTCAGTGATGACGGGACCGCCAGCAGGCATACCAGCAGTGTTCTTTTCAGGACCTCAACACCGGACACGGGAATCTCCATAGACAGATGTGCAGCTTCAGCCGCCGGGCCGGCCAGGGCCCGGGAAACAACCCAATTCCTTATATCATACCCGCCGCCCAGCCCGCGGGCTACGCCAAGAGGCCTGGCCGCCCCTCCCGGCTTCTCAGGGGGCGCTGCGCCCATTCTTGCGGTATTTGTCCAGCAGTTTTTTCAGCTGTGCGACCACCTCGGGCTTGTCGAGGTAGAGATTCTTTTCTTCTCGCGGGTCCGCGGCGAGGTTGTAGAGCTGGCCGGCCGCTTCGCCCGGCTTGGGTTTGATCTTGCGGGGGTTGGTGAAACCGCCCGAGCCGCGTCCGACGATCAGCTTCCAGCTTCCCTGGCGCAGGGCGAACATGCCCGAGAAAGAGTGATGAACCGTCGCCTCGCGGATCGGGCCCTTAAGGGTCTCGCCGAGCAGGGCCGGCAGGATGTTGTAGCTGTCCTCGCCGGCGTTCGCCGGCACCTTCTTGCCGACGACGGCGGCGGCCGTAGCCATGAAATCAGTCAGGCAGATGGTCTCGTCGCTCGTGGTGCCGGGCTTGATTTTTCCTGGCCATCTCGCGAGGAAGGGCACCCGGTGTCCTCCATCCCAGATATCGGCCTTCTGCCCCCGGGTGTTACCGTTGGCGGCGTGCTTGAATTTCTTGACGTCGCCGACCGGCCAGTGAGAGCCGTTGTCGCTTGTCACGATCAGCAGGGTGTCTTTGGCCTGGCCGGTCTTCTCGAGCGCCGCGACGACCTGGCCGACCACGTGATCCACCTGGACGACAAAATCGCCGTAGTAGCCGGCCTTGCTCTTGCCGCGGAATTCGTCCGTAGGAAGCCAGGGTGTATGGGGCGCGGTCAGAGGGAAGTAGAGGAAAAAGGGCTTGTCGCCGGGATCTTTATTGGAGCGTTCGATGAACTCGACAGCCTCACGGGCCAGCCTTGGCAGGACCTCGAGATGCTTGAAGTCTTCAGAGACCCGGCCGTTTCTCCAGAACCCGCCCCCTTTCTGCCTGCGGTGTTTGCTGCCGGCGACCTTTGAGCTGAGCGGCTTGACCGGCAGATTATTGCGGACGTACAGGTAGGGGGGGATGTCCAGCGAGGAGGGGATGCCGAAGAAGTAGTCGAAGCCCACATCGTTGGCTCCCGGAGTGAGAGGCTTTGAATAGTCGGCTTTCTTGCCGGCACCGAAGCCCAGGTGCCACTTTCCCACTGCTCCCGTGGCGTAGCCGGCCTGCTGCAGAAGTTTGCCCACTGTCAGTCGCGCGGGGCTGATCAGGAGCGTTCCATCGCCCCAGAGGACGCCGCTTTTGAGGCGAGAGCGCCAGCAATAGCGGCCGGTCAGGATTCCGTAGCGAGTTGGGGTGCAGACCGAGGACGGCGAGTGGGCATCGTTGAAGCGGATTCCCGCGGCGGCAACCTTGTCCATGTTCGGCGTCGGGACCTTGGAGTCCTTGTTGTAGCAGCCGAGATCTCCGGCTCCGAGGTCGTCGGCGAGGATGAAGACAATGTTGGGCCGGGCCGCGTCGGCGGAGGGTGTCGCGAGGGCGGCGAGCAGGATGAGGCAGAGTGACAGGATGGGCTTCATGCTAGAACCTTTTGCTTTCTTGTAACGGAAACCATGAGGATACTCGCTCAGCCCCCCGCCCATCCATCAATCCCGCGATGTTCGCTCAGCCCCGAAGCTGTTCGAGGTAGCGCTGGCGGATCGCCCCGAGCTCTTCGTCGTAGAGCCCGGCTGAAAAATCAGGGAAGGTCCACTCGAAGGGCTGGTACCTTCCGCCGCCGTAGCGGGCGACCAGGTCGGCGTAGACGCCCCGGGCAAGGTAGATCTTCTGGCCCGCCGGTTTGAGGGAGGCGAGCACGAGCTTGCCGTGGTCGAGGTACCCTGCGTCCAGGTTGACAGATCTCCGGCCCGGCCCTGCGGCGAGGGAGCGTTCCAGCTCGATGCACTCATGCTTGAGATTCACCAACTCGGTCGGGGATGCAAGGCGGTCCAGGGAGAGGATGCTGCGTTCGAGCCCCGCCCCCATCTCTTCTTCATAGTAATCGGTCAGATTGAAGGGGCGCGCAGCGCCCTGGTGGTCGATGTCGCCCCGGCGGGAGCGCAGCCCCTCAAGGCTTCTCGCCAGGGCCTCGGGGTCCGGGTACAGGGCCGCCACCACCAGCTTTACGGGCTCGACCGGATGGTCTTCAGTCATGGCGTTTCTCCCCTGCGGGAAAAGGCGGCCAGGGCCTCTCGGACAAGGTTCGCCTCGAGGCCGAAGGCACGGGCAATATCCTCCGCCTCGAAGAGCTCGGAGCGCTCCACGTCCTCTTGCGAGCGTCGCTGAAAACGAGCGCCCTGGAGGTAGAGCTGGTCGCCGCCTTGTACCCTGGTCAGCAGGGGGTAGCGCATCATCTCCCAGCCGAAGGATGCATCCCAGGCATCAAGGAATTCCCCGTCTCTCGCGGGCTCCGGCTTGAACGTCAGCCGGTGGCTTATCGCCCCCTGCTGCCGGGTGTGGAGCTCGATCTTCGAGCCCTGGTTCTTGTGGCGCAGGAGGAGCTCGTTGAAGGTCGTCGGCACCACCTGTTCGAAATCCTTGTCGCCGGGCAGAGGGAGAGGCTTGAGGATCAGGTAGCCGGGGTCGAGCAGGTGGGGCTGTCCGTCGAGCCAGACCAGCAGGGCGCAGTGGGTGTTTTCTCCGTAGTGGCGGTCAGCGAGAATGGGCTCCGCGTGCAACCCGAGCCCGCGGAGAACATGCAATAACGCGGCGGTGAGGGAGAAGCAGGTTCCGCCACTACCCATGCGAAGATGGTCGCTGATGACCTCTTCCGGTCCTCTCCTCGCGACACCCTCTTCCCGGTCGTGTTTCAGGATCTTGGTCAGGTTTTCGTAGGGAAGGGAGGAGAAGGCCGTGGCGATATCTTCGACCAGGGTCTTCTCCGGCGCTCCGAGCTCGAGCTGGAAGTGTTCGGAGAAAGAGCGAAGGGCGGCGGAGGCGTGCGCGGGGTCTGCCAGGGGGTTCTCCGTCATGCGCTTCCCCTCGATCTACTTGTCGGGGCCGGTGGAGGCGGCCTCGGGGAGGCCCTCACGGTTGAAATACTTCGCCGGGGGCAGCTGGAACTTTTTGAGGGGCAGCCCCCCCTTCGCGCGACCGTTTTTCCTGAGCTCGTCGAGGGCCTCGTCGATCACGCCGCGGTCTCCGACCAGGACCACCAGGGCATCTTTCCAGCGATAGGTCTTCTCCGAGATGGCTTCGAGGCTTTTTTCGTCGGCCGCCGCCATGGCTGCGTAGAAGGCGCGTCTTTCGGTGGGCTCGAGGTTCAGGGCGGCTGCCGTCGAGTAGATTCCCAGCAGGCCGGCCTGGGTTTCCAGGTTCTTGATCAGCCTGCTGCGCTGGGTAGAGGCCGCCTTCCGCAGCTCGCCTTTTCTCAAGCGTCCTCGCCCCATCTCCTGGAGCTCCCTGAAGAACTCTGAGATTCCAAGGGCGGTGGCGCCGGATTCCACCGAGGAGGTGGCGACCAGGTGGCCCCAGACACGCCGCGATGCGAGGCCGCTGCTGGCGCCGTAGGTGATCTTCTTTTCCTCCCGGAGGTTGGAGTTCAGTCGGCTGGTGAAGGTGCCACCGAAGATGGTGTTGGCGAGCGTCAGGGAAGGAACGCTCGAGCTTTCGTACCGTTTCCCTTTCAGGTAGATGCGGATGACCGTCTGCGCGGCCCCGGGCTTGTCGACCACGGCCAGACGCAAAGGCCCCTTCTCGTCGCCCTGGGGGTGGGGCGAGTAGACGGCTTTTTCGGGGAGAGTTGCCGGTGGGCCCTTCCAGCCCGCGAAGCGTTTTTCAAGCTCGTTCCGAAGGGCGGCAGGCTCAAAGTCTCCGGTAATGAGAAGAACGCAATTGCCCGGGGCCAAGGCGGCCGAATAAGCTTTTTTGACCTCTTCCAGGTTGATGCCTTGAACGGTGGACGAATAGCCGTCTTCGGGATGAGAATAGGGATGCTCGCCGTAGTAGAGCCGGTCTCCCACGACCCGCGCGACGGTGGTGGGCCGCTCTCCTCGCTGCTTCAGGCTGTTCAGGCTCAGGCGCCTGACCCGCTCCCATTCCTTGTCCGAGAATTTGGGCCGCAGCAGGATGTCGGAGAAAAGGTCGAGGGCCGGTCCGAAGTTTCGCCTGAGTACCTGCAGGTCGATGGAGCTGTAGTCTTTCCCTGTTGAGAACTCGATGCCTGCTCCGAGGAACTGGATCTCGTCGGCGAGCTCCAGGGCGCTTCGAGGGCCTGCGCCTTCGTCCATCATGTCCATAGCCAGGGACAGGAGGCCCTCTTTTCCTTTCGGGTCGAATGATGAACCGGAGCGCACGATGAGGGACGCCGCCACCACCGGTATGTGGTCAGAGTGGAGCAGCCACACCTCCAGGCCGCTGCTGAGCCGGAAGGTTTCGGGCTCGGGAAGGGAGACCGGCGCGGCTGAAGCCGGCGGGATGGGTATGACTACTCGTTCTTTCCCGCCTGCGCAGCCGGCCAAAAGGACGGCGACGGCAAGCAGGAGAGAGCCGGCCAGGGTCTTTCGCGCGGTGGCCATCATTGCTTTCCCCCCTTCTTTTCTTCGGGGAGGACATGAAGGATCAGTCGTCCGTTCGGCTTGAGGACTTTCTTTGTCCAGGAAGAGGTGCTGTCGGCGGTGACCTTTGAATACCGCCCGAGATCGCGCTCAACAGCTCCCGGGTTGCCGAAGTGGAACAGGTAGCGGTTGAGCAGATCGGCTTTTTCCTCGAGGCTCTCGAGATCTGACCAGAAGGCGGATTCAGTGGAATTCCGAGCGCGTCCGATCTCACGCGCCGTGACGCCGCCTTCCCGGAGCTCGGCGATAACGGCGTCCACCTCCCTCTCAATGGCGCCAAGGCGCTCCAGGTTTTCTTTCGTGTCGGCTCCCGGGAGGGCGAAAACCTGGATGATGAACTTGGAGCCCAGCAGGCTCGAGCTTTGATAGGCCGAGACGTCCTGGGCCAGCTTCTTGTCGTAGACCAGGCGTCGATAGAGGCGGCTCGACTTTCCTCTGGCGAGGGCGCTGGCGACAATGTCCATGTCGGCATCGCCTTCTGAGTAGAAGGCCGGAGAGTGCCAGACAAAGCAGGCCAGGGGCAGCTCGACGGCATCGGTGAGGGTTTTGCGAACCACCCCTTCGATTGTTGGCGCGGGGGGCTTCTTCCGGGTGATTTTCGCCCGGAGGGGAATGGCCCCGAAGTATTTTTTTACAAGTGTCCGGGCTTTCTCCGGGTCGAAATCGCCGGCGATGGCCAGCGATGCGTTTGCGGGAAAGTAGAAGCCATCAAAGAAGTCGATGACATCGGAGACCGCGGCATTGTCGAGGTCGGTATGCGAGCCGATCACCGGATGGTGATAAGGGTGTCCGGCTGGATAGATCAGGGCCGGGACCTCGAGCCACAGCTGTCCGTAGGGGCGGTTCTCATAGCTCTGCCGCCGCTCGTTGCGGACGACGCCGCGCTGGGTGTTGAGTTTCTCGAGGGTCATGGCACGGGAGAGCCCGGTCATACGGTCGGCCTCGAGGAAGAGGAAGAGCTCGAGAAGCTCCCCGGGGCCGCTCTCGAAATAATTCGTGCGGTCGCTCGAGGTCGTGGCGTTGTTGGAGCCGCCTGCGCCTTCCATGATGTTGTCAAATTGACCGATGGGAACGTTCTTCGTTCCCATGAACATGAGATGCTCAAACAGGTGAGCAAAGCCGGAGCGGCCCTTCGGCTCGTCCTTTGAGCCGACGTAGTACCAGAGATTGACGGCCACCCTGGGCAGCCGGTGGTCTTCATGGAGGATCACCGTCAGGCCGTTGTCGAGGGTGTAGCGTTCAAAGGCGATCTTCTGGGCCGCCGCGAAGCTTCCCGGCAGAGCCACGATCAGGGCCGCCAGGGCGGCGCCCGCCAGTCGGTTGGATTTGTGGTGTTCAGGCATAGGCGCTATTTAACCCGCTCCTGTTATCCAGTCCAGCCCGGATTGATGACGCTGGCGTCATCGGCCGGCTGGAAGCGTCCTTGCGCGGGACCGCCAGAACAAAAAAACCGGGCGGGACTCCCTCGAGGGGGAATCGCCGCCCGGTTCAGCCCGCGGTCTCGTCCCGTCCTACTCGCAGACCGGGGAGGGCTGCTCGCAGCCGATTCCATCGGCTGTCGCATCGACGCCGCAATCGGCCGCGGAGTAACCCGGACTGGCCGGCGAAGGAGCCGCCGGCGCCGCCCCGCCGGAGAACAGCCAGCTGAAGATGATGATCGCATCGGTGATCTCGACGCTGCCCGTATCGTTGGTGTCGGTCGCATCCAGGCAGCCCGGAGCGCCGCCGCCGGAGAACAGGAACAGCAGCGGGATCACGCCATCGGTCAGGTTGACGCTGCCGTCGGAGTTCGAGTCTCCGCGGACGAAGGTGGCCTCTCCGGGGCCAGCGCAGCCCGCATCGTCAACACAGTCGGTGTCCTCGCAGTCGGCCGCGCCATCGCGGTCGTCATCGATGTTGTTGTCGCAGATCTCGTCCGGGAGACAGGCGGCGAGGGCGGCGCAATCGGAATCGTCGCAGTCAACGTCGCCGTCCCGGTCATCATCGACTCCGTTGCCGCAGTCCTCGTCCGGCAGCGGAGCCGGCCCGTCGGTGGCGAGAATCATGATGCCCTTGATCCCGGCGTTCTCGGGCGGGTTGCCGCCGCCAAGGTCGTCGAGCAGGATCTCGATCGAGCCGTTGGTGGTGACCTCTTCAACAACGGAGAGGCCGATTCGGTAGCCGGCCGTGCCGGCGGGATCGACTCCTATGAGGCGGGCGGCCTCGACAGCCTGGGCGAACTGGTCAAGGATCTGTTCGCCGTTGATGTAGGCGTCGAAGACGCGGCACGGGCCGCCGGATTGCTGGGGATCGTCAATGTCCTGGCAGCCGTTGCTGCAGCAGAACTCCGCGAAGAGAAGGACCACCTCGTAGGTTCCCGGGGGGAGCCCGGTAAACTCGTAGACGACGTCGCCGTCGTCCCACCGCTCGGCGGGGAAGATGTCCTGCTCGATGGCGTTGTCGAAGATGTACTCGTCGGCCTCGACATCGACGCCGGTGAAGCCCAGCCCGAAGCTGGCGGTGTTGACGTTGGGGCTGACCAGGTAGGGGCTCGGGTTCTCGATGGTGTCCTCAAGCCAGACCCGGCCGAGGGCGTCCTCGAACTCGGGGCCACCGCAGTTAATGTAGAGCTCTCCGCTGAAGTCGCACAGCGCGGCGCCTTCGCGCAGAACCGTGTCACCCAGGATCGGCATGTCGTCAATTGTGCCGAGGCAGAAGCTTGCGCCGGGGAGGCCATCGGCGATCTCGTAGGTGATGGCATCGCCATTGCTGACCTCGCCGGTGAAGGTGAGGGTTGAGCCCGCGTCGTTGAATTCACCCGCCGAGGGATTCTCTCCAGTGGTGTTCTCCGGCAGGCCTTCATTGACGGTCACGCTCACAGCCTGGTCGCCGGGAATGTTGAAGGTGATGGTGACAATGGAGACCCCATCGCAGTTGGCCGGATCGATGGAGCGGGTCGCGCCGATCATCTCGCCGCCTCCGCCAAACTCGGGATTGTCGGCGGTTACGGAGACTTCGTCTTCGGTGAAGGGGGTCTTGAAGCAGGCGTCGCTGAACATCGCGATGCGGGCTCCAGACCCTCCGCCGGCCTCGTTGTAGCCCAGCATGACCAGGTTCAGGCCCGGCTCGAGAAGAGCGGGTGAGCTGGCCCGGTTCTGGATCTCGTTGGCGGCTCCGAAGCCGCGGGTCGCGAGGTATTCAACGGCCACCTCTCCGTTGACGTAGAGGGTCGCCGCGTCATCGCTCGCCAGCCCGAACCAGGCCTGGAGATCGTCATTGCTGACGTTGTTGACAAAGGCGAACATCACCGCGGTGTAGTTGTCGCCGCCGTAGTAGCTCTCGCCGTTGAAGAGGCCCGGGTCGCCGGGGTTGATGTCGTAGGCGCTGACCCTGGTCAGCGTCGTAAAACCGCAGACGCTGTCGCGAACGCCGCTGCTGATCAGACCGGAGATTCCCGACTCGACGATGGCGCCTTCGTAGATGCTGTCGATGTCGGGCGGCCCGCCGATCTGGGAGACATAGTCCTCGATAAAGGCCTGGGCCGGGGTGTTGCCACCGGCGACCGAGTCAAACGGCTGGGCGCCCACCAGCCACTCGGTGATAAAGCCCTTGGAGGGGCCGCCGCGCAGGTAGGGCGCGGGGTCGACCGGGGCGTTCGAGCAGCCGTCGGCGGCATCTTCATGCTCCCCGGGGTCGTAGCCCGTCGGGTCGATGGTGTGAGGCATGTCTATGGGGGTGCCATTTTCGTCTTCAAAGCGGGCGCACATGATGTAGCCGCCGCCATTCTCATAGGTGGCGATCGCGACGAGGTTCTTGCCCGGGTCGAGCCAGACAGGAACCTTGAAGTCGAACGGGTTGTGCGGAGCGCAGCGCTGGAAGGCGCCGGCGGGACGGCCATTGACCTTGACCGAGATGGAATCATCCGAGCCGATTCCCAGCTGGATACAGCGGCCGACATCGGAGTCATTGATGACATAGGTATAGGCCACGCACATGCACAGCTCGACGTTCGCCTGGAAGGCGGTCCCGGCCTGCAGGTCATAGACGCCGTTGGGTGAGGAGACCGGCACCAGCACCGACTCCGCGGTGAAGGGGTCGGCGCCGGCCCAGAATCTTTCCGTTGCCTGCACGCCAAGGTTGGTGAGCCCGCTGATTTCCGGGGCGAGGCCGCCATAGTCCGGCGTAAAGATCAGCCCGTCTTCGGGGATGATGGTCTCGTCGGCGATCTCTCCATCGACGTCGCTGACCCATTCCGTGGCCATAACATCTATGGGTATGTTGCAGCCGTTCCAGGCGGCCAGCGTGTAGGCCGGGGTCAGGAGGACCTGTCGTATAAACGGGCTGTTGATAATTTCAAACTCGCCGTCGCCGCCGCCCTCGGGCTCCGGCTCGGGGTGAGCGTCCGGGCCCGGCTCGTAGCCGGTGGGGTCGATCGTCGTCGGGATCGGGAGGGGCTCGAAGTTCTCATCTTCGAAGCGGATGCACATATTGTAGCCGCCGCCGTTTTCGAAGGTATAGACCGAGATGAGGTTCTTGCCGGGATCAAGCTGCGCGGTGCCCTTGTCGGTGAAGCCGGGGTGTCCCGCGCAACGCGGGGTGGTGATCACCGGCCGGCCGTTGACGCGCACCGTGCCGGCATCGTCTGATCCAAAGCCGATGCCTACCTGGATGGGCTCATCGCTGTCATTGACCGCGTAGAAGAACGCGGCGCACATCACCTGCTCGACGTCCACTCCAAAGATGTCGGCGCGCTGGAAGTCATAAAAACCATCCGCGGAGGTCGCGCGAACGAGGATGGACTCACTGAAAGGGTCGCCGGGGGCGTCGACAAAGAGAGCCTCAGCCTCGGGGCTCATGACTCCGATTCCGGAGATCTGGCTCTCGCCCTCGTAATCAATGCCGAAGATCAGGCCCTCTTCGGGAATGATCCACTCATCGGTAACCTCATCGGCATCGTTAATCCACGGGCCGTTCATCTGGTCGACCGTGATATTGCAGCCCTGGACGCCGCCGGACATGGTATAGGCCGGGGTCACGAGAATTTCGCCAACATACCCTTCGAGACCGCTGGAGAGACCGGAGGTCCCGCCTACGGTTATCTCGTTGTCGTCGATCGTCGCCGTGCCTGAAAAATTGCTGATCGTCCAGGCGCCTGAGCGGGTCAGGGTATAGCTTACGGTCGCGGCGGTGATGCCTTCCCAGTAGAGCTGACCGGCCTCGTTGGTGGTCGGCTCGGGGTTGATGTCGCTGGCCGTCCAGGCCCGGTCGTAGTTCTCCTCGAGGTTGTAGGCGCCATCGGCGTTGATCGTGACGGAGACGTTGACGGTCACCTCGCCAGGAGCCTCGCCATCGGATTCCAGGGAGCGCTCGGCGGGCGATTGCCAGAGCTCGAGGGGTTCGACGCCAACCTCGATCTGTCCCTCGCCGCTGCGAACGTTTCCGCAGCCGCCAGGATCTACGAATCGGGCTCGCATGCCCCAGCCGCCTCCGCCGTCCCAGACCTTGAACTGGAGGAGGTTGCCGCCTGGCTGGAGGGTTACCGGGAAGTCATTCTGAGTAGTTCCCACTCCGCCCCACCCCCGACAGACACCGAGGCTGAAGACCTCGATGCGGTTGACCTTGACCTGGATGGAGTCGTCGCTGGCGACGCCCATTCTCAGGTCGAGAGGGGCTCCCGTTACGTTTTCGACGTAGACCCAGGCATAGCCCATGGCGTTGTCGGCTCCGGGTGCCTGCGTCTCGAAGTTCAGCAGGTCGCCTTCGGTCATCTGGACGACGATAGGCAGGTTGCCGTCAAGGTCTACCAGGGTGTTGAGATGGAAGGTACCGAAGAGGGCGGGCTGGGTGCCGCCCTCGCAATCTTCCGCTTCGAGAACGGGAGGCATGAGGAGGTACCCTTCCTCGGGGATGATGTTGTTCTCGTTGCTGTCGCCGTCGCAGAGGAAGTCGGCTGTGACCAACTGGTTCGGGTTGCAGCCAGGGCCCGCGTAGGCCCCGGCAACCAGGTACTCAGTGAAGAAGCCGTTTTCATCGGTTTGCGCCCGCGCCGCGGGGCATACGAAAGCGATGGACAGCAAGACCGCGAGAGTCTTGAGACCTAGAGAAACCATCCGATGATGCAGCATCGAAACCTCCCAACTTGTTGGATATGGAAACGCCCGCGGCTCCTTGACCTTGTTTGGATCGCGCGTGCGTATGGAATTCGTTCAAACCTGCGGGGAGGGCCAGCGATAAAAGCGAAACCTCTCCAGCAAGACCCAGGCCGCCCGGACAACCAAAACAGCCGCTGCGGCCCCCTGGGCCACAAGTCTGCGAGGTAAATCGTCAAGCCGGCAACCTCCAAGATTAGTTCATGGAGAAGGCGATTTCCAGCTACTTACGCCCGAGAAACCCGCAGATTTAAACGATTTGGGCGGGTGTCGGTCTCCTGCCCGGAGGGGCTGTCGATGTCTCCCGCGGCCGGCGCCCGGTAAAGGTCCAGGGCTTGATATAGGTTGACTTGAAGGGCCGTAGATAAATAATCACGTTCCTGACGCAACCCTTTTGCTCAAAACGTTTTCCCGGTTTTATTCAGATTGGATTTCGAGGATCGAATGAACGATTCACAGGCTGCTCCCGAAGACGAAGTGGACCTCATGAAGGAGATTATCTCACTGTGCAAGCAGCGAGGTTTCATTTTCCAGTCCAGCGAGATTTATGGGGGACTCAAGAGTTGTTACGATTACGGCCCGCTGGGCGCCGAGCTCAAGCGCAACATCATGAATGAGTGGTGGCGGGCCATGGTGCACGAACGAGAGGATGTCGTGGGCCTAGATGCCTCGATCATCATGCACACGGATGTCTGGAAGGCTTCCGGGCACCTGGCAGGCTTCGCCGACCCCCTGGTCGATTGCCTGGTCAGCAAGGAACGGTTTCGAGCGGACAATGCTCCCCGGCCCGAGCCGGGGGATGAGCTGACGCTGACCTGCGCCGACAAGGGCCAGGCGAAGGCCTACCAGAAGGCCATCCAGGAGCGCTTCGGTGTCGAGCTGAAGCGCGGCGGCAAAACCCTGCAGGGGCTGAAGGTGATCGATGAAGAGACCTTCGGCTTTTTCCAGGACGACTCCGGGGACGCGGTCGAAAGTTTCCCCTACCGGGGCTATGTGAGCCCGGAGATCGGCAGTCCCTTCCTGAGTGACGAGAGGCAGTTCAACCTCATGTTCCGCACCAGCCTCGGGCCGGTCGATCCGGTCCAGCAGCTGGCAAAGGCCATCGAGGGCAAGACGCTTTCCAAGGATGAGGCGCGGGAGCTCATCGAGCAGAAGATTGGCGAGAACGCCGTCTACCTGAGGCCCGAAACCGCCCAGGCGATGTTCGTTCAATTCGCTAATATTCAGCAGGCGCTTTCTCTCAAGGTGCCTTTCGGTATCGCCCAGATGGGAAAATCCTTCCGTAACGAGATCACGGTCGAGCATTTCATCTTCAGGTCCTGCGAGTTCGAGCAGATGGAGATGGAGTACTTCGTCGAGCCGGGCACGCAGAAGGAGGCGCTGGATTTCTGGAAGGATAAGCGCCTGAGCTGGTACCAGCGCTACGCCAACGACCCGTCGAAGTTCCGCCTTCGCCAGCATGAACCGGACGAGCTCGCCCACTACGCCGATGACTGCTATGACATCGAGTACGAATATCCCTGGGGCTGGGGAGAGCTTGAAGGGATCGCGAGCCGTACCGACTACGATCTCAAGAAACACTCCGAGAGCTCCGGGGTGCGGCTGACCTATTTCGACCAGGAGAAGGAGAACCCGGAGACGGGCAAGAAGGGCGTCCGCTATACCCCCTACGTGGTTGAGCCGGCGGCCGGCGCCACGAGGACCACGCTCATGTATCTCCTCGACGCCTTCTGCTACGACAGCCCAAGGCCCGATGCCAAGGGCAACGTGAAGACCCGCCGGGTGCTCAAGCTGCATCCCCGCCTGGCGCCCTACAAGGTTGCCGTGCTGCCGCTGGTGAAGCGAGATGGAATGCCCGAGCTTGCCCGGGAGATCGTACAGCAGTTTTTCAACTCCGGGATCAATGCGAAATACGATGAACAGCACCAGGTGGGAAAGCGCTACGCGCGTCACGACGAGGTGGGTACGCCCTATTGCCTGACCGTGGATGGCCAGTCTCTCGAAGATGGAACGGTTACCATTCGCGACCGTGACACCACGGAACAGGAGCGTATCAAGATCGATGAGGCCCTGCAGGTGGTGGCTGGCCGGCTGGCCGAGTCTTGACAGGAAAACAATCGATGGCCGATCCCCATCCGGACTTTCGCGCGACGGTAGAGACCTACAGCGGTCCACTTGACCTGCTGCTCTATCTCATCAGGAAGGACGAGGTCGATGTCTTCGACATACCCGTTTCCCGGGTGATCGAGCAATATCACGAGCACCTTGATTTCCTGCGTGATATCGACCCCAACGTCTCCGGCGAGTTTCTCGTCATGGCCGCGCGCCTGATGGAGGTCAAGAGCAAGCTGCTGCTGCCGCGCGAGGTGCTCGAAGACGAAGATGAGGAATACGAAGATCCCCGCCTGGAACTGGTAAAGCAGCTCCTGGAGTACAAGAAATTCAAGGAGCGCGCGCTGCTGCTCGAGAAGAAGATGGATTCGCACAAGCGGCGCTACGTGCGGCCTCGACAGGAACTCGATATCGACGCCGAAGATGTGACGGAGCCTCTGCCGCTTGGCAACACCGATGTCTGGGATCTCCTCACGGCCTTCCATCGGATCCAGCTCGTGATCGCACAGCGCGTCCCTCACGAGGTGATGCTCGAGGACCGCCCGATCGAGGATTTCATCAATGAGGTGGAGGCGCTCCTTCAGGCGGCCTCCGCTGGAGGCTGTCTTTTTGAGGACCTGTTCCAGGGGGCCCGGACGAGAGGTGAGGCCATCGGCTACTTCATCGCAGTTCTCGAGCTGGCCAAGCAGCATATTCTTACCATTACCCAGGACGAGCTCGGGTCTGAAATTCGAGTTCAGCGCCGCACCGATGAAGAAATCGAGCGTCTCCAGGCCGAGGACAGCGAGCCCGCCGAGGCGGAGCCGGCCGAGGAACATCTGCTTCGGGGCGAAGGCGAGGAAGCTCTCGTGGAAGACCGCGCTGGGCCGAGCGGAGATGCGGCCGAAGCGGATGAAGGCGGGGAGTCCGAATGAAGGTCGCTCTTCTTGCCTCGGGGCCTTTCGCCCTTCCCGCGCTGGAAGCCCTTCACGCCGGCGGGCCGGATTTCGAGCTCTGCGATGTCATCAGCCGCCCTGACAGGCCCGCGGGCCGAGGCCGCCAGCTGCGCCCGAACCCCGTAAAGTCTCGGGCTCTCGAGCTGGGACTCGATTGCCGCACCCCGGCCTCGGTGAATACTGCCGAGTTTTCGAAGGAGCTGGGGACACGGACTCCGGATGTCTTCATCGTCGCCGATTACGGTGAAATTCTTAGAGAGGAGGTCCTCTCCCTGCCGCCGCTGGGCTCCTTCAACCTGCACGCCTCGATTCTGCCGGCCTATCGCGGCGCCGCGCCGGTGGTTCACGCCCTGCTGGGCGGAGAGACCGAAACGGGGGTGACGCTGTTTCGGATCGAGCTGGGGCTTGATAGCGGCCCGGTGCTGGCCTGCTCGCGAACGTCGATCGATCCTGCCGAGACGGCTGCCGAGCTCGAGGGGAGACTCTCGAGGCTCTCTGCCGAGCTGCTGCTTGAGCAGCTTCCGCTGATAGCGGGAGGAGAAACCGTGGAGGTTGTTCAGGACGAGACCAGGGCGACCCTGGCGCCCAAGCTGAAAAAGAGCGATGGGCTCATCGATTGGAATCGGTCGCCGTCCGGTGTACATGACCTCGTCCGCGCGATGAACCCGTGGCCCCAGGCTCATGGGTTCTTCGTTCCCAGGCAGGGAAAGGCGAAGAGGGTCAGTATTCTTCGCTCGGCGCCGTGTGACAAGGAGACGTCTTTCCCGGACCCGGGGGTCGTGTGCGGAGTCGATGCGGAGAGCTTCTCGGTCTCCTGTTCCGGCGGCGCTCTTCGGATTCTTGAATTGCAGCGAGAAGGAAAGCCCGCCATGGATACGGCGGCTTATATGCGCGGCAACCCGATTGAGCCGGGGGACCGCTTTGAGAAAACTTTGGAGAAGGATCCATGAACGAAGAGTCCCGGCAGGAGCTTCCGGCCAAGGAATACGCCGCGGTGCGAAAAGCGGCGCTGGAGTTGCTGTGTGAAGCCGAGAGCGGCGGACGGTTTGTCGATGAGCTGTTGTCGGAGCGCATCGGCGGCTTCGAGCGCCGTGACCGGCATCTTCTGCAGGAGATCTCCTATGGGGCGCTTCGTCACCAGAACACGCTCGACCGGCTCTTGAAGCTCTACGTCAAGCTGCCGATGGATCGCCAGGTTGCGGCGGTGCGCTGGGCGTTGCGGCTGGGCTCCTACCAGCTGGTCTACCTCAACCGCGTTCCCGCGCATGCCGCGGTGAATCAGACCCTCGAGGGCATGAAGGCTCTCGAGGGAGCTGGAAAAAAGAACGTAGGCTTCGTCAACGCGGTGCTCCATCGGCTCATCGCTGACATTACCAGGAAGACCGCAGATGATCCGCCTGAGCCTGACGACCCCAACATCCTGCCCTCGCGGGGAGGCTACTGCCACTTCAGCCGTCCGGTGCTGCCGTTGGTCCGGCTCGATCTTGTCGACCACCTGAGCGTTAAGTATTCCTATCCCCGTTGGCTGGTGAAGACCTGGATCTCTCGCTTTGGAGCCCAGGAGACGAGGGCTCTGCTGGTTGCCGGGAATCGTACTCCGCGCCTGTGCGCCCGGGTTACCGCCCACGCGCCGCCGGATGCAGAGGTCCTTGCGGCGTTGGGAGAGGAAGGTTTCGAGGTCGAGGCCGGACCGCAGGAGCGGACGATTCTTTTTGCCGGCGGTGGCCCCGGGCCCTCGGAGGCCCTGGAGAAGGGCTGGATCCAGTTCCAGGACCTGACCGCCATCCAGGTCGGCGCCGCCCTGGCTCCGCCGTCCGGCGCCAGGGTGCTGGACCTGTGTTCGGCTCCTGGGGGGAAGTCGGCCCAGCTGCTCGAA
>Ga0315318_10000293_pt1 | contig 20352 bp, 24 predicted proteins | sample M1200m3416metaG_FD_203703 | JGI IMG/M metagenome (GOLD analysis project Ga0315318, IMG submission 203703) | Ammonia-oxidizing marine archaeal communities from Monterey Bay, California, United States - M1 200m 3416 | ecosystem: Environmental > Aquatic > Marine > Coastal | place: USA: California... | reverse complement strand
GGTTAATGGCAGAAATCAATACTATAGAAGAAGAAATATAGGAACTTGGAATGGAGAAAGTTATGGATTTAATCAAGATTATCCAATTGCTGACGTAATGAGGGCTGATTTGGGCATGAGAGATTATGAAATAGTGGTTTTCAAAGGGCAATTAGATTACAACATAGAAACGGGTGTGGAGTCCTATTCAGCTGAGCAGGGGGAAGGGTGGAGCGAAGGATATGTGGAATATTTTAGATTTAGAACCCACCGTTTTGTGGAAAACGACAAAGAGGTAGGAAACTATAACATAAACAACCCCACGCAGTTCGACAGTGAGGCACAATTTGGGGGAGACTCAAACACTCCGAGCGTACAAGGAGAGGGTTCATGGGTTAGCCCTCTTCAAGAAGAACTTAAAGACTCCAATGGGGTAAGCGTAGCTTCTCAAATGGACTTTCCAGACGACGGAGCCGCAACTAATAGGAGTGGGGTCACCGTTTCTCCGGATGGTCAGTATTTTGTAGTTAATTTTTCTGAAAATTTCATACACGAGAATAAGGCCGCTTTAGGCTATTTAAAGATAGCTATAATACAAGACACAGTAGAGACGACAGACGGCCAATGCGCAACGTTTTCGGATGATCCTAGATCTCAAGGGGGAACTGGGATATCAGTTGTTCCGATTCAAGACGAGACTTTAGCTTTTGTTACGCATGACGAAACGGGGGGAGGAACACATGTAACTAGATTTCATAATGGTCCTAACAAAATTACGCTCTACAGTGAAGGAGGGGTACCCTATTATAGGGGGACAGGAGACTCCCAATATTGGCCGATACATGGTGTAAATGGTTTCTTCCTCATGCAAGCAGAAGTAGACGAGCATATTGAAAATATAGCTGAGATAAATGGGTTTAATAGGGCGGCCTTACGAGGTCAATATACAGCTCCAGACCCAAGTGATCCAGATTTACTTTCTCGCAGAAGGACCGACCCCAACGACGACTTTAATAACGACGGATATGGCTGGGGAGAGTTTGATGATGATGACGACCCATTGTTAAGTAGGCCTATGAACATGGCGTGGCCAGCTGTTGGTGGATATGTGAATCTATTCACGACTTCAAATTGGTTGGCTTTGAAAATATTATGGGCTAGATATGGAACAATGGATGGTGATTGGGCGCAATGGTCCTATAATCCAGCGGGCTCTGCTCAGACTAGCCAGCAGGCGGCTACAGCTGGAAATACTTTCTTTGGCAGGCCAAATGTAACTCATTATTATTATGAGCCTTGGAGGCTAGAGGTGCAATATTCTGTTTCCAGTTTAGTGACTCATTTAGATACAAACGTAGGGCCAAGGTGTCCTACAGGAGGCGACAGAAGAATAACTTTTCATACGGCAACATCTAATGATTTGGCTCATATGCCGTTTCAATGTGGCGAATGTTTGGGACTGACTATAGAATCTGAAGAGTATGAATTTTTGACAAAATATGATGCATTAACTAGGGGTTTTCCGGATGTAGATCAGGAAAATGACCTGAGAAGCTACGTTACAATAAAGGACTCATAAAATGACAGACACATATAAAACATCTTATGTCGTGCCAAGGAAGACGTCTGTTACCGTTGGGGAAGATGAGATTGATGTTGCTGCATACATTAATACTTGCGACTCATGTGACAGTTGCCCAGACAGCGCGAATGGAACTTCTAGCGATGGGGTATGGAAGGACGGGGAGACTAGTATTAGCTTTTATCCTCATTTAAATTATTCGACGGAAAAATATGGTATGGTTGATGGCGTTAGATCCCAAAAAAGGGGAACGGGATCTCCGTCTTGGGAGGACTCTGGAGGATTCTACTTTAAAAGAAGGTCGTCTAAGATAAGGGTGGCCCCAGACCATTCTGCCGGTGCCACAGATAGCGTATGTTCTTATCTAATAAAATGCGACTTTACTGTCAAATGCAATAGTCAGATATTGAATTTCTTTAGGGGGGGTTCTGATAGGATGCTTTTTCTGAATTTGGAAAGGAGAACGGATGGGGCTTTTTGTGATTCAGCGTGGCCAGACGGCTCCGACGGCCGCAAGTATCAGTATTTTTATTTTTGGAGAGGCATGGGAGATAATGCGGGAGATGCTTTTAGTGGTTCGAAGCTTTCGTTAAATACTTACACTGGTTCTTTTTATTTTGTGGCAAAGCCGTTTGATATAATTTCGTTGGAGTGGTTTGAACATGCAACAAGAAGCTTAAACGGAGAAGGAGGAACGGAAAGATACTTGGGTCAACAAGACACTAATAAGAAAAGAGTAAATAGAGGAGAAGATAGTGGAGGAAAGATTATAGAGCATGGCCCCGGACAGTGCCTTCCTTATAACTCTTTTTCATCGAAAACAGATAATAATGGTAGCGTAGGATATGGCCACGATTATGACGTTTTAGCTTTTATGTCTAACAGCGCTAGTAGGTGGGGGAAAAGAGCTAGACAATTTAGACAACATGTTTCTCAAGCGGACAAAACAGCTTTTTCTTTGTATGAAAACGGAGACTCTTATAGTGCAAAATTCTTTACCCCACAAGGAGGACATAATTCTACGCCAAACGCTAGTACCTATTTAAGCGTTACATACAACCAAGCGCTCTATTCATCAAACGAATATGCCAGAGACTTTTGGATGCCTCCATCTTATGGGTGGCACTCTATTCATGACTTGAGTTTAGGTGGCGCTGATGCGCCGAATCAAGACTGGGAATTATCGAAAAAGTTGCAAAAAAACAAAGGTGCTTCTCAACTAGCAGACTGGGATTCTTTAGCGGGGATATCCGATATATGCAACATAACAGTAAATCTAACAAAAAAAATAATTGTTGTTCCCCAGTTGATTGTTAATGGTGTCGATGAAATACCATCAGAATCATCGTTTTCCGCAAGAGTTGGCGTTCCAACTGTAGACGGCTCTCAGCAGTCGATTAGCACAGCTAACGAACTTGATGGGTTAGGAGAGAAAATATCTATGACCCAAACAAGTAGACTCCATGATACTCTCTTAGGCTTATCTGAAGAAAACTTTAACGCAAAACTAGGAAAAGACATACAGGTTGGTGGAAGAATTGGGGGTGCCTTCTCCAATAACGAAGGTTTCACTAAGGCAAACGCAATAGTTAAACCGTATGGTGCGGGTGTGGGCGAGACTCCGTAAGGGAATTAAAAAATGGCAATAACATCTAATTCAAGCTTTCCTAAAATAGTTCATACTGGTCAATCTATTTTTGATGATATTGACTTTTCGTCTGATGCAGCCGGAGCCGCATTATCTTATACATATGGAGACTCTTTATCTATTGAAAACACGAACAATGGCTACTTTGAGGACGAAGATATTCTTGCTGAACATATTCCAACCACTATTCCGTTCCCATTACCAGATGGGTTTGTTGCAGAAACCCCACCAACTGGAATACCTACGGGAGGCCCAGACGGATCACCAATGCTTACATCCATAACACAGTATTCGCCTGATGCTGGTCCATTAGTTCTGTAGTCTAGTAAGGCCACAAAACAACGCAGTTTCTATGCTCTTGTTCTTCTAGGTCTGTTGGGTCTTCGTAGATTTTTATAGGCTCTTGTACGGAACACTCTAAATCTATACCAACATCCTCCACCATGGAGAAGTCGTGGTAGTCGCGCTTGCCTCTGTAAGCCAGTACAACTTCCGATTTTCCGTTCTCATTCTCTAACAGGCAGATAAGCTCCTCTACATTCATAACCAACCATATAAATCATACACTAAAATTTAAGTGATAGAATAAAAAAAAGGAAACCCCCCTTTCGGGGGGCTCCATACCTATCTACTATCCAACACTACATGTGGGGGATTATCTTATCGGGCAAGCGCCTCCTTCGCATTCGAGGCCTTGCAAAACGTGGCCGTTACCTACTTTAGTAGCAGAGACTTTTTTGACAGCCATAGAAAGTTTTTTATAAGTCTCTTCGTCTATCTCTTCATAGGGAGCCTGATCAAACCCATGATTTTGGTGGAGAAGGAAAGAAACGCTTTTAATGTTGTTTTTATAGTTTTTTCTTAGCCATTCTTTAATCTCCGAGAGCTCCTCTTTTCTATAATATACAGTGCATGAAACCGCGTTGTCTGACCATTCCTTTTGTATCCTTTTTACAAGATCTAACTGGTCAACCGCCTTCATGTCTTTCGCGAGTTTAGCGCTTTTTCCGGCCTGACATGGGAACTCGACAATCACAGTGTCTCGATTTAGGGAGCCATCGAAATTTTTAACATATTCCACATGGTAGTTCATTTCTCTGCACGTTTGAGCAAGCTTGTCTTCGCTGGACATCCTTACGCGGCGAATATAATACTGAGAATAAGCAGGGTGAACTCCGGGGGTCGCTCCCGCTAACAAGCTAAGTGTTCCGCTGGGCTTGACTGTGGTTAGCTTAATGCTTTCAGGCCAACCTTGCTTCTTGCTCCATTCTTTGTCGTATTTTTTGAGAGCCTTGTAGCAGTCGTCTAGCCAATCTAACTTGCCATTCTCGGTGGCTTGGCAGATTCCTGTGATGCCTTGGCCTATTCTAAAGTTCTTATGTACTATCTTATTCGTGTCTTCGTGTATGAAGGGAAGAGCGCAAATAGCTTTTTGGGTTTTATAGATTAGGGTCGAACACTCGATTAGCTCTTCTTTGGATGTGATGTTATTTAAATAAAGTTCTGCTAAATTACAGCACTCTTTATTAGCGAGAGATATCTCCCCGCATGGATTGGTACCTTCACAGTTTTCTTTTGCTTTTTCTCCAGTTCTTCCAAATTTAGAGCTGAGCATTACGTTGAAAAAACCATAAGGTTCTCCGTTCCCAGCGTATCCGTCCCAAACCCCTTCTGCAATATGGTCGTAGCTATCGCAGTAGATTGTGTTGTTGCTCATTGCTCTCCAGTTGGGAATGTTGCCTAAGTCCCATCTTTTAGCTTTGATGTAGAGATAGTCGTCAGGGTCTCCTAGTGCGATTTCAGCAGAGCGTCTAACGTTTCCAGCGACGACTACGGAGCCGATAATATTTGCGATGTCAAGCACGTCAATGCTTCGAAGCTTTTTACCTTCCCTGTCTTTTATGACTCCGGAAATCTTTTCTATTCCGTCTATTAGGATCTCAGGTCCGCTGGCCGTACCTCCAAATCCATTAATAGGCTTACCAGCACTTCTTACGAGAACTGTTGAGTAGTCGAAAGACTCTCCTGTCACGAAAAACGAGTGCAAGACTTTAGAGAGCAGCCTGACCCAGCCCTCTCTACTGTCCGGAACAATAAAGGCTGCGTCGTTGGTGTTCTTGATGGTAATATCGACTCCTCTCTTGATTCTGGGAAGCTCGTGAATGTCTTCTCGTCTAATTGAGTACCCAACGCCTCCTCCGAGCATTAGGTTCTCGAATATAAAGCAGAAATCATCTGGCTTCTTAATCGCTGTAAACCAACAGTTTAGGAGGCTGTTCCCTCCGAATCTATCGACTGTAGAGGTTCCAAGCTGCCACAACCCGCGGCCTGCAAAGTTGCATTTAAGGTTAAAAACTAAATCGAAAAGCCTCTCTGCTTCTTTTTTTGTGTATCCTGCTCCAATTTTTTGAGCTCCGTTGATGCATCTAGCTATTGTTTCCGGCCATTCTTCAAGGGTGCCGTCTTCTTTTGGTCTGGAATAGGTTCGTTTATATACGATGTATCCTAGCCCATTGAAGCCCCATTTAGGTTGTTTATTTTTGTATTTTTTAAGAAAGTCTTCTGCGATTACTTTGTGGTCTTGTTTCATTTTCTGTTAAGTTGCGCGTTTAGCGGCTACCCACGTCCAAGTGGTCGTGAACTATATGATACACTTTTGACAAAGTAAAGAAAAAAAAGAAAAATAGGCGAAAATTCCCCTACTGTTCCTAATCCTCTGTTCTAGAGTACTGTCTGGGGGTTGATTTGACGGAAGAGGCGTAGATTTTTTCAAGCTTAAGCTCTAGCTTGTCGAATCTGTCATGAATAACGTCTACGGCATGAGTTAGATCGTTTTTTGTGACGTACTCCTTTGGAAGTTCTATGGCTAGTTCTGTAAGTCTTCTTGTCACTTCATCATGCTTCTTCCATAGATCATCAATACTTTGAAAAGCTCTTTTAACAATAAGCCCGATCAGAAAGCCCCCTATGACTAGACATGCCTCTATAATGTAATGAATGTTCTGATCCATGCTCAAGTTTTTTCTTTGATAACCTCAATTTCATAGCTGATGGCTCCAGACACGAACCCTTCCCAAATGAGATACTTAACAATATTTACACTAATCCGATTGGGGTTGTGAAAGCCTTTGCAAAAAATTAGTATTTTTTGGTCTTTAATGGAAACTTTGCACCCAAAAGCCTCAAAACAATCAGTTTTTTTTACGAGTGTCATAGAGATCGCACGTCGAATATGTCAACTGGCTTATTGTTTCCTTTGTTGTCTAGTATTTGGAAAGTCGACGCGTCAAGAACTCCGCTAACAACCCCTGTCCAGTCGCTACCGTTGTCTAAGACTAACACAGTCTTTCCAACCATTCTTTTGTTTATTTCTATTTTGTTTTCGTTATCCATTTTTAGGCTTAATGCTATTTAGATAAGCTTTTGTGTTTTCTGCCATTTCATTGTGAAAAATTATTGTCTTTATTAAAGACTCTATTTTTTCTTCGTTTGTTTCTTTTTCAAGTAGCCTCTCTGCCTCTTTTGCTGAGTCTTGGCTTGACTTAAGAGAGGCTTCTTGAGACTCAATCATTTCCTCTAAAGACAGATCAGGGCTTCTCTTAGCGAGCTCTGTAACGTTAAAGAAGTTGGTAGATCCTACTCTCTCTTTGATTTGGTCTACTATTGATATGTTTTTTAGTTTTGGGGCGTCCATTTAAAGAAGTTTTTTGAGGTGGGCTTTGCTAATAGCTAAGTTTTCTTCAAGTCTTTTCTTTGTGTCTGTGGAAATGGCATTAGAGAGTCTTTTTGATTTGAAAATGTTCTCTATGTCTTTTACAGATTCTTCATAGTAATAGGTTTTTTCTTGTTTGTCGTTTACTTTTCGCGCTATCCAATAAGCTGATAGGCTTCTATTATCAAGTATTTGTGAGTTGTAGTCATAGTAAGACATGGAGTCTACAAAAAGCCCATTTTGTGGAAATGGATTTTTTATAGTCTTCATCTTAGACGTTACACTAAAGAGAGAATACCAATCTCCGACATCGTAATAGTGCTCTCTCATTATATTTAAACCTTCCGCCCTCCAAGGGTTTAATATGGAAGCTGAATGAAGGTGGCCTACTGAGTCTAGGAAGCTTTTTCCAATGGAGCGACTAAGGTGATATATGTTTATATAGGCTAAATACCCATAGTCGAGCCATGTTCTGTCGGAATTTATAAAGTGGTATTTTTCGGAGTATATTTCTTTTTCGTCCATTTTGTTTTCTTTCAGAAAGGTTTCGAAAAGATAGATTGACCTTTGCATGCAGTGCCTAAAGTGATCTTCCGAAAGAAAATACTTCCTGTATCTTTCGTCCATTATATCTGCATAACTTCTCGCAGCATACCAGAGGTGATAGGTGTCAAGCTTCTTGCCGTCGAATTCAGCTAACACCTGTCTTTCTAGGCCAAGAGCTTCTCTGTAGTATTTTTGGAATATATCTTTGTCATCGTGAAGGCTGGTTGATTTTGTTAGTGCGTGTACCGAAATGCCTTTTATATGTCCATGGTTCAGGTCCTGCTCTGAGTGGAATTCTTCGTGTGCGACTTGACCTTCTGGCCAGCCGCCTTCTATTCCCTTCCTGTAGAATGCTGACCTGAGAAAAACAGTGCCTGAACCCACTGTGTTGCAGGGACTTAGGACATGGTACTTTTTGTATTCTGACAAATCCATTTCTCCATCGAAGGTACACCATTCGTCACAGTCCATTCTAAATAGCCACTCGAAAGTGGACATCTTATTGGCTACTTTGAAAACGTCGTTTCTGTGCAAGGCGGGGTCCCAAGCTCCTTCGTTTATTAAGTCGTACAGGTGTAGGGAGATTTCGTTTTTCGTGCACCACTCCCTTACTATGCTGCAGGTTTTGTCGGGGTTTTTTGAATTGTTTTGGAATACGATCATCCCCGCTATGGGTTTGATTGAGTCTAAACACTTTTCAATAACCGCTTCTTCGTTAGCGGCCATCATCATAACGCAGACTTTATTGTTCATAGATAATTTTCAGAAGCTCCTCTTCTGGTGCTTTAGTGGATTTAAATATTATGTTTCTCTTAGTTATTGGAAGCATATATTTTTTTATATTCTCTATAGTTTCCTCGGGAGTGAGCGGGATAGACTTGTAATATATTTCTTCTAAGACTTGTAATCTTTTCTCTTTCGCGTTTCCGCATCCGCCACATGACTTCTGAGCAGAGTTCCATACTTTTATTAGTACTTGGTATTCAGGAAAGTGCTTGTAGATATCGTCATGATCCGACAGAAAAGAAACAAAGTCCTCAGCAGATTTAAAACAAAGAGCGTCTTTATGCATGCTTTCTTAAAAATACGTATGCGTTATATAGAAATAGTGTCCACACAAGACTAATGGGAGCGATAGTGGGATAAATGAAAAAGACGACCAAGTGAAACCAAAAAGATATGCATATAGGACAAGTAATTAGCTTCCCTGAAAACTCTTGATTAACGATAGCTGTATACTCCCAATACAATATATCAACTTTGTTGTCGGATAAAAACTTTTCATATTCGCTTATCCCAAAAACGTCGTCTAAAGTTTTAACTTTGTTGAGCCTAAGCACTTTGAAATAATCATAAAATGCGTTTGTATCAAACCAAACAATTAAAAAAAAGGCATTGGAGCAAGCCAAGAAGAGTGTGGTTTCGAAGTTCACTCTTTCGTGTTACAAAAAGATACTATCACGTATCTTGTTCCGCTGGTTGTGGGCCTAGCCCCATGCTTATGGGTTATGTTTCCCGGATGCATGGTGACCTCTCCCAGTTTTCCCTTGTGCAAAAGCTTCTGTTGTTTGAAGTACGTTCCTCCGCCTTCGTAGTCCTTTCCGTACTGGGTCAGATTAGCTAAGAAGGTAATTTTAGAGTAGTCGTGATGAAACGAAAGGTGCGGCTGTCCGTCTGATCTGTATTTTATAATGAAGTTTTCTCCTCTTAAGCTCTCCCAGTTTTTTCCTTCTAAAGCAAAAAGATTCATTGCGGCGGGATAGCAGTGCTTTTGAAGCATTTTTTCATACATGTCATTCAGTCCCACTGCGTCAAGCAGCATGTCTGTCGTAGGGTAAAACTCATGTCTTTTATTTGTCCATTTTCCTTCTGATTCACATACGTCTATTATTTCCTTACAAAAGTCTTCTGTAAGAAGCGGCCACGAAAACACTTGAGTGTGTCCGGCGTGGCCAAGCTCGTCTACTACAAGGTCCCATTCGTGGGACTTTGCTGCAGGGGTTAGATACTTGTTCTCCCACTCCTTTTCTTCCGTCTTTTTATAGTCTCGTATGGTAAGAGCGCTTGATCCGCTGTCTTCTTTCGTTGCGGAAGAAAATCTAGAAGTTATTTCTTTTGGAACAGGTTCTATTTTTTTAACTTTGTCTTCTGGTATCTCGTCAAATCCGAGGTCTTTAATTGACGCCGCTAGTGCTGATTGAGGTTGAGAGAACTTGGATGACGCGCCGTCTTCTCTAATGAAAGCGACTAGGGTCAGTCTTCCGTCGTACAAGTCCTTCCCGAAGTAGGTGTCTGATGTATGCCAAGTCTCTGGGTTATACATAATCAGCTTGTTGTATTCGTTTTCTGAATTTGAGATTTCGTTAAAGAGATCTGGGTCGGATGCGTTTTCTTTTATTAGGCGAGCTTCATCTTCTTTTGCTTTGGGTTCATAAAACAGCGTTCCGGCATTTTTTGGGGCGTTTGGGCTTAAGTAGACTATTCCTACATGGGTAAAGTCTTGCTCCATTCTGTCGTTGTGTATCCAGCTTGTTCCGTCCTTCTCTGTGCAAAGCTGAAACATCGCTTCAAAATATGTCTCCTTTCCGCTTTTCCACCCCATCAAATCGTATATTTTCTGGGTGAAGTCGTAATATTTCTCTTCGCTTAAAGTGTGGTAAAATTCGGTTCTGATTCCGGGCCAGTTTCCGCCGGTGGGGTGGGTTTCGCAGGGGTAAAATTTTTGTGATAGTGCGAATTTTCTTATATCGTCTGGATTCTCAAAGAAATTTCCAAATTCTAAAGTTTTAGGCTTCATCTATTATATTCTTACTGTCAAAAAGGCCTTAAAATCAAATCTTTATGAAGGAATCTCCATATTCGCAACAATTGAGCCGCTTTGAGCAAGAAAGGTTACTTTATCCTTTCGAAATAGTCAATCCCAAAAAACACAAAAAAAGAGCTTGACGGATTAGCAAGCGTCGGGTAAAAGCCCTTTTCACTTTAGCGGTGAAATAGCCTAGTGGGGTTAGCCCACTTAAACACGTAAGAGACAACAGGCCCGTAAAAAGACACCAATCAAGAAGGCTAATAACCTTCACGTTATTTCGGGAAAAGGCGGCGTCAGAGATTGGAAAAGCTATAAACTTAAGGCGACCCCCATGGGGGAAGGAAGAAGTTAAGCGTCAAAAGAAAAGTCCCACCGCTTAATAAGTGAAACTTACATAGCTGAATTTGGTTGCGAGCTAGGCTGACAAAATGGCCAATGCGCAGGACTGAAGCGGGTAGATTCAGGTTGCTATAAAAGGCAGAGTCATATTTTTAATTGACTAGTGCTGAGTTGACTGCTATTACTTTGGCTCCTCCTTGGGGAAGGAAGAAGACAAGCTTCTTCTTTTACGCTCTTCGAGCGTTTAAAAAGGAAAATGATTAGTAATAAACAGTTTCTAGATAAAGAGTTAGCTATTAAAGTAAGGGACGAAAGGTGTTCTAGCTCAGTTTTGGACCTAGCCGAAAGACACATCGGCATATTTAATAAAGTTTATAAAAGTTACTCAAAGCCTTTGTCGGGGGTGGGTTATAGTTATGAAGCTTTTAGGAGTGATATGAATTTAATTGTATTTAAAGCATGCAAATCGTTCAAAGAAGACGGCGGGTCTAAGTTTTCGACTTGGTTATGCAATCATGTTAGGTACTTTTGCCTAAATGAAATAAACAACAAAAATAAGAAAAATAGAATAAAAATAGACTTAAAAAACTTTTTAGAAGATGATGGGGGGCTAGTTTCAGATAGTCAGTCCCAAGGAGAAAAGGTAAGAGGGGAAGCAGAATACATTATGAATCTATTATCGGAAATGAAAGATAAAAGAATTTCGAAAATTTTCAATATGCGTTATTTTGGAGAAACAGACAAAAATAAGCTTCCTTGGTCTAAAATAGGGCAGGAGTTAGGCATTAGTACACAGACAGCTATTAATCTTCACGAAAAGGGGGCTAAGATGGTTAGAAACAAAATAAATTGTAGCAATAACGAGGATAAAATTTAATGTTGACTTCCCTAAAAGTATAATCTAAACTAGAGATTCTTATGGCTGATAATAAGTCAAATAACACAGAAGTAGGGGCGCTCTGGAAAAGAGTAGCCAAAACCACAGGTAAGACTTATCTTGCTGGGCACATCACGACCGAAGATCTTGGAGCAGCGGCTCTAGATAAGAAGGTCAAAATCGTTGTTTTTTCCAACAACAAAGAGGGGCAATCTGAAAATGCTCCAGATTTCAGGATGTATCTCTCGAAGATAGGTGAGCAGGCCAAGAAGCCAGAGACCGAAGCTGTTGCTGAGGCTGCCGTTTCTGACTCTTCTGATGGAGATCTCATTTAACTTACCTATTAACTCAGTCTCTTTCGGGCAGGTCTCTATTGGCCTGCTGAGAGAGGCTTTTAATCGAGGACTGTCCCCTTCCCTAATTCCAATAGGGGAGGTGGACTTGTCCACCCAAACCGACGTTTCCAGCGACTTCAAGTCTTGGCTTGATTCCTGCATAAACAAGGGTAAACATTCTCACGACAGAGACGTACCATGCCTAAAGCTTTGGCATTTAAGCGGAGCTCTAGAGTCTGTTAGTAACAAGCACAGCCTCTTGACTTTCCATGAGCTAGACGAACCAACCAAAACAGAAATAAATGCAGCTAAAAACTGCAATTTGATTTTTACTTCTAGTTTCTCTAAAAGTGTTTTCGAAAAAGAGGGCGTGAAATGCCACTTCGCTCCACTTGGTTTCGATGAATACAACTTTCATAAAACTAAGAATCGCCCCCCTAGCGACGAAAGAATAACTTTTAACGTAGTAGGCAAGTTTGAAAAAAGAAAAAACCATGAGAAAGTAATCTCCTCTTGGGTCAAAAAATTTGGAAACAACAAAAAATATTTTTTACAGTGCGCCATACATAATCCGTTTTTCAAAAAGGAGGATAACGAGAAGATATGGGATAGCTTGGGAAGAAAGTCTGGCTTTTTTAATTTGAGTTATCTAGGAGCAATGAAAAAAAACTCTACTTACAACGACTTCCTAAATTCTTCCGATATAGTCCTAGGAATGTCTGGAGGAGAGGGATGGGGCCTTCCGGAGTTTCAGTCTGTTTGCTTGGGTAAACATGCAGTTATTCTTAATGCCTCTTCCTATAGAGACTGGGCTGATGAAAAGTCTTGTGTTTTAGTTGAGCCTAACGGAAAAGAAGAAGTCTATGACAGCGTGTTTTTCAGAAAAGGAGCTGACCACAATCAGGGGAATATATTTAGTTTTTCAGAAGACGAGTTTATCCATGGTTGCGAGCAGGCAATAAAGAGAGTAGAGAAAAGCAGAAACAACCCAGAAGGAGACAGGCTTAAGGAGAAGTTTTCGCTAGCTAACTCGTTCGACAAAATCTTAGATTGCGTAAATGCCTGAATATCTATATGAGAACCCAGAAACAGGAGAAGTAGTCTCCGTTATTCAGGGGATAAACGAAGACCATTCCTACAACGAAGACGGAATTGAGTATCAACGAGTCTTCACTTCTCCTAACATGGCCATCGACTCTGACTATTCATCCCTTTCGGAGAGTCAGTTCGTAGAATCCACCAGAAATAAAAAAGGTACTTTGGGCGACTTGTGGGACGCCTCAAAAGAAGCTTCCGCTAAAAGAGAGAAGGCTTACGGGAAAGACCCAGTTAAGGAAAAGTACTTCAAAAAATATAGCGAAAAGAGAAAAGGTACAAAACACAAAGATGACCCGTCCAGATAGAATATCCTTTGTCGTAGTTACTAACGGCGCTGATCACGAAAAACTTGATAGACTAATCCTAAGCGCAAGCTACAATGGAGAAAGCCATCTTAAGGATTATCAGATTAATGTTTGTGGCGACTTAAGCGGCTACTCAATCAGAGAGGAAAAAGGACAAAAAATAAATTTCATACCAGCTAAGGACTCTGCTGCTGAGGGTAAACTTGGAGAAATGAGAAACTTAGGATGCGAGCACTCTAATTTTGATGTAATTTGCATTCTCGACGACGACTTTATACTTTCTCCAGATTGGGCGAAAAACATACCTCATAGTTATTTTGACGTAATGACGACCCAAGTCAGGCTTCCAGATGGAGGAAGATTTTGGGACCACGCTTGTTTCCAGAGTAAGGAGAAGGGGCATATAATATTAAACCCAGAAGAAAACGACGACAACCTCTATATGTCCGGCGGCACAGCGTGGATGATGAAGAAGAAAGTTTTTGATAAAGTTCAATGGGGCTCCGCTGGAATATACGACGGAGTACAGTCACTAGAAGAGTACAGGAAAGGCAACCATAACGAAGACACCTTCTTTTCCAAACAATGCAGGGAAAACAACTTTTTGATAGTCCATAATCATGATTCTGTTTCTTTTCATGATGACGGAAGATATACTAACATTGGAAGGCTTTGCAACAGGAGAAGAGGAGACAGGGATCAGAGTTGGATTAAAAGCGTAGATTTATCCTTTTCTGCCCCTGTCCTTGCAGAGTTTTGTCAGACTCTTTTTCAAAACGGATTTCAGGCAGAATCTAACGACGTTCTGAGATACGGGCTAGCGAACTTTCCTAATAACTACGATTTAGTAGAGTGTAGTAAAAAGATGGAAAATTTTGCAGGAGTGCTACCTGACTCTAGATACTCTCCGGACGGAGACGAATCATACCACCAAGCCAAAAAGTTTTACTCTGTTTATAAAGAGTCTCTGCCAAGCATCTAGTAAATTCATGAAAGTGAACGCAGCCATACAAACCTTATGGATAGGGAAAGAGCTTTCCGATCTAGAAAATTTGTGCATATCTTCTTATATCAAGAATGGATATGATTTTCATTTGTATGCTTATGATGAGATTTCTAATGTACCAGAAGACTGTATTATTTTGGACGCTAACTCAATTCTCGATAAGTCTGAAATCTTTTGTTACAACGTCGGTCAAGGGAAGGGCAGCTTTTCTGCTTTCTCGAACCTCTTCAGATACAAGTTACTGTTTGAAGAGGGAGGGGTTTGGACAGACACAGATGTAATATCATTAAATAGATTTCCGGAAGACCTTGAGTATATTTTTGCTTCTGAAAAAGACGGAGACAAAGTAGTTTGCTCTTCCAACTTTATTAAAGCTCCTGCTGGATCAGATTTTGCTAAATATTGCTACGATAAGGCTTCATCGGTAAATAGAGAAACTCTCGAATGGGGGACTATTGGCCCTTCTTTAGTTGGGGAGTCTGTAAAAGCTCATGGATTAAGTGACTTTGTCTTACATTTCAAAAAGTTTAATCATGTACCTTGGTATAATACTGAAGTCTTTTTTATGGGCGACCCTCCCAGCACAGGTGATCTAATCTACGAAACCGTAATACGAGACAGCTACTGCGTGCATTTATGGAACGAAGTCTGGAGGAGAAACAACATAGACAAGAACAAGAAGTTTCATCCGGGCTGCTTTTTTGAAGTTTTGAAGTCTAAAATAAGATCTAAATAAAATGAAGAATATAGACCTAAAAAGTTTTTTTGAAGAATCTGGTTACGATTGGGAAAGCGACGTTCCTATTATGAGGGAAATTTGCAAGCTTAGCAAAACCAGATATAGAGAGGACCCCCCGAAAGAGTTTCAATTTAATTACGGAATGGAGCAGCCATTTTTCATGAAGGCCTTTCTGGAAAGCGTATATTGTGAGAAGTTTTTCGAGATAGGGACAGGAAGGGGGACTTGTTCGATGGCGGCTTCTTTATGTAAAGAAATGAGAAGGGTAGACAGTTTTGACATTCTTGTTCCAGACGAGAAGAGAGATAACGTAATAAATTTCAGAAAGGAGGAAGCGTCTAACATAGATATTCTAGAGAGATTTAAGACTGAGATTCCTCGCATTAGAAACTTCACTGCTGAGGGATACCCTAGCGAAATTGATTTTCACCATGTTTCAGACTACGCGTCTTTTGTCCAGAACCCAGACAATAAAGACTACTCGGTCTGTTTTATAGACGGAGACCATGACAACGCTCAAATTATTTTAAACGACTACTTAGTTTGTAACAAAGTCATGCAGGACTCTAAATCTGCGTATATAATTTGGGATGACTATTATCCAGATAAGTTTGCCGTCAAGGAGGTTGTAGATAAAATTATAGAAGTTGACGAAAGAGAGTGCACCTTAGTTTCTTTTCGTGGTCATTTATTCGACGACGATAACAGAGGGAAAGAGGAGGGGGCTGGCGAGGTTATAATGAAGTTAAAATGAAAATAGCTTACATCTGTGATAAAAATACTTTTGACTCTAAAATGTCTAGAGTCAGGTTTCATTCTATGGAGGCCATCTCTAGGGTTAGTGACATGCGATGGCTTGGGAGAGGCTGGCATGGGTGGAATCACAACCTAAAGGTAGATGAGAACATAAAGAGAATTAACTTTCATCCAGATCTAATAATTGGCTATAAACCCTTGGCTATAAAAGGGTTTTTTCAGTCTAGGTACAAAAAGTGCATTAGGTATAACGAAATGTACGATAGGGCATGGACTTTAAAAGAAATAAAAGAAAGTAACGCAGACATAGTGGTTTGCCACCATGAAAACGATTATAAAGAATACATAACCGAACCAGATCTTGTTAAAAGTCTTGCTGGAGTAGACCTCATCAACATTCCCCACTGCGCCGAAAAGACTATATTTAAAGATTATGGATTAAATAAAGAAATAGACTTGTTATTGACTGGGGCCATCTTCGCAGACTCGACACTTGGTCAGCACTATCCCCTCAGGGACAGGATGGCAGCAAAAATTTTACCCATCATGTCTAAAAAGTTTAACTGTAAAATATACCAACATCCGGGATATGACTTGGGGGACGCTTCTACAAACAGGTATGCAATAGACTTTGCGAGAGCTATAAATTCCTCTAAGATCTCTATCACTTGTTCTGGTGTTCCTAGGAGTAGATTTGGAAAATATATAGAGATTCCTATGTGCAATACTGCTATAGCTGCAGACATGCCAGATGAGATGCATGACTTCTTTTCTGAGTTTTTAATTAACATAGATATGAAGGATTCGGATGATGAGATAATTTCCAAACTGGAGCACTATATAAAAAACCCAGAGGATCTCTCTTCGAAGACAAAAAAAGGCTATGAGCTTTCTTCGAAGTTCAACCAAGAGCACTACGCCGAAGTTTTTATAGAAAAGGTGAGCAAACTAATATGAAAGTTCTCCCCATACATGGCAATGAAAACTGGCTTTGCGATAGATACGCTCAAGAGTGGATGAAGCAGAACTCTTCGCATTCCTGCGAATACAATAATTCAAATGAAGCAGATATTCTCTGGCTTCTCGCGCCTTGGGAATGGAGAAACGTTCCAGAGGGATACTTAGAAAGCAAGAAGGTAGTTTGCACTATACACCACATGGTGCCAGACAAAGTTACAGATCAAACTTGGTCAGAATTCAAAGAAAGAGACCAATACGTTGACGCTTACCATACGCCTTGTCAGGCGTCTTATGACCAATTTTCTAGTCACATAGGCGACAAGCCCTGTTTAATAAGTCCCTTTTGGTCTAATGGTTCTGCTTTTTTCCCCATAAAAGATAAAGACGGGCTAAGGTCTAAATATGGTCTTTGGAAAGAGTCTTATGTAATTGGGTCTTTTCAAAGAGACACAGAAGGGAGTGATCTCAAGTCTCCCAAGTTAGAAAAGGGGCCAGACGTTTTGTGTGACATTTTAGAGAAGGTGAAAGAATCCAAACCTAATCTAGAAGTTTTGCTGGCGGGATGGAGGCGACAATACGTGAAAGGAAGACTTGAGGATGCTGGGATAAAATACAAATATATAGAGCTCCCCCCAATACAAACAATTAACAAACTTTATAACTGTCTAGATCAGTACATTGTAGCCGCTAGATACGAAGGCGGTCCTCAGTCGATATCTGAATGTATAATGACGAAAACCCCAATAGTGTCAACTAGGGTCGGTTTAGCTAGTAAGTTTTTACACCCTAAAAGCCTTTTTTCCAACTCGGAAGACTTTTTTGAAGCGTACTCTAATTCAGACACCCAAGAGCATGGAGAGGAGGCCTTAGCGCCGCACCTTATGCCTGATGGCTTCGATAGCTTTAATTCGTTTTTTGATTCTTTATGAATTTCGCTAGTTTAGTTGATTGGATTAAAAAGATTGAGGAGCTTGGTCATCCTTGGACTCTTCAAAAAAACCCTAAAGGAGTTAGCAGGTGTCTGCTTTCGTCCTCCTCTCTGTTCTGTAAACTAGCCAAAATATACTCTAACCACTTTACGGCCGACAAGGAGAGACTCAGAAATACTATTTTATCTTTCTCTAGGGAAGATGGAATGCTGGAAGATATTCCGGGAGACAAAAATATAGTTTCAGAGACCAGACAGTCCTTTTCGGGCTTAATTAATTTGGGCTATGAAGTCCCTAAGTTCGATTGCTCTTCTTTTTTTAAGGAGCCTTTGTACTTCATGAAAGATTCTGAATGGAACAACCCTTGGGGAGCCGGAGCGCACCTTTCCCATTATTTGTTTTTCATGACTCATTCTGGCCAGCCAGACAAGGTAGAGAAAGCTTTAAAAGACCTTGAGAAGTTTGAGCGGCCAGAAGGCTGGTACCATAAGCAATGTCCAGATGGTCACATTTTAGTCAATGGCATAATGAAGGTCATGACCGCTTTTGATGCCGCCGAGATACCCTTGCCTGAAAAAAATATTAGAGGCATACTTGAGTTTGTCTTTTCTTATACTTGTGCTCATGGTGGCTGTGGCATCTATGATTTAGTATACGTAGTTGATAAATGTATGGACTATGGGATTCGCGAAAACCAATGCAAAGAAGTCATGAGTAGGTGTTATGAAAACATTTCGAAGCATCAACAAAACGACGGGGGCCTCGCCTATGATAGGAACTGCTGCCAAACATCTTTTTACGGAAAGGGCATAGCGGAGCCCTATCCCTGCGGGGACGTGCATGGTACTACTTTGTTTAGTATGGCTTTAGTTAGGATAGATAAGCGATTGAACTTAGGGCTCAATCTTTGCCCAGCGGTGACATGAATGAGATAGTTGGAATTTGTTTGTTCAAGAACGAGGACATCTACGCGAAGAGAGTAGTGTCTAATATAATCGATTTTTGCGACAAACTAATTATTATAGATAACGAGTCTACTGACGACACCCTAGAAATAGTTAGAGATAATTTTTCTATAAACCCTAAAGTTGAGGTTATTGAATGTTCAGACCATACCCAAACCGGTAAACATACTTACGAGTTCTTTAAGACTAAAACTTTCTTGTTCGCTGTAGACGGAGATGAGATATATGACCCAGTGGGCCTCGAGAAAATAAAAAAGAACATAAAAGATGGAGAGTATGATAGTTCTTGGAAAATCTCAGGAAATTCTTTTCACATAGAGGAGTGGACCAAGGATTCAATGAGCGGGTTTACATGCCCCCCCAATAAGCATGTTGTTAAGCTTTACAATTTCAACGTTATCGACAATTGGACACAAGGGGAAAGGCTTCATGGTTCGGGACACTCTCCTTACCCTTCTTATATAGAAAGTGAAATAGATGTTAAGTTCTGTAACGAAAAAGGGCAACCAGAGAATCAGATAATCCCATGGGGGTTTTCTAACCTCAGATGTCTCCATACATGTTTTGTACCTAGGTCTAGTAAAGATTTAGAAGTTAGGGAAAGCTGTAACGTCGAGAACTCTAGGTCTTTATCAACCACGAAGAATCTAAAATACAGACCGGCTCCATCCGGACACGATTTAGACTACAAGCCCAAAAAGTATGGCGCTGGGCTCCCTCACATAATGCCAATCTTGACGCTAAAAAATTTTTTAATATGAACGATAAGAAGTTTGTTTTTGGTATGTGTCCCAACCGTCATTCTGCTGGAGGGGGCGGAACCAAATTTGTAAATTACTTTTCAGAGAAGCTAGTCGGTAGGAGTTCTTTTCAGTTTCATTACGATGATCCGCCAGACTATGTTTTAATGTTTGACCCAAGGCATTTAGACTTTTCCGGAAATTGGCTTAGCTTAGATGTCTTAAAAGACCTAAAGATAAGAAATCTTAAATGCAAATACATACACAGAATCAATGACATAGGATTTCCCAAAAACAGGCCCAAGGAATATGTTGATGGAGTTGTGGAAATGGCTAATTTGGCCGACAAGGTTATTTACGTTTCCGACTTCGTGAGAGATTATTACAAAGATCGGATAACTACTGAGGGGGAAGTTATTCCTAATGGCGTAGACGAGAGGATCTTTTCAGCGAAAAGCTACGATTTTTCTCACCCCAAACTCGTTACTCATCACTGGTCTTCGGATCCAATGAAGGGTAAAGACCTCTACGATCATATAGACTCTAGAATACCGCATCTAGATGGAGTTGAGTTTACCTATATAGGGAACCCGCCCAAGGGATCCACTTTTAAAAACACCAAAATAGTGGAGCCACTTTCTTCTAACGACTTAGCCGCCGAGCTTAGAGAGCACAATATATATGTTTCTGGGTCTAGACATGAGCCCTGCGGCATGCATAAGCTTGAAGGGGTTGCTTCTGGCTTGCCCATTATATTTCAAGAAGACAGCGGCGATTGCTATTTGACCTCCGGATATGGACGCGGTTTACGGGATGTTAGTGATTTTGAGTCTTGCTTAAAACAAGTTGTCGAAAATCATGAAACTCTTTATAATAAGATAAAGCTGGAGTTTAATTTATTTTTAAACGTTCAGACAGACAAATATTTAGATTTTATATTAAAATGAAATACGTAGTTACAGGAGGCTTTGGCTTCATAGGTTCACATGTGGTAGTCACTCTCTTGAAAGAAGGCCACGATGTCTTT
>Ga0315318_10000287_pt1 | contig 20450 bp, 31 predicted proteins | sample M1200m3416metaG_FD_203703 | JGI IMG/M metagenome (GOLD analysis project Ga0315318, IMG submission 203703) | Ammonia-oxidizing marine archaeal communities from Monterey Bay, California, United States - M1 200m 3416 | ecosystem: Environmental > Aquatic > Marine > Coastal | place: USA: California... | reverse complement strand
TTCCTTTTTAATCCCATACAGAAAAAGGAGAACCCTTTAATCCCAATGAAAAATTTTGAGGTGGATTTCGAAACCACCGTTCCGCCATGGCACACTGGTCATGAGAAGTATGAGGCGGAGGATTTAGATACTGCGAAAAAGATGTTTCGTAGTAAACATGAAGCGGCCCGAATATTCAAAGTTGCAGAGATATTATACGATGAACGCATTCAACGGCTGAACTTGATATAAAGAATGATGAAGTCATTTTAACATGGCGTTCTTGTTCATAGGTAATGGGAACGCCTTGTATTATAAGGATAAAATATGATAAAAGAAAAAGACAAACTTACAGAAAATGAATATGCATATGCCGATGAGATGGCCTTTAGCCGGATTAAAAGCCATGTGATGAATGAGGTAGAAGAGGAAGAGGAAAAATACGAACAATTAGAATTTGATTTTGAAGAAGATTTAGTAGCCCCAATATAAATATAATCTAAAATCGAAGAAGGATTCCCCATGACCTTTCATACGACAGTTCCCCGCTATCAAGTTGAAACTTCCAACGAACAGTTTCAATCACCCACCAAAAAACAAGCTGAAGATATATACCAGAAATATGTAAATCAAAAGATTCCATGTGAGCTATTTTTAAATGGTGAATTACAGAAGGAATTCAAACCCCTATAATTTATTTGCTTTTTTATTAATAAACACTTGACATCCTGGCGTGTTTACTGTATAATAGTATATGTAGGATGAGAAAGGAATCGAATGATGGGTTTCGTCCCTGCAGCCTGTAAGTCTCTTGCAAGATACTTACATGGAATTCAACCTTTCTTAGAATAAAAAGAGATAGTGTGTTTGGTTTGATCACCGACACCGTTGAGGGTTGATCGCCCGAAACAATCTTAGGGCTCAGCCTAGTGGTGGGTTGAAATGGTGGGTTCGATTCCCTTCCTGAGTCTCCTAAAATTTGAGAGAATATTATGGAAGTTAAAATACATTCAAAACATATAGACGCAAATCTTAAAACGGCAATGCACGCCATGTGTGGTTACGCGTTGTCTCGCCTGGGTATTTCTACCCGCCTATTAAACAATATAAGTTTAAATATTCATATGCGCCATTCGGAACACGAAGGCGAATCATATGTTCATGATGATGCAAATGAGAAACGACCTAGAGATTTCGTAATTGTTTTAGATCATCACCAAATGAATCGAGATGAGTATGGCCGAGAGAGAGGTGATACAGAATGGGGTCATAAAATTTTAGAAACTTTGGGTCATGAGTTGGTACACGTTAAGCAATATTTAACTGGTGATTTAACAGGAGTTTCTGGTGTTGGCCTTTATTGGAAAGGAACTAAATTTGAGCTGGAAGATTGGAGAGATTATTTTGAGACACCTTATGAAGTTGAAGCACATGGAAGAGAAAGGGGTTTGTTGATTGGATTTTTGGTACAATGGAATGACATGCAACCTGCTATTGATGAATATTTAAAAAATAATTAATAAACACTTGACTTCTTGGCGAGTTTACTGTATAATAGTAAGTGAAAGATGAGAAAAGATTATGAGAGTTTATAAGAGAATTAGTGAGAAGAAATCAAAACAATATAGTGAGTGGTTTAGAAAGGCCCGAAAATATTATGTGTAGAATAAGAAGTTTTTATGAGTGTTCCGATGGAACAATGGGATTCGCCGAAATGGTTGTTTCCTATGATGAAGATATCGCTGGCCTGATTAGACATTGGGGTACTGGTGGTAGAATGGTAATAACTGAACATGTTGAAATGACGGTGTAAATTATGAGTATAGCAAGTGAAAGAGAAGACAGAATGAAAGTAGCAAAAACAATCCTAGAACAACTTGGTGGAAATAAATTTCGCATGATGACAGGAGCTAAAAATCTCGCGGGAGATGAAAACTCCTTGTCAATGAGGATTGGTCGAAACAGTTCTAATTCAAACTATCTAAAAATTACATTGAACTCAATGGACACTTACGATATGAAATTTTGTAAGTTGACTAGAAAGTTTGAAGAGAAGTCTGTTACAGAGTATGAGAACATCTACAACGATATGTTGACAGATCAGTTTACAGCTCATACCGGAATGTACACTTCACTATTTTAAAGAATATCCCAGACGAAGTTTCTAGAAAAGCTCGTAGCTTATGCTTGTCAAAGTCTAAAGGGAATGGCCTGATATCAAGACACCAGTTCTGTAGTCGGGCCAACAATTTATTAAAAAAGTTTGAATAAACACTTGACTTATTGGACCCATTGTGGTATAATATAACTAGAGAATGAGAAAAGGGAATAATCCCAATAACCCAAATGAGAGAACATTATGGAAACAATGATAACAGGAAACGCAATTGATTTGAGTCTAAACAGAAGTTTAGAAGAACTCGTTAGTTCATATTTTGAGGCTGACGCAGCCGGAATAGAGTTGGATGAAGATACACGTCCAGAAGAACTCGATGATTATTATGTATTAGAAAACTACCTTGCAGATATGGGTGCAATATAATAGGAGAATATTATGAGAATGGAAATTGAAAAAGTCCTAGAGGCTATGAAAGAAGATTACAAACGTTGGAGTATGATGGGCAGAACGGTTCATCAAAACGTTGACAAGTTTTGTAAAGATGTAGAAATCAGGGATGCAATGATTGAAAATTATTGTAGTGGCCTTGAGGTAAAAGAAAATAGTAGGTACTGGAAAATCACTGCTACGAATGGCGGTGGAACTTCAAGGTCTGTTTCTGGCTTTATTGTAAAAGCTGGAGATAAGAAATTCCGTGAAGGTGATATGTTGAAAGCCGCTGGATGGAACGCACCAGCAAGGAACTTTGCCAGAGGTAATGTTCTTGATGGACGCGGAGTTAATGAAGTTCGTTGGACCGGAATAGGTTAGTATGTTGTTGAATTTTCACAGTTTAAAATTTAGCATTTTATTTTTTATAGCCTATTCTTATATCAGTTTTTTTGATAAGTGGAATTGGTATGTAATGTATGTACTTCAAACAGGTACATTATTTTCATTAAAATAAAAATAAGGGTTGATGTAGAGCTCAAAGGAAGAGCAAATCCATGAATATGTCCTTTGGAATATATGGAGAACTAGATTTACTTGAGGGTAAATTGTCGGTGTTAGGTTCGATTCCTAACTATCAACCTTTTTAAAAAAACTACGTGGGCGAGTTTTACCCAGCCGAAACGCGGACGCTGGTTTTTTAGTCCACTTTACAATAGAGAAAAAATATGGCACGAAAGAAAATCAAACCAATAAGAAAAACAAAGACACTTACTGCAGCTCAAAAAGAAGCTCAAAGAATCCGTCTTGAAAAAATGAGGGCGAAGAAGAAACCGCCAGAATATAAAAATGTTCATCCTTATGTTTTGAGTCTTGATGATGAAGAACCTTATTCCTTAAAAAATGTTAAGGTGTGGATCAAACATAATAAAGAATTAGTTTCAATGCTTACTGCTCGGGCCCGGAACAAGGATATGTCTCCAAAGGACAAGCAGCAGGCGCTCACTCAAGCAGACGACAAAAAAGCATATATTAGATACATAGAACACTATATTAAAACTAGTGACTGGATAGGGATGTTTTCAGGACAAAATGAAATGAAAAAAGTGGTTCCTAAATGTGTTGCTATGGCTTATTATCCAGATGGTACACCGAAGAGAAGTGTAGGAGTATTTTATCCTGATATTAAAGCAGTGTGGACACAGCAAATGGAATCTGGTGATGTAGTAGTGGATATGGTTAAACGCCATCGTTCAACGACTAAATTAGCTGCATTGACAGATAAACAATTTACAGCTAGCTTATGATTTGTTCTTATTGTTATACATCACATATTAAGCCCAAGCATGATGTTGGTCATTGGTGGAATAATCCATTAGATTCTGTTTATGTGTGTTCAGATAAATGTTATACTGAACTTGAAAAACTTGTTAAGGATGGAACGTGGATGGATTATAAACCACCCGCTATCTTTGGAAGGAAGAATCAAGAAAAGATTGTAAGTAAAAAGAAGAGCATCGGTGCAGTAACAGATAAACAATTTACAGGTGATTTGGGTAAGTTTATGAAGTAACTTGACAAATCAATAATACATGATATAATATAAGTAGAATTAAAAATACCACAGGGGTAGTAGAGGTTTCAATTTCTCCTCCTAGTTCAACCAGCTAGGTACAATCGAAACCGTTCTCTCACTACATACTCCTGTGGTATTACTATATAATAATGAATACAATTTAATTAATGGAGAATTATGGTTAAAGCAGTGAACATGGATGAAAGCCCCAATACTTTAGGAAATCCCCCAAAAGAAGTTAAATCAACAGAAGTATCAATCTCTAATCCCGATGAAGATGTAGAATTTGTTGTCGATCATGGTAGTGATGATTTAAATATAAACGCGGTTTCTAAAAAAGCAATGGGCGGTACAGAACTTATGCAGAAATGGCTTTTTAAAGAGTTAGAGAAGAGAGATCTGGGGCTGAAAGATAAGTTTCAATGGATCATGACAAGAGTTAGAAAATTAGATCCTGATAAGCAACGAATCCTTTGGATACATGATTTAGCAAGTGATCCTGAAGTTCAACATTTAAAAAATAAAGACACTTGGAATCAATTTGAACGAATAGTTTTTGTTAGTCATTGGCAACAATATCAATTTAAAACACATCTTGGATTTCCGTATGACAAAGGTGTAGTAATTCAAAATGCTATTCACCCTATTCCGGAACACGAAAAACCTAAAGAAGATGGTAAGATAAATGTTTGTTATTTTTCTACGCCTCATCGAGGATTAGAATTACTTTTGAATGCCTGGGAATTTATGAGAAAAGATCTCAAGGATGGATTGAATGCAGAGTTAAACATTTATTCTAGTTTTAAGTTATATGACCGCCCACATTTAGATGAACAATTCCGGCATATATACAAACGTGCACAAGATATGGATGGAGTTAATTATCATGGTACAGTATCAAATGATGAAATCCGTGAGGCATTAAAGACTCAACATATTATGGCTTATCCAAGTATCTATGAGGAAACAAGTTGTATCACTTTGATGGAAGCGGCTAGCGCAGGATGTTTATGTGTAGTACCGAATCTTGGTGCACTACCAGAAACAGGGGCAAACTTTCCCTGGATGTATGGTTTCGAAGAAGACCCAGATAAACACGCACAAGTACATGGACATATTTTAGGTAGGGGTATTGAACATTTTTGGGATGATGATGTACAAAATCTATTGAAAATACAACGTAGTTATTTTGATATGTTTTATAATTGGGATTTACGAAGTGGACAATGGCAACAATTCTTACACGCTATAGAAGACACTCCTGAAGTGAAAGCACAAAAAGAATCAGTCCGAAAGGATGTAGAGGAAGAAGCTGAATTTGAGATAATAGAAGATGGCACAACTAGTTGATTTTTCACAAATCTTTATTGGTTCATACATGACAGCATCCAAATTTACTTCTGTAGATATGGATGTAATTAGACCTGCTGTATTAAATGTATTACGCCTATATAGAACTAAGTTTGTAAGTGAATTCGGTGAATTGATTTTATGTTGTGATTCTCGAAAATCTTGGCGTAAAGAGATCTTTCCAAACTACAAAGCTTCTAGAAAAAAAACTAGATCGGCCGCCCCAATTGATTGGGAAAATCTTTATGAATGTTTGAATCAATTAAAAGAAGAGTTGGTAGAATGGTTTCCATATCAAGTACTTGAAGTGGAGAAGGCAGAGGCCGATGATATTATCGCGGTCTTGGTGGGACTAGCAAATGAAAGAACATTGATTTTGTCAAGTGATAAAGATTTTGTTCAACTTCATCACTTTAATGTTAGACAATATTCTCCTATGCAAAAGAAGTTTGTTGAAGGAGATTCTAAATGGTCACTTCATGAAAAACTTATAAAAGGTGATGTTGGAGATGGTGTACCAAATATTATGTCTGATGATAATGTTTTTATTGATGAAGGACGGCGCCAGAAACCAATAACCAAGAAGAAGGTAGATGCGTGGTATGATTTAGATCCAGACATGTATTGTGATGCTGAAATGTTAAGAAACTATAATAGAAACAAACAGTTAATTGATCTAAGTGAAGTACCTGAGTCAATTCGTATAAATATAACAGAACAATTCGAAACAACCGCAGTTGGTGATCGTAAGAGACTTCTTACATATTTCATAAATCATAGATTAAAGAACTTAACAGAAAATTTAACGGAGTTTTAATTTATGGCTGTACGAAGTATTCCATTAATATTTGAAGATGTAGCTGCTGCAAATTCCTTTGGAGCTAGAAAAAAAGTTCTATTGGAAAACGAATCAAATCCTCTAAAGGACTTATTAAAATATGCCTTTCATCCAGATATAAAATTTGCTCTACCTTCTGGTGCACCACCGTATAAAACGATTGGTTCTCCTGATGAGTACAATCCCACATATCTATATCCCAATATTAGAAAATTTTATCTATACATTGAAGGGGGCCATGATGGACTTACTCAATTACGAAGAGAGCAACTTTTTGTTTCTATGTTAGAAAGTTTACATCCTAAAGAGGCTGATGTTGTAATTCAAATTAAAGATAAAAAATTAAAGTTTAGAGGTTTAACCTATAAACTAGTCAAAGACACTTTTCCAGAAATATTACCATAGAGTAAATGATTAATATAAACAAATTTGAAAACCGAATAGTTAAATTTAAGCGTATATCTGAAGGCGTTGAAACTACCAAAGAAGCCGAACTACGGCGGATTGATTATGATAAAACTTCAGCTCTACCACGTTCCGTAACAGCAAGATTTGTTGAACCATTAAATGCCGTGATAACTTTAGATTATGATAAGTCAGCTAAAAAATTTCGAGGGCCTTTAGGTCCTGATATTTTAGAATCAGATTTTGACATTACAGCTTTTATTAAAAGTTCGCAACTAGGTTCAGGCAATGAAGTTGTTGTACGAGGTCCTAAAAGAAACAGACCGAAGTTTTAGGAACGTTAACCCAAAGAAAACGAGGAATATGCAGAAATATCTTTTATTTCTTTTTGTTCTCATTGTTAGTACTTTTGTAGCTTCCCCAGTAGGAAGTTCTGGATCATTCAGAGGAGACTTCCTTTGGTTTCATCCACAAAATACTACAATAGATGGATTGGTTGAAATAGCAGATAATGTAATAACTAAAAATCTTTTAGTTGATGAGAAAGAACTTTTGTGTATGGCAAAGAATATATTTTTTGAAGCTGCAATAGAAAGTACTGCAGGAAAATTAGCCGTTGCACAAGTAACATTAAATAGGGTAAACTCCAAGTATTATCCAAATACAGTTTGTGGAGTAGTTTATGAAGGCCTACATTATACAGCAAGTAATGGTCTACAATTACCAGTAAGAGATCGTTGTCAATTTAGTTGGTATTGTGATGGTAAGGGTGATGAGCCAAGAAAAAACACAAAATTATGGGCCGACACTCAAGAGTTAGCAAAATATGTTCTCTTAAGACAAGATGAATTACCTGACATTACAGATGGAGCTCTTAACTACCACGCCGATTATATTGCCGCTCCAAGATGGGCAGGTAGAAAACATAAAACAGCAAAAATTGATACACATATTTTTTATAGGCCACGCACATTGAGATTGTAACATGATGAATATATTTGTTTTGGATTCCGATCCAAAAATGTGTGCTTACGCACATTGTGACGATCACGTAAAAGAGATGATTCCAGTATATGCACAAATTTTATGTAATACTCATCATCTCTTAGATCCTGAAGGTTCAATACTTAAAGACCTTAATGATTTAGATCCAGGCTTTCCGCTTATCCAAATGGAAACATCAACGGCTTGGGCTAAAGATACTAAGGCAAATTATCAATGGATACATGATCTTTGGTTTTGGCTTAATAAAGAATATTGGTATAGGTTTGATGACATACATGAATCATGGAATAAATTTTATAATAAGTTAAGTCATATCCCAAATAATATAATTGAAGGTGATCTTAATTCTCCCCCCCAAAATATTGATACGTCCTATGTACAAGAAGGTTTAGAAGATGACCTGCAAAATATCATTGCGGGATATAGAAACTATTATAGACATTGGTGTAAAAATAATGATGCTAATTGGAGTACACCAGATGGAGCAACACGAACACCCCCAAGCTGGATTATAGAAGATGCCAACGTATGATTATAAATGTGAAAAATGTGGACACGCTTTCGAAGAAGATTTAAAGATAGCTGATAGAAATATTCCAACAGAGTCACCCTGTGTACAACAAATTCCTCAAACAAAACATATGAGTTTTGAATGTGGTGGTGAAGTAAAACAGATAATCGCGGCGCCATATTTTGGTTATGATAATATTAAAACACGACATAGTACTAACAATAAAGAACCGGGATGGTTCAAAGATAAAATAACAGATTTGAAAAGAAATAATCCTGGACATTCAATGTAAGATATGAAAAAATTTATACATCTCGCCAATAGACCTGAGTTGTCTTTTGGTATGAGAACTGAAAATATTAATGGGAAAAGAATTTATGTTACTCCAGACGGCGACAAATATCCATCAATCACAACTATACTTGGCGAGTTCTCCAAAGCTTCTATACAGGAGTGGAGAAAGCGTGTTGGAGAAACCGAAGCGAACAAAATCTCCGGTAAAGCCTCGCGTAGAGGAACCAGCGTACATTCTGTCTGTGAAGCCTATATCAAAAACGAAGACGGATATCTTGACGGACAAACGCCCAACATTATTGAACTATTCAAGACCATTGAACCGTTCCTTGAAAGAGTAGATAATGTTCATGGAGTAGAACTTGGATTATACTCAAATCATTTTGGTGTCGCGGGTAGAACAGATTTGATTGCAGAGTTCGATGGTAAGTTATCTGTAATAGATTACAAAACCAGTAACAGAACCAAGAAGAAAGAATGGTGTGAAAGTTATTTTGCACAATGTGCTTTTTATGGAATAGCGTATGAAGAACTTACAAAAATACCAGTTCCACAAGTAGTAGTAATCATAGCTGTTGATAGTGAACAGCCCCAATTGTTTGTAGAGAACCGAGATGATTGGGTTGATAAAATATGGGAAGCTAAGAAATTATATTATGAGGCACATCTTTTGTGACCTAAATATTATTGATACTGTTGACATATCTAGATAACAGTTAAGACATCGGTGCGATTCCGATCAGCTCCACCAAAGGAAGTTATGGAAAAGAAATTAATGTGGCTCACAATAATGATATTGCTCGCATTGGGTATTACTTATGCCACACTTTATTTTGGATATGACTTTCGTTGAAGGGGCTGAAATAGATTTCGATTGATTGTGAAGGTAGATATAGAGGTATTCGGTAGAGGCACCACCGTAACGGTCCATCAAACTAATCGCAAATAATGACGATTATACTGCATACTCTTACGCACTTGCTGCGTAGAGTATAGCCGAGTAGAGGGGTAATACTTTCGGGGAGTCACTTGGGAACAGAAGAACTCCCCACTACTATAAACTTTCAATAGGAGTTAATTTATGTCAGATTTTATTTTAGGACTATCACCTTCCCAGGGGACATTTTTTAAAGGTGGTTACAGATCAGAAGTACCTAGATATCAATTAATCCCTGGTGAAAGAAAATTATTTGAAAAACACATAGAGACAAGAGATTTGGTAGACTTGGCTGGAAAAATCGAAAGGGGTGAGCCCCATGAAGTTAATCCTAACTATGGTGGACAAGGATATACATATCTTTATCCTGAAGTAGAAGATTTGGGTCGAGTTAAAGTAAAACTTATAGATGATAAATGGAATTTAAAATGGGAGAATAAACGTGGCTGAATATACAAATGCTGAACCTTGTGAATTTATCTACAACATAACTACTGTAGAGAAGGTTGTTGATGGAGATACTATTGATGCAGTTTTTGATTTGGGTTTCGATGTACGAATATGTAATAGAATTCGCTTACTAGGAATCGATACTCCTGAATCACGAACGCGAGATTTGGAAGAAAAGTTTTATGGAAAACTCTCATCATCCGCACTTAAGTCGTGGGTGCATTGGGCAATATTGTCAGACAGAGATGATATAGAAATACAATGTAGATGCCCAGAGTCGGATAGCCGAGGTAAGTTCGGTAGAGTATTAGGAGAACTTTGGATTAACTGTACTGAAGACGGACATGAATTTGGTGGATGGACAAATATAAACAAGTGGATGTGTGAAAGTGGTTATGCAGTAGGATACTTTGGTGGAAGTAAAGAAGAAATTGAAGCTGAACATATAAAAAATCGTCAACTCCTTGAAGAACAAGGTATTAAATATATAGAATATGAATGAGGAATACTATGGCAGTTACTAAAAAACAATCCGGCGAAGAATTGTCGGCAATTGAAAAAAGAAAAGTAAAAAATTATTGGGCAAGAATTACTTTATCGTGGGGTATCGTTCTAACATTTTTAATCTTGATATATTTGTTATTCTTTACACAAGCTACTTCAGATCCCCACATGCAACTAATTAATATTCTGGTGGGAGCCTACGTGGCAGTCCTAGCGAAGAGTACTGATTACTGGTTCAAAGAGAAAGAAGATCCAGAACATAAAGAAGCTGAAGCATTAAATAATGGCCGTTAAAATGAATAATTCCATGATATTCATGGAGAACATTGAGCAGTTAGTTCAAAAAACTAAGATGACTTATATAGATGCTATTATGTTTTACTGTGAAGAAAATAAATTAGAACCAGAAACCGCCGGTAAAATGGTTGGCGGAAAACTGAAACAAAATGTACAAGATGAAGCAGAAGATCTTCATCTTATTCCAAAAACATCTAAACTACCAATATGAAAGGAGAGAAATTGGTGAAGACCTTTAGGGGTTGACAAATCAAAAAAGCATGGTATAATATAGTTATATAATGATTAAGTGAATAAATCGCAATACAATCAATACAACGCAATACGAAATATACGAAAGGTAAATATGTCGTTTTCAGATATGAAGAAAAAACGTGGAGATAAACTCCAATCCCTCCTAAAAGAAACCGCAAAAATTAATACTCCCGCAAGAGGTCAAGGTGATGATGATCGATTCTGGCGTCCAGAATTGGACAAGTCAGGCAATGGAATGGCCGTTGTTCGATTTCTCCCTGCTCCAGATGGAGAAGACCTTCCCTGGTCACGTTCATGGAATCATGGATTTCAAGGACCGGGTGGGTGGTACATTGAAAACTCTTTGACTACTCTTGGTCAAAAAGATCCAGTAAGTGAACATAATTCACAACTCTGGAACTCAGGTATCGAGGCGAACAAAGAGATCGCCCGGAAACAGAAACGTAGACTTACTTATGTCTCAAATGTTTATGTTCTCAAAGACCCAGCAAATCCTCAAAACGAAAATCAGGTTCGCCTGTACAAGTATGGGAAGAAAATCTGGGACAAACTTAATGATAAGATGAATCCTCAATTCGAAGATGAAACTCCAGTCAATCCCTTTGATTTATGGGAAGGCGCGAATTTCAAAATAAAGATTCGTAAGATTGATGGGTTCTCAAATTATGATAAGAGTGAATTTGAAAATCCTTCTCCTCTTGATGAAGATGAGACTAAGATGGAAGAAATTTGGAAAACGGAACATTCATTGGAAGACTTTACTGATCCAAAGAATTTTAAATCCTATGCAGATTTGAAAGAGAAATTGGATAGAGTTCTTGGAGTAACAACTAATACTCCCACACCACAATCTAATAGTTTTGATGCACCGTTTGATGGTGGTAAACCTATGACTACTCCACATGTAGAACCTGTTGTTGAAAGTGTTACAACTGCAGAAACTGTAACTAGTACAGATTCAGATGAGTATTCATACTTTGCGAAATTAGCAGAGCAAGAATAATGAATAATGAGAATAATGCTATGTATGGATTTTTCTTTTGTGTGCTTTTAGTGGTATGGTGTGCGGCAGCTTGGGGTTCACCCGATTTGATTGATGCTCTTATCTATTATCTTTCAGATGGTTTTTATAAAACTTAACTACTAAGCTGGAGGCCTCCAATCACCATCAGTCGGATTCACTCCAGCGGCAGGCAATACCATAGGTTGAGAAGAATTTACTTGGTTAGTTGATGTGTTATTAACAACCACAGTACTCGATGATCCCGCTGTTGTCTGCTTGTCTCTCTCTAAGTCCATAAGACTTTGACCACTACTTAAATCTTGTCCTTTTAATATCATAGCCGCCTGTAAGAATGTTTGGGCGGCTTGATTATCTAAAACCATTTCCCCCTGAGTTAGAGTAAATAACCCACCACTTTCAAGTCCCATGGCTGATCCAAGAGTGCCTGATGCAAATGAAGACAACCCTACCAAACCACCTTCAGCTTTATGTTTGACACCTTTTGTTAGTTCTAAAACAGCAGCAAGTTGTTGTCTATCATCTTCTGCAATGGCTGTATCACCTAATTGTAGAGTAAGAGCACTTATTAATTTTGCTTGTTCTGCCTTATCATTTTTTGATGCAGCAAGTGCAGCTTGAATTTTTGCAATGTCAAGATTGTCTTTATCCAACGGATTCCATTTTGAACCTTTTTCAATAAAGCCCATAGAATCAAGTTCTTTTTTTGATTTTTCGCTTCTACCCTTATCGAATTTTTCTTCTGCCTGCTTAACCTTTGCTTCCTCTTTTTCTCCTGTTTCCGGCCCCCCTCCAAATATCCAATCATATAATTTTGCTGGCATTATTGATTTTGCTAATGATCCAAAATCGAAATTTACAATACTATCAAATAAATCACTAAAGTAATCTCCGATTGCTTTTACTGCTTTAAATATCAAATCCCCAAAACTAAAATCTTTTCCAGCTGTCGCAATCGCTTCTGATTCTGCTTTAAATCCAAGAAGCCCTGCAAACCATGAAGCAATTCCTGCTACTGCTTTCACAAATAGATTTGGAATCCACATCATTATATTCATTACTGTTTTCAATACATCAGAACCAGAATCAAATTTAAACATAGAACCAAACCATTCCTTGACAGTTGTTACTATTCCTTTTATTGTCTTGACAATCCAACTATCCTTCTCATCTTCTGTAGATGCCCAACTAAACAATCCAGTAAACCATTCCTTGACGGTTGTAACTACAGAATCAATAGTAGTTACAATCCAACTTCCTGCTTCTGTCTCCTTTCCCCATGAGAGAAGACTAGAAAACCATTCTTTCACTTTTGTCCATGCACCTTCTACAAATGTTAAGAATGACCATCCACCTTCTTCTGTGGCTCCCGCATCTTTACCCCATGCAAACAATCCTTTAATCCATGCAACTACTTTATCCCATGCTGCCATGACTGTACCAGAAAGAGAAAATGATTCGGTTGCTGCCGCAGCGTCATCCCATCCAAACAATTCCATTATCCATATGAAAGGTTTTTTCAACATATCAACGATAAAATCTCCTATTGAAAGCATGGCACCAAAATATCCTGAAAGTAACTTTGTTAATGCTGCAACTGGATCGCTGAATAAGAGATTGAACCATGCATAGATGTCATCCAAGAATTCGTTGAACATCTTAGAGAAAGAAAAACTATCAAGGAATTTTTCAACTTCATCAAATCCGAAAAATCCAGCAATCCAAGATATTCCACTTTTGAGTAGGTCTAAGAGTTGAAATATTGCTCCATCAATGAAACCACCGATGGCACCAACAACAGAATTAACCATTGTAGCCATAATTCCTTCACTTTTTGATACAGCATCTTTTGCTTCAAAAAATCCATCAACAATACCCATAATTATAGTAAGTGGTGCAGCAATAGCCTTTCCAACTGAAGCAAAGGCCTTGAAGACTTTTCCTATCATTCCACCTTTAAGGAAAGCCTTCATAGAGTTTAAAATTCCAGAACCTTTTGCACCCGTTCCAAGTAATTTACTAAGTGGTTTGAATGCGTCGCCGAGGGTAGTTCCTAGTGTTTTCAGGGGTTTGAATACATCTTTTATACCCTTAAACATTTTTCCAATAGTTCCACCACCTCCACCTTTTGGTAATAGATCTTTGACTCCTTTGATAGCTTTACTAATTTCTTTAAACTTATCTGTGCTTTTAAAGAAATCTCCAATTGTGTCGAAAATCTTAAATTTTGGCATCTTAAAATTATCAATGATTTTCATAATTTTTTTACCAAGTTTACCTTCTTTGGTAAATGCTTTAAAGAAGTCATCAAGGAATTTAGGCATCTTAAAATTATCAATGATTTTCATAACTTTTTTAGCAATCTTACCTTCTTTGGTAAATTGCTTAACGAAATTATCTAACCATTTTGGTGCCTTGAAATCATCAATATATTTCATAGTATTTTTATAGAGTTTTCCTTCTTTGCTAAAAGCTTTGAAGAAGTCATCTAACCATTTTGGCAATTTAATTTTATCTAATTTAAAAATCTTTCCAAGTCTTTTTAGTAAGTCTCCCACAAAAGCTAACCACCCTACTAACAGACCTGAAGCAAGACCCGCAGCACCTGCGCCAATCAATCCAAGAGCTTTCAGTACCCACATTAAAAATCCATCCTCTTTTTCTGGTGGTTCCATATTTACAGCAACTTCAATTGTCGGCTTATCTTCTTTTCTAGCCGCTTCTCTCGCGGCCTCTCTTTGAGCCATTTCCATTGCTTCCGCGGCTTCGATTTGATCTTCACCTTGATTTACCAATTTAGCAAGTTCTAATGTTGTTTCATCATTTCCAACTCTAGTTGCTTGCGCCGCTTCGATTTGATCTTCACCTTGATCAACCAATTCACCCACCTCACCTGCAGATGCGGCCACAAAAGTTGCAAGTTTTGTTATATCATCATCAACTTGCTGCAGCGCATCTTGCTCCATAAAAAAGGTATCACCCATGAGCTGGTCATTGTTTTCAGCTAAATCTTTAGAAGTCTGTGATGCTTGGGAGATTTTGTCCAGGCTCTCCGCCTGATCTTCTGCTTGTTTTTCTCTCTTCTTTTCTGCGTTTCTCTCCATTTGTCGAGCAATTTTTCCAACAATTCCAGAAGAATCTTGTAAGCTAAACATAGCATCGTCTTTTTCAAGCGTTTCTTGAAGGAGTTTGTTTGTATCCTCTAATTGCTTAACAACATCTTTAATGGTCTTATCGGCCATGTTTATCTTCTCCCTTGTTTGGCGTTTTGTTCTTTCACTCTATCATTCTCTTCTTTAATCCATGTCTCTAATAACATTACGTATATTTGTCTCTCAAATGGAATCATATTATCTAATTCTGTTAGACTCCATTTATGATGCTGAATCATAGCGAAGTTTGTTTGATAATGATTCGCCAGAGTATCATGACTCAGCCCTATTCGAAAAAAGAGTCAATCCCCTCAAGTAATAAAGGAGCGGATTTGTTACATTTTGAACAGGTCCACGTAATTTCATGTTGTAGTCTAGGCATCGATTCAAAAAAATCTCGTATTTTAGTAAATTGTATGGAATTAAGAGATTCAACAAAATCAGTTAGTTCTTTTTTAGTAGAGTCTTTTGCCTTGTATATTTCTTCACCTTCCCAAATATATTCAATACAGTCATTAATCATTTTAAATATTCCGTCAGCAGACATTCCCCCACCTTTGACTACATACTTTTGTACTGTCTCAAGTTGAGGATATCCCAATTTTATACCGATAGTTTCTGTAAGTTCTATCTTAGAATCCATCATTGTTGAAGTGTCAATTTTTATATCATCGATATTAATTGAAACTTCTGTGCCTTCAGGACATTCAGCTTCTTCACAGTCAATCGATTCTGGTTTTTTCAGCTTAAGACTTATTACATCACCAATCGATTTTCCTCTAAGTTGAAGAAAAATATATTCGATATCATAAGGTGCAAGAGTTTTAAGATCTACTTCTCCTTCTGTACAAGAAAATATAATATCTCTCATAGCTTTGGTTATAGTAGCTACGTTTTGATCTTCTGCAGCCATTAATAATGTCTTTTCTTCTTTTACAAGAAAAGGTCTGTAACTGACTTTCTCACCAGAAGATGGTACTGTCAATTCATAAGTGGGTATGCTTACCTTTGGTAAAGCCATAATATTCTCCTATAATATATAATAATTAAAATTTTTCATCTATTACTAATTTTCCATTCACCCATTTTTGTCTAGTTCCTGTTCCCCCTGGTGTTACAGCAAACTTTGAAGGAGGAGCGGACTGGGGTTTGGTGGGTGCATTCGCAGAGCCTGTACTATTTACGCTATGTGCAGTCCACCAGCTATATGCAATATCTATTGTAAAATCTATCAATTCGCCACTTTCCCATCCTAGTTCTATAGCACCTATTGTTTTCGGCCAACATTTATGTAATACTACTTTATGTGTGGGGGTTCCTGCTGTTTGTGCGTCTTCATTATAAACTGAAATTGAAACCGTTCCTATGAAATCTTTATAATATCGCATATTCCACGAACCGTTAGCTTGTATATGCTCATGCCAATCATACCAAAATTTTCTAGCAGTCCAATCATTTGTACCTAAGAAAGTAAGTGACACGGGTTCCTCTGTTACTTCATAGGGAACTTCTAAGCCAAATTTACCACCACTTCTGTAAGTGGTTGATCCTAAAGATCTACCTGGCAATGAAACGGCCGAAATAAGAAATTCTATTGATGCAACTGGAACCGAAGTAACTAAAGTTGGTGGTGGTATAATTTCAACAGTAAATCTATTTCTTTTTGCATAACTTCCTAGACCATCCAATTTGGCCATAAAATCAGTTATTGCAAATTGTGCTGTGCCTGACATTAGAACATCCTTCCGCTATGAGCCCATACTTGTTTTTTGCTTGCTTTTTTAAATCTTTCTACTGGTAGAAAAAGTGCTACTTCCCATTCATCTGCATTAACAAGAACATACTTAGATTTAACTTTACTTGAAAGATATCTATGTACTGTTGGTTTTGCTCTTTTAATTTTGGTGAAACCTTTTAGCATATTATATGTCAATTTCAATTTAGTAGTTTCATCATAGCTCTTATTATTTGCAAACATCTTAAGTTGATCCATTAATATAGCTCTATGTTTTGGAGCAAGATAATGAAAGTTCAATCCTAGAAATCCATCTGGATATTTTTCAATAGGAAAAACTAAAGGAAAAGTATCATACCAGGGAAGCTCATTTTTCCATTTAGGATCATAAGAATAGAAATACATTTTCCCTAGTACACTTTTAGATACTAAACTGTCTGAACGTGAAAGTATTGTCTTTGGCGTTTCATCAGAAAACTGACCCTTTGTTCTATTGACAATTGAGCGAAACCAGTTACCCGCCGCTCTTGCTTTAGCAGTTACTGAATTAGTCTTTATTGCGTCTTTTAATTTATCCAAATAGGATTCTTCTACAGTAGCCATATTACTATTTAGTTATCAAAGTGTCCTCTGTTATTATTTGCCATTTCCAACCTTTATGTTCACAAAACTCTTCTGCTGCCTTCCATTTAGCTTCATTGACTCCCCATGTTCTCACTTCTTTGAGGAATCTTCTCCTATGTTTAGGATTGGGTTTTGGGGGTTTTGTTTGTTTCTTTGGTTTGATTTCAATTAGAGATTCCCCTTGATTAGTTTTAACCCAAAAATCGGGATAATACCTATGTACTCTATTGTCAATGGGTGAACGATAGGGTATAATAATTTCTTCACTTGACCATCGCAAGACTTCAGGTTGTCGATCTAGGTATTTCATGAAGGTTAATTCCCACCCAGATCGATAAATAATTTTAGTATGATCCCCCTTATATTTTTTGTAATTTTGAGGGCGAAACTTTCCCTTGTATGCCATATAAATATATAGATAGTTCAAGAATACCAATCACAAAAGGATGTCCGTAATGAAAATTTACACAGAAGTTATATATTTTTGGGATGATGAAAAAGGTGAGTTAGTACAAGAATCTTCAAAATTCTACGATTATGATGGCCCATTAACTTTGGCTAATGATTCATCTACTGGAATTATGGACCCAACTGCTTCAGCAATGACAGCAATGCAATATTATGAATATCCTTCTAATATTGGAGGAATGTCCGGTCAAACTGATAATTGGGTAGCCTTTGAAGCTTCAGGTTTCAAATCTCAACGTCCGACGTTTGAGGTAGCATTATATATTCCTGGCGACGCTTTAAATACATCATATAAATCAGAATATGAATCAGTTGCGTTAGGTGGATTAGGAGCTATGGCGGATAAAGCTGTTAAAGCAATGCAAACTACTGGAGGTCCACCCGGAGGATTTAGTGTCGATAATTTGAAAGGTATATTGTCTGCCCAAGCCTCAGCAACGGGAAGTGAAGCCGGAAAAGTGGGGCTACTTAAAGCGGGAGAAAGAGCGAACCTTATGGTAGAAGGAACAAAAACTGTAATGGAACGAGCACAAGGTGCTGTACTTAATCCTTATATTGTTGCCGCATATAAAGGTCCTTCCGATATGAGAACACATGATTTTACTTTTCAAATGTTACCTAAAGATGTAGATGAATCTAAGACTTGTGTGAAAATTGTAAATGTATTTAAAAAATCTATGTTACCTTCTCATGGAGGAGGAGATTCCCAAACTGCACCTTCAATGTTGTTTGGATATCCTGACACATTTGAGATTAATTATTATATTGATGGAAGACCATTACCAAAAAGTGGTTCAAATCCTATGTTTAATATAGGGAAATCAGTATTGACTGGTTGTGATTTAGATTTTACTACAGAAAGTGTACCTCTATTTTTTGATGGTACACAATTTCCAGTAAGTATATCAATGAAACTTTCATTTATGGAACTAGAAGTAATGTATCGAGAAAGAATAGAGCAAGGAGCATAATACATGTCTGAATATTTTCAACACTATCCACAAATTAATTATGATATTACTGGAGCAAAACCCAGTAAAACTAAGACTGTGATTAACTTAATGTTAAATGCAAAAATAAAAAGCATTATTAAAAATGATATTATTAATTATTTTTCTTATTCAATACCAGAATCAGAGCGTCCTGATATAACATCATTTAAGATATATGGTGATGTAAAATATACGTGGTTAATTTTTTTAATTAATGAAATATATGATCCCATTTTTGACTGGCCATTGAATTCTAGAGAATTTGGAAATTATATTAAAAACAAATACGGAACTCTAGCAGCCGCAAAAAATGGTGTACATCATTATGAACAAATTGTTAGGCAGAGAATAGAAGCAACAGGTACTAGTGAAGCAATTCCTTTAGCATGTTTGGAGGTTGATGTAACAACCTATGATGCTCTTGATGCTGCAGATCGAAATATTGTATATTGTTATGATTGGGAAATAACTAGAAATGACGCTAAACGAGAAATTAAATTAATTGATAGAAGGTATGTTGCAGAGATACTTTCTGAACATTCGGAGAAACTTAACTGATGGCTGGAGGACCACCAAGCATTCTTGAGAGGCGAAAAGCGGGGCAGGGGGTTAATCCACAGTCGGCTGATCATGGATCTAAATCAGATTTCTTAAAAAATCCTGACAGCAAAAAACTCCCCTCATTTCCTGGTGATTTTGAGCTTCAGAAACTTCGACTGACTTCGCCCAATAGAAAGGGGTATGTCGATCTAAAGGCCGCCTGGTCAGATTTTAATATCTATGAGGATCTTTTTGGAAGCTATCTTACTGGAAATATACAGATACAAGATGGTGTAGGATTACTGGAAAGTGTTCCTATTATTGGTGAAGAAACTATACACATTCAAGTAAAAACAAAAGGCCTTGAAAGACAGAGAAATTCAAATGCAATTCCAGGCCCGTTTGAAGGAAGTCTAAATGAGGGCCTGATTAATTTAAAATTTAGAGTAGTTAAAATTCTTAATATTACGAAACTTAATGAAGGAATAATAACTTATAAATTATCTTTCGTTTCTGAAGAGGCCATTTTAAATTTAAAACAAAAGGTTAAAAAATCCGCACTTGATCCAGTTTCACTTGAACCACGAAAAATATCTGATGTAGTAAAATCTCTTTATAGACAATTTTTTCAACGAGGTAGAGGAGGTAGAGCTAAACGTATTTTTATTGAACCTACTAAGAATCTTACAGATTTAATTATACCAAATCAAACTCCATTCAAGGCTTTTAATTTCTTGGCATCAAGAGCAGTATCTGCGGGTAAACATGCGTTAGGATCTAGTTATGTTTTTTATGAAAGTATAAGAGGATTCTTTTTTATTTCTATGGAAACTCTTATGTCTGGTGGTGGTATGGGGTATAGTACAGTAGCAGGTGCACCGGGCTCACCTACTGAATTAGTATATACCGCACCAGAAGAACCTGTTAAAGAAGTGTACGTGGTACAGCCAAAACGAATGGGTTCAAAAA
>Ga0315318_10000283_pt1 | contig 20618 bp, 19 predicted proteins | sample M1200m3416metaG_FD_203703 | JGI IMG/M metagenome (GOLD analysis project Ga0315318, IMG submission 203703) | Ammonia-oxidizing marine archaeal communities from Monterey Bay, California, United States - M1 200m 3416 | ecosystem: Environmental > Aquatic > Marine > Coastal | place: USA: California... | reverse complement strand
CCGGAGCCGTTGGGTCCCAGGACTATCCAGTGCTGTCCGGGGTCGATGCGCCAGTCGATTCCCGACAGGAGTGTCGTCCCACCGGTCCGGCGACCGACAGCGATGAGTTCGAGGACGGGTTCCGGCACGCCGTTGACCCTAGGACCTGCCGTCCGTTGGTCGACCCTCGAATCGGTCGGGCAGCGAGCGGACCGGTAGGGAAGCGGCATAGACGCCGGTCCAGAATCCCAGGAGATCCTGCAACGTGTACCCGAAGGCTAAAACGACCAGGCCAGTGATCAGCTGGCCGGCGCTTACCGCACCCCCTCGGCGTGGCGCTCCCAAGCTTCGACCATGGCCGCATACTGACCGCCGTAGGCCACGAGGTCATCATGGGTTCCGTGCTCGACGATCCGGCCGTCGTCGACTACGGCGATCCGGTCGGCCCGCATGGCGGTGGCCAGCCTGTGGGCGATGAGGATGGCTGTCCGGCCCTCCAGCACCGAATCCAGCGCCCGCTCGATCACCGATTCCGAGAGCAAGTCCAGATTCGACGTGGCCTCGTCGAGGACCAGCACCCGGGGACGGGCCAGGAAGGCTCGGGCCAGGGCCACCAGCTGGCGCTCACCGGCCGACAGCGACGCCCCCCGCTCGTGGATCGGAGTGTCTACGCCGTTCGGCATCCGGTCCACCAGCCCCTGGAGTCCGACGGCCCGACAGGCCTCCCACACCTCTTCACGGGTGGCAGTCGGGCGGGCAAAGGCCACGTTGTCCCGGATCGTCCCGTTGAACAGGAACGGCTCCTGGGGGACAACGCCAAGCTGGCGCCTCAGCGAGTCGATGGACACCTCCCGCAGATCGTGCCCATCGATGGTCACGTGGCCGAACGTCGGATCGTAGAAGCGGATGATGAGTTTGGCGATGGTTGACTTTCCGGCCCCGGTAGGGCCCACCACCGCCAGGACTTCGCCTGCCGACAGGTGCAGGTCGACTTCCCGGAGCACCAGATGGTCCGGGTCGTATCCGAATGTCACCGAGTCCAGATGGATGTCGCCCCGGATTGGGGGAAGATCCACGGCGTCGGCACGCTCGGCCACCGTGGGTTCGGTGGCTAGCAGGTCTCGCAACTTCACGACGGCGGCGCTGCCCTGTTGGTATTGGTTATAGAGCTGGACGAGTGTTTGGACTGGGGCGAAGAACGATGTCAGGAAGAGCAGGAAGGCGGTCAGTTCGCCGATGGTTACCTCGCCCCGAAGCGCCATCCGACCGCCGACCAGCAGGACTACGGCTTGTGTGGCGATCCCGATCGACTCAGTCCCCGGCCCGAACAGGGCCTGGGCCCGTCCCGTATACAGGTTGGCCTCCAGGTGGTCGTCGATAACCCGCTGGTGGCGAGCCACGTCGTGGTCTCGTCGGTTGAAGGCGGCGATCACCCGTATCCCCGCCAGGCTTTCCGACAGGTTGGCCAGCACGTCGGCGATCCGATCACGCACCCGCAGGTAGCCGACGAGTGACACCCGTCGAAACCACAGGGTGAGCACCACGTTGACGGGAATGACGGTCAGGAGACAGACCACGGCAAGTGTCGGGTCCAGGATGACCAGGTAGACGGTGATCACGATGAGGGTCATGGCTTGGACGGCGAAGTTGACCAGCCCCTCCTGCATCAGAGTGGTGAGAGCTTCGATGTCGCTGGTCATCCGGGTCATCAGGACGCCCGACTTCTCCCCGGTGAAGAAGTCCAGCGACTGGCGTTGGAAGTGGCTGAAGACCCGAAGCCGGAGCTCGTAGACAAGGCGCTCGCCGAGGCGGCCAGTGAACCGGGTCCGCAGCCAGGAGGCCGCCGTCGAGAGGCCCACGGCTCCGACGTAGACCAGGGCGACGGTTACCAGTACCCCGCGGTCCCGGGGCATGACGCCCTGGTCGATACCGATCTGGGTAAGCAGCGGACCTAGGTGTTGTAACCCGGCCTCCACTACGACCAGGAGGAGGGCCATCAGGAGGCCGCCGGCGTGGGGGGAGAGAAAGGTCCGAAGCCCGAAGGGACGCCGGTCCCAGTCGTGGTGGGAGAAGGCAACCACCGGTTCCGGGTGCTCGGGCTCGTGGCGTAGGACTTCCTCGATACGGCTCCGGAGTTCCTCGGGGACCTCGGCGAACGGCAGTCCGGCTTGGGCGTTCGCTTGGACTGAGGTCGGCCCAGTGAAGAACCCGTGGTGGCCGCCCATCAGGCGTCCTCTCCGGGGTCCTCACCCTGGGCCACGATGGCCGAATACCGGGGCTCGGTGACCATCAGGTGGGCGTGGGTGCCGTCGGCCACGATGCGACCGTCTTCCAGGAGCACCACCCGGTCGGCCAGACTGATCGTGGACAGCCGGTGAGCAATGACCAGTGTGGTCCGGTCCTCAAGGATTTCGGCCAACGCCTGGTGGATGCCCTCCTCGGTTCGTACGTCTACGGCGCTGGTGGCGTCGTCCAAGATCAGGATCCGGGGGTTGGTCAGCACGGCACGGGCGATGGAGACCCGTTGACGTTGTCCGCCGGACAGCGTGTAGCCCCGCTCTCCGACCACCTCGTCGTACCCGTCGTCCATATCGCGGATGAACCCGTCGGCCCGGGCTACCCGGGCGGCGGCTACTACCTCGTCATCGGTGGCGTCGGGACGGCCGAATGCGATGTTGTCGTGGAGAGAGTCGGAGAACAGGAAGGCCTCGTCGGGCACCTGGCTGACGTGGTGTCGAAGGCTGGACAGGGTCAGGTCACGTACGTCGGTACCGTCGACTAGGACGGCGCCGGCAGCGACGTCGTAGAAGCGGGGCAGTAGCCGGGCCACGGTGGATTTCCCACAGCCGGTGCGTCCCACCAGGGCCACTGTCTCGCCGGGTTCGAGAACAAGGTTGAAGTCCACGAGCACGGATGGCGACGGGGCCCCTTCCGAAGAGGGGTAGGCGAAGGTCACGCCGCGGAACTCAACCCGCCCCTGGGGGTCGATCAGCGCCCGGGCGCCGGGATGGTCGACAATCTCGGGCTGCTCGTCGAGGATCTCGTAGATGCGGAGCGCCGAGGCGGCGGCCCGCTGAGCCTGGAGCAAGACGAAGCCGAACATTCGGAATGGGACGGCGATCATGGTGACGTAGCCGCTGAATGCGAACAGGGAACCGATCCCGAGCTGATCGTCGATGGCCAGGTGTCCTCCGTAGAGCAGCACCAGGGCCATGCCGAGCCGGGGAAGCGCCTCGATCAGGGGGTTGAACCGGGCCCGGGCCTCGATCAGGGCGGTGGCCGACCAGCGGAGGCGATCGGCGACCTTGGCCAGAAGGGCGATCTGGTCGGTTTCGGCGGCGAACGACTTGACGACCCGGGTGCCGTTGACGTTCTCGTCGACCACCATGGCCACCTCGGCCATTCGTCCCTGGGTTACCCACGAGAGGGGGAATACCTGGTCGCGAAGCCGCTGGCCGAGGATGTACACGAAGGGCATGGTCGACACGGTCACCAGAGCCAGCGGAACGTGGATGCTGAGCATGAAGCCCAGTGCCATGAAGAAACTGATCACCGACAGCCCGGCCAGGGGTCCGAAGGCTAGGAGCAGTTGGATGGACCTGATGTCGGTATTGGCCCGCGAGATGACCTCGCCGGCCGCTACCCGATCGTAGAACGAGAACGACAGCCGGGTCAGGTGTCCATAGAGCAGGGAGCGGAGGTCGGTTTCGATCCGGCAGGCCGTTCCGAAGAGCAGGTACCGGTAGGTGAAGCGCAGGCCAAACGAGGTCAGGGCCATGACCACGAGCAGGACCACGTAGGTCTCTAGGTGTCCGGTCCGTTCGTGGACGGCGATGTCGATGGCCTGGCGGAGGACCATGGGGACCGATACCTGCACGGCCAGGCCGGTTAAACCGGTGGCCAGCACGATGCCGAATGCCGCCCGGTGGGCGCGAATGACGGGGAGCAACCGGCGGAACCACCCCTTGGTGGGATCGGGATCGACGGTGGCCTGTGGGGCGGCGGTTGTTCCCGTCGGGGTCATGTAGTGCCGGCGGCCTGGGCGGCTCGGATGGCTTGCCCGAAGCGGGCCAGGCCGGCGATCAGGACGCTGGGGTCACCGGCGTTCACGTGGGTTCCGATGGCGACTAGGCGATCACCAACCGCTTGGTCCGCTTGCTGAAGGGTGTCGCGGCCGTCATCAGTCAGGTGGTGGTGGACCCGACGCCCGTCGTCGGTGTCGGGCCGGCGATCTACCAGGCCGCGGGTGATGAGGCCGTCCATGAGGGCGGTGATAGAGGGTCGGCTCACGGAGAGGCGGCCGGCCAGGTCGGAGGGGGCGGCTTCACCTTCGTCCAGGAAGGCCAGGACCCGGTACTGGGGGAGACTCAGGTCAACCTCGCCGAGCGAGATGGTGACCTGGCGGGCCAGCCTGGCTGCCGCGCGGGCCGCCGCCACCACCTGCGGGTCGGCGTCGGACGCCGGGTCTTGTCCTGAGGTTAGGGGCACGATGGTTAGGGTATCGAACTATCTTCGGTGGCTCCGAATCGGGCTTTCGTCAGGTCGGCCGGGCTGGGCGGACGGTCGTCGGTAGGCTCGGGTGGAGATGTCCATCCTCCTCGGGCTGGTGGCGGTCGCCGTGCTGCTGGCCGTCAACGCCTTCTTCGTGGCCGCCGAGTTCAGCCTGGTGGCTATCGACCGGCCCCGGATCGAGGCGGCGGCTAAAGGAGCCGACCCGCAGGCCCGTCGGGTACGGTCGCTGCTGGGCCACCTCACCCTGCACCTCTCGGGCGCCCAGTTCGGCATCACGTTGTCGGCTCTGCTGCTGGGCTTCGTGGCCGAGCCCACGGTGGCCCTCATCCTCACCGGCGAGGCGCACCTCACCGGCGTGTCGGTGACGGTGGCCATAGCTCTGGCCACGATTCTGCACCTGGTCGTGGGGGAGCAGGTTCCCAAGTACGTGGCGCTGGCTGCTCCTAACCGGGTGGCCCGCCGCCTGGCGCCATTGGTCCAGATCTACGGCACAGTGGCCCGACCGGTGGTTCGCGCTTTGAATGGCGCGGCCAACGTTGTGGTTCGTCGGCTAGGTGTAGAGCCACGCGAGGAGCTGGGCGTGTCGCGGACCCTGGACGAACTGGACGAGTTGATCCGCGGCTCGTCCGACGACACCCTGGACACGGCCGACGTCGAGTTACTTACTCGCTCCATCCGGTTCGGTGACAAGACAGTGGCCGACGCCCTGGTGCCCCGGCTCGACATGGAGGCCCTGTCGGTGGACTCGCTGTCAGTCGAACTCCTCGCCCGGTCGAAGCAGACCGGGCACTCACGCTTTCCGGTCTTCGACGGCGACCTGGACCATGTGGTCGGGGTGGTGCACGTCAAGTCGCTGCTTTCCCGACCCGCCGAGACTCGAAACGGGGTGCCGCTCGGTGAGCTGATGGGTGACGTACTAGCCGTTCCAGAGACCCGCGACCTCGACGATCTCCTTGGCGACCTCCGCGAACACAGCCGTCACCTAGCCGTGGTGGTCGACGAGCACGGGGGTACGGCTGGCATCATCACCGTGGAGGACGTCCTGGAAGAGATCGTCGGCGAGATCGACGACGAGCACGACCATCCCGTGTCCCGGACCCAGGTCGACGGGAGGGCCGGCACAACGGTTTCCGGGAGTTTCAGTCTCGACGAAGTCCGAGACGTTGTCGGCCTACCCATCCCCGACGGCCCGTACGAGACGTTGGCCGGGTTCGTACTCCACCGTCTAGGGAAACTGCCGGAGCCGGCAACCACCGTCGAGCTTGAGGGCTGGCTAATCGAGGTGATGGCGGTCGACGGGCGTCGGATCGCCAAGCTGCGGGTCGTGGCCCCCCCGGGAAGTGGCCGAACAGGGAGTTCGCAGTGATTGTCGTAGGCCTCCTGGCCGTAGCAGCACTGGTCGCCGTGAATGCGCTCTTCGTGGCCACCGAGTTCGCGCTCGTCGCGGCCCGCGCTACTGGCCTGGAGGAGGCGGCGGCTGCCGGGTCGAGGTCGGCGCAGCGGGCGCTCGCCGCCCGCCAGGACCTGCGCCTCCAGGTGTCCGGCGCCCAGCTCGGCATTACGGCCAGCAGTATCGCCCTAGGCGTACTGGCCGAGCCGACAATCGGTCGGCTGCTGGAACCAGTAGCCGATGCTGCCGGCCTGGCGCCGGGAGCGGCCTCGACAGCCACCTGGTTGGTGGCCATCGCGGTGGCGGCTGTCGTGCAGATGGTGCTGGGTGAGTTGGTGCCCAAAAACCTGGCCATCGCCGACCCCGAGAGGACCCTCCGGTGGACGATCCGGGCCCACGGCACCTTTGTGGTCCTCCTCCGGCCGGCCATCGTCGTACTGGACCGGCTAGCGGCGCTGGCCGTCCGACCGTTCGGGTTCATACCGGTGGACGAGATCGAACGGGCCGTCGGGGCGCCGGAGCTGGCCGTCATGCTCGACGCCTCGCGAGATGAGGGCCTGATCGAGCCATTCGAACACGACCTACTGGCCGGGGCGCTGGACCTCGGTCACCACACCGCCGCCTCTGTGCAGGTCGACCGTGAACAGGTAGTAGTTGTGAGCACCACCATGCCCCTGGCCGAGGTCGAGCGGGTGATGGCGTCTAGTGGATACACCCGGCTCCCCATGATGGGTACGTCAACCGACGAGCTGGTTGGCATGGTCCACGCCAAGGACCTCCTCCACCTGGCTCCAGAGGCCCAAACGGAGTCTGTGCCGTCAAAGTCGATCCGCAAAATGGTGGCCTTCCATGCTGACCTTCATCTAGATGAGGTGCTCCAGCAGCTACGGGTCTCCCGGAGCCAGATGGCAGCCGTGGTCGACGATCAGGGCGTCTGGCAGGGGATCCTGTCCATGGAGGACGTGGTAGAGGAACTAGTTGGCGACATCCGGGACGAATCGGACGATCCTCGCGGCTAGCCCTTACCGACTGAGGACGGTGGCCGCGGTCCGTCGCCGGGAAAAGGACCGCCGGTAGGATTTGTGGGTGCTCCGCCCTTTCGGCCTGGTCAGCGCGCTTCTGGCGCTGGTCCTAGCCCTCCCTTCGACCGCCCTCGCCCAGAGCACCGACCGATCCGTCGTCTTCACCAGCGACCCCTCGCAGGCCATGGTTATGGACCGCGCCACCGGGTTGTGGCCACTCATCGAGGCGGCTTCCGGCGTACTGCCCCTGGCCGAAGACGGCCTGGCCGTCGCCCGGGAGCGGCTCCGAGGCGTTGCCCAACTCCTGGCCCAGGCGAGGCAGCGCCAGGTCGAAGCGGCGGCAGCGCTGGTCCGGGCCAACCGCCTGGTGGCCGACACCGTCCAAGAAGCAGACCGGCTCCGGAACACCTATGACGACGCCCTGGCAGGGCTGTCGGATTCCAGCCGTCGCAAGCTGGAGCGCGACGCCCACACCCGGAGCAACCGATCGGCCGTAGTCCGGTTGGCCACCTCGCCGGACTGGGTCTGTCCCGTCGGAGAGCGAATCAAGTTCCGCGACTCGTGGGGGGAACGGCGGTCGGGCGGCCGCCAGCACGAGGGTGTCGACCTGGTGGGCCTCCGGCACGATCCGATCCTGGCACCGGTAGACGGCGTGGTCATTCGACGGTGGGACACGCTGGGAGGCCGATCCTTCGACCTTGTAGCTGCCAACGGCGACTACTACTTCGGAACACACATGGGCCGCTTCGGCGCTGACGGTGAGGTCCGGGCCGGTGACGTGATCGGCTACATGGGCGACGGCGGCAACGCCAAGGGAGTGCACCTCCACTTCGAGTACCACCCGGGTGGCGGACACAATCCCGTCAATCCGTACCCCATTGTTGACGCCCAATGCACCGACCGGGCGGACATCGACGTCTCGCTCTACGACTGACGGTCTGTCACCGGTTGGAGCCGGAAGCGATCAGGCGCCGATGGCGTGATAGCCGCCGTCTACGTGCACCATCTCACCGGTGGTAGACGGGAACCAGTCCGACAGGAGGGCTACACAGGCCCGGGCCACGGGCTCGCCGTCGTTGACGTCCCAACCCAGGGGAGCCCGGTTGCTCCAGGCGTCCTCAAACTCGGAGAAGCCGGGGATGCTTTTGGCGGCCATGGTTCGGATCGGGCCGGCGGCGACCATGTTGACCCGGACCCCGTCGGGACCGAGGGCCCGGGCCAGGTAACGGGACGTGGACTCGAGGGCGGCCTTGGCCACGCCCATCCAGTTGTAGGCGGGCCAGGCGAACCGGGCGTCGAAGTCCAGGCCCACGATCGAACCTCCGTTGGACATGAGTGGGGCCACTACCTCGGCCACCGTCTTGAGTGAGTAGGCGGAGATCTCCATGGCCACGGCCACATCGGGCCATTCGGCGGCCATGAAGTCCTCGCCCAGGCAAACCTCGGGGGCGAACCCGATGGCGTGGAGGGCCCCATCCACCCGACCCCAGGTCGACGAAAGGTGCTCGCGGAGGTTGTCTGCCTGTTCGGCGGACGTCACGTCGAACTCCCGGACCTCGGCCTCCCGGGGCAACTTGCGGGCCGTTCGCTCGGTGAGTCGCATGCCCCGGCCGGCCCCGGTCAGCACGATCTCTGCTCCCTCGTCTTGGGCTAGGCGCGCCACGGCAAACGCCAAGGAGGCGTCGGTCAGCACGCCGGTGATGAGCAGCCGCTTGCCGTCAAGGATCCCCACGCCAGGACCGCCTTTCATCTGGTCGCCACGGCCGGTAGATCCGGCCGGTCGGTTGGCGATCCTAGGGCCGGTCCGGTTTCCGTGGGGGCGACCGGTGAGATTGGGTGGCCGTCAACCGTCGAACCAGGGGCGGAGCGGGGTCGCTAGCCTCGGGATAACCATGGCCGATCTGACCATCACCCTCCCCGACGGTTCGACGCGCACCCTTCCCGAGGGGGCGACGGGCGTCGATCTGGCTGCCGACATCGGTCCGGGTCTGGCGAAGGCGGCCATCATCGCCAACGTGAACGGCGACGGCAGGGACCTCGACCGACCCCTGCCCGACGGGGCCACCGTGGCCATCGTGACGGCGGACAGCGACGAGGGCCTCCACACCCTCCGGCATTCCACGGCCCACGTCCTAGCCCAGGCCGTGCTGGAGCTCTGGCCCGGCGCTACCTACGCCATCGGTCCTCCCATCGAGCACGGCTTCTACTACGACTTCGAGCTACCCGGTGGTGTCACATTCAGTCAGGACGACCTGGAGGCCATCGAGGCCCGGATGCGCCTGATCGTCGATGCCGACCAGGCCTTCGAGCGCTGCGAGGCCGGGGCCGATGATGCGCTCGAACTATTTGCCGACCATCGGTTCAAGCGAGAGATCATCGAACAGGTCACCAGCGGCGATGCTGACACCGAGTTGGCCGGCGAGGCTGCCGCCGACGGAACTGTCACCTACTACCGCAACGGAGACGGGTTTATCGACCTGTGTACCGGCCCGCACGTGCCTACCACAGGGCGTCTCGGTCACTTCGCCCTCCAGAAGGTGGCTGGCGCCTACTGGCGGGGCGATGAGAGGCAGCCCATGCTCCAGCGGATCTACGGCACAGCGTGGGCCGACAAGAAGGCCCTGAAAGGTCACCTGCACCGCCTGGCCGAGGCCGAAAAGCGGGACCACCGTCGCCTAGCCGCCGAGTTGGACCTTGTGTCATGGCCCGAGGCGCTCGGCCCGGGCCTGGCTGTATGGCATCCCAAGGGAGCCCTGGTCCGCAAACTGATTGAGGACTACAGCCGGGCCCGTCACGAGGCCGGTGGGTACGACTTCGTCTACAGCCCCCACATCGCCAAGTCGATTCTGTGGGAGACGAGCGGACACCTCGACTTCTACGCCGACGGGATGTACCCGCCGATGGAGGTGGACGGGGCGATCTACTACCCGAAGCCCATGAACTGCCCGTTCCACGTGGCCATCTTCCAGAGCGGGCAGCGGAGCTACCGGGACCTTCCACGCCGATTCTTCGAACTGGGTGCCGTCTATCGCTACGAGTTGTCCGGGGCCATCCACGGCCTGCTCCGCAGCCGGGGATTCACACAGGACGACAGCCATATTTTCTGTACTCCGGACCAGGTGCTCGGCGAGCTGGCCTCCCTGCTGGACTTCACGCTCTCGGTGCTGCGGGCCTTCGGGTTCGAGGACTTCCAAGCCAAGCTGTCCACTCGGCCGTTCGAGAAGTCGGTGGGTGAGGACGCCCTGTGGGACATGGCCATCGACGGCCTCCGGTCGGCCCTTGAGTCAGCGGGGCTGGACTACGTCGTGGACGAGGGCGGTGGAGCCTTCTACGGGCCGAAGATCGACGTCGACGTCACCGACGCCATCGGCCGACCGTGGCAACTCTCCACCATCCAGCTGGACTTCAACCTGCCGGAGCGCTTCAAGCTGGAGTACGTGGGCGCCGACGGAGGTCGCCACCGGCCGGTGATGATCCACCGGGCGTTGATGGGTTCCATCGAGCGGTTCTTCGGTGTGCTGATAGAACACTACGCCGGGGCGTTCCCGCTATGGCTAGCTCCCGAGCAGGTTCGGGTGCTGCCGGTGGCCGACGAGCACCAGGCCTACGCCGAGTCGGTTCGGAACCACTTGGTGGCCGCCCAGTTCCGGGCCACCGTAGACCCGGCTGACGAGCCTCTGGGAAAGCGGGTGCGGGCCGGCAAGGTGGCCAAGGTGCCGCACGTGCTGGTGGTAGGTGACGACGATGCGGCCAACGGCACGGTGGGCGACAACGCCCGGGGTGCTGAGGCCCCGGAACGAGACCTGCCCCTCGACGAGTTCCTGGAACGGCTGTCGGCCAGCGTGGAGGCGAGGCTCTGAACGACATCGAGCGCCTGTGGGCCGGTTGGCGGTACGCCTACGTGTCCGATCCGGACGCCGCTACCCCAGCCGACGGCCAGGACGGCAGGACCCTCTTTGAGATCATCGAACAGTCCGGGCTCGACGACGCCGAGACTTACATCATTCACCGAGGAGCGACCTGCTTTGCCCTCCTGAACGCATACCCGTACACCAGCGGACATCTCATGGTGTTGCCCCGCCGGGCTGTGGCCACCCTGAACGGTCTGACTGACGAGGAGCACGACGGGTTGTGGGTCATGGTCCGCGACGCGGTGGCTGCTGTGGAGTCAGCATTCTCGACGGGAGGCGTGAACGTAGGCCTGAACCTGGGCCCGGCGGCTGGCGCCGGCGTACCCGACCACCTCCACGTTCACGTGGTGCCCCGCTGGGCAGGCGATACGAACTTCACCATGGCGACGGCCAACCTTCGGGTGCTGCCCATTGCCCTGGACGAGTCCTGGCGACGGTTGCGTGATGCCTGGCCCGGGTGACCCCCGCCGGTAACGTCCCGATCCTTTGGGAGGGGTCGGCCACAGCACGGTGGCCGACCCGGCTAGCTGTGGCTTTGGTGTTTTCGCTGGCTGTCCTGGTGACCCTGATGCCGGTGGCCTGGCCGGTCCTGATCTCTGGCGGCTTGGCCGCCTTTACCTTCCTAATCTTCCGGCGGATCGATGTCGTGGTGGTCAAGGCCGGGGTGCAGGTCTCTTACGGCTTTGGAGGCCGGCCAGTCCAACGATTCCGAATGGAGCGGATCGAAGGGGCGAGGGCCGAACGGATGACCAGGTGGCAGACCCAAGGCCTCGGCTACAAGGGCAGTCTTCGGTTCTTCCGGGTGGCCCGAGCCGTAATCCGGAGCGGCGACGGCCTCCACCTAGATCTGGCCGGTGGTCGACGATTCTGGGTAAGCGTCGACGGCCCGGACGGGGCGGTGGAGGCTCTGGGGCACCTGGGTGTACCGCGGGCCTGATCGAGGCCCGGGAACGATCAGGCCCTACAATTGAGACTCGTTCTCATTCGTCTTCTCGCTTGAGGTAACCACCGGTATGGAGTTCGTGACCGATCCTTGGCAGTGGTGGGTCGAGCCGTTCATCGATGACCCTGCCCTGCAGCGGGTCGCCCTGGCTGGCCTACTGACCGTGGTGGTGACGTCGATCGTTGGGACCTGGGTGGTCCTGCGGGGCACCACCTACCTGGCCGAGGCGCTGGGCCACGGGGTGCTGCCCGGGGTAGCGGCCGCTCACCTCCTGGGTGGCAACCCGACGACTGGAGCTCTGGTAGCCGCGGTGGCCATGGTGGTGGGCGTCCGGGGGGTCCAACGCCGATCACCGCTGCCTGGCGAGTCGGCCATCGGCCTGCTCTTGGTGGCCATGCTGGCCCTGACCGTGGTGCTGGTGGCGGCCACCGACGGGATCGACGAGCACGACTTGCACGAGATGCTGTTCGGCTCGGTGCTTGACACTGGAACCGGTGACCTGGTCCGTCAGGCGGTACTCGTGGGGGTGGTGGCCCTGGTGGCCCTCGTCTTCCACCGTGCGCTTCTGGTCCTGACCTTCGACGAGACCCAGGCCCGCCTGCTGGGGATGAGGCCCCGACTCACCGAGATGGCCTTCCTCTTGCTGGCCGCCCTGTCGGTCACTGCCTCGTTCGAGGCCGTGGGCAGCCTGCTGGTGTTTGCCTTCCTGGTGGCCCCACCAGCTGCCGCGGCCATGTTGGCTCGCCGGGTTCCGGCGATTATGGCCACCTCAGCCGCTATCGGGACCGGCTCGGTTCTGCTCGGCACGCTGTTGGCCCACCATCTGTTGGGCGAGGCTGACCACGTCCACGACCTTTCGACGGTGGTCGACGGCCACGCAACGGCCGAGGGGGCCGCCATGGCAGCCACCATGGCCCTGGTCGCCGTAGCCGTGGTCCTGGTGGTGATGGTTAGCCGGGGAGCCCGGGAGGACCTTTCGGCCTGACTCGTAATCGGCGGGTTTCAGCCGGCCAGGTTGCCTGCCTGCTCGTCGGACAGGTACCCGGCGCTGTGAAGCCATGTCACCGTCTCGGCCACCGTGGTCTCCAGCGGGATGGTGGGGAACCCGAAAGCATCGGCGGCACTCGCCTGGTCAACCTCCTGCAGGCCACCGGCTCGCATGTTGGCCGCCGTCATTCGGGCAACCTCCAGGTCGAGTGGCATTTTGTTGGCCGTGGCCCGACCCACCAGATCGCACAGCAAACCAACTGCGGTTAGCAGTGGGGCCGGAAAGCCCACGATTCGCACGGGACGACCGGTCAGGTGGGCCGACAACCGGAGCAGGTCGGCCGGTCCTACGAGGTGGCCGGCCACCAGGTGCCGTGCCGGAGCCGAGCCCGTGGTCAGCGACCCCACGCACACAGCGGCCACGTCGCGAACGTCGACCATTCCGAAGCACGCGCCCTTCGGCAGAGGAACCATCGATCGGCGAAGGCCGTCCAGAACGGGGGCCATGGAGTCGCTGAGCTCGGGGCTGGGATCCCGGGGTCCGATGATGCCGCCCGGGCAGACGATGACCACCGGGTGGCCGGTCTCTTGGTGGGCTACGGCAACCGCGTCGGCTTCGATCTTGCTTCCTGTGTAGGCGCCGCACTCCGGGCCGGTCGGTGTGTTGGGGTCGACTCGGGTCCGGCCGGCTCCGTAGACGCCCATTGACGACACGTGTACCACCCGGTCCAGGCCCCGCTCGGCTGCCCCATCCAGCAATACCCGGGTAGAGGTTGGATTCACGGCCCGCATCCGGCGGGCGTCCCGGGGGCCCAAGCTGAACACGGCGCCTGCGTGGATGAGAGCGTCTACCCCCTCCAGGGAGGCCCGAAGGGCGTCGTGGTCGGTGAGGTCAGCCAGCGCTATATCGATGCCGTCAGGATCCAGGCCGTGCAGGATGGCCGCCGCCCGTGCCTTAGCCGGGTTCCGGACCACGGCCCGGACCTCGTGTCCGGCCACTACGGCGCCGGCCAAGCAGTGCGAGCCGACAAAGCCTGAGGCCCCGGTGATGGCTACCTTCACACCAAGACCCCCTTGCTCGACTCCCACTGGGAACGGTACGGCGCGGGACTACCGCCTGCCATGATGGCCTTGTGCGAGCCGTGCCACGCGTCCCGCTAATCATCGTGGTACTAGGTGTCGTCGCAGCGGCCACCGGGATAGTGCAGACCAGCGCCGTGGCGTTCCTGCTCGTCCTGGCTGGCTTCACGGGGCTGGCCTCTGTCCTGGCGGACCGCCATCGGGGTCGCTGACCGGGCTCGGTTCGAAGAGAGCTGAACGGCGACCTGTTAGTTTCCGGACCTCCTCGGTCCGGATTCGGGCCGTTCGGCCATCACAGGGGGGAGTCATGCCGCACAGCGTCCGGGCCGTGGTGGCCCGCGCTAAGGGAGAACCGGTCACCGTGGAGGTCATCGAGGTCCCCGACCCCGGACCGGGGGAGGTCCTAGTGACCGTGCAGGCCTGTGGGGTCTGCCACACCGACCTCCATTACCGGGAGGGCGCCATCAACGACGACTTCCCGTTCCTCCTCGGTCACGAGGCGGCCGGGATCGTCGAAGAGGTCGGTGACGGCGTGACCAACGTGGCCGTTGGCGACTTTGTGGTCCTGAACTGGCGGGCCGTTTGCGGCCAGTGCCGCTCCTGCCTACGGGGGCGACCCTGGTACTGCTTCGCCACTCACAACGCCACACAGAAGATGACCCTGGGCGGAGTGGAGCTCTCCCCGGCGTTGGGTATCGGAGCCTTTGCCGAAAAGACCCTGGTGGCCGCCGGCCAAGCCACCAAGGTGGACTCCGCGGCGCGCCCCGAGGTGGCTGGATTGATCGGCTGCGGTGTCATGGCCGGGCTGGGCGCGGCCATGAACACCGGAGGCGTGGGCCGCGGCGACTCAGTTGCCGTGTTCGGCTGCGGCGGTGTAGGCGACGCGGCCATCGCTGGTTCCCGCCTAGCCGGAGCGCACACGATCATTGCCGTAGACATTGACGACCGGAAACTGGACATCGCCCGCAATTTCGGGGCCACCCACACGGTGAACTCCACCAACGAGGACCCGATCGAAGCCATACGTGGTCTAACCGGAGGTAACGGGGTGGACGTGGCCATCGAGGCAGTCGGCCTCCCCGCTACCTACGAGCAGGCTTTCTACTCCCGCGACCTGGCCGGAACGGTAGTCCTGGTCGGGGTGCCCAACCCGGAAATGAAGGTCGAGTTGCCGATGATCGAGGTGTTCGGTCGTGGCGGCACGCTCAAGTCATCGTGGTACGGCGACTGCCTGCCCAGCCGGGACTTTCCGATGCTCATCGACCTGTACCTACAGGGCCGCCTGGACCTGGACCGGTTCGTTTCCGAGACCATTGCCCTGGACGAGGTCGAGGAGGCCTTCCACGCCATGGAACGTGGCGAGGTTCTCCGCTCCGTGGTCGTGCTGTAGGGGCTACGAGGTGGGGCTTCACATCCAGCGGGTGGTGACCAGTGGAATCTTCTCGCTGGACGGCGAGGACTTCGAGGTCGACAACAACGTCTGGTTGGTGGGCGACGACTCCGAGGTGGTGGTAATAGACGCCGCCCATGACCACCAGCCGATCGCCGAAGCGGTAGCCGGTCGTCGGACTCTCGGGGTGCTGTGCACCCACGGTCACAACGACCACATCAACGCCGCTGTGGAGTTGGCCGATGCCGTTGACGCCCCGATCTGGTTGCACCCCGACGACGGGATGCTGTGGGACGTGGTGCACCCCGACCGCCGGATCGACGACCCCCTCCAGGACGGCCTGTCAATTGGTGTGGCCGGGGACGAACTAACCATCTTTCACACACCAGGCCATTCGCCCGGAGGGTGCTGCATCCACGTCCCGACCCTCGGCGTGGTGTTCTCCGGCGACACCCTGTTCAACGGTGGTCCGGGAGCAACCGGGCGGTCGTTCTCCGACCGGGGGACCTTGGTTGACAGCATCCGATCCCGGCTCTTCGTGCTGGACTTGGCCACTGAGGTTCACACCGGACACGGTGAGTCCACGACCGTCGGCGCTGAGGCAGACCGGCTGGGCCGGCCAGGCGGAACTGAGGATTAGGCGATCGCCGGAACCCCGGCCGTGGTCTTAGTGATGGCTGGCTCAGGCAGTGGTGGGAAACGGAGCTGGCAGCCACCTAGTTAGTCGAGGCCGAGAGTGGTGGGGGTGTCGGCGAGAAAGGACAGAACGGCAGTCGCCCGCTCCGGGTGGGGGCCCCCGGCCGTGTCCCGGAAGTCGCGCACCAAGATCAGGCGATCGACGCCCAGGTCCTCGTACCGACGGACTAGGTCGCGGTCCACCGGTTCGGACGGGGTGACGCTCACCTGAATCCTGGCCCGGCCAGCAGGCCGGCCCAACGCCTCGAGGTTCTGTCGGATGGCCTCCAGAGCGTTGGCAGTGGAGGCCAGAGTTGTCGCGAAGCCGTACCAGCCATCGGCCTGGAGCACAGTCCGGCGAAAAGTGGCAGGTGAGTTACCGCCGACGTGGATTGGCGGACCCGATGGTGATACGGGGCGAGGGTAAGCCTCCACACCATCCCACGAGGTGAAGCGCCCAGAGAACGACAGGTCGCCGCGCCAGAGAGCTCGCAGGGCGTCGATGTATTCGGTGGTTCGGGCACCCCGCTCGGAGAACGGCACACCTACAGCGTCGAACTCGTCCGGTACATAGCCCACGCCGAACCCGGCCTCCAGGCGCCCCCCGGACAGGACATCTACAGAGGCCAGTTCCTTGGCTAGGACCACCGGGTTGCGCTGCGGGAGGATCACAATGCCGGTCCCGAGCCGGAGCGTCCGGGTGTGGGCGGCCAAAAAGGCTAGAGAGGCCACCTGGTCCACGAAGTGGGTGTCGGCCGGCACAGGTGACGGTGGTCGGCGGGGGCTAGAGGCCACCAGGTGCTCACCAGTCCAGACCGACTCCCAGCCAGCTGCCTCAGCGGTGATCGCCACAGCGACCATGGCCTCCGGATCGGAGACCACGCCGGCGTTGGCGCCGAAGAACCCGAGCTTCATGGTCGACCGACAGCTGACCGGAAGGCACCGACGGCACACCCCAGTAGATCAGTGGCCTCCTCGAGGCCGTCGGGCAGGCGCAGCGCCAGGCGACAGTCGGTTACCCCGGCAGCCACCAGGTCGGGAATCCCGGTCATGGTCGCCGAAAGGTCAACGGCTCCGTTCGGCTCCCGGACCGTCGGCACCGAGCCCTGGACCTCGGCGGGAACCTCACCAAGGCCCAGCTGATCGAAGAGGGCGCACATCCTGGCCATGCCGGCGATCAGGTCGGCCCGGTCATCACCCCACGGGATCCAGCCGGTTCCGAAGCGGGCCAAGCGCCTCGCTGTTCGACGGTTGGCTGTCCCGCTCACCCAGACCGGGATGCCGGCCGCCTCTACCGGCCCGGGCATGGAATAGACCCCTTCGAACCCGAGCTCCGGGCTCTCGTAGGACGCTCGGGTTTCGCCCCACAGCACCTCGCAGACTTCAAGGGCATGGTCCAGGAGGCGACCGCGATCGGCGAACTCCAGGCCAGCCGCCGTGTACTCGACCTCCTGCCAGCCCACCCCGACCCCTAAGTCAAGACGGCCACCAGATAGGACATCTAGCGTGGCCACTGACTTGGCCAGCACCACCGGTCGTCGGAGTGCGGCCAGCAGGATCCCGGTCTGAAGACGAACCCGGTCGGTCTGGCCGGCCAGCCAGGCCAGGGTTGTTAGCGGCTCCAACCAGTGTCCGTCGGGGCCGGTGGGTTGTCGGCCACCGGCAAGGCCGCCCTTCGCAGGCTCCGCATAGGCGGACAGGTCATCGCCAAACACCACGTGGTCGGACACGGCAATGCGGTCCACCCCGGCCCGGTCGGCGGCCACCGCATGGTCCAACAGGCGCTGCCAGCCGTCAGGCGCCTCAGCGGCGAAGTTCACCACCTGGATTGAAAGGTGGGGTTGGGGGATCACCGCCGGAATCTCCGCAGGGCGCCCCGACGCCGTCGTCGGAGGACCTCACTGCGTTCCTCTGGAGTGATGGTGGCCCAGGTGTCGTCGAGACGGTTGGCCAGGTCAGCGAAGGCAACCAGCTCCACTGTGGGTACCGGCTGGAAGTCGGCCTGGTTCCATCGATAGGTGATGCAGCCTTGCGTAGAGCCGGTGGTATCTAACCAATTGGCGATTCCAGGATCACGGTGGGCAATGACGGTCCGGAACACACCATCAGTACCCACCACCGCCTGGTGGCCATTGAGACTGGATTGCCGGTTCCACCAGTCCAGCGATTGGTACCAGACGTCGCCTAACTGGATCCCCCAGTAGGCACACTCCGGAATTTCCACCTCCAAAAGAAGCGCCTGATCTTCGGCAATGCGGTACCAAGCCTGGCCGTATCCCTGGTCGAGGCTGCCGCCCATCAGGCTTGCGGCGCCCTGGGTGCTTTGGACATGGGCGAACGAGTTGACCTCGTCTCGGGCTAGGTGTTGGCCGCCGAAGTCGGCCCAGAAGGCGGTCATATCAACCACCCGGTCGGCAGTAGGGGCGAGATGCGAGGTCAGGCCGGTAGGCCCAAGACGACTTGGTGCCGGACCTGGTTCCAGGCACTCCAGATGGAGGTCAGCCGGCTCCTCGCCCTCCCAGTCGTAGAAGAACTGGCGGACGAGCACACTGCAGCGACGGGGTGGCAAGGCATGCCATACGGCGGAGGACGTGCCATTGGGGCAGGGACCAGCACCAAAGAGGAGTTCGAAGGTGCCGTCGTCATCGGTTTTGAGATCGTTGCCGTTGATAGTCAGAAACTGCTCGATCTGTCCGTCCGAGAAGTCAGTAGTCATCACGGAGATGCCCAGGTAGCGAACCGTTCCAACGTTTCCCGATAACCGGTAGGTACGTGAGAGATCGACATGGGCAATCTGATACAGGCCATCGGGGTTGTCCTGGCCGTTCTTGAACGGATGAATCCACGACAGTTCGGGATGTTCAGGGTCACCACCCTCGAGACCACGGGAGACTTCGCTGGCTAGACGTCGGAGCAGAGCGCGGATCCCCTCGGCCCGGTCGATGTCATCCCCCGGTCGACCGGGGTCCAGTACAAGGTCTGCACCGTCCTTCAGGCGATCACAAAAGGCATTCCAGGCTGAACGAAGATCAACATCGTCCATCAGCCTTCTCCGTGCCAGGTCGCAAAACTCCAGATGTTGCCCTCGGGGTCGGCCGCCGAGAATCCCCGCGCTCCGTACTCCTCGTCGCGTAGACCACGAACGATCCTGGCACCAGCGCCTATCGCCCGATCATGCAAACCGTCCGGGTCGTCTGTCACTGCGAACACGCTGGTTGGGCCTACAGGCAGGCCCAGGCTGTCGTGGTCGTCGTTGCCAGTTACCGCATCCCCGAGCATCACGCCGCCCCCTCCCGGCCACCTGATTTCGGCATGGATAATGCCGTTGCCTTCTGGCACAACGAAATGTTCGATGAAACCAAATGCCCTGACCAGGAAGTCGATGAGGGCTTTCGTGTCGTGGCAGCGAATAGTTGGGAAGAGGCCCGGGTGTGACACAGCCGAATCCTACCGATGAGGTATGGGGCGGGGCCGATCAGTGACCGAGGTGGCCGCTACCGTTCCGCCATGGCCCGTCCCCGATGGCTCGACCGCTGGCGCCGGTCCCAGGAACCGGAGCGGAGCCACACGGTTTTCGTGTTCTCCGGGGGCTCGGTTCGTGGGGCAGCTCAGGCCGGAATGTTACGGGTCCTTCTCCACCGGGGAATCTTCCCCGACGAAGTGGTAGGGGTGTCGGCTGGAGCCCTCAACGGGGCGTTCCTGGCCCACGATCCGACCGTCGCCCAGGTCGATCTTCTAGAGAGCGTCTGGCGGGATGTGGCCGACAAGGCGCCCATCCGGGGGAGCGTTATTCGCAACGTCGCCTCCATCATTCGGGGGCGGCCCAGTTTTGATCCGGGAGAGCGGCTCAGGGCTGTCATCGCCGAGCACGTCCCCATGGAAGACCTGGCCGACATTGCTGTGCCCTGTCACGTAGGCACAACCGACGCCTCGACAGGTCAGGTGGCCTGGTGGACCAGCGGACCGGTGGTTGATCTGTTATGCGCGACGACCGCGGTGCCAGGAGTACTGCCGGCCGTCGAGCTGAGCGACGGCCAACGGCATATCGACGGCGGCGTGGTTTCCAATATCCCACTTCGCAAGGCGGTGTCCTTGGCTCCGACCCGCCTAGTGGTACTAGATGTCGCCGCGAAGTTCACGCCGGCTGAGAAGCAGACGGCGCTGTCACTGATGATGGTCGGGATCCGGGCCGCGGCGGCCGAGCTGACCCGTCAGCAGTGGCTTGACGTCCCAACCGACCTAGAGGTACTCCACCTGGAGCTGCCCACCGTGGACGACGCCCCGGACTTTGAGTTCGACCTCGTTCCGGATCTCATCGAAGCGGGCGCCGAGGCCGCCGAACGAGTCCTCGACCGGCTAGACGCTGCCGTCTGAGGTCACCTGTCGCGTCGTCTCTGCCGTGTTTTGGATGGCCCGACGGTGTCCGTGACCATCGGAAGTCCGACATCGGGAACCGGAAGGTCGCCGTCCAGTACCCGACGGATGTATGCCAAGTGCTCAGGGGTACTGCCGCAGCAAGCCCCGATGACGGAAATCCCGGCCTCCCGAAGGCGGTGGGCGTGGGAGGCCAGCGCTTCCGGAGTGGCGTCGTACTCAAGCACGGCGCCCCTCCAAACCGGAACACCGGCGTTGGCTTTGGAGACCACCGGGATGTCGCCGACGGCGGCCCGGATAGCGACCACCGCGGCCTCGGTGTCGGTCAGGTTCGCACCACAGTTGGCGCCGATGC
>Ga0315318_10000280_pt1 | contig 20668 bp, 15 predicted proteins | sample M1200m3416metaG_FD_203703 | JGI IMG/M metagenome (GOLD analysis project Ga0315318, IMG submission 203703) | Ammonia-oxidizing marine archaeal communities from Monterey Bay, California, United States - M1 200m 3416 | ecosystem: Environmental > Aquatic > Marine > Coastal | place: USA: California... | reverse complement strand
TCAATTCCGCCGGGCCGCAGGCGTAGCCGATGCGGAAGCCGGTCATCGCGTAGGCCTTGGAAAAGCCGTGCAGAAAAATCGTGCGCTCGGCCATGCCGGGCAGCGCCGCGATGCTGGTGTGCTTCCCCTCAAAGGTCAACTCGGCGTAAATCTCGTCGGTGATCACGAGCAGGTTGTGGCGCTTGGCCAAGCGGGCGATCGCCTCGAGCGACTCGCGGGTCATCGTGCCGCCGGTGGGGTTGGTGGGGAAGTTCAGCACGAGCGCCTTGGACCTGGGCGTGATTGCCTGCTTGATCGCCTCGGCGGTGACGGCGAATCTATCCTTGGCGAGGGACGGCACGGCCACCGGCACGCCGTGGGCCAGCGCGATGCCGGGCGCGTAGCTGACGTAGCACGGTTCGTGGTAAATGATTTCGTCGCCGGGATCGATGATCGCCCGCAGCGCGATGTCCAGCGCCTCGCTGACGCCGACGCTGACGAGGATTTGCGTCTCCGGCTCGTAGCTCACGCCAAAACCCCCGGCGACGTAGCCGCTGATGGCCGCACGCAGCTTAGGCAGGCCTAGATTGGACGTGTAGCTGGTATGGCCGCGTTCCAGGGCGTAAATCGCCGACTCGCGAATGTGCCAAGGCGTGACGAAGTCCGGTTCACCGACGCCAAGCGAGATGATGTCGCGCCGGCCCTGCACGAGGTCGAAAAACTCGCGAATTCCGGAGCGGGGGATGCGCTGAACCTGCTGGGCGACAACGTCGCCGGGCTTGAAGTCGCTCGACATGGTTGGGTGTCAGGCTGCGACCTTTTTTTGCCGGCGCTGGAACGTTGGCTCCGCTTGGCCAAGTACGACCTTATCGGTGACCTTGACCGAGACGATGTCGGTCGAGTCGGGGATCTCGTACATCGTGTCGAGCATCAGTTTCTCCATTAGGCTACGCAGGCCGCGCGCACCGGTGCCGCGCTTGATGGCGGCCTTGGCCAACTCGGTCAGGGCATTGTCGGTGAAGTTGAGTTTCACGCCGTCCATCTCGAACAACATGGAGAACTGCTTGATGAGGGCGTTCTTTGGCTCGGTCATGACGCGCACAAGTTGCGCCTCGTCGAGTTCCTCGAGCGACGTGTGCACTGGGAGCCGGCCGATGAATTCCGGGATGAAACCGTAGCTGAGCAGGTCCTCCGGTTCGACATGCCTGAGGATGTCCTTGTCCTCCACGCTGGGCTTGTCCTCGCGCTGGGCGTTGTCCTTGCCAGAGAAGCCGAGCACGTGCTTACCGACTCGGCGCTGGATGATGTTGTCGAGATCGACGAAGGCGCCGCCGCAGATGAACAGCACATTGGTCGTGTCGAGCTTGATGTATTCCTGTTGCGGATGCTTGCGGCCGCCCTGTGGCGGGACGTTGCAGACAGTGCCCTCGAGAATCTTCAGCAGCCCCTGCTGCACGCCTTCGCCCGAGACATCGCGGGTGATCGAGACGTTCTCGGTACGGCGGGTGATTTTGTCGATCTCGTCCACATAAATGATGCCGATTTGTGCACGCTTCACGTCGTAGTCGGCGGCCTGGAGGAGGCGCAGGACGATATTTTCGACGTCGTCGCCGACGTAGCCGGCCTCGGTCAGCGTGGTGGCGTCGGCGATGGCAAACGGCACGTCGAGCATGCGCGCCAGCGTGCGGGCGAGCAGCGTTTTGCCGGAGCCTGTCGGGCCAAGCAGCAGGATGTTGCTCTTCTCAATCTCTATGTCATCGCCGCTGGTTTCGCTCCGGATGATCTTATTGTCGCCCTTGGTCTTGACCGTGAGGCCAGACTGGATGCGCTTGTAGTGGTTATGCACCGCCACGGCCAGCGCCTTCTTGGCTTCGTCCTGGCCGATACAGTGTTCGTCCAGTGCCGACTTGATCTGCTTGGGCTTGGGGACGTTGAGCTTGATCGCCTTTTTCTTCTCCTCGGCCTGCAACTCCTTGTCGAGGACGTTCTTGCAGACGAGAATGCAGTTGTCGCAGATGTACACGCCCGGCCCGGCAATCAGCTTGCGGACTTCCGAGTGGGATTTTCCACAGAAGCTGCAAAGGGTGATCTGGTTGGGCCGTGCCATGGGTGCTAAATTATTTCTTCTTTTTCTCGTCCTTGAGACTGGCAACGTCCTTGCGCGATTTCACCACATCGTCCACGAGACCGTACTTTTTTGCTTCCTCAGGCGACATGAAATGGTCGCGATCCGAGTCCGTGACGATCTGTTTGACTTTTCTGCCGGTGTGCTCGGCGAGGATTTTGTTGATACTGTCCTTGAGTCGCATGATTTCCGCCGCCTGAATCTCGATGTCGGAGGCGTTGCCCTGCGCGCCGCCCCACGGCTGGTGGATCATGATGCGCGCGTTGGGCAGGGCGTGGCGCTTGCCCTTGGTGCCGGCGGCGAGCAACACGGCGCCCATGCTGGCCGCCTGGCCAATGCAGTACGTGTTCACGTCGCATGTCAGAAACTGCATCGTGTCGTACACGGCCAGCCCGGCGGTGATGCTGCCACCTGGTGAATTTATATATAGGTGAATGTCTTTCTTCGGATCCTGCATTTGCAGGAACAACAACTGTGCAATCACCAGGTTCGAGATCGTGTCATCAACCGGTGTGCCGATGAACACAATGCGATCCACCAGCAGCCGCGAGTAGATGTCGTATCCACGTTCGCCGCGGCCGGTCTGCTCAACGACCATCGGGACCAGGAAATTATTTGCCTCCGAGCCTTCTCTCATGGCCGGAAACTATAGCGACCCCGGCTTGGCTTCGTCAAGCGCTTGGCCAAGTGCTTGGTTTTATTCCCGAGCGAAGGGGCCGTTGTTACCTATGGCGTGGATGGTGTTTTGGATGCGGTGGGAAAGGTAGGTGCCGTCCGCTGCGTCAATCTTGTATTGGATCTGCATTTGCATGGTTGGCTTCATGTCGGCGATTCGCAACAGCACCGATTTCTTGTCAGCTGATAGTTTCATACCGGTGACTTCGACGCGCTCGCGGCCCTGGCTGCCGTCGGCTTTGTAGTCGCGCGAACCGTAGTTGCGCGAGCGCTTGTAGCCCCAGCGATGGACGGAATAGTTTTCTGGATCAGCTGCGGTCCTCGCGTCGAGTTTGTTTGTGAACGTCAGCGAGATGCCGTCTTTCGTTGCGTGGATGGCCACTGGGAGGTGCACCGGTTTGCCGGTGTGCTTGAGGCGGTAGAAACCGCCCGGACGCGTCTTGTTGCCGGCCCAGCCAAACAGGCCGCAGGCGTAGAGTTGGCCGTCGCCGGGATGGAAGCGGCCGCGCATCACACCCGTCGGGAAATCAAAGTCTGGGATGCGCACCACGCCGCCCTGAGAGCGGCCGTTCACTTTTTCCTCCATCACCACGTATACATAACCAGTCCCGTAGGAGAGGTTGATGAGTTGGCCGCCGAGCCCTCCCCACTTGTTGCTGTTGACCCAAAGCTGCTCGGCGGGCGAACGGTCGAAGTCGTTGTGCATCCAGATCATCGGCAGGGTGATGTCGGCCTCGGTCAGGCCCCTGTGATAGCCCATGAGATTGCCGTAGAATTTGCCTTTTTCAATGAGGTTAATCTCGTTCTTCGGCGTCCAGTGACCTTCCTGATCGCTCACGTAAAAAGTGCCGTCGGGATTTACGCAAACACCGTTCGGTGCGCGGAAACCGTTGGCGATGATTTCTGTAGTTTTGCCGTCAGGCGAAACTTTGACCAATGTGCCGTGCTGCGGGACGAGTGCCGTTTTGGCATGGCGCGCCGCTTTGGTGTAATAGAAGTTACCGTAGGCATCAGTCTGCAGATCCATGGCAAATTCGTGGAAATGCTCGGTCACCTGCGCATCGTGGTTAAATGCCTTGTAGTAGTCTATCTCCCCGTCGTCATTGGTATCGGCAAGCAGAGTAATTTGGTCGCGGCAGGTGACGTAGATTTTGCCCTCAACAATTTTCAAGCCAAGCGGCTGGAACATGCCGGTCGCGATGCGCGTCCACGTAAACTCCTGCGGGTTGCTGTTGATGCCATCGACGATCCAGACGTCGCCCATCCACGTGCAAACCGCAGCACGGTTGCCACCATCGAAAAAATCAAAGCCTCCCAAGCGCATCCATGAGCGATACGGATTTTTGTCCGGTGATGTGATGACTTCAGTCTCGAAAACCTCTGATTTACCCATGCGACGCGGCTTGGTCTTGATGCCCTCAACCCAGCGACGGCTGCTGCCTTGCTGAAAGGTTTCGAACAGATTTTCCGCTTCGCCCAGTTCATCGATAAGTTTGGCAAATGAACCCAAAGCGACACTGCTGACTTTCGCCATGGCCAAGTTGAATCCAAGCGCACCACCGGCCGGAATCGATAAGCGCAAGTGCCCGTCATCCGTGGCGACTAACTTGGCTCCATTGGCGTCGGTTGCTATACCTACTGTTAGGCCATTCGCGAATGCTGCCACCGATTTACCGTCAACGGTCTCGATCGAGGCCTTGCCTTCGCCCTTGGTGATTTGCATAACCAAATCACTGTTACGCTCTTCGAAGTTCAATATGCGGACAACTGCTTTTATACCGTTACTTTTTTTGAGAGATGGTGTTTCCAAAACGTGTCTGCCACCGACTTTGTAGTGAAGGAAAACACGGTTGCCATGCAGACCGAGCCCTTGCCATTGGCCCCAGTCGCGGGGGAGAGGGCCGTACGGTTTTTTGTCGAGGCCGCGCAGGCGGGGATCCTCAAAACTACCGGTGCCCGGCCTGGCCCAGCCCGGCGCGACCGGGTTGGTGAAGAGCCGCTCGCCGACAAGCTTTGGGTGCGTGCCGTGGCTGCCGTCGTAAACAATGCTGCGCCAGTCGATGAACTTGTCCCCGCTCCACGCCGCTGCCATGCGCAGTGTGTCTGTTTCGAACAATACAAACTCGCTGCCCTTGGACACACCGCCCGGTCCCTCGTCGAGACGTATTGCAATGCCCTTGTAGGCGATGTTGCCCGAGGCCACCTCGATCGAGGCACTGAGGTACGGGCCGTAGTTCATGTCGATGTACGGCTTGCCAGTCAGTTTGACGTCGTCCACTTGGCCAAGCGCGGAAATTGAGAAAGCGGCCGCAATGGCCAAGCTCGATAGGATACGAAGAAAGCGAATCACGGCGGGAAAAGTAGGCAACCCTCGCCCCGCGGCCAAGTCTAAACACGGTCTCAGTCGTTAGCAACGAATCCGAAACGACCGGCTCGTAGAGCCAGCCCTACCTATCGCTGGAGGTTGGAAAGGTCGCGGCAGGCCTTGGCGATAGTCTCGAGTTGCTCGAGGAATTTTTCCCGCTCGGCTTCCGGCAACTGCTCCAGCACGTACGACTGTATGCCGATCGCCTCGTCGCGGATGGTCTCGTATTTTTCCTTGGCTACCGGCAGCAACTCCACCCGGTTGGCGCGCCGGTCTTTTTCGTGCGGCCGGCGTTGCACCAAGCCGTTGGTTTCCATGCGTTCGAGTAGTGAGGCGATGGTGTTAGGGTCGCTGCTCATCGCGTTGGCCAGCACCTTTTGGGTCAGCCCGTCCGGCTCGGCCTCAAGCAGCGTGCGGATGACGGTAAACTGGTCCGGGGTCAGTCCCATTCCGGCGATGCGACGGCGGAACGCCTGGTTCAAGCCGTACCAGGCGCGGCGCAGTAGGACCGGCAGGCGACGGCGGCCCGGTGCGTCCAGCGGCATCTCGGCTTCCCCTGATGAAAACTCATCCATGCGGTCGGCAGGTTGCCACGCTTGGCCAAGCGGCACAAAATTATTTGGCCGCGGCTGGGCGATTCGCGAAAAACAGCGCCCCAAGCACGATCGCCCCCCCGAGCAGTTGCTGACCGCCCAGCGCCTGGCCAAGCAGCACCCAACCCAGCGCCGCCGCGAACACCGGCTGCAGCAACAAATTCAGCGCCGTTAGTGACGCCGGCAGGTGGCCGAAAGCGTAGGCGATCAACCCCTGACCGGCAACGTGACTGACCAGCGCCAAGCTGAGCAGCACCAGCCAGCCGTTGAGTTGGGAGGTCGCCATTGTCTCGCCGCTGGCCAGGGCGACGGCGAGCATCAGTGGCACGGCGAACAGCCCCGACCAGGCCATAATCTCTTGCGGTGGGCAGGTCTCACGCAGTTTTTTCACCGTGAGCATGTACGAGCCGTACGAAATGGCGGTGAGCAGCGAGAGGATATCACCGAACAGTCGTCCGGAATCGATTTGGAAACTGGCGCCCATCAAGACCGCCGCGCCGACAAAAGCGAGGCCAAGTGCGACGAAAAATAGGGAAGTGATTTTTTCGTCGAACAGCCTCCCTGCCCAAAGAGTCACCCATAGCGGGGCGAAGTTCGCCAGTAAGGTAGCATTGGCGACGGTGGTGTATTTGATCGACCAATGCCACGACACCAAGTCGACGGCGAAGAAGAATCCGGCCAGAGCAAGCAGGCCGGTCGGTCGACGGGTACGCGCGATTTTTTTGGCTTTTCCCGGAGCAGCAAGCAGCACCAGCCACATAAACGGCAGCGCAAAGAAAACCCGATAAAAACCAATCGCCGCCGGCCCGAAGCCGCCGTACTCCGGCTTCAGCGCAAAAGCTGCGAACACCGGCGCAAAGCCGATCGCCAACGCGCCACAAGTCAGCGCAACCGTTGGAGCCTTCCTGAAAACCACCAAGCCGCGCAGAGTAGGCAAATGGAGGGCGGTGCGCGAGATTTGCCGACTCGCGGCGTCCTGCCATGCGGGGTAGGTTCGGGCGAGCGTGATAAAGCGGTGGTGTATTTTTTTGCAGCATTTTGCTGGTTTGGTCTTGGGGCTTTTGCTGGTGACCTGGGCGGGGTGTGTCCAAGGGCCAAGTGAGGCTGTGTCGTCAACTGTTGCTTCCGCGCTTGGCCAAGTGGACAAGGCGATGATCAATGCCTGCATGGTCTGCCACAGCACGCGCGAGATGCAGCGCGGGCCAGTGATTGACGGATTACCGGAGTGGTATATCTCTGATCAGTTAAAAAAATTTAAGTTGGGGCATCGCGGTAAAAATCCGGCCAACCGCGCAGAGGTGCTGATGGGAACGGCAATGGCAAAGGTGAAGACGGAGACACAACTAGCCGCTCTGGCGCGTCATTTCGCCGGGCGCAAGCCGAAGCCGTCCATCCGCGTGGTTCGCGGCAACATCCCTGTTGGTAGGGCACACTACGTGACACGATGCGTGTCGTGCCATGGCGCGAGGGGTGAGGGCAAACCGGAGATCAAGTCGCCGCCGGTGAATGTGCAGGAGGATTGGTTTTTGCTCGATCAACTCCGCAAGTACGTCAACGGCCAGCGCAGCGTCCACCCAAGCGACGCGGGTGGCGTAATGATGAAGGCGGCTCTCGCCGGTTTATCACCTGGCGACTTCCGGAACATGATCGCATACATCGCGCGGGACTTGACGGTGACGCCGCCGTTGCAAAAGGTCGGGCCGCCGAAAAAGTAATCCCATGGCAAGTGTTCGACTCCATAATCTCTGCAAAAACTTCGGCCCTGTTCGGGCGGTGGGTGGGGTGAGCCTCGAGATTCCCGACGGCGAGTTGATGGTGCTCGTCGGGCCGTCGGGTTGCGGCAAGTCTACCCTGCTGCGCCTCGTAGCCGGGCTGGAGGATGCCACGAGCGGCGGCATTTTTCTGGACGGTCGCGAGGTCAACGGTGTGAAGCCACAGGATCGCGACGTGGCGATGGTGTTCCAGAATTACGCACTTTTCCCGCACCTCAACGTCGAGCAAAACATGGCGTTCAGTTTGAAATTTCGCAAAGTGGCCAAGCTGGAGATCCGGTCGCGCGTCGCCGAGGCGGCGGAGGTGCTCGGACTTGACGACCTGTTGCGCCGCAGGCCGGCGGAGTTGTCCGGCGGGCAGCGGCAACGTGTTGCGCTGGGCCGGGCGATGGTCTGTAAGCCGAAAGTGTTTCTGCTCGATGAGCCGCTCTCAAATCTCGATGCGCGAATGCGCGCCGAGATGCGCGCCGAGATCGGCGAGTTGCATCGGCGGTTGGGGACAACGATGATTTTTGTCACGCACGACCAGACCGAGGCGATGACGCTTGGCCAACGACTCTGCGTGCTCGACCTTGGCCAAGTGATGCAGACCGGCATGCCGATGGACTTGTACCGGCGACCGGCGCACCGGTTCGTCGGTGACTTCATCGGCACGCCGGGGATGAACTTTATTCGCGGCCGACTCGAGGAGCGCGAGGGTGGCTTGACCTTTCTTGAGAGCGGCAACGGCTTTGCGCTTGTCTTGGACGGCGGCTTGGCCAAGCACGCGGGAGGCGAGGTGGAGTTGGGTATTCGCCCCGAAAATATTTCACTCGCCGAGGGCGCGGGTGTCGTGCCGGGGACGGTGCAAGGTTGCGAGACGCTTGGCCACGAATCACTACTGCGCGTGCGATGTGGTGGCCACGAGTTGGTGGTGCGGGTGCCCGGCGCGGGCGCGAGCGGCTTGGCCAAGGTCGGACTGCAGTTCGATCTCGCCGCCGCCGCCTGGTTTGCCGCCGGCACCGGCCAGGCGCTGGATTAAGTGAATGTTCCCGCTGGGATAGGGAGACGAAGGCAGAGAACACGCGATCACCATTCTCTGCGTTCGGTTGTCTGAAATTGACCTCTATTTGCGTTCATTCGCGGGTTCTTAAAAATCCAACTCTCATGCAACAGACTTTATTCGATTGCTGTGTTGGCCTTGTATCGCTGGGCATTGTTCTTGTTGCTCTTTCGGCTTTTGGTACAGTCCGCGCCCTTTTGGTTTTCTGACCATGCAGAAAGAAATCAGCCGACGGCGCACGTTCGCCATCATTTCCCATCCGGATGCCGGTAAAACCACCCTCACCGAGAAGATGCTTCTTTACGGTGGCGCGGTGCAGTTGGCGGGATCGGTGCGTTCACGCAAAAACCAGCGGTCGACGACGTCGGACTGGATGGAACTGGAACGCAAGCGCGGCATCTCGGTCAGTTCGACGGTGCTGCAATTCGATTATCAGGGGTATCAGATCAATCTGCTCGACACTCCGGGGCACAAGGATTTTTCCGAGGACACCTACCGCGTGCTCACCGCCGTGGACGCGGTGGTGATGGTACTCGACGCTGCCAAGGGTATAGAGGCGCAGACGCAGAAGTTGTTTGAGGTTTGCCGGCAACGTGGCGTACCAATTTTCACGTTCATCAACAAGTGCGATCGGCCGTCGAAAGGCGCAATCGAGTTGCTGGACGAAATAGAGAGAGTGCTTCAACTCAAACCGTTCCCAGTGAACTGGCCAATCGGCGACGGCTCGGATTTCAAGGGCGTGTTCGATCGCTTGGCCAAGCATGTGCATTTGTTTGAACGCACGACTGGCGGCGCGTACATGGTGCCGGTTGAGGTTGGCGACATCTTGGACGACTTCGTTAAGGAGCGCGTGGAGGGGGAGACCTTGGCCAAGATCACCGAGGAACTTGAGATGCTCGACATAGCCGGTGCGGAGTTTAACAGCGACGAGATTCTCGCCGGACGCACGACTCCGGTGTTTTTCGGGAGTGCGATGAATAACTTCGGCGTCGAGCTGATCCTCAAGGGATTCCTACACCACGCACCGCCGCCGCAGGGCCGTCCGTCAGCCGATAAATTCATCGAGCCAAGCGACGAGCAGTTTTCTGGCTTCATTTTCAAAATCCAGGCGAACATGGACCCAAAGCATCGCGACCGCATCGCATACATTCGCATATGCTCCGGCAAGTTCGAGCGCGACATGATAGTGTACCATTCGCGCACAGGAAAAAAGGTGCGTCTGGCTAGTTCGCATAGGTTGTTTGGCAAGGAACGCGAGACGGTGAACGAGGCGTTCCCCGGCGACATCATTGGCCTAGTGGGCCACGCGGACTTCGGCATCGGCGACACGCTTAGCACAAGCAAGACGACAAACTTTCATGAAATCCCGCGCTTCACGCCCGAGAGTTTTTCGTATTTGCACAACAGCGATACTGGCAAGTTCAAGCAGTTCCGGCAGGGGCTGGAGCAGTTACTGCAGGAGGGCGCGATCCAATGCCTGAGCCTGAAGGGCAGCACGGTCGCCGTACCAGTTTTAGCGGCGGTGGGTCCTTTGCAGTTTGATGTGGTGCAGTTCCGGCTCGAGAGCGAGTATAACGCCATTTCGCGACTCGAGCCTGCACCGTGGCAAGTAATGCGCTGGCTGCCGGCGGAGTTCAGCGAGGAGGAGATGGACAAGCTTTCGCCACCGACCGGCTCGCGGTTTGGCTGGGATTCTGAGAGCAACCCGGTGCTGCTCTTCGCGAGTGACTGGGCCGCAAGTTACTTCGAACAAAACAATGGAGATCTGAATCTTTCTCAGGTTCCCCCTGACCAAAAGGAGCCTTGACCAATCACAGCTGACCAGGCGCTTTGTCCCAGGTTTCAAAAATCACATTGCTCGATGCTTCAGAACTCAAAGTTCGGTTCAACGACAATGAAGTACTCAAGTCAGCATCACTGACGATCCGTGATGGCGATCACTTGGGGATGGTCGGACGCAACGGCTGTGGCAAGTCGACGTTCCTTAAAATTCTCGCCGGCATAATGCAGGCTGATGACGGCAAAGTCACACCGCGCTCCGGCTTGGGGATCGGTTACCTGCCGCAGGGCCTCGATACTTCCGGCGGCGTATCCGTTCTCGACACGATTCGCGACGGGGCAGCGCACTCATTCAAGCTGCTCGACGAGTACGAATCGCTGCCCGCCGACTCGAACCGGCAGACCGAGTTGGAGCAACAAATCGCCGCCGCCGATGCGTGGAACATCGAGACACGACTTGAGACTGCGATGATGCATTTGAACACTCCCGCTGCGGATCGGTTGATGGGCACATTATCCGGCGGTGAAAAGCGGCGGGTTGCCCTGTGTCGCTCGATCGTCTCCAACCCGGATTTTCTGATTCTCGACGAGCCGACCAACCATCTCGACACCGACTCGATTGAGTGGATGGCTCAGTACCTGAAAAAGTTTCGTGGCGCGTTTCTCGTTGCAACGCACGACCGGTATTTCCTCGACGAAATCTGCAACCACATTGTCGAGTTGCAAGCCGGCCGTTTTCATAATCATAAGGGCAACTACTCCGACTACCTCGAGTCAAACCTCGCCAGGATGGAAAACGAGCAGGCACTTGAGTTGAAGCGAAAGCGTTTCCTGCGCCGCGAGCTGGACTGGATTCGCCGCGGGCCGAAGGCTCGCACGACCAAGGCCAAGTTTCGGGTGGATAAATTTCACTCAATCAAAAACACGCAGAGCCCCGACAAGGAGTTATCGATGGATTTGATCATCCCGCCACCGGGACAGTTGGCCAACCGCGTGGTGGACCTGATAAACGTCCGGCTTGAGTTGGGCGGCAGGGAGCTGATTGAGCGGTTCGATTTCAAGTTTGAGGCCGGCATGCGAATCGGCATCTGTGGCCGCAACGGCCTGGGTAAAACAAGCCTGCTCAGGATTGTGCTGGGCCAACTGGCCCCGACCGGTGGCAGCCAAAAAACCGGCGTGTTGACCCAGTTCAACTATGTGGATCAGGAACGGGTGCAGCTCAACCCGGAAAAGACGCTGCTACAGGAGGTTGCCGAGGGAGCGGACACGATCCCGTTTGGCAACGGCAAACTGGCGATTCGGGCTTATTTACAGCGCTTCGGCTTTGATCCCAAGCGAATCAACATGAAGGTCAGGAGCCTCTCAGGCGGCGAGAAAAGCCGGCTGCTTTTAGCACGCATTCTCAAGCATGGCGGCAACTTCCTAATCATGGACGAGCCTACGAACGACCTTGATCTGCCGACGCTCCGATTGCTGGAGGAGGCGCTGTTGGCATTCTCCGGCTGCGTGTTGGTGGTGAGTCACGACCGTTATTTTCTCAACCGGGTCTGCACTGGCATCATCGCGTTCGAGGGCGATGGGCAGGTCATTTACAACGAGGGCGACTACGAGTACTACCGCGAAAAACTTGCCGAGCGAAAAGCGCGCTTGGCCAAACAACCCGTAGCCATCCAGACCAAAGCCGAATCAAGCCGTTCAACCGAGGCCAAACCGCGCAAGATGACCTGGAAAGAGAAAACCGAACTCGAGGGCATGGATGCGGCAATCATCAAGGCTGAAGAGGCAGTGGCCCGGATCGAGGGCCTGTTCGCCGACCCGGAATTCCATTCGAAACACGGCGCAAAAACCAGCGAACTAACCAGCGAACTGGAGGCTGCAAAAAAACACGGCACCGCACTTTATGCGCGTTGGGAGGAACTTGAAGCGATTCGGACTGCCAATAACAAACCCTGAGCGTTACTCAGGATTGTAGACAGCGCCCGGTTCGGGGACCGGTGGATTTTCGGTATTCATCGGGAAAGACTCCAACTGATTCTTCATCTCCTTGCCCGAGCGGAACTTCACCACCTTGCGCGCAGGGATCTGAATATCAATACTTGGATCCTTGGGATTACGCCCGATGCGCTTCTTGCGAACCTCAATTTTGAAGACACCGAAGTTACGCAACTCCACCGTGCTACCATTGACAAGGGCATCTCGAATGGCGTCGAGCGTCTGGGAGATAACTTCTGCAACTTGAGCCTGATGAAGCTTGATATTCGGCTTGATCGCTAGTCGCACCTGAGTCGCCAAGTCCCGCTTGGTGACGGTTCTCTTTTCTTTGTCGGAATTATTCATTTGCGGTGGGTTAGGCCGATTAATCGCTGAGCGGTCGTGCCTACCCCCAAGAAGACGCTCCGTCAAGCCGGTTTTTTTTAAAAATTATTCCCGTCAACGGCGTTAACTCTTGCTTGTTCAAACGCTTGGCTAATGGCGGGCGATTACGTAACGATGGATTTGATGACGTGGGCCTCGTCCTCAACGCCTGTCAATCGGGCATCCAAGCCTTGATAACGATACGTAAACATCTTGTAATCAATGCCTAAAAGCCTCAGCATGGTTGCGTGGAGATCACGCACATGAACCCGATCCTTGGTGGCATGATAACCCAGTTCGTCCGTTTCGCCGTGGGTTACGCCGCCTTTAATTCCGCCCCCGGCGAGCCACATCGAAAAAGCCCGAATGTGGTGATCCCGGCCAGCGGTGGAGCCTTTGCCCTGAAACATCGGCGTCCGGCCGAACTCGCCACCCCAAATCACCAGCGTGTCGTCGAGCATACCGCGCGCTTTCAAATCCTTCACCAGTGTCGCGCTTGGGTGGTCGCAGAAGCCGCAGCAAATTTTCATGTATCGCTCTAGGTCACCGTGATGATCCCAACCTCGATGGTACAGATGAATGAAGCGCGTGCCTCGCTCAGCCAACCGCCTAGCGAGCAGGCAATTGGCAGCAAACGAACCGTCCATCCCCTTGACACCGTAGGCATCCAGCACGTGCTGCGGCTCGTCGGAAAAGTCCATCAACTTCGGCACGCTGGCCTGCATGCGAAATGCCAACTCGTACTGGGCAATTCGTGTGTCGATCTCCGGGTTGGTGACCCGCTCGTTGCGCAAGCGATTAAGTTTGCCGAGCGTCTCGACGAAGCCGCGCTGCTGTTCGCGATTCACCCCGGGCGCAGATCGAACATAGTGCACGGGGTCACCCTGCGAAAAAAACTGAACGCCCTGGTGGCGACTTGGCAAAAAACCGGCACCCCATTGTCGTGACGAAATCGGCTGCGGATTGCGGCCGCCCTCGCTAGTCAAGACCACGAACCCCGGCAAATCTTCGTTCATCGAACCCAAGCCGTATGTCACCCACGCACCCATGCTCGGCCGGCCGGAGATGGACGTGCCGGTATTCATCACCGTGTGCGCTGGGTCGTGGTTGATCTGGTCAGTGTGCATCGAGCGCACGATTGCAATGTCATCAGCGATGCCGGCGATGCCGGGCAACATGTCTGAAATTTGCTGGCCCGACTGCCCGTATCGGCGAAACGGAAACAGCGGGCCGAGGCACTTGAGTTTTGTATTTTGCAACTGGGCAATCGGCTGGCCCCTAGTGAACGACTCCGGCATTGGCTGGCCGTCCAGTCGCGCCAGCTCCGGCTTGTGATCGAACGTCTCCAAGTGGGACGGGCCTCCGGCCATGCAAAGAAAAATCACCCGCTTTGCCTTGGACGCAAGATGCGGCAGTCCCGGCAAACCGCCGATAGAATTCGACTCACTCGCTGCGCTGAGCCACTCCGCCTTGGCCAAGCTGGCCAAGGCAGTGGCACCCAAGCCAAGCGATGTGCGACTCAGAAACGAGCGGCGGTTAATCAGCGTATTTATTTGTTGTGGAGAGAATTGCACATCAGTTTCGGGTGATGGTTTCGCTGAGGTTCAGCAACGCCTGACCAAGCACAGTCCATGCAGCGGTCTCCGGCTTGGCCAAGCCGACGGGCAATTGCAGCATGCCGACGGCAAGCAACTTGTCGGCTGCCTTGGCATCGGCTTGGTAGCGTTTGCGTGTTTCGCCGAGGAACGCTTCGGTCACGTGGAGTTCGTCGCTGCTGGGTTCACGGCCAAGCACCGTTTGCCACGCCCAAGCTAAGCGTTGCTGATCGGTGGTTCCGGCCTCGTTGAGGATGCGAAGTGCGAAGCCCTTGGCCGCCTCAACGAATGTGGGGTCGTTCATCAGCGTGAGCGCGGCCAGCGGCGTGTTGCTAACGGGGCGCTGCGCAGTGCACTCCTCGCGTGTTGGCGCGTCGAACACGCGCAACATTGGATGCAAAAACTGTCGCTGCCAATGCACGTACACGCCGCGCCGGTACTGGTTAGCATTCGTGTCCGCTGAGTATTTGCGCCTGGGAAAATTCAGCGGTGCATAGTAACCGGCCGGCTGGTACGGTTTGGCCACATTACCGCCCATCTGGTCATTCAACAGGCCACCGACTGCCAGTGCGTTGTCACGGATGGTCTCGGCCTGCATCCGGAAGCGGCCCTGCCTCGTGAACAGCCGGTTCTCCGGATCGTGTTCGAGCAACTGCGAGCTGACGAGTGATGACTGGCGATATGCGCTGGAGGTGACGATGAGACAGACGATGTGCTTGACGTCCCAACCGCTCTCGACGAACTCGACGGCGAGCCAGTCAAGCAATGCCGGATGCGTCGGCCACTCGCCCTGTGAGCCGGTATCGTCGAGCGTGCTCGAAAGGCCGGAACCGAAAAAGAGATACCAGAGGCGATTCACAAACACGCGCGCCGTCAGCGGGTTTTCGGCGGATGTCAGCCACTTGGCCAAGTAGAGCCGGTTCGCCCGGCTCCTGGTTTTCAACACAGGCAGGAAGTGCGGCACTGCTGGCTCGACGATTTCGCCGGAGTCATCCATCCAATTGCCGCGAGGCAGAACGCGGATCCTGCGCGGCTTGATCCGGCTGGTGACCATCGTTCGCGTGAGCTCGGCCTGTGCGACAACCAGCGGCGAGATGACCTGTATCTCCGGCTCGCGCTTGGTGGGGAGCGTGTTGCTACCGCTAAAGGTCTTGTCGTCGTTTACGTCGGCAAAAAACGCCGCCAGGCTGTAAAAATCCTTCTGTGTAAAGGGGTCGTACTTGTGATCGTGGCACTCGCTGCAACCCATCGTTGCCCCGAGCCAGGCGTTGGAAACATTACGCACGCGGTCGGCCGAGTACTTGGCTAAGTATTCCTTTTTTTGCACGCCGCCCTCGTGCGATGTCTGCAACAGACGATTGTAACCGCTGGCAATTTTTTGATTCACAGTCGCATTGGGCAAGAGGTCTCCGGCGAGTTGCTCGGCAGTGAATTGGTCGAACGGCAAGTTGTCGTTAAACGCTTTAATGACCCAGTCTCGGTACGGCGTAATGGCGTGATCCTGGTCGCCGTGGTAACCGACGGTGTCGGCGTAACGGACGAGATCAAGCCAATACGTCGCCAAGCGCTCGCCGAACTGCGGTGCCGCCAGTAACTCATCCACCACCCGTGCGTACGCTTCCGGCGATTTGGCCAAACGCTTGGCCAAGCGGGGAGACGGCGGCAGGCCTGTGAGGTCGAAGTGCAGTCGGCGCGCAAGGGTGGCAGAGTCGGCTCGGGGAGACGGCGAGAGATTTTCGCGCTCAATTCGTGCAAGGATGAGTCGGTCGATCGCGCCGCTTGGCCAAGCACAGTCGCTGACACTTGGAATTGACGGGCGCTTGGGCGGGATGTAGGCCCAGTGCGTCTCATACTCACCGCCTTGGGTAATCCAGTCTCGGAACAGTTTTTTTTCTTTGTCGCTGAGCGCCTTGCCGCTATCGGGCGGCGGCATCACGTCGTTCTCGTCGCCGGCGGTGATACGGACAATCAACTCGCTCTTGTCCGGGGCGCCGGGCACCACCGCCGCATAATCACCGAGATCAGCCAGCGAACCCTCGAGGGTGTCCAGGCGCAAATGGGCCTTGCGATGGTTGGCATCCGGCCCATGGCACTTGAAACATTTGTCCGAGAGAATCGGGCGGATGTCGCGATTGAACCGAACCTCACCGGCGCCCGCCATACATGAGGCGAGGGTGAGAGCCAACGCCGAAAAAGGTCGATGGAACCATCTGCAAGTCATGTCGTTCATCCGCGCGTCGGCGATTCTGCCAAAAAAGGTGAAACATGTCACACTTCCACTTGACCATACCCCGCTTGCGCTTGGCCAAGCGTTGGCATGGCGTTTGCTCAGAAAATGACGGTTATTTGTAGCCGAAAACTGCATCGATAAACTTGCCCGGCGGTTTGACAACTGGAAAACCGGGCATAGACTGAAAGCACTGTTTAGCACGAAATGAAGCCGACCAACTGGCATAGATCCATCCGAGCCGCCTTAGCGGGGTTGATGATCCTTAGCGCGTCCTCCGCCGTGGCGCAGGCCCGCAAAGGGTATCTTCCTCGCATTCTCAAGCGCAACAAGGTGGCCACTGAAGAGCCGGCGGCGGCGGCACCTCAAACGCCGATGGGCCGTGTGGTGATACCGCTGAACCGCCTCACAGCGGGTGACGTGCAAAAAATGCTGGACGATGCCTACGGCCGCGACAACCCCTTCAGTGTCGTGAAGCCGAGTCGCTTGGCCAACGGGGTGATCGTGGTTGGGCCGAAGAGTGAAATCGATGGCATCCGGGAACTGCTCGCCAAAGCCGATCCCAACGATCGTGATTTTTTGATCGCCAACAAAACGCTTCTTCCCGAAGGCGTCGTCAGCGAAGAGGAACTCAAAGCCGAATTGCCGAATAGATTTTACACTGAAGCCAGAAAAAACGCCGACGAGCTTAAAAACGCCGACGAGCTTGTGAGAAAAAAAGAGTCAACCTGGCGGAAAAAAGCGAATCCTTTGAACTGGTTCAACCGGAAGACGCCCGTAATCCGGAAAGCCACGTGGCGACAGCGAGTGAACCCGCTTAACTGGTTCAACGGAAAGACGAGGAAGAAAAAAACCCGCCAGCAGGCGATCCATGTGCAACGAACTCATGCCGAGCGTTTGAAGCCGTCAAAAAACACCGGTGGCAAAGAGCGTAAAACACCCAGCGCCACAATGGAGAACACTGCGATCAAACTGGCCCACTCCAATGCCAAGGAAATGGCTGCCCAGATGCAGTCGCTCTACAGCAACGCAGATGTGCAAATCGTGCCAGTGGAAGAATCCAACATTATCCTGGTGACGGGAAGCCAATCTGAAATGCGCGACATCCACCGCTCCATCACGCAACTGGACCAGGCCGCCGGGGAGTTTTCCAACGAGGAGATTGCGGATGCGACGCAATACATCCGCAAGATGGCGGACAGCCGAAACACAGCTTTCCGCATCACGCGCCCACACAAGCCCAGGATTCGTCCGCTCCCACCCATCTCCATCACCGGCGACCCCGAGCCGGACTTTAACAGAACAGTGGCCGCAAACACGGTGCGGCGCCCAGACTACGTGAAGCCGGCCGAGCAAAAGCACGATCCCGTCAAGCCAACAGAGCCTGATCCACTACAAAAATTCTTCGAGAATTACATGCGCGACTCGCTCAACACTGCCCGGCGCACCACACAGGCCGACGCCTTGCACAGGTACCACATGAACTTAGGCCAACTGCCCCGACCAGTCGTCGAGGTTCGTGTAGGCAGCGGCCCGCAGTCAGTCACCAACCTCCTTCAATACCTTCACACCCGTCCCGTTCCTCCTCCTCCGGCCAAGCCTAGCGGCAGCTCTGCAACCTACCAGCAGGGTAACAAAAAGCCTGTTACCACGAAAGAGCCCCACTAACATGGCACCGGCGAAAGCCGGCGGCCCAACATCCCCAATCCCTCTTTGACTTTGGGGACTTCGTTTGTAAGACTTCCGCAAACGAATTCTCAATGTCCACCAATCTTTCCACTGATCAGATCAACGCGTTCCGAGAGGACGGTTACCTTATTGTGTCCGGCCTATTTGACGCCGAGGAAGCCAAGATTCTCCATGCCGCAGCCAAGGCGGACAAGGCCTTTGACCAACATGCGTACGACCTTGAGGATGGTGAAGGTGGCAAGGCGCAACTCGTGCTTTGGAACAAGGCAGGCGAGGATCTATGGGGCTCGATCGCCCGCTGCGAACGCATTGTCAACGCCATGGAGCAACTGCTCGATGACGAGGTATATCATTACCACAGCAAGATGAGTATCAAACGGCCACGAACCGGTGGCGCATGGAGCTGGCATCAGGATTACGGCTACTGGTACCAGAATGGCTGCCTCTATCCTGACATGGCTTCGGCTTTCATTGCGATTGATCCAAACACCAAAGCCAACGGCTGCATGCAGCTGTTAAGGTGCTCGCACAAGATGGGGCGTATCGAACATGGCCGATATGGCGATCAAACCGGTGCTGACCCTGAACGCGTCGAGCCTGCGATGAAAGTGATGGACATTGTTTACGCCGAACTCAAGCCAGGCGACACACTTTTCTTTCACAGCAACACACTGCATCGCTCCGACCAGAACACATCTGAAAATCCACGCTGGTCGCTCCTCTGCTGCTACAACACCAGGCACAACAATCCCTACAAGGAATCGCACCATCCATTTTACGAGCCACTAAAAAAACTTCCAGACAGCGCGATCAAGGAAATGGGGGCAACATTGTTTGAAGCCGGAACGGACTTTTGGAATCCCGCAAACGACGAGACAGTCGGTACAGGCAAGGAGTGAACTTCAAAACTCGGGTTAGATTTTTCCGATGGAATTAAACATACATTCTCCCCTTCCCACCCGATTGGATTGGCGCATCGGCTGCATTGGTAGCGGCTTCATCATGAACGACTGCCATCTGGTCGCCTACAGGAAAGCTGGCTTAAACCCAGTCGCCATCGCCTCACGAGCTAAAGACAATGCCACAAAATGTGCCGAGCAACACAAAATCGGTATTGTCTACGAGTCAATCGGTCAACTCCTCGACGACGAGTCGGTCGAAGTGCTCGACATAGCTGTACCACCCGACAATCAACTTGATCTCATCAAGGCCGCATGCAAACGAGGCACCGCCAAGGGCATTCTCGCGCAGAAACCACTGGGCGCGAATTACACGGAGGCTGTCGCCGCTGTCGAGGCCTGCGAACAGGCCGGTATAGTTTTGGCCGTAAACCAAAACATGCGCTATGACCAGTCGGTACGCGCCGGCAAAACTCTCTTGGCCAACGGCACCATCGGCGAGCCCGTGCTGGCCACCATCGATATGCGTGGCATCCCACACTGGATGCCCTGGCAGGAGCGTCAGGGCTGGGTCACGTTGCGAATCATGTCCATTCACCACATGGACACCTTCCGCTACTGGTTTGGCGATCCCGAGCGCATCTACTGCACCGTCCGTCCCGATCCGCGCACGCAGTTCCCGCACACCGACGGCATCGCCAGTTACATTCTCGAATACGCCGACGGACTCCGCGCCATCGCCATCGATGACACTTGGACCGGCCCCGCACGTGAGGGTGCCCCGACCGACATCGGCATCGAGTGGCGCATCGAGGGTCTCGACGGCTTGGCCAAGGGCAACATCGGCTGGTGTCAGGATCCCTACACCACTCCGTCGACGATCACTTACGCAACCAAAGGCGACTCCGTTTTTCACTCGCCGACCTGGGACGAGAGTTGGTTCCCCGACGCCTTCATCGGCACCATGACGCAACTTCTCATCGCGCTCGAAACCGGCAAAGAACCCGCTATCGGCGGCCGTGACAATCTCAAGACCATGGCATTGGTAGAGGCCGCCTACCTCAGCGCCGAGGAACACCGCGCGGTCGAATTGGGTGAAGTTCACTAAATCCGGCCCAAACCCAACAGAAAAGCCGAGGGCAATTAAAGCCTGAGATGCCCGGCGGCGATGCCGCTTGGCCAATTTGCGGTTTACAAAAACCGGCCGTGCGTTAGTCTCCGACCACGTGGCGGCCCTTGGCCAAGCGCTTGGTCCCGCCACCCCCGCGTTTATGGAATCCAAAGAGCTCGCACTCACGTGCGCCCGGCTTGCCGACAACAAGAAAGCCGAGAACATCACCCTGCTGGATCTCCGGGAACTCTCCTCTGTGGCCGACTACTTTGTCATCGTCACCGGTGCCAACGAGCCGCATTTGCGTGCCATCGTCGACGAGATTACCGAGAGTTTGAAGGAGAAACACAACGTCCGCCCCTTCTGCACCGAGGGCGCTCGGGTAACCCCTTGGGTCGTGCTCGATTATTTCGATGTCCTCGTCCACGTGATGAACGACGAATTCCGAAAACACTACGACCT
>Ga0315318_10000278_pt1 | contig 20763 bp, 34 predicted proteins | sample M1200m3416metaG_FD_203703 | JGI IMG/M metagenome (GOLD analysis project Ga0315318, IMG submission 203703) | Ammonia-oxidizing marine archaeal communities from Monterey Bay, California, United States - M1 200m 3416 | ecosystem: Environmental > Aquatic > Marine > Coastal | place: USA: California... | reverse complement strand
CTCTGTGCGTGAGCGTCATCATCTGCAAATGCAGTAGCAGCCCTAGCAAAAGCTTCTTGGGGAGACTGTTCGTGTCCCACCATATATCTGTCTTGCAAAGTTATCTTTGCGAAATCATCTAATAAAGAATCTTTACTATAATCTATCTTCACTTATGTACTCCTCTACGTTGTTAATTATTTCTTCGCTATTCCCTAAAACTTGAGCATCAACATCATATGATAAATCCATGAGTTCTATATTTAAGCTAAGTTGCTCACTTCCAAACTCATTAAGGTTTTGCATATGTTTATATCTGCTATCAATAGGCAGACTAGCCATAATATCAAAAATATCTCCGTATTCTTGTATTAGACCAGTTGCTCTTTTAGGGCCGATTCCATTAACACCTGGAACATTATCTCCTTTATCTCCTGTTAAGCATTTAAAAGTTAAAAAATACTCAGGGTCAAAATCATAGTGTTCATCCCAATTTTCTAATGTTGTTTCTTTTCTCGTTACTGTTGAGAACCGTGAAATGTTCTCATCAATTAATAAGTCCCAGTCCTTATCAGAAGATATTAACCAAATATTTTCTAGACCAAGATGTTCCCGCTTTGAACATATTAAAGCGGCGATATCATCTGCTTCTACACCATGATATCTTAATGTTAAATGTCCTGATTTTTCAAGCATTTTTAAAGTATTTGCAAATTCAGCCATAAATTGCTCAAACTCTGCAGCCTCTTCAGGCGTTTGATCTGCGTACCGTTCTTTACGATTCGCTTTATATAGGGGATATAATTCTTTTCTTTTATGACTTCCGCCATCTCCGAGAATAACTATTTCTCCACAGTTGTAAGATTTTGCTAGACTTTCGACTGTTCTTACATATTCAGTCTTATATTTGAGTTTGCCTTGATGTTTCCATCGGAAAGCCACGTTGAGTCCATCAACGATTAATAAGTTCCCATTCGGGGTCAGCTTTCCAAGGCTCGTAAATTCTATTGCCATTTGTAAATTCCATTGTTTCTTTCTCTAACCATTGTTCTGCTGTCATAATATATGCACCGAGCCATGATATATGCACATACTTCTTATAGAATAGAGGTTTTCTTGTTGTTGCTACGAAAAATTGTTCATGATTTTTCTTCCAAAATAATAAGGGTTCAAGACTATTGTCTTCTGCTTGCCTTATTAATTTGTTCCACCATTGAACAAGATTATTACTTTTTTGTGTGAATATTTTTGAACCGAAAGGATTGTCTTTATAGAACTTTACTTCAATAAGAAAAACGTTCTTATGATGTTCTAGGTACAAATCTCCCTTCACTTTTCCACTCCCTGAACCAGGGACTTGAGTGAATGGCAACCCTGTATGTCGGGTTAACATGTTTAGTACTTGTAATTCTCCTGTACGACCTTTCTGTCGTGCATTAACCACTTTTTTCCAAGTAGTCCAGCATATCTTGAACTGTGTGTAAGTTTTCGGCTACCTCATCTGGTATTTCGCACTCAAACTCTTCTTCTATCATCATCACTAATTCTACTGTATCTAGAGAATCCGCGCCTAAGTCATCTATAAATGACATATTATTGTTAATATCTGCGTGATCCATTCCTAAATGCATTGATATAATTTTTTTTAATTGTTCTTCCATTATTCTGTTCCTTCAATTTCGTTTAAATATTCGCTTTGCCTAATTTTTGCTTTATCTATTAGCGGGAGAGCTGCAAATGCACAGGCTGGGCACTTCTCTCCTACTGGTATGTATCGTGGGTATGCCATCTGTGGGCACTCATGATACCAAAAGGTATCTCCATCTTTCATTGTTCTAAACTACTTATATTCTCCGTCTTTACTATTTCTATTTTCTCTAAGAGAGGATGAGTCCACCCATGAGAGACTAGATATGTATTTAGATTCTCTTCCTTTAAAAGGATTTCTACCACTTTCTCTTTTCCTGCTTCATCTAAGGCTTGATTAACCTCGTCCAAGAAAAGAACATTTATCTGACTTCTACTTATAGAAGTCATCAATTTTCTAATTGCTACAAGTGTAGCAATATTAACTCTAGCAAGTTCACCGCTAGAAAGAGCCAAAATATCAATAATATTCCCATTATCAGATACTTCAACATTTAATTTATCATTCTCTACTACAAAATTAATAGAGAATCTCCCGTCACTAAACTCCGCCAAATACTCATTCGTTAATACCTCTAATTCTTTGACGAGGGATTCGATCTTGTATGCGAGGAGTCCATTAGTTGAAAATGATTTTTTAAGAATCTCAAGTATTGATAACTTACTTTCAGCAGAGCTGAGCGCAGTTGTAATGGAAAATAACTCTTTTTCAAATGATTCAGTTTGTTCCTGAATAATATCAATTCTGGTGTTATGTCTTTCTCTTGATTGGTTTTCATTTATGACTTCCTCCAATCTTTCCCGAGCCGTTTCCACTTTGTCTTGTACTTCTCGTATTTGATTTTCCACTTGTGCTTTATCATATACTCTTGTAGGGAGTCCAGAGTCCACACTCCTGTAAAGTTGTTCCCAGTTTTTGATTCCTCGGGCTGCCGTCCTATATACTTTGTTTTCATCATTTATTTTCTCTAATTCTTTATTCCCCTGAGCCACGTTGGCTTCTAATGTTTCTACCTTCTTATCTAACTCTTGATAGTTATCAACAAGAAGATCTGTGTCTACTTTCTGTTCACAAGTAGGACAAGTACTCTCTCCTCTTTCAAGTAGGTCTAAGTATTTATCCTTTTCATTTTCGTACTGTATTACTTCTTGTTTAAGTCCACCTAGACTTTCTTGTAAATCTGCAGTATCTTGCATACTTGGATTACTTTCTAAATCTATACGAAATTCATCAATATTTATGGACTTCAGTTCTTCTAGCAAGTAATTATTATCGTTAATTTTTCGATTTTTCTCCGCCAGATTTTCAAATTGTAACTGTAACGAACGTAATAGCTTTTCATCACTTTCTTCCGTTTTTGGAAGTTTCATTATCGGTAGTATGTCTATAGAGTCCAATTTGTTGCCATCTAACCATTTTACGATTGTGTCTGTTTTTGCCTCATGGACTATAATCTGCTGTGATATATCTCGTACTGCATTTTTAAAAGTTTCAAAAAATGCCACATACTCGTCAAGTTTTAATAACTCAATTAAGAACTTTTTACGGTTTGTATCTGTTGCTGTCAAAAACTGTAGTGATGCGTTAGTATTTTGATAAACTAATTGTGTAAAAGTCTTAAAATCTATCCCTAATGTCTCCCCCAGAGTTCTATAGGTATTTGACGCAGTATGTGACGATATATCTTTTCCGTTTTTTGTGAGTTTACATTTCAATGCTTTTCTACGCATTACTGAAATGCAATACTCGTCGCCATCAACCATGAAATCGAGACTTATATTATAACCCTGATTCACATAGCGATTGGCAATATCTGCTTTTTTCACATTCTTGGAGTTTTTATTAAACATTACTTCTTCAAGTATGAGAGGGACTGATGATTTGCCCACTCCATTTGTTCCAACTAATTGTGTGAGAGTTGACGCAGCTAAGTCTATCTCATTGCCACTACCATAAGAGAAACAATTATCCCATTTCAACTTCTGTAGAATAATCACTAAATACTCCTATAATAGTTCTAATTTTATCATCATCTAATTGTAATATATCTTGTAGATATAGTACTAGTTCGTCAGAAATTGTCATCTCAGCAGTTAAATTTAGTCGTGCTTCCACTTGTCGTTTTACTACTTTCTTGTCTAACAATTCTGAATTTTTTACTAAGGCTAAATCTTGAACATCTCCTTCAATCTCGTAAATTGTATGATTATATGGTGTTTGTACCATATCATCAGGGTTATCTACTGTCTTTCGGATAAGTTGGGGTAACTTGAATTCATGCCATTTCCAACTCCAGTCAGATTCATCAATTAGTAAGGCACCCGTTTGGACTTGATTTCTATGAAAAGAAGTCGTCATTGGACTGCCTGGATAGACTATGTTTCTTTGAGTATTGTTATGCGCGTGTAAATCACCAGCAAAAACAGTATCAAATTTATTAAATCTATCTAAGTCTACTTCGGGCATTACATGGGGTGGTATCTCTCCACGAACATGTGTAAATAATATTGGAGCTTTAATCATTTCTATACTTCTTTTTCTATGCAAATCTGCATAAGGAAGTATAGCATAGTCTCCATACTCAGTAGTCTTATCAACGATTTCAACTAAAGGATTTAATTCATTCGTTGCTCTCTTAAGATTAGAGAAGAATGTTTTATTTTTTCTAGTTGCTTCATGATTTCCGTCATAAATTATAGTTGGTATCGTTATACCACTAATAAAGTCAAAGTATAAAGTTATCTCATCCATAGAGGGAACTCGATCAAACAAGTCCCCGCCTATGATATGCAAACTGCAGTCACTTTCTAACTGCTTTATCTGTTCAAAAAATAATTTATAGCGCGAACAAGCCCAAGCCATAGGGACATTTTTCTGCCCTAGCTTTAAGTGCCAGTCTGCTGTAAATAAGATCATGCTACGTAATCGTCTCCTGCTTGCCAGTTACATCCTGTTAGTCCGTCAGCTTTAAGAGCCTCTACAGTTCTGTAAAGTTCTTCATGACTTCTACCTGTATGTAGCGCATTAACTGATACATGTTGAATAACATTATCTGTATCTATAATAAAAGTAGCTCTATAAGGAACGTTCTCGTTTGAGACTATTCCAAGAATATTTGCTAATTCATTACCAGAATCTGCTGCAAGGATATGACTAATATCACTAATCATTTCGTTATCCTGTTTCCACGCAAGTTTACAATATTCGTTATCAGGACTAATTCCGACAACATTATCTACTATCCCTACTAAGTTATCGAATCCTTGAATTTCTGTAGGGCATATGAAGGTAAAGTCTTTTGGATAAAAGTAAATAATTGACCATTGATTGTATAAATCTTCATAGTCAAAGTCAATTATTTCATTTTCCTGATTAACTGCCTGCATATAAAATTCAGGGAACTCTTCGCCTACGCCAATCATTTTATATCAAATTCATTCGATACTTCTTCAGTAGCATTTTGAGAGTTTTGCACTCTTTTTAAAAGTTCTAACTGAGCGTCTGGAGTAGGTCTTGGTAAGACGTCATCCATTGACTTAAGTTCGGCAACTAATTCTTGTTCCCAATCTTCTAACGCTCTTGGTTTGCATTTAAGTACTTGTAATTGGTACTCAACATTAAACACCTGAGGTCCAGTCTTGATTCTTTTAAAGAAAATATCCCAACCCGCTGTGTAATCAGTAGGGTCACCTAAATCTTCCATGGCTACTAAGATTTGGTCAAAGAGTTTTCTTTTTAAATTTAAAACTTTCATTGATTTATCGCCGTAGTCAATGCATTGAGCTGCATAAGCCCAGCCGCATTTTAGATCAGGGTAAAAATCTCGAACATGATCATGTTCGACATTGTTAAAGGTCTCGCTATTTCTGTCAAAAGACAAACATTCCATGGGAATATTTTTATTGTTTTCGCCTTTTATCCAGTACACATAACGAGGAAGAAGGTCACCTACTATTCTTAAGTGGTGGTCTTCTCTGTTTGAAAAATTGTATGTTTCAATTTTGTTTTTTTGGGCAGAGCCCTTTGTTGTGTTAAAGCCTATAGCCATCGTTTTTCTCCGATTGTGTCTCCTCAAATAAGAAGTGAATTTTATCCCCTCTCAATTCGAGCAGTCTGTTGTTATTAATAATGTCCTCCGATACCGGAAGGTACAGGAGGTCTAATGTAGTGTCTCCTGATTGTTTGTACTCATGGTAGCTGCGAAATGACGCGACACCTGCATATTCGCAAACTTCTTTGTCACTATAAGTACGTCCTTTGGTGAGTAAGTCTTCTGCATTAAGTAGAAAACTAAAGCCACCGTAGTTTTGTTGATAGAATTTAAAAGTTCTATCGTGATAGTTTTTTGGGGTTATCTTGTATGTTATTATTCTAAGTATAGCTACAATGTCTATGACTTTTCCGTTGCTAGACCTTAAAATCTTTTCCCAATTATAAAATATCATAGATATTATAACAAAAAATTATCCATTTGTCAAGAACTATTTTTCTGAGGTTTTTTGCCCGCAGACTCAGCAACTTTTTTTGCATGGTCTGGGTCGATTGTAGGGTGAAGGTCAAGTTGTGCCATCTTTAGTACACTTCCACTAAATATATGGCTTCCGCAATGCATAAGTTCTACATGAGGCAAAGTAAATACTTTAAACCCTAGTTTATCTGCATTTTGACAAAACATATAATCCTCACTTAAATATCTATCTTGTTCATTAATTACACAGTCAAAATAAGCACAAATTCTTTCATCTGTCATAAATTCTGCCTCCCTTAAATGGTCTGGAGTGTACCAAAGTTCTGGGTGTTTATCTCCATACTTTTCAAAAACACTTCTTTCAATAAACATAAAACCTGTACCTGCTTCTTTCACTCTCACAGGTTCAAATACAGGAGCCCGTCCGTCAGGGTATTCTGTAGGATGTGGATTAAATACCATGTCTCCTGCAATTTGTTCTAGACTATCTGGTTCTTCATCAAACAGACCTGATTTGCAAGCCTTTACTATCTTTTCCCAAGCAATAACTTTTTTAGGATATAATGCAGTAAAGATTTTTAATTTATCTGGGTCTTCTGCTATAAGATGCATCATATATAGCGCATCTTGGGCTTTCCAAGCAATATCACTATCTATAAACCATAGATGAGTGCAATCACTTTTTAGAAAGTTAGCAACACAATAGTTTCTTGCTCTTGTAATTAAAGATTCATTAAACATGTAATATAGTTGTGCTGGTATTCCATGACTTGTCATCATAGAGATAGTATCCATCATTGATTTAGTGTACAATCCATGACACATACCACCATACATGGGAGTAGCAATCATAAACTTTAACTTTCTCATTTCTGGTAAGTTTAATGTAATTTGTTGAATTTGTGGTTCTTGGGTTGTCATAATATTTTTACTTTATATCCTTCTTTTATATAATACCCCATTCTAGCAGTTGCTTGTCTGGTGGCGGTTTTTCCTTTTAAATGAATATCTACGACTGTTGGTTGGATTTTTCCTTCCTTTTCCCGTACTATTCTTCCTATTAATTGTGTTAGTAATGGATCATTGTTTACAGGGGTTCCTAATACTAAACAGCTTAAATCATCTAATGATATTCCTTCTGAGAATATTGATTGAGTTCCAAAGAGAATATTTTTATCTCCTTTCATTTGTTTCATAGCTACATCTCTTTCTTCAAAGGGCATATCCCCTGTTATACAAATAGCTCGGTTTCCCACTAGTCTCGCACAAACTTTTAGAAATGCTACTCTATCTGAAACTACTAAAACCTTGTGTCCTAAAGCAGCGTATCTTGCTGCAATCATAGATACCGTATGAACGTATTCTTCATTATTAGCTAAATGATTAACTCTTTCAGCCCAAGGGGTATAAGAGCCATCTAGAAAACGTATGTCTGACTTAATAATATCAATTTTTGGTATCATATAGTTCTCTTTGGGTGGTTTTAGTACTGTATTCCCAAAGTAATCTCTAAAGACTACATGTCTTCCGTCTTTTCGTTCTAATGTTCCTGTCAGTCCAATCTTATATCTCGCGGGCATTTCATCTACTATTCTAGTAAAAGTAGGACTACTAACGTGATGCATCTCATCTAAAATCACAGTACCGAATCGTTGTTTTATGTCGTCCATTCGTCGGTACAAAGTTTGGATATTCCCAATAGTGATAGGACCTGAAGTATTAAACTCTCCACTACCTATCCTGCCTGGTGTAATTCCAAATGCTTTTTTTACTTCGCCTTCCCACTGATTTCTTAAGTTGGTCGTGTGCGTAACAACCAATGTTTTATTCCCGAGTTTTTTTGCGATGGATAAAGCCGTTATTGTCTTTCCCCAACTTACCCAAGCGTTAATTATAGTATTGTCAACTACTCGGTCATAGACCGCCTGCTGGCTCTCACGTAAAGTAAACGCAAATTCAGGAAATTCAACTGGACGAACAATCCTCTTATCGACTATATCGTAATTCTTTGGGATTAAATCCGTTCTTCCCATTGGTATAGAAACAATTCCTTCTCTTAAAGGTCTAATTGTTTTTATGATTATAGGAGGGTCTTGAGGCATACGCGGGGGTAACCGATAAGTTAGTTCTTCTTCAAGAACTGCTAACATATCAGCATTTCCTTCTATCTGTATTCTATTACTAAAGACTGCCTTCATCGTTGACTTCCTATATAGGCAAATATCATACATAACGCTATTAATGCTAAATATGCCATTATCTTGATAGTGTCTCTATGAAATCTAAATCATGGTCTAACCATTGGTTTCTTAAGACAGGTACATTATTATCCCATGGACTAGTCCACCCCGTTTTGTTTATTCTATTTCTAACATGCTCAGGGAGGTACTGTCTCATAACTTCTCTTACAAGAAACTTATTTGTTCCTCTAGAAAACTTTTTAGTTTGTCTAAATTTTATACTTCCTTTTATGTTTAATACATACTTAACAAAACTTTGAGTTAAAAAGGGTATTCTACTTTCCATTCCAAACATTCCACAAGTCTGATCTGTTGCAAGAATATTTTGTTCTGAAGTTAGTAATAAATCAATAAATAAACTATTACTAAGATGATCTTCTCCAAAAGCTCTACTAGGAAACCAAGGTCTCTTAGTTAAATCTTTGGTCATTCTCTCAGGCCACCCCTTTTCGAATCTCTCAGCATGGTGAAGATATCCAGTAAAAAGTTCATCTCCACTATCTCCAGTTAAAATTACTTTACAACCATGTTCTGCTGCAGTCTTTGCTAATAGATATCTTGGAGCTTGTCTATTTTTATCCGACCATGTATAATGTGTATTTGCTATCCACATTTTACTATAGTGTTCTCTTGAAGCTTGGTCTAAATTTACTACTGTAAGAGGTATTCCATACTCTTTACAAGTCCGTCTAGCCATGTACGCTTCATCGCCCATTTCTTTATAGGTATAATGTTTACCCCTTTCGGTACTATATCCACAACTAAAAACGTGCAAGTCTAACTCTGGAACATCTTTAAGTAGTGATAAGATTAATGTACTATCCATACCACCACTTAAAAATAATCCTGTCTTATTAATATTTTTAGCAACTTTTTTTACACTTTTAATTGCTTTGTGTCTAAACTCTGCTGTGTTTAGAGATTCTGATTTTATATTAAAATAACTCCAGAAATTAAATTTTTTCTTAATTTTTCTATCCAAAGTATCATAAATTATTACTTCACCTGGAGCGACTTTTTGAATGTTCTTATAGGGAGTTGTATTACCAAACCATTGAGGATTTCTATGAAATTCTTTATTAGCATTAGGTCTAAGTTCTTTATGTAAAAAACTTTTTAAACTTGTACTAAATTCAAATTTTCTTCCTTCCATACGATACCATAAAGGTTTTGTTCCAAAATGATCTCGCATTAGTACTAGTTCATTAGTATTGGGCTTATACCACGCAATAGAACCATGCCAATCACACGCCTCTAAAAGCTTATGCCCATAAGTATCAATCCCTTCCGCTAGCCATTTTGTATCATTCTGTATATCAGCATCATACATTTCGCCATTAAATAATACTATATTACCTTTTTTAGTACGATAAGGTTGATACTGTGTCTTTCCATTTATATCTAATAGAGCGTGTCCAAAAGCAAAGTCACTATTTTGCCAATATCTATTACCGTCGGGTCCGCGATGTTCTTGCTTTAAGAGCATCTCTTTTACCAGAGCATTCTCTGTAGTTCCAACAAATCCACACATTATATACTTTCTAACTTATCTATATCGTTTAAATACTTATACTCAGGGTCATCTCTATCAACTGCCGTCGTATCTGTACTATAAATTTTTATTATTTTATACTTGAACTCGCCTTCTTCTAAAGCTCTTGGTAACCATTCTTTTACTGTTTTTTCTGTAACATCAGCTTTTACTACTATTGTTATTTTATAATCTTGTGTTTTTTGTGTTCTTTCTCCGAACTTTACCATTCTTCCTCTCCATGATACGTGGGAGCATCTACTAATGCTTCTTCTGCTGCTTTTAATACTTTCTGTATCTTTTGTTTGCAGTATGCGCCATTGAATCCATCTATCCTAGGATCATGCATCACACCCTTCCATTGTTGTAATTGTTGTTCTATTGTGTTTACTCCACATTGTTCTATATAGGGCATGTGTCCTCCTTATTTTATTTCCCATTTCTCACAAGTTTCTTCTGATAGTACGAGTTTCGCTTCTGGGTCAACTCGACACCACCCTTCACTTAGTGAATTTGTTATTTCATGAATCATATAATAGTATTTGCACTCACCACAGGGGTTATCGGGCACAGGATTAGCTCTTCTTTTCTTCCACGACAAAGCAGGTAGCCTAGCCGAACTATCTTTATTAACCATTATCTAGTCATTATTATTACGAAAGCAAAAAACATTACGACTATAAAAAACCCTGCCGCTATTTCGGTTGGGCTCATTTTTTACTTTCCCAATGTTCTATTGCTTTCTTTATTGCACTTTCTGCCAAAACAGAACAATGCAGTTTTATAGGTGGTAAACTCAACGCTGCAGCGATTTCTTTATCTTTAATCTGACTAGCTTCGTCTAACGTTAGACCCTTTAACATGTCAATAAACATCGTTGATGATGCTATTGCAGAGCCACAGCCATAGGTTTTGAACTTGACATCTTTAATTGTTTCATCTTTAATTTTTAAATCAAGTTTCATTACATCTCCACATGCGGGAGCTCCAACCATTCCACTGGCTACGTCCGCGTCTTTTGGATTAAACCTTCCTACATTATATTTTAAGGGATTTTTTAGGACTCCCTCGAACCTATCTACTACTTCTTTACTGTATGCCATCTTTTCCTTATCTTAAATTAAGCCCCATATGTGAAACAAATCCCACAGGAGGTACGCTAAGCACAGATAGAATCCTTTCCTATAGAAATCAAACTTATTCCAGTCGGATTTCAATACATTAAGTCTTTTTTCACTTTCCATTGTTTTCTCTTATTCTTTCTCTGAGTTCTGTACTAGAAAAGGAGTGCTGTCTATTATTGTAATAGACCTCATGTAAACCCTTTCCAGTAAACTCTTTCTTCTTATATTCCTCTCCTATAATTCGGAGGTCAATAGGTATACTATTTAATAACTCCATAAGACTTGCTTCAGAATCATACGGAATGATTTTATCTATGTATTTTATTGACTCAAGTTGTGTCCATCTTTCAAATATGCTTTGAGTTGGCTTTGCTTTATCTTCCCTATCAATACTAGGGTCTGTTTGTAATCCTACTATCAATATGTCACATTGCTCTTTAGCTTCTCTTAGCATTAAAACATGTCCTGTGTGTAACAAATCAAATGCACCACAGGTAAATCCCGTCAATTTTATACTTTCCGCCATGTATCTTTTTCTTTCTTATCGCTATAATTATATATTTTCCAAGGAATGTCATTTCTATATAACACTCCTGCCCATGTAACCTCTGGAGGAGGGGGGCTTTTTTCGGTAAATGCAAACGGACAGTCCTTTAACCAAACGACTGCACATACGCCTTTCTTTACCTTTCTTAGTATCTTATGATACTTTATTTGTAGTGTATCGGTTTTTTCGTAAGTAAATACATAACCGCTACTATCTATAAAATTCTTTCCTCTGTGTTTTAAAACGCCTATTATATCATCTATCATATATCTTAGGGGGTATATACTTTTCATTGGCGTTTCTAACCTTCTTGCCCCTAAAGTTTCGCCAGACATATTTTTATCGTCTAGCACTTGGTCATCTATCCATAAGATGCCATCTATTTCTTCCACGTTATCTGTATGTATTACAAATACTGGAAACTGTATTCTGTCTGCTTCCATAATTCTTCTACTTCTAAAGAATTGCCTTCGCCTACTGCGAATTAATGTAAGATTGGAGCTATTCTTTCTAGCCATTCTTCTTGTGTATGTTCTTCATGAACCCACCGATAACTTGGGAAACCCCATGCATCGTCAGTTACTCCTATCCATCTATATCGTTCAAGTTCATGTCCTACTCCATATGTTTCTTTACCATGCTTAATAAGTTCATGTCCTTCTGTATACATTTCCATCATAGAATTACTACTTCTATACAGAGTAATTAAATCTTGACAATGATTTTCAAAGCAATGTGCATCTATAGCATGAGCACCACAAAACATAGACAGTCGTCTATCTACTACTGTACATTTATCAATAATAGGATATTGTATTTCTTCTTCCCATTCTTCTGTAAAAGGAGGAACTAATCTACAAACTCCTAAGAGTTTTTCTCCTTCCCAAAAACAATGAAAATGAGATATAACATCTCTATCATCAATAGGATTTATAATACGTTTATTTTGTACTACAAATTGTTCTACTCTTTGTTCTAATATTTTTCTATATTCTTCTTTAGATAGAGTTTCATAATGTTGAAAAGACTCTCTAATCCCTTCAGTCATACTTACTCTAAATGTCTTTTTCTCTACGAACCCTTCAAATTTCATCTACTATATTCCCAGCCAAAGTTTTTACTATATGATTTCCCTGTTGCTACTCTATGAACTGCTTCCATGGCTTTTATTTCCGCAGCTTTGAACTCTCCACATTTTTTACAATTATGACAGGGAACGTATCCTACTATTTCTCCTTCTTCTTTTAATGTGCCTTTAGGAGTTGCACACGTCCAGAGTAGCTTATAAGCCTCTGGGTCTGTTTGTTTTACAAACGCTAGTAATTCTGATTTAGACATGTATTCAAATGGATATCTTACTTCAGGCGTTTTTATTATCGCTTCTATACTAAATCCATGTCCATCTAAACTATCACTATAATGTTGAGAAATTATTCGTCTATATTCTTTAAACTGATTTCTCATTCTAATATCATCTTCAGCATTTCCTGATCCCATAAACCATTTCCAATTAAATCGTTTATTTCCCACTACTGTTGCCATCCAAGCTGCAAGTCCACTGATAACTATAGGTACTTCGTTTTCAGTTGCAATATTACCTGTGTTCCATACTACTAATGGAGCATCGTAAAGTTTACACAGTCTTTCTCCATATGTTAGCATAGCGTCTGCAGCTTCGCCCCATTGTGGGTCATACCAATTAACACAAAGTGGATGAATATCAGGGTCATTAATAGCATAAAGATATGCTGCGGTACTTTCTACTCCAGCACTTATCGGTACGTAAGTATTAATTTTATCAGGTAACGCCTCAATTGTTTTTCTATTATGTTCATGTGTATATTTATCAATTCTCATTTCTTTTTCCTTGAAGAATACATATAAATTCTAAAGGTGTCCCTTTCCATTTACGATCTGGAAATACTGCTGGGTTATGCACTTTATGGTGGCATCCTTTATGTACTAAAACTATGTCACCCTCTGTTACTTTTAATAATCTTTTAGCGCAGTAATCTCCATCTATAATCATTTCTCCACTACCTTTTGTAAATACATAGACTTCTTCTTGTTCTGCGTGTCTATGTCCTCTGGTTTCTTTACCAGCGTACAGTTTTGTACTACTTAACGTACTGTCCATAAGAAAAGTATTATCCTTAACTACATAGGTATCATTATCATAGACGGTTTTTCCGCCTACGTTTTTTATGTTATACTTCACACTAACCGTGCAAGAGCATATACACACACGGCTATTCCAAGTCCTAAAACTAAGAATACCCAGCCAATATGAAACCTATGGTTCATAATTTTTTCAAATTGTCTCATTAACTTTTCTATACTATAATTCATGATACCCACGCGTAAATTGCTACATATGTTAGCATATGCACTAATTGATCTATTCCTGTGATAGCACGTCTATATCTATCTGATAAGCCCTTACGTTTATATAAGTACTTTGTCTTTACATAATCTTCATGATAATGTACAAAACCATCAAATAACATACAGGCAAAAACTACACTTAGGGATAGAAACGGTACTAATGCTATAAAGCAAAATACCATGTGCATTCCTAAATGTGCTAAACTTCCTTTAGACCCATAAATGTGTTTGTTAGTAGGCTCATATGCTGGATTAAATATATAATCAGCAAGATAGTGCTTTACTAGCAAGGTAACTAATATTAATTCCATTATGTATCATCCATAATCTCTTGTCCTACGGACCTTCTTTTAATATCATTGTGATTAAACTCTGCCCAGTATAATTCAAAAGCAACACCGTCTGTTACTCCTTCAAACTGATGCATACAACCTGGCTTAACTTGTGTAAAGTCACCTGGAAGTAGTAATGTTTCATCTACTAAGTCATAATCATTTTGCCAAACTCGAACTATCATTTTACCACTCTCTACAAAAAAGCCGTTCCATTTAAATTCGTGTTCATGTTCTGAGCATTTATATCCCGCTTTATACTCTATACGGTGGAACTCAAGAACTCCATTTGCATGGATTAGTTCTGTTTGTCCCCATATTTTACCTGCTTTCATCTCTTTCTCTTCTATCGACCCACATTGGTGGTTTTAATTTCTCATTAGTTGTTGTTCTTAGCCATGCGTATGTCTCAGCTTCATCTTTAGTCATAAAGCTGCCTTCGTCTTTATTATTTATTTTACAATACCAAATTATAAAACCATTGCTAGTTAGTTTTCTATGTACTGTAATACGTGTCCCACTTGCCCATGCTGTAGTCATCACCAACCTCAAAGTCACATCCAACCGGGGCTCCGTCTATAGAGCACCCTCTTTCTTTTTGGATAAATTGTTTTAATTTCGCACTATAATGTTCTATTTCTTCTTCTGGTACTTCCGCAAGTATGGAGTCATGCACTAATGCAAATATCCTCGCTTTCATACTCGTTTCGTTTATGTACTTCTGCATGTCTATCGCGCCCATTAAGTTTATATCAGAGGCGGCTGATTGTACCAGAAAGTTAATTCCACTTCTCACTTCATGAGAAGCTATGCCCTTATTTTTGGACTGGGCGTTAGGAAGTCTTCGCTTCCTACCAAATATGCTATATATAAACCCATTCATTTTAATATAGCTTTCTTGTATTTCTAACCACTTCTTCAAATTTTTAAATGAGTGAAAATAGTTATCAATTACTCTGGAAGCCTCATTGACTGTGAACTCTTTGCCACTATCTTTTGAGACTTGCCATGAAATCTTTTGTGCTCCTGCTCCGTACATTATTCCGAATGTAACCGCTTTTGCTTGTTGTCTACGATCTTTATAGAGAGTATCAACTTCTTCTACCGCACATGGTAGATTAAATACTTGTTTTGCAATAGTGGAATGAAAATTACCTCCACTTCTAAATACTCTCTTCAGAGCTTCGTCTTTCGCTAAAACCGCGGCAACATACACCTCTGCCGTAGTCAAGTCCATCGCAACAATCTTATGTCCTTCACTTGCTTTTATGCATCCTTTGACTGTGGGATTATCCCGAGGCAATTGTTGCATATTCAATTTTCCACTTGAACTCAATCTGCCAGAAGTAGTGCCGTGTAAGTTGAATCCTGTTCTTAGCCGACTGTCCATGTCTAAATTAGGTATAATTTTATCTAAGTATGTATTCTTTATTTTTACTTTCTGCCTGATTTCAAGAATCAGCTTCGGAACTTCGTGCTCTTGGGCAAGAGTCCCTAGAACTTCGGCATCTGTGGAATCAGCCCCAGTACCCGTCTTTTTACCCGTTGGGGTTAGACCTATAAAGTCAAACATAAGTTCTCGAAGTTGTACTGTAGAGTTCGGGTTAAATGAACTTCCTTTAAACTTTTCATACTGTTCAATTTCAGGATACTCATATAATTGATCTATGGCTTTTTGAATATCAATAGCCATGATTGCTGATGCTCTACCTAATCTGTCCCTATCAAATGGAACTCCATTACTTTCTACTTGCTTTAAGAAATTACAACCTTCAAGTAATATATTTTCGTATACCCACTTAAGTTTGTTATTCTTCTCTATCGCAGCTCTCATCTTTTCATATAATAAAAACGTAACTACAGCGTCCATTGCCGCATAATTTTTCATTATATCAAAAGGTATCAAGTCATAACTAAAGTCTGCCTTTAATACACCGTGAGCTTTTCTATATTGCTCTGACCAATCTGATAGTGGCTTTTCATAATCGCCATAAGGAGTATGATTCATAGCCAGTTGTTTCAATCCATGTGTGCCTGGGTTTTCATCAAACATATAATGCATAAGCATGGTATCCTCAAACTTTGGAAAAACAAATCCAAAGTGATATTCAAACCATTGTAAATCAAATTTAGCATTATGAAAGACTACTGTTTTTAATCTAAACAGTTCTTGCATTTTGCTTTCTACATCTACGTCTATAACATCAGAGTCACAATATATACCGTGATCAGGTTCGTAAGACATACTGAAACCAAGCATGTAACCATCTCTAGCATAGAGAGCACTGGTCTCCGAGTCAAGGGCAATGTATGGTCTTGGAGCATCAATTGCATCCTGTAGGTACTTAAGTATTGTTTCTTTGTCTTGTATACCATAACATTTTTCCTCGTCTAGTTTTTCTATTTTCAGTTCACCACTTATATACTTAGTGATACTTTCTACTGCTTCTTCAAATGATTTCTTAGCTTCAGGTCTGAATTTAATAACCGCAGGATTCATTAATGCTAAAAATTTCTCATCAATAATCTTGCCATTATATTCTGTAACTGAACTTTTCTTTGTGAAGTATTTGAACGCTTCTGCTCCCACTAATATCAACCAATCATACTCATCTGCATTTATCTTTATATCGACATCTTTTTTTAATACTTTTTGAATCTTACTATTACTGCATAATGCGTAACGGTCAAACTCAAAATCAAAGTATCTATTAAAGCTCGTTGCTGATGGTTTAGTTTCTACTAGTGCTATGTTCATATCGCGTCCTTTTGTAATTCGTTATAATAATTAAAGACCTCTTTATTCGCTGTGTCATTAACTATTTTTCTTATGGCTTTTCCTAACTCTGCGTCATTAGGAAAGTCTGTTGTTAATTGTTTTAATTCTTCAATCCCTAGAGATTGGTGTTCTTTATTTCGTACTCTCATCCGTATAATCTCTCTTTTAATCTCCGTATTTGGTCATGTACTAGATTCCCTGGGTCTTCTCCCTCTGGTAGATTTACAATCTGTACTGAAAGCTCTAGTTGTTCTGCTACTCCCTTTATAACTTCTGCTGCTCTCCTTCCTGCTTCATCTCCGTCAAAGATAATATCTATTCCGTTTACCCCTTGTAATTTGAGTAAAGATAACTTTACCCAGTCCATTTGTTGTGTACCAAAACAGCACACAGTATTCTTTAATCCTTTGTCCCAAAGATTCAGAGCATCAAATATGCCTTCAACCAATATAACTCTATTCTGTATTGGCTTAACCTTTGCAGGACAAAATGGGAGTTTAACTCCCTGTGGGTAGATATAGTATTTTTCTTCACTCATACCTGTTATTAATCTACCAATTAATGCGACTGTCTTGCCTGTCAAATCACGGACTGGGAAGACGATGCGTCCTTCAAACTTGGGAGCATTCCATGTGAATGCTTGCCATATTCTCAAAGTTTCTTCAGATATGTTTCTGAAGCCACCACCTGCCCAGTCTATACGGTCTTTCGGGAGGGAAATACCAACTGTTTGTGCTCGTGTTGCCGCAATTTTTTCTTTAATTCTATGTATTCTTACTTCTAATGGGCTTGCTGGAGCTCCATAATAAGTAAATAGGTTTCCTTTAAAACCACAGGAAAAGCAATGCATGATACCTGTTACTTTATCTACTCTCAAACTAGGATTGCTATCGTCATGCTCAGGATTAAGACAACTGATAAGTGCGTCCTGCCCCTTAAGCTGGTAATCTATGCCTTTCTCTGTTAGTAGTTCTTCTGCTATCATTGTCCCTTTATTATATCAAATTTTAAACGCGTTGTCAAGAACTATTTTCCTATCCTATTGGCAGGTTATCTAGATCAAGTTGTTTTTGTCTACTTTCTTCTCTGAGTTTACCTAGTCTACTAGTATGTTTCCATTCCAATTGATCTCCTAAAGTTTCAAAATATGTCATATCTGTTCCGTCAGGATCTTTATCAAATTTATAATAACGTGACTTCCATACTAACTCTAGCATTTGAAATTGAATTGCTGTTGCTTTATCTCGAAAATCTGTGTCTCCCCAGAGATACCATAGTAACCAAGTTTCTGTGTCAAATGTACATACATTTACTTCCCAGTCATATACTACTGCATGCTCTTTTACCATATCAGCTAGACACCGTACTCTTTGAGACCCTGCGATAGGCCACCAATTCGGCATACAAAGTATCGGATTTTTCATACCATGTCTTATTAAACTTTCCATAAGCGGTTCATTTATTGGAACAGTAGCAATGTTTTCTTTTACTTTTGGTTGGTCTAAAATCCAAGCAACAGTTTTAAACTGCCAACTATGCGGAGGTAGGGGTACTAAGTGTGCAGTTTCTCTGCTTATTCTATCAGCCGCCACGATTAAACCACCTTTCATATTCTTTCGTTTTCATACTATCTTGAGATTCTTCCCATCTTTCAAATTTCTGAAGGTGTCCGTTCCAAAACCAACCCTCATAAACTTTACTTCGTTTTACTACTCTTTTAGCATCTTCTAGGTCATCTGATTCATCATGTTCTGTTGTAGTCCAAATTGGCTCTAACTGGTCTTGCATTTTTTGAGATTCGCTTTGGAACTCATTTTCTGATATAAAACCTTCAGGTACACCCCCACAGCTTACTGCTTCGTTTTCATACTGTTTTTTAAAAGGTTTTCTAACCACACCACCGTCGGGCAGTTTAACAATTTTCCATACAACTTCTTCTTTCTCTGGGTCACCAAAGATTTTCTTTTCGTGCTGTTCCTGTTTCCAGTTTTTCATTCGTCGCTCCAGCCTGTCTTCGAATCTGTCTTTTTTAACTTTTGTCATCTCTAAGTTTCTCCACTTGTTCGTTAAGTATATCTATTTCTTCTTGATACATTGCCCACGCAGTAGCTCCTTTTGTAACCTGTTGCAGTTCTCTCGCTGTGTGTATAGCATCTTGTAAATTTTGTAATTGTGTTTCTAAGTCTAAATATTTGACTTCGTTCTCCATGTCACTCCTATCTTTGCGGTCATAGTCCTTCTTGGACTTATGAGCCCCACCTTTGTTTTTGTCATGCTTTGCTACCCAGTTTCTCACTTCGTGTGTCTAGGTAACTTAGCCTCTATAAAAAATTCGTGTTTTCTTTTGGTCGGATTATATTTTCTTATTCTAAGTTTTCTTTGTTCCGAAATCATACTCGCTGTTTTATATGCTGTATAACTATAAGTATGGCTATCCCTTGATTCCCCTTCTGGAATCAAATTTACTATTTGTTTCTTTCCTTTAGCCATTGGGTGTCCATTTCCATAATTTTGGATCGCCATATTTAAATGGTCTTGATATGTTTAACATAGGAGGTCTCTTACCTTTGCCAACCCATGTAAAATGATGTGCTACCATAATAGGAGTAGGGTTATTATACCATGCTACTATTTCTTTTTCTTCGTGTAATAAGTCTGGTTGACGTTCATGTTTACCTGTACAGTAATCTTCTATTTCTTTTTCAGTAAGTGCTACTAGATATTCTCTAACATTATTTATGTCTTTGCTTGATGCATAGACAAATGTATTCATTGATTTCTCAGCCACATTCATCCTCATATTGTTGTCGTCTTTCTACTATATTTGAAACTGCTTCTATTACTTCATCTAAGATCGTTTCTGCATCTCCATTTAACATAGCTTGTTGGTCATATTGACTACTGGTGATCTCTCGTTTCACTACTAGTAGTTTTGTTAATATTTTTATCATTTCCATTTCTTTTCTCTATTGGCGGCTCATAGGAGAATCGAACTCCTGACTCCGCCGTGACAGGGCGGTGTTATATACCACTTAACTAATGAGCCTTTATTAGTTTGGTGGAGCTGGTGAGATTCGAACTCACAACCTTCTACGTGCAAGGCAGATGCTCTCCCGTTGAGCTACAACCCCGATTACATATCATCTATTGATTCATTCTCTTTCATTGCATCCATGAGTGCATCTCTTTCATCTGGGTCTAGTGCAGAGTTTGGTCCGATTTTTAATGCGTCCCAATCCATTACACTTGTAAAACCAGAGGGGTCACCATTTCTCATCTTTACGCAAGTAAATTTAATTGCTGGTTCTTCTTTTCCCCAATGCTCTAATACATATGCAGCGTCTACTGCATCATATATTCCTCTTGCAAATCTTGCCTCTCCTTTAGGATTGGTTTGAAATGCACTTAAACACAAAACATTTACCTCTTGGGCTAACTGTTTTAACCCTTTGGATATTTCTATTTGCTCAGTCCAATCATATTGTCCAGAGCGACCGGGCACATTGTGGCGGCGAACTTGGTTAAGATAGTCGACTACGACTAATCCTAAATCTTGATGTTCTACTTTCTTCTGTCGTACCACCGCTATTATTTTAGCGAGAGTAAGTGCAGGATCATAAAACACGTCAATTTGGGCACCTTCTTTTAAAGAATTTCTTTGTAGTTCATAAGTGAACTTATCAAAATCTCTTTCTTTTTTGTAGGTCTCTAAAGGTACATCTCCACTTTC
>Ga0315318_10000274_pt1 | contig 21024 bp, 34 predicted proteins | sample M1200m3416metaG_FD_203703 | JGI IMG/M metagenome (GOLD analysis project Ga0315318, IMG submission 203703) | Ammonia-oxidizing marine archaeal communities from Monterey Bay, California, United States - M1 200m 3416 | ecosystem: Environmental > Aquatic > Marine > Coastal | place: USA: California... | reverse complement strand
GTCCGGGATATAAAAAACCTCCACCTCCTAAACTTCCTGATCTCCCTGACTATGATGCCTTGCAAGACGAATCAGTTAAATTAGCACAAGAGGAAACAGACAGAGAATTACTTGATGATGAGGAGGTTAAAGAGGAGGATGAGGAAGAAGAGGAAGAAGAGGATATGGAAATGCTTTTAGCAACTACTGAAAACGCATTAGCTATTGCAGATGGCATATCTCAATCAGCTCTTATGGCAACTATAAACAAAGCTACAAATGTTACAAGCTACTATGTTGCGATCATACCTGACAGTTATTACCCTGAAAGTGTCACATTACAAGGTGGTACAATCGTGGATAATAAGAAAGCATTAAGGAGATTAGCTCAAGATAACCTAATGAATGAAATGATAGAGGAGCAATACAAATGAAAAAATTATTAATAACACTCAGCTTGATCCTTGGTGCAACAGCAACTCCAACTATAGCAGTAGACATTGATGGTTCAGTTGAATCGAGATGCACGGTCGCAACGACATTGCCAGGAAAGTATGGGAACCCAAACGCATATACGCTGACAACTGATCCTGCAAGTGGAGGTCAAGTGCCAATTATTAGATTTGATACCACTCTAGCTAACGCTTACCTAGCACAAGTGAGCTATCCTACAAGTTTTAGTGTTAGTCCATCATTGGCAGATAATGTGACATGGACAGGTGCTGTGACTGTTAAGGCGGCAGGTGAAAGTGGCATGTCAGGATATCATGCGGCAAGTACCACAAGTGGATCGATGCGAACTTACACTTTGACTGTTGCAGGAAGTCTTTGGCTACAATCAACGTCTATAGCTGTCTATGGTGGTAACAGAGCATTTCCCGGTGGTACTTATAGAGCTGTAGTTTTAGCTGAATGCGTTGCTCAATAGCGTTATGTTTATTATTGTTTAATTACTCAGTATATAGTCATGAGCAAACACCAACGTATTTAAAGTGGGAAGTAAGTTACATAACTGGAATTAAAAAAACTCAGCTTAGGCTGTGGAATGCTAGAAAAGAGATACAGTATTATGAAATAGGAGTATTTGAGGATGACTTGGAGACACCAATACCCTTTGTTACAAGGTACAAAGTAATCCCTGTCGGATACTTAAAAGAAGTAAAGTTTGATATATATATTAGGGAAAGCAACATAGCAGATGCTAGATATGTCTGTTCTTTATCTAAATTAAGGAGTAATGAGAAGAGTCAAACCTTGTTAGCTACTAGAATATGTTCAAAATTCAAATAAAATGGTTACTGTTAGTTATGTTAAGCACACAAGCGATAGCTAACAGTACATCTCTGAACCTACAGTTGCCAAGTGGTGGTTCTAGCTTTGGTACAGATAGTATTAAAGCAGGTGATCTTGACTGTTCCAACTCCATTGGAGGTTCAACAAATTTTGAAATCGGTGTAACTGGCATTATTTCCAATGCAGATAGTCTTTTCGGAACAGATGTTGATCCATTGAACCCTCAAACGAAAGATTTAGGGGTATATGCTCGGATTGTTATTCCTTTGGATGCACCACGAGAAAGAGTCAATTGCAACACGCTGTATCAACTTGAGCTACAGAGACGAAGATTAGAGGTTGAAAAGTTGCGCCAGGAGATAGAACTTTTAAAATCACTTCAAGATGGAGATGGATTTGACAACTGATCTAGGAGACAAGGTATCAGAAATCGAAGGTTTGGTCGATAAAAGACTCAAACTAGGAGGTCTTAGGTTTACATACACTCAATTAGTGGGTGCATTTGCTCTTCTAAGCACGATTGTTGGTTCACTCTATGGAGGGTTCTTAATGTATCAAAAAGTGGAAGGAATCGCAAATTTGGACTTAGGCGCTATTGCAGGACAAATGGCAACGACTTCAGCCGATGTATTAAGGGTAGAGGAGGTAGCTTCAGCTATAAAGATAGAATTGAAGGAAGATTTAGCTCGGTTAAGAACTAGCAGTTATAATCTTGAAAATCGCATAGACTCAAAGCTACAGTCTATTGATGTACGGATCACAACAATGGACAATAAGTTAGATAAATTTGACATTCAATTAGATGATACTGAAGAAAAGCTAATGAAGAGAATACAACAGTCATTAGACAATCCTCTCAGTAACTGATATCATAGGAGAATATTTATGACAGCACAACAGAGGATGCAGCTTCAAATAAATAAACAAGAAGAGCAGATTGAGGACTTATTTAAGTCAGTTCGTGAAATTAAAAATATGAATCTCAAGTTCATGTCTATGGGCAAAGGCTTACTTATTGGCTTTGGTTTAATGGTAGCAACTGATGTAGGTGTATTTAATGCACTTATAAAAATGTTATGATAGGCTTACTTACAAACATAGCACCAATAGCTCTTGGCTTTGTGGCTAAACTGTTTGCTCTGAAACAACACGCAGCATCAGAGAATCAAAAGTTGATGATGCAACAGTTCGCAGCCAAGGATAAAGCAATTAACGATGCTAGAGAGATGTCTCGCAATGAGTCACCTATGGCTGCAATGAATCGCAGGGTGATAATCCTCGTGATATTAGGATTGATTATCTTCACTCAAGTAGCACCACCACTATTAAACTTACCGACGGTCATACCTACTGAGATAGAGGGATTTAACTTCTTTGGTATTCAATTTGTACCTGAAGTTGTTGAGTACGTTACTATACAAGCGGGAGCAGTAGTAAAATTTGATGAAGTTTTTCAATGGGCAGCCATGATAATCGAGTTCTATTTTGGAGCTCAGTTAGCTAAGAAGTCTTAAAATAAGGAGGAAAGAATGACCAAGACTAAGAAAAAAGTAACAAATAAAGTAGGAAGACCTAAGAAGCCAATAGTTGCAGACTCTGTAGTTGTTGCACCTAGACAGTTAGGGTTCTTTGCTAAGATATGGAAGTGGTTGAAGGACAGGATTAAATGAAACCTGTTTAGTCTTTAACGATATACCTCATTCCTTGTAAGATATGGACTATTACGGCTACGGTCCAGCCATTCCCTAAAGCCTTGAATTTTTGAGTATCACTCACCGGTTTGCCTTTTTCATCAAAGCAATCCTCCATATACGAGTCTGGAACAGTTTGCAGCCGAGCACATTCTGTGACCGTCAGTTTTCTATAGGTTAGTTGATCAAAGCGATCATCATCTTTTGCTAATGCTAAAGTTTTCTTCTTAACGGCAGTCAGATATTCGTTAGAACTTCCACCACGACCTATTGCAGTAGTAAGACAATTTGCTTTATCTGTTGTTGTTTCAATGTCATCAATTTTTCTTTTTTGATTTTCATTTAATACAACTACATCTGTTAATATCTTCGTTTCACCAGCACGAGTGTGCAAACATGGAGCTTTCCCGGTATTCGCATACACTCGTTTGTTCATATCGTGACCTTCAACATCAGTTGCAGTTGCGACATGATGACATTTCGTTTCTTCAGTAAAATCTTTAAGTTCTTGACCTTCTTCTTCTTCTTCTTCATGTATATCCCATTGAAGGTCGTTTTTAGGTGTCCACTCTTTCCTAATCTCGCAAGGTCTATGGATTAAATACTTGTTGCCATGACCAGTCTTTGTTGTTAGACACTTTGCTTTATCTTGATCTGTAAAGTTAAAAATCCCTTTCTCTAGTCTAGAAGCTCCATCATAGGTTCCAGTCATATATGGCATCACTTCTTTATCAACAGGTATATCCTCTAATATATCCTTCAATACAATACCCATATCTTCTATATCTGGTATAGGCAGTTGGATATATTTATCTCCCACTCTTTTTCCCCACCAATAAAGACGTTTACGATTTTGGGCCGAACAATCCGCTGAATTGATTAACTGAGGTTGAATACCTCTTTCGCCTGGCTCTAGTTTGCCGCTGACATGGGCCGATATAATATCTTGAAATTCTTGTTGCATTAACACGTTTTCAAGGAGAAAGAAATCTGGCTTCAATTCGTTAAGCAATCGAACAAACTCGAAGAAGAGCTTACTCCGGGGATCGTCAAAATTCAACTGCTTTCCGGCAAACGAAAATCCTTGGCATGGCGAACCGCCCAGTAATAAGTTAACGTGTGGTAAATCATCAGCCACAACCTTAGTCACATCACCTAGCATTATAGTTGAAGGAAAATTCTTCTTTGTGATGTACATTGGAGACTTTTCAATCTCACTCGCATAGTAGACACGAGGTGTCATACCTGCTTGTTTGAGGGCCAACTGACCGCAACTCATACCATCAAAGACAGACAAAACCACATCGAGTTCGATTTTTTCCTCTGATTCCCCAATAATAGGGTGCGCATCAAATAGGTCTTGTTCAAGCATTTTGTTTCTCAATGGCCCTTTTGTAGGCTTCTGCTCCACCAAATGCCAAAATGTACATTGGATCGTCAATGGGTAGGATCGTAGCACTCTTGGGTAGTTTATCTTTTTTAGGTTTTTTACCGACAGGACTAAAGGGAGCAAAAATTTTCTTTGGATCGTCTGAACGATTTAAGCGATTCCTTGCGGCAGATTCAGAAACACCAATTTTTTTTGCTACTGATCTACAGGTGACTACTTGCCCATCTCGTAAAGTGTACGATTTAGTTCGTAGCTTCTTCATTAGAGGATGTACGATTCATAGTGATAGAACCAACTGGCTATGTATAACGCTGAACCAGTTATTGCCCAAATGCACAAGTGTTTAATTACCTTGGCGGCAGTTATAATGTCATCTTTCATTATTTATCTCCTAAAGTTTTTAAAATTTCCAAACAAAGTTCTTCTGGTACCTTACTTTTCTCATAACTATTGGCTAATCCTTGCGTTCCCGACTGAGAACCTCTTGGAGCAGGTTGATGATGACAATCTCTATTGCCATTAAAACATAGAGGTCTTGGTGTCCAGTCATAGATATTAGTCCATAGATCGGTTGGCTTTGCTCTCATATCACCATATTGGCAATACCAAACTGTTTGTCTTACATTGCTGCGACCGTGAAACTTAGGATCAATCAACCCTAACTTGCGCAATTTACCTCTTGGGTTTTCAATAACAAAGTAAGATGGTTGTAAAATATCTATTATTTCTAGTGTTTTCTTAATAATTGCTATGCCTAATTTAGCACCTTCAGTCTTAGGAGTATGGTCTTTATTCCAATGTTTGCCTATTGATCCTACAGAAAAGAAAGTACAGGGAGGTGATGCCCATATAATGTCTGGGCGAAATGGAACTTCTTCTGGATTAAAATCAAATATGTCTGTTACATAGTCAATTTTGTCAAACGCCTCTATATCCGAAGTAAACGTCTCATGTCCTAATGATTCAGCAGCTTTAGAAAACGATCTACTACCTGCAAACAATTCAAGTATTTTCATTTCTTCTCTCCTATTAGAGCATTAAGTAAAGCGTTGCGAGTTGAAGTAAAGACCTCAAGACGCTTGGCCAGGATTTCGGATTCTGGGGTTTCTTTCAATAATTCGGCTAGAATATCCATAGCCTTACCACCTTTTAGCTCACCATCAGCAAAAGCCATTAGTTCCTTATCTGTAAATTTATTTTTCATCTGGCATACCCAAACTCATAAATAACATGACAAGTCCTGCTGACACTAACCCTGTTCCGATTAATGCCAGTAAAGGTACTGTAGTTTCAAGTAAGAAGGTCATAAATCTCATCCACTATAGTAGATAACTTCTTACGTCTGTCAATTTCATATCCTACTTTACGTGAAGCCTTCTCTAACGACTCCTTAGTAAAGTTCTCCATCAAATGTTGCTTATTTAAAGATTTAGATATGTACGGCTTGTACTTACTGTTATTAAAAACATTCATAACTCTGTCTCCTCAATTATTATTAAAGGTTTATCTTTATAATATCCAACACAACTTTCCAGTTTTGTTGAATCGCACACTAAGAGACTCTCGTTTTTCTCACATACCGTAGTTGGTAGTAAGGTATTAGGAGGGTAACTTAATTTCTGCTCCAATGCACTACATCCTGTTAAGGCTAGTGCTAGTATTAGTGTTAGTGTTTTCATGCTAAAAGGGTATGTCATCTTCAAAATCATCCTTCGCAACAGGTGTGATCTTCTCTTGAGGAGGTTTTTCTTCAGCCTCTTCTTGAATTGGCTCTGCAGCACTTACCTTGTTTAACATCTGCAAGGTAGAGTTAAATTGTGACACAACAACCTCGGTTGTGTACTTCTTTTCGCCATTCTGATCCCACGATCTTGTTCTAAGTTGACCTTCAATATACACTTTTGATCCTTTGTGAAGATACTTTTGTGCAATGTCAGCAAGTCTGTCAAAGATAACTACACGATGCCATTCGGTCTTTTCTACCTTCTGACCTGTGGTTTTATCTGTCCAAGATTCGCTTGTTGCGACCGCTAGATTGGCGATTGCTTTACCATCTGAAGTAAATTTTATATCGGGTTCTCGCCCAAGGTTTCCAACTAATATTACTTTGTTTATCATTACTTTCTCCTTATTAAAATTAGGTGATCACTTAGGGTGATCAATCCCATCTGTTTGTCTTTAACTAACGAGGGATAGGAAAAAAAGGGTGAAACTGCCCTTGTTTAAAAACCCCGACATAGCGTAGGTAGATGAAACCCCTATGTTCACTTAGCCTTCTGCTTCTCAGCGAAGTCCTTGGCTAATTTTTTGTTTAGAGCTTCCTTCTCTACTGACTTAGCCTTGCGTTCAGCAGACAATCTTTCCTTACGCTCTTCCATATATTCCAAATGCTCAGGAGTCAACGATAGTTTAACTCTTGTGGCTAATGGAGTGTCTCCTCTATAGTCTTTCTCAACTTCAGAGACACCTTCTTCATCATCATTTTCGATAGCCATCATTAGCTTTGAAGACAAACTTTCAGCTTTGTATTGCATCAACTCATCGTGACGTTGTGAAGCCTCTTGTTGTGCTATCGCTGCAGCAACTGTTCCTGCTGTATCAACGCTTGTCGCAATACCGATCCCTAACATGCCCAAAGCCCTTCCCACGCTGCTAGTCTCACAACATTCTACGAATGAAGTCTTGTTGACAGGTGAAGCATTCATTGCTTCGTGAGCCATACCAGTAGCGACTAACGCACCATTAATATGAATCTTGGTCTTGCACATAATAGACTCTTTGTCAAAGTGTAAGATTTCAGTTTCGATGCAACCATTTTCAATGTTCTTACGAAACCATTGAACCCTAGTCTTGACCTCAACATAAGGTTTGCCCTTAATATCAACTGTTGCTAAGTTATCCATAATATCTCCTTAATTTTTAGTTTTATCATAACTGTATTTAATCACTCGTGCTTTTTTTCCGAATTGATTTACTACAGTTATCCAATTTTTATCAATAACATAACCATCTCTGTGGATCAGGTTATGAATCCTAGAGGCTAACCTTCCTATTGAAAGTTTAATATTAGCCTCTGTTGAAGTGATACCACCATCGGAACCTTGGTTCTTTAGGTAGTTTATCAACATTACTTCCTGGCTAGGATTTTCGTGATCCTCAAAGAAACCAGCTCTGCGTTCCTTCTCTTCATCGAAAGATGGTGGTTCAAAAAAATCCTCGCTTGGATCGTCAATTGAATCTAGTGAATGTCCTTTCATTATTTTTCTCCTTTAAAAGTTAAATACCATTGCCACTCAAAACCGAGTTGGTCACGCAATATATCTTTGACCTCCTCAGTAAAGTCATAATCGAAGTCTTCTTCATAATCGTTATATCTTCCATAGATTGTAGTAGAAAATGTGTAATATCGAAGATTTGACACCTTCAGCACAGCATCTGCTAGTGTAAGAACATTACGAAATGGAACTTCTAGATCACTCTCGTTAATAAAGTGTTCAACTTCGATAAGAATATTTGATGCTTGATCAATCATTTCATCCCTTGCGGCATCTTTATTAGACTCCCACTCAGTCTGAAAATCCTCACCTTTTTGGAGTTCTTCTTTAGTATCACTCATTACTCACCTCCCAATCTTGTGGAATGTCCTTTATGGAACTCCTTATGATGTTTTTCTAATTCTCCATTATGAAAAAGTTTCAAAATTTCTACACTTTGTTTCTTCGTCAAAGACCATTCATCTTCTAGGTCTTGTCTAATGAAAAACATATTAACCTCACCACTCTCTCTAAGTTTAGTCAACCAGTCATAGACATGTAACTTCAACAAAGGGTGTAAAGGTTTTTCAGCGTTTGTCATTTCCTTGTATGCACTTGGAATCATTATTTTTCTCCTTTTAATAATCCATGATAATCTGCAGCTTCTCTAAACTCCTTAGTGCTTAGACCACCACGAGGTAACTTATCATTTGCTAATAATATTTTTATTCTATTAGGGTGTTTTTTACCTGTCATAGCTTCCCACTCGTGCATTTTAGACAACATCATTTCATCGGAGTAACCTAGAGTATGCCATATTGCATCACCATTACTGTAAGGTAGTCTTTCGTGAAAAATCTTACTATGACCACCTTTTTGCCAAGTTCCAATGTGACCATTGTCATTGTAGTAAAGATGGATAATAGAATTACTACCATCCTCGTAGTTGTGTTCATTGTGTTTTCTATAACTCAACACTTCGTTTTTGTTTAACTTGAATAACTTTTTTTCAAATTGTTTTTTAGTTAGTTTCATTATTTATTCTCCTTTCTGTTATTGATTTCATTTTTGATTAGTTTTTCTTGTTCGGCAAAAAAATCCCTCCCTTGTACGAAAGGGTGGTGAGATTTATTATTGATTGCGGTCGCAAGATTTTCCTTTAGTTGATGATCAGTTTGTTTTTTATATTGACTCATTTGAATCTCCTATCTAGTTAAAAGTGTCACCTTTTTTGCTTGATGACAAGGTCATTGTATCAAATTTCGTACAGATATGTTAACTATTTTCAAAAATAATTTAATCTATAGACGGTCCTGTAAAATTTAGTGTATGATTTGTGGTCTTGGTTTAGAAAACAAAAAACCCCAAGAGCTTGATAATTTCTCTTGAGGTTCTTCTAAACTGGCAGTTGCCCCTGCTGTTTGACAAGGATTATACCCTATAAAGACATATTGGCAACTCTCAGGATGCGAGTGGTGATCTGTCTAGCTATTTGGCTGCACTCACACCACTTACAAAAAAAGAGATTCAGCAATCGTATTCCATAAAACTGCTGATTGATGGGTGTTAATACACTCGCAGAGTGCAGAAGGCTGAGTACCTATCACAAGGTAGCGATGACTCTGATCTGACTGACTGTGATTGTTTCAGACTCGATTATACTGCGATGCGCTTTATACCGATGACAATCTCTAGTTTACTTAATTGTATTCTAGGGATTGACTTACTCGAAAACCCAACTCCACACTTAACCCGATAAGTTAAGAGCTCTTTAAAAAAGGTCTTTAGACCTCAGCTCTACCAAGGAGAGTCGCTGAAAGCGAAACATATAGTTAAACCAACCAAGCACTTGTACGATATTTGATATAATGACTATATGAAAAAAATTAGACATGTTTATTACAAATCTATCCCTGACGAACTTGTACGACTAGGCTTAACACAATCTCAAGCTGCAAAGTTGCTAGGAATTACTAGATCAACATTAAATCACAACATAAAGGCAGACAACAACAGCTTTCATTGGCAAATTTATGGTCTAGCGCATTACTTAGAAAGTCAGCATCATGCCCACGTTAAGTAAAATCAGCCACGAAGAACGAGTCCAATTAACACAGACAATGCTGGATGTAATTCATGTTATTGGTGAGATCGAGGATGAAGATGTCAAACAAACTCTATGTCAAAATCTTATTGATATGTGTGATCAGCTCAAGTTTCGATTAATTATTAACATGGTGAAAGAAAAAAATCATAACAAGGGCGAAATAATGACAGGACCGTCCAGTGAAGTTTGAAGAAGACAAAATACAAAAGGCTATATGTGAATACCTAGATATACGAGGAGTTTGTTATTGGGCAGTTCCGAATGGTGGTGCTAGGTCAAAAGTAGAGGGTGCTAAACTCAAAGCAACTGGTACCAAAAGTGGTGTGCCTGACCTCACTTTGATTATCGATGGTTTATATTATGGTTTAGAGATTAAGAGACCTGCTGATTCTACACATCCCAAAGGGTATTTAACTAAGAACCAAAAATCTATGATCGGTAAGATTGAAGCTGCAGGAGGACAAGTTAAAATTTGTTATAGTGTGGCAGATGTCATTGTATGGTTTGCAGATATGAAGTATGGAGAATGAATGAAACAAACAGCAATTACTAAATCAGCTCGTGGAAAAAGATGCACATTGAACCTTGATGGCTGTGACTCAGGAATTAATGGAGAGAAAGTAGTATTCTGCCATGAAAATATTCCTGGCGTAGGTTTTAAGGCTAGAGATAGAAATGGACATGACATAGGGTTCTATGGATGTCACAATTGTCACCAAATCTATGACTCCCTTGTTCATCCTTACTACAAACCTTACTTCATTAGAGAGATGGCTCAGTTTGCGATGACTCGAACCAAGAGACAACTGATTAAGCAATTACTTGTAGATGAACACTATCCTGACACAACATTAGATGGGTATAGTAAATGAGTGAAACATTATCAAGAATACTGAAACGAGATAAACCTAAAGCTGAGATTATAGAGAATATGACTCGAACTTTTTTTATGAATGTTAGTGGGGAGGAGGCGATCATAAGTATTAAACCTAACAAAATGACTAGATCAGGCCAGCAGAACAGGTTGTATCATAGCATCATAGACCAAATCAGAGTTGAAACAGGTAACACAAAAGATGCTATAAAAGTACATTGTCAGTCAGAATTTCTTGAATCTAGAGTTGAAGAAGTTGCAAAGAGACAAAGAGTGGTGCTAAAATCGACCACAGAACTAACGACTAAAGAAATGGGAGTTTATCTAGATGAAGTAATAACTTGGGCAGAAAATGATTTAGGCATTCGACTTAATTTACCTGATGAGTGGAGAGGATTAGTAGTAGAATGAGAGAGTGGGAGGTCTGAGTTAAGCCTCCCACACAGAATTGGAGAGCAATATGAGTAAGCCAGTAATAGCTTTGATTGTTTTAGGTGTGATTCTTTTTGTGATAACTTTGTTCATTGGTGTTGATGCACTTATGTGCAAACCACCATGTGTTTAGATGAAGGAGATGACAAAAGTAGAACGCTCTATGCAAAGATTCAGATTCTCTGCACTAGGAATTTATTTATTAATTTGCTTCTACGATTTTTTGTTTGTGCCAGTTTGGTACGGACTCAATCGACCTGACATCAGCCAGTTCATGGAGATAATTAATGCAACAGAGGACACGTTAGTACAGATGGAACTTATGAAGAAACTCACAGGGCAGCACGATCCGTTTACTTTAATGGGCGGTGGATTGTTTCACTTGACGTTCCTGTCGATCCTTACTGCTAGTGTATGGAAGAAATAGTATGAGTAATCCTTTACGATTAGATGCACTTACATTGCCAGTTAAATACTTAGCATTGTGTAAGATCATGGGAGATTTAACAGACACTACTGTTGGAGAGATTGATACGCAAGTTGAGATGTTTATATTAGAGACAAGTTTTGAGGCTACCGAAGTGCCTGAAGAGGAGGTACACTTGAATGGCTAGACCAACTAAATATTCTAAAGAGATTGTAGAGAAGGCAATAGCTTACATTAATGACTATGAGATGTATGGAGATATGATCCCAAGCATTGAAGGAATGGCAGAGCATTTAGGCTTACACAGAGACACTTTATACGACTGGGCCAGGCAAGAAAGCAAGGAGTTTTCCGACATATTAGGGAGATGTATGCAAGTTCAACAGAAAACCTTGGTGAATAAAGGACTCAATAACACATTCAACTCAGCGATAACTAAGCTTGTATTGGGTAAGCATGGGTTCCACGATAAGATGGATCAAGACATTATTTCTAGTGATAAGAGTATGCAGCCAAATGTCATTGAACTGGTTGCCAAAGTGAATGAAGAAGACTAGAGCTGAGATTGAACTGCCACCTAAATTAGTACCAGTCTTTGAAGGAAAGGCCCGAACAAGATATTCTTACGGCGGTAGAGGATCAGGAAAAACCAGAAGCTTTGCGTTGATGACAGCAGTTAAAGGTTATCAATGGGGAAACGCTAATCCACCAAGAAGAGGGCAGATACTTTGCGCAAGAGAGTTTATGAACTCCTTGAGTGATTCATCATTAGAAGAGATTAAGACCGCAATTCAATCTATTCCCTGGCTCAACGATTACTACGAGATAGGTGAAAAGTACATACGATCTAAGGATGGTCACATCACATACACGTTCTCAGGTCTAAGACGATCACTAGACTCAATCAAGTCTAAGGCCCGTATTCTATTGTGCTGGGTAGATGAAGCAGAAGCATTAAGTGGTAGAGCTTACGATGTGTTGATTCCAACAGTCCGGGAAGTTGACTCAGAAATATGGGTAACTTGGAACCCAGAGAGCAAATACTCAGCAACCAATGAGAGATTCAGGGATAAGACTCCTCACGATAGTAAGGGTGTGATGATGAATTTTAGGGATAACCCTTGGTTCCCAGACGTTCTTGAGCAGACAAGACTAGAAGATAAAGAGCAACGGCCCGACATGTATGAACATATTTGGGAGGGTTCTTATCTAATCTACAGCGAAGGAAGCTATTACGCATCTGAAATGAGAAGAGCTAAAGATGAGGATCGTATTACTAAGGTAAGATATGATCGTGGCACAGGTGTTGTAGTTGCATTCGATCTTGGCATTGGAGATTCAACAGCACTTTGGTTTGCACAGTTTGTTGGTACTGAAGTTCATCTAATAGACTACTATGAAGCATCAGGTGTAGGACTAGAACACTATGTCAAAGTCCTTCAGGATCGTGGTTATGTTTATGATCAGTATGTTTTTCCACATGACATCAGAGTTAGAGAGCTTGGAACAGGAAAGAGTAGACTTGAGACATTAGATCAGTTAGGTATTCACGCTGACAAAATAGAAATTGCACCTCAGTTACTTATTGATGATGGCATACAATCAGTCAGAGCTATGCTAGACAAATGTTTCTTTGATGAAAAAAACTGCGAGAAGGGAATAGACTGTCTGTTAAACTATCAGAGAGATTGGGATGAAAATGGCAAGACTTGGAGGATGCGACCAAACCACAACTGGGCATCACATGGAGCAGATGCATTCCGTTACCTCGCTATAGGGTATCAACCTTACAATCAGAATTGGGATAAACCTTTACGAAGGAATTTGAAGGGAGTGGTATGAGTAGTTTTCTTGGTAGTGTATGGGATGTAGTAGGGAATCAGGTTACAGGTTTCTTAGGTACAGAACAGGAGAGACAAGACAAAGTTACAGGCTTGTTAGTAGACAAACCATTCGAGTTTGGCAAGAGTATTGGTCTTTATCAAGACAAGATTGAAGCTCCTCCAGTAATCAACAAACATCCCAATGAACCAGTAACAGGTCTGAGTCTGTTAGACAATATAGTTGCTAATACTGTACAAGATGCTAAAGTATTTGGAAAGAACTTACCATCAAATTTGTTTGAAATAGCTGAAGGTGGCATTGATATTGCGATGAATCCTATCAAAACAGGTAAAGCAATATTCGGTTTAGGATCGGGCCTGGCAACAAAGGCAGGTTTATTTCCAAACATCGACAACACTACGAATGAAGAGATGGCAACATTCGTGCTGGACTCTGCTCAACAATTCTTTAGCACTCCTGGCGCAGTAAGAAAGGCGGCACTTGAACATCCAGCTGATGTTGTCGCTATGGTATTCGGTGGTGTATGGGGAGCAAGAAAACTAGAGAATTATTTAAGTGCAGAAAGATTAGCCGCAATAACGGATCAAGTAAGAACTCTTGGAGCGCTCCCTGTTGGTCTATCAATAAAGGATGTGGGTGATAATCCTTTCTTTGATGCAGCAGGTACATACTCTAAAGCTGAAAAGACAGTTATGGATATGAAACAACCCTCAATGGCTGCCAATCAAGTTGTGCCTTACTTACAAGGAAGAGGCATATTAGCTGCTGAAATAAAAGATTTAAACATTGATGATTATGTGAAGAACTTAGATGGTCAATCAGTAACTCAACAAGGTTTGTTAGATCACATAAGTCTTAACCGAACAAGTCTACTTTCTACATCTTTGTTGTCACCAACTAATACAGGTGTGAATACACTAAATTACACGCCAAATATGGCATTTGTTCACGATCCTTACGAAACGTGGGAAGAATACGGGCCAACCCCTGCTGTGGAGAGAGGAGTTAATGAGCGTTATCAGATTGGTGAGATTGAAACTCCTGATGGCACATTGAGTGTAGTGGAAAACCCTGAAGTAGTTCAAGAAATCAGCGAAAACTTAATGGCAGATATGAGAGGTTCATTTGAAGTACATGCAGACACAGAAATAAGTCATATAGATCGTAGTCTTCGTGCAAGAGATACGGAGTATAGAGAGCATTACCCATTTAACTATGTTCAAGATAATGAGTATTATTCATTTACAGTTAGACAAGCTGATGCATCAAGAGATGATGATAAAATGGCAAGAGTTTTCTTTCAAATGCATGAAGATAAGCCAGAAAAATATCCATTGACACATGGTTTAGAAGCACATATAAACTTCCAATCAATGGAAGCGTTAAACAAAGCCGCTAGAGAAAACCAACCAGCTATTGGTCAATTACTTCAAGAGAACAAGACATCCTTAACAGCACTACAAGAACTAAACAATTCAGGTATAGAACAATGGGATCAACTTCTAGCTAAAGACTTGCATCATGGAGGCCCGGATATGATGGCAAGAGGTTCAAATCAAGCTCAATGGGGGCAAAATGACAAAAATGTGGATGAGGTACTTGATTTTCAGGATGCACTTTATACAATAGCAGAAAAGGACTATTTACAAAATCCAACCTTTGAACAAAGAATAACAGTTGATACTCACGAAGGATATGACGGTCCTGAGGAATCAGTTGAGTATTTAGTTGCTGGAAATAATGATAATGGGTATTTTGTTTACGATCCTGAAATGAACTTAATTGCAGATAGCGTAGATTTACCAAGAGCACAGGCAATGCTTAATACTGATGCACAAGAAAGAGGTTTCCTAGAAGCAGTAAGGTCTGTAGGTGATGAACGAGGTCATGGCCAATCCCAGTATCATGGTTATCTTGGTTCTGTTGCAAAGCAATATGAAAATACATATTCCGAAGAATTAATCAGTCTTGTACCTAGGAGTGGTGAATCTAAATACACAGAAGGTCATTATGGAACCACTAACCCAAATACCTTAATCAGTTATCGTAAAACAATAAGACCTAGGGGTGATTACCATAAAGATGGTTCATCTATTACTGAAAATCCTTCAACTTATCTGGATATGATTCAAACAGATACTCCTATTTATTTTATTGAAGAGATGCAGTCTGATTGGATACAAGATGGAAGACAATTTGGTTTCACTCAAACTGAATACGATGATATAGGTGATAAATTAAGAGTATACGATAAAGATTTACATTCTTATCGTACAGCAATAAGTGTGTTTGAAGATACTATGGATGAGTATGATCTTTATCCTGATGACAAAACGCATTTAGATACAGCAAGGGCAGCCTTGCAAGATGTTCCTAACTATATGTTTAAAGCAGCATTTATAGCAAGTGTTAAAAAAACGTCTCACAAAGGTATATGGAATCAATTTACATCTCATAACATTCCAGGCGCCCAACAAGGTCTTTCTACTGCTACTATGAATAGTCCAGAGTTCAAAAAAGCATTTGAGGATTTTGATTTACAAACTAAGAGAGTGATTAGTGATATAAATGCAGATTGGGAAAACAATGAATACAATCCTGATAGTGCTAACTTTGACATACATAAATATTCCGAAACTCGTATGTTTAGTGATGTAGAGGACTATGTAGTTAATCAACAAGATGTTACAGACAGGAAAAGAGAGGGATGGGAAGATCACGATGTAATGGATCGTACTCCTTTAAAACATAAAGACATTTACATTACAACTGGGTTACAAGATGCAATACAAAAGGCACATGCAAAAGGATTAAAGTTTGTTAGTTGGTCTAGTAGTTCGCAAATTTTAGATAAATGGAATAGAAGTAGAGAGTTAAACGAAAAAGGCAATATTAGATACCAAGAACTATATAAAAATATATATGACAAGCAACTGCCTAATGCAGCTCGTAAACTATTAGAAAAGTATAAAGGTGGTAAACTCAAAGAAATGGAAATAGATGGTGAGGTAAATTATGTCATCGAAATTACTCCTGAAATGATAGAAAATATGAGGAAAGCATTACCTAATTTACCCGAAGACAGCAAAGTAATACCATTGCCACAATATGGTGAAGCAAATAAAATAGACTCCGGGTTACTCAAAACAGACATAATAGAACAAGGGTTACTAGCATGAGTCTACTAAAAGAAGCATACGAAGGTCTTGGTGGTTTGTTAGGTTCAGCATCTAACACTAAACCCAATCAAGCAGAGATAAATAAACTTAAAGAAGTGTACCAACAAAGAGCAGGAGTAATGGATATACCTCAACGAGAGTCTCCACATTATTATGATCAGTACACACCATCAACCTTTGGTGCAACAGTTGACATGGTTCATGGTAGCCATCCTATATGGAATGAGTTTGGTGATAGAACATTAAAGACCTTCGAGAAGTTTGGATTGAAGGTAGATCGAAAGAATCTATTCCCTTGGGATGTTCAACTTTCATCATCTGCTGATAGAGATATCCCTTATGGTAAAAATTTTATGGTTAATGTAGCAAAGAATCCACATATAGAGAGTGAACCAAGAGATAAGTATGAACGAGAATGGCTAGAAAGGAATACTGGTATGAACTGGGATTTAAACCAACGTGGTTTATTAAGAGCATGGGGTAAATACAATCCTAATGAAAATCATTTGGCTATAACTAGGGATGGTGCAGAAATGTCAAGAGATGCTATTAGTCATCAGGGAAATACTCTAATCCCTTTTTCAAATGTTACTGGACACGAGTATGGTCATTATCTAGATTGGAATTTAGGCGATGGCAATTTCTTTTTGAGTGATGTGGTAGAGTCTATGATCAATAGGAAGCCTCATGCTATGACACAAGAGAATTTGATGGAGTTATGGATGCGTGATCCTAGAACTGCTCACTTGGATATGGAAGATCAAGTTAATGTATCACATCACGAAGGTAGAAACAATCCAAGAGAAATTCTAGGTAAGCTCTATACGACAGCTCTAATGGGAGAGTACAAGAAGAATCCACAGTATCCATTTTTGGAAGATATACAAGAAAATATTGCTAGAGCTTTAGGAGTATTTATGGATGATCAATGGGTTGATGAAGGTCATAGTCAGCAAATAAAGGATCAAAGAAGGGATGTTATGGGTGCATTAGCAAATGTATTCAGTCAAACACGAAGGCAAAAATAGAATATACTATCGGAAAAACAAGGGAGAGATAAGATGGCAGAGGGTAATTTTGGTATCATGGACTTACTACAAAAACTCTTTAAGGAACGAGGCAAAGGTGTCTCAAAGGAAGAGCAAGGTGTAATGGGAGCAACCACATCAAAAGCAGAGTACGATTATTACAAAGATAAAGGTGGAGATGGTGGTTACCAATCATTTATTGATAAAAGCAAAATGAAAGCAGGTGACAACTACACAGCAGGTCAGATGCAATACATTGATCCTCTAGCAAATACAACAGCATATAACAATGCGACTACAGGTGCATTGAATACCATGAAAGGATATGTTCCTGATTCGGGTACTACAATGAGAGACTTAAAAGAAACATTTGGTGGTGCATTTACTGAAAGAGAAGGGAATAAATTACTAGGTTTACCTGATAGTTCTCCAAATTTAAGCACATCTCAACAAGAATACATGAGATTTTTAAAAGAACAGGGTGGTGGTCAATTTACTGAAAGAGAAGGAATGAATCAAGTATCCAATGTAGACACAATGTTTGCACAGGCTTTAGGTGCATTGACTCCTGCTGAACAATCAGAGATCATAAGTGCTACAAGGGGATACAATGATGCTCAAGTTGAAAACTTTAAGATACAATATTTGCAAGGTAGAATATCACCTTATGAGTTAGAAGCACAAAGCAACCTAGGATTTTAATATGGCACTCAATACATATACAGCATTAAAAGCAAGTATCGCTGACTTCCTCAACAGAGATGATCTGACAGCAGTCATACCTGATTTCATAACCCTGGCTGAAGCACAGATCAACAGAGATGTACGACATTGGAATATGGAAGCTCGTTCAAGTGGACAGCAATCAGTTGCAGATGAGTATATGCAATATCCTGCTGATTGGGTAGAAACAATTAGATTACACCTAACTGCTACAGGAACAACAGTAGTTAATCTTATATCAAGAGATGCAATGGCAGACAAACGAGCTAGTGCTGAAGATGTAAGTGGAACACCAATTTATTACACACACGCAGATGGACAATTTCAATTGTACCCAACTCCGTCAGAAGACACAGACTTTGAGTTGCTCTACTATCAGAAGATTCCGTCTTTAAGTAGCAACTCAGATAACTGGCTTCTTTTAGATTCGCCTGATGTATATCTTTATGGATCGTTATTACATTCAGCACCTTATCTAGCAGAAGATCAGAGGGTAGCTATTTGGGCACAGATGTATTCTGCCGCAGTAGCTAGATTAAATGAAGCCTCTGAACTGGCTCGTTATAGTGGTTCAGGGTTGAAACTTAAAGTGAGAGGATTAGTATGAGTTTTACAAACTTTTTAGAAACAGAAATATTAGACCATGTATTTGCAGGGGCGGCTTACACAGCTCCTTCTACTAAATACTTAGCGTTGTTTACAGCAATCTCTGATGGTGAAGCAGGTTCAGTAACTGAGTTATCAGGTTCTGCATATGCTAGACAATCAGTTGCATTTACAACTTCAGGTAACACAACTTCAAACAATGCGGCAGTAGAATTTCCTACAGCTACAGGATCGTGGGGTACAGTTACTCATGTTGGTGTATATGATGCATCTACATCAGGCAACTTAATGGCTTATGCGACTTTATCGTCAAGTAAAGCTATTGCTACTGGTGACGTATTTCGTGTTCCATCGGGTGATCTAGATATAACGCTTAACTAAAACGAGCCTGTAAATGGCTTTTGAATATAGCGAATCGGTCTATGGTGTAAGAACCTATGGTTCGAGTGTGGGTGAAGTACAAAATGCTTCAGCTACAGTCACAGCCACCTGTACTATTGCCAATGTAAATTGGCAAGTAGCTCGTGGTTCAGGTCAAATAACAGGAACTGTAGCTTCATCTGCTACTTGTAGTGGTGAAGTTGTAATCCTAGAAGAAACAGATGTTTTCTCCTATGGTTCAGGCTTGTATGGACAGAACGAATATACTCAAGGTGATTTACAGACAGTAGTAACTGCTGTATCTTCTGTAACAGCATCAGGTGAAAGGATACTACTTTCAGGTGCTTTATCAGCAGGTGCATCAGGATTCGCCGCTATAGGTGGATTCTTAGGTAATGCAGAGGCAACTGTAACAGTAACGAGTGCTTCTACTTGTAGTGCTGAGATTGTTGGATTGGCTAGTGCCTCTATGACTTCTACAGCTACGATAACAGCAAATTCAACTTGTACGTTTAACTTTACGATACCGATTGCGGTCGCTTCGGCTACAACCTGTACCGCAGAGGAGTTCTTCCTTGAAGCATCGGACAAGATGGTTTATGGACATGGTATTTATGGTGAACAGGTTTATGATCAATCAGACCTACAGACAGTTGTAACAGCTACATCGAGTGCCACAGCTACTTGTAATAGAGTACAGAACATTCTGCAATCGACAGTATCTGTTGTTGCAACTGTAACAGCAAGTGGTAGAAGAGTACCTGAAGGTTCTGTAATAATAGATGGTACATCAGCAACTACAGTTAATTCAACTGGCAATGGTACAAGAGTCAGAACGAGTGGTGCAACAGCTACTCCTGAAGCAACGATTACAACAGCAGGTCAGGTAGTTGGAGAGAGAAGTGCAACAGTAACTGCCATAGCCTCAAACACAGCTAGTGCTGTGACTGTTGTGGTAGGAGATGCTACACTAACAGCTTCAGCAACCATAGCCGCAGTTTGTAACAGGGTAAGGTTTGGATCAGGTGTGCCAACAGCAGTTGCGAGTATAACTGTATTAGGATTTGCTACACGAGGTGGTATCGCATCAACGACAAGCCTTGGTGCTTACACAATTACCTATGAAGTAGGACACCAAGATGTGGGAGGAAACCACAAATACTTTATATCAGAGACAGGAACACAAGTTCAGCAACCAACGCTAGTGCTTGTTGAAGGCAACACTTACGTCTTTAATTATCCTGCAATTCATCCATTTAGGTTTTCAACGACCTCTGATGGCACACATAATAGTGGTTCTGAATACACTACAGGTGTCACACACAATAGTTCAACACAAAGCACGTTTGTAGTTCCTGCTGATGCTCCAACTCTTTATTACTATTGTGGTAGTCATTCAGCAATGGGTGGAACAGCAAATACTCCATCAAATTTGGCAGAGGCAGTAGTAACATCAGACTCAGAACAAATTTTCCAAGGCAGTATTGTGTTAGAAGCAGAGGCTTCATTTTTAGCATCAGGATTTGCGACATTTAGAACTGGTGGTATAGTAAGCTCAACTTCAGTAACAATTACAATAGGTAGAGAGAAATGGGAAATTATTACTAACGATTCAGTAACATGGACACAGATAGCGGCATAACATTATGGCATTAATACCTTTACAATTACCACCGGGCATACATAGAAACGGAACAGATTTCGAGTCTTCCAATAGATGGCGAGATGCTAGTCTTGTCAGATGGCATAATGGATCATTAAGACCAGTTGGTGGATGGCAAAGTAGAAAGACAAGTGCATTTCCTGATGCACCTA
>Ga0315318_10000273_pt1 | contig 21038 bp, 25 predicted proteins | sample M1200m3416metaG_FD_203703 | JGI IMG/M metagenome (GOLD analysis project Ga0315318, IMG submission 203703) | Ammonia-oxidizing marine archaeal communities from Monterey Bay, California, United States - M1 200m 3416 | ecosystem: Environmental > Aquatic > Marine > Coastal | place: USA: California... | reverse complement strand
TATCAAGCGAAGTTAATGAAATAGTATATGAACCAAACGAGTTATTAAAAGTAACAGTTGAATCATATTTCAAAACTTTACGAGGAAAAATAAAAAAATGAAGAGTTTAAGGCTACACAAAATGCATAAAGTTGAACTACTTTATGTTGATAACGATAAACGTATACTAGATCAAAAAAAGTATGAAATAGAATATACTTTATATACTGAGGGAACAGTTAAAGGAGAGCAGTCATTATCGGGTGCTATATCACAAAATAAAGCATTTCAAAAAATAAACTATCTCATGGAATCTATAATACATAAAAGTATAGTATATACCCCTACACAAATTCCATTAATGGAAAAATTCTTTTCAGACTATGACAACAACTTTCTTGTATTACCTGACTTATCAGAAGCAACACTATTAGAAAGTTTACATTCAAAACTAAACGCACTTGCAGGCGAAACAACATTTGTAGATTTTATTAATATGAAAGACAGTTCACAAAACATTGGCTATTCATATATTAACGATGATATGGATTACGATCTTCCTGCAGATAATTATTGGATAGGCGAGTTCCCATTTTGGCAAACACCATGGTGGCATAGATACGACTCAACGACTTTTGATAACACAGGCAAGGATGCAAGTGAACAACAACTAGTTAGAGATCAACGAGCAGAAAACGAAATTGATACATTAACAACATTAGTTTTTAATGAAATCGATAGCGAAGTTGAATCACAATTAGCAGATAAACCAGAAGGACAAGTTGTTGACCTCGAGGATTTTAAAAAGATAAGGCAAGATAGAAAATGGAAACCGACTTTAGTTTAACCCATAAAGAATACATAGAACGCAACAAACTATTAGCACAAGAAAACGCATTTAGTGGTATGGCATGTTTAACATGGCAGAAGTCTACTATATGGCATTGTATGATAAGACATTTTAGCCCAACACAATGGATTGATTATGGTTGCGGTCCTGCATTTGCATACCACGAAGGAAATCAAGCATGGAAACTTGCTATGGAAACAGGGAGCAAATATAGGTTATACGATCCATGCCACCCACCATTTGATAAGTTCCCAACAATAGAAAGTGTTCCAGGTATTATGTGTATAGATGTATTAGAACACATACCTGAAACTGATACAAAGGCTACATTAGATTATTTGTTTGGTGTTTGCACAGAATGGATGTTTTTGTTTATATCAACTAAAAGAGGAGCCAGAGGTTTTATTAATCATGACGAATCAACTCATTGCACACTAAAAACAAGAGACGAATGGAAAAATATAATAGACGAGTATGCGAAACAGACAGGAATTCCTGTCGTATTAACCACAGATTATATAGGAACATTTGATCACAACGGTAAAGGTTCTATAACTTACGACCACTGGAACATGCCACAAGTATTAATAGATAAAATCATATCAAGCAGAGCGTCTTTTTATAAGCATTCCCCAGATCATGCTAGTGATTACCCATGGGACTTGACACACAGTGATTTTAGTGTATAATATACTTAGATGATAAAAGCAACAGAGCAAGAAAGCATTGAGTTATTGTATCGGGGAGAGTCCTTGAAGGACCTGCCTATTGAAGATGTTAAGTTGTTTAATAAATTTAGTAAAGAATTAGATCTAAATAAATTAACAAGTGATACAAATTATAGTAAAGGCTTTAATATTCCGCAACATTACAAAGATTTAGATGTTGAAGAATATGTTTATAATTTAATACCAGATGGCGGGATTGATATTGAATCATGTAAAGCCAGAGTAGAAATGGAATTGGAATTATATAGAGCCAGAAACTTATACCCTGTGCTACAACTAATAATATATATAGTTGATACCTTGAGAAAACATAACTTAGTATGGGGTGTTGGACGAGGTAGTTCTGTTGCTAGTTATGTGCTCTATTTATTGGGGGTCCACCGAGTGGATAGTCATAAATATACATTAAACATAAGAGAGTTTTTAAAATAATGGTTCAAAGGAAAACAAATAAAGGAAAAATAATTGACATCGAAGCAATGATCGAAGCCAATAAATCTTCTCGATCAGTAGGCAACATGCCAGTTAATGCAGGCGGTGAGATTGTTGGTCCATCAGGCCAAATTATTTCTTCTAATGAAGAGCGAGTTAGGCAATACTACGAAACAAATGAATCAGTATCGTCTGAACAGGTTAGTATTAAAGGAGAACCACCAAAAACTGCAGGCAGTTTTGACAGCAAGAGCCCAGTTCAAGACGATTTAAAAACAGCAAAAACACAAAAAGAAAATGTAAGAACGCAAGAAGCACAAGCAAGTGCTAAAGCAAAACTTACACCAGACCCAGAACCAGAGGCACCACAAGGTGAGAGTTTTGACGAGCAAGAGCCTTTAGGCTTTAAAGAGGTAGAACTCCCAAACGGTGATATAGAAATGGTTCCTTACTACACACAGGAAGATGCACCAGATGGCGAGAATAAAAGCAATCAATAAAAACATACTCTGCACAGAAGCAGACTTCGGAGATACCACTACAGAATCCGGTATCATAATCAAAAAAACACTAGGAAAAGAATCAGGTATTACCCCAAGATGGTTTAAAGTATTTGAGGTTGGCCCAAAAATAAAATGGGTTAAGCCTGGACAATGGTTATATGTAGAATATGGCCGTTGGACTGAAGGCATAAAAGTAAAAGACGACAGACTAGAAGAAGGACAAAAAATTTGGGGTGTAGAGCCTAAGGCATGTTTGCTTATTGCTGATGAAAAACCTAGCAACACAATTAATATTAAATCTGCAGATGGAATAGAATTTGCACACAAGAAGGAAAGATAATGAAACTACCACAAAATAACACACCAATTGTCCCTACTACAGGATTAACTGGCATTGTATTAATGACTTTGCATTTAACAGGTCATATTGGGCCTGGATGGTGGTGGCCAGTATTATATATTCTGCTTATTCTATCCGCAATGGGGAATGAGACACTAAAACGATAAGGAGAATTTATGCCTTATATAGAGAAACTTGGCAACGAGAAAATTAACGAACAACTCCACCAATGGTATCATGTAATGGTAGACCCACGTATAGATGGGTTTAATGGTTGGGGTTGTAAAAAGAAACTTTATGCAGTAAAGTTTGAAATAGAAAAAATACTTAACAATCCAAATTGTCCAACTTATTCAGGTGAAGATGAATGGCTTGAAGAGCAAAGATTTGATAAAGCAGTAGAAAAAATTAAAGGCAACGACAAGAGAATACCATATGTCCCATAATGCAAAATTACGCATAGGGATAATTGGAAAAGGGTTTGTAGGTTCAGCAGTTGCTAATGGCTTCGACAGAAATGTCAACCAGTTTGTGGTGGATCCCAAGATCAACGAACACACAATTGAACAACTTGTTCGAAACTTTGATCCACCACTCCTTTTTATATGTGTTCCAACACCTAAACAAGAATCCCATTTTGATGTAGACCCTAGCACAGTAAGAATTGTTCTTAAAAATTTAGAAGAAGAACAGTATAAAGGTATAGTTGTTGTTAAAAGCACAATTACACCTGATCATTTAATTTTAATTAAAAAGGATTTTAAGAAACTAAAAATTGTTTATAATCCAGAGTTTCTCACAGAGGCAGATAGTTTTAATGATTTCTTAAATCCAAATATGCAAATACTAGGTGGCAGATGGAAAGATTGCGAAACAGTTGAGAAAGCATATATAAGACATAGTTCAGTTAAAACTGTCCCCACATTTAAAACAGATCTAATTACAGCAAGTTTACTAAAATACACAATTAATAGTTGGTTAGCAACTAAGGTAACGTTCTTTAACGAACTATACGAATTACATCAAGCAAGCGGAACTAAACTCCCATGGGAAATGTTTACAGATATGCTATCTAGAGATCCTCGTATTGGAGATACACATATGAAAGTTCCCGGACCTGACGGACAATTTGGCTTTGGAGGACATTGTTTTCCTAAAGACACAAAAGCATTACTATATTATTCTAAATTAGTTGGTGCTGAACTTACGTTGCTCAAAAATGTTATTAACTTAAACAAAGAACAACGTGAAAAGAGTTAATTTTATAATAGAAAAAAGATGTATTGACGGGTTAGAATTTGGCTCAAATAAAACTCTGAGTTTCTTTAAATTAATGGCTCCGGAAGTATTCGAGCCTACTACTGGCAAACATGATTATAATCATGCTACTAAAACAAGTAATATCAACCACAACGACAATTTTAAACTTCCGTTTAAACCAGTAATAACTTTATCAGATGGGTTTCATGAAAGAGATATCATGCCGAGATGCAAAAATGTATTTGTTGTCTACATGGTTCTCAATTATATTAAGGCAACAAACTTTGATTTACTTTATGAACTACAAGAAAAATATAGTAATGTTATATTATATGCAGACTATAGCAACGAGAGTTTATTCCCAGGCAACTTTAAACAGGAGAACTGTTTAAAACTTAATTTTGATCCTTCTAAATTCATTTGTTCTATGTTAAGTTTGCATAATGGTTATGAAATAAATAGCCCTAAGTTTATGAAACTATTTCCTAATTGGAAGTTTGCATCAGGCGCATACTACGAAATAGTAAGCCAACACACAAACAAATACTTACCAACAACATTGCCGTCTCGAACATGGGAAGGAAAACAAACATTACATAAATTCTTTTGTCCTAACAGACTCGGTAGACAAAATAGATTAGACTTAATTGTAGAACTGCATAAAAGAGGGGTATTAAAACAATGCGAATGGACAATGATGATGCCTGATGCATCTAGACATCTACCTAAAACAAATGGTCCTCAATTTGGTAGTAACATTACCTATAACACAGACCATGAATACTTTCGCCTCTTTGGAACCACTCCAAGACAAATACACCAGACCTTATTTGAAAAAGAATGGAGCGACGCAGACTCACGTTACAACCAAGGTGGACCACACGAATCAATACCAGAAACTATTTTAGACAGAACATCAGCAATGATTATATCAGATACATATAATGATGACTCCCTTATTTGTGATGTGTCAGAGAAAATAATGAAGCCAATAATGTTTGGCATGCCTGTATTTTATAATGGTCGGAAAGGTGCTATAGATAAATTACGTGAACATGGCTTCTGGTTTCCAGGAGACTATAATCATATAGATTACTACAAAGAAAGAACATCAGCAATGATTGATGCATGTGAAGACTTCGAAGATGTGATAACAAAAGAAACAGCAAAACATGTTTTAGAAAACAAAAGACTAATTACAGATAGACATACACACTGGAATCTATCTAAAAACTTATTTGAATTTATACTTGACTTTTAATAAAAACCTAGTATAATAATTATAATAGAACTGGATTGATACGAATGATGCCTGATAAAAAACTTGAAACTTTTATAAAAACCTTAATTGATTTTTTAGACGATGCTTGTGATGAATATGATGCAGATACTATAGAGGTATTTTCTACTGCTCTTGCAGTATGTGTTGCAGGTATTAGACGAGTAGCATTAGATGAAACAGTCTCTAAACAATTAAGCGGGCACTTAGAGAAACTAGGAATAGATTGGGATCCTGATGGGTTAGATGATATTGCAATACTTGATAATAGTCGTGTGATAGATGAGTTAGAAGATATAGATGATTTAGAAATTCGATTCCCAACAGGTGCACCTAAGGATGAAACAATACATTAGAGGTATAAATGAGAGAACTTTGGACAGAAAAATATAGACCTTCGAGCATAGATACTTATGTGTTTCGAGATAATAAACAAAAACAACAAGTAAGTGGCTGGCTTGCAGACGGAGCATTACCACACTTGCTTTTTAGTGGTGCACCTGGCACAGGTAAAACAACATTAGCAAAAGTTTTATTACTAGAACTTGATGTTGACCCAATGGATATTTTAGAAATTAATGCATCTAACGAAAACAATGTAGATACTATTAGAAATAAAATAACAAATTTTAGTAGCACAATGCCTTTTGGTGATATGAAGTATGTATTACTTGATGAAGCAGACTATATTACTCCTAATGGGCAAGCGGCACTTCGTGGTGTAATGGAAATGTATCATACCAGTTGTAGATTTTTACTTACTTGTAATTATGCATTGAGGATTATACCTGCATTACATAGTAGATGTCAAGGGTTTCATATTGAAAAACTAGATATGAACGAATTTACTGCTAGAATTGCAACAATCTGTATTGAAGAAAATGTTGAATTAGATGGTGAAACATTAGACACTTATGTTCAAGCAACATATCCTGACTTGCGTAAGTCTATTAATTTAGTGCAACAGAATGTTGTTAACGGAGTATTACAAAAACCACAAGACGGAGATAATGCAACAAGTGATTGGATGTTTAGTGCAATCGATATGTTTAAAGCAGGTGATTACAAAGGTGCAAGAACACTTATTTGTAGCCAAGCAAGGCCAGAAGAATACGAAGATGTTTTTAAATTCATGTATCGTAACTTGGGGTTATGGGGAACAACAACTTTACAGCAAGACCAAGCAGTTGTTATTATTAGAAACGGCATGGCAAAAAGCAGTTTATGTGCAGACCCAGAAATTAATTTAGCGGCAACCCTAATCGAGTTACAACTAAATTCAACGTAAGGTTAAATAGTAGTATGAAATTTGTTTTGCTAACAGACTTAGGCAAGAAACCTACACGAGCAGGCCTGCTGTATAATAACAGTAGAAGTTCTGGCAGTCTACATATAGTAAGCGAAGCAAGAGACTTTGGTGTAGAGGCAACAGGTATAGATTACTGGCGCAGTTGGCCATACGAATTACTTAAAGAATCTATTATAACATACTTTAATGATGACTCTGAACCTTGGCTAGCATTAAGCGGAAGTATAGACGGTAGTAGCACAGATGATTTTAAGAAACTTGTAGATGATATTAAGAAAGAACTACCACAACTAAAAGTTATGCTAGGTGGCTACAGGGTTCCTGTAGGTAAGAAAGATTGGGTAGATGTATCCTTCATAGGCAGAAGCACAAACTTATTTAAAAAATGGTTACGAAACGAACTACTTGATGATTTTATATTTGCTAATGACCCGTTAACTTATAAAAATCCATACAACATAATATTAGAAGAGCCAGTTAATCCTATAGTAGCACCAGATGATTTTATATCTAACCGAGAAATTTTAGTTGTTGAAACTGCATTAGGTTGTAAATTTGATTGTAGTTTTTGTGGGTATGACTTTAGAAACAACAAGAAGCCTTCTGTAGTTAATGAAGAAAAATTATACAATAGTTTAAAAACAGCACATGATATGTTTGGAGTTACACACTTCTTCTTTGCAGACGACACAATTAACGAAGTAGACTTTAAGTTAGAACTTGTAGGGAGAGTGGTTGAGCAGTTAGATTTTAACCCTTCCTTTATGGCTTTTGCTAGATTAGATGTGCTAGGTGCAAAACCACACCAAATAGATTTAATACAGAAAGCAGGTATTGATAGTTTCTTCTTTGGTATAGAAAGTCTTGAAGCCAAAGTAACTAAAATGATTCGTAAAGGTGGAAATCCTGAAAAGTTATTAGATACATTAAGATTATTTAAAAAAGAACTACCTGACGCATTTACCTACGGAAACTTTATTATAGGATTAACAGGAGACTCTGAAGAAAGCATTTGGGAACATGGGCAGAAGTTAGTAGACGAACAACTTCTAACTAGTGCAGGTTGTAATTCATTAAGAATATATCAAAACTTAGAAAATCCAGATGTGGAAAGCAATATTGATAAGAATCCAGAAGGGTTTGGATACAATATTACAGGAGATGAAAAAGAATGGCCTGAACTAGGTTATACATCTAAAAGTTGGAGTAACGACTGGACTGATATGTATAAAGCAGATGAACTTGCTAAAGAATACGATATTTTTATGGCTGATAAACTTGGTTCTGTTTTTACAGCACACGAAATCTCAGGTATGTCGGCCCTGTTTGAAGATAGACTACCATGGGAAAATTATAATAGACTGTTACCAATGGCTAATAAAGGACAAACAAAAATGCTTAATAAATATATACTTAATAAAAGTAATTGGATGAAATCGGATAAGTAATATAACTATGTTTAAAGCAATCAAAAATTGGTGGTATACACTAGCCTACGAAGAGTATGAATTAACTGTTTGGTTTGACGACGAAACAAAAGTAAATCTAGAAGAACAGACATCAACAACTACTAAATCAAAAAAAGTATTTAGGTTAAAAGAAGTCAGCACTAAAAAGCCTACCCAAATTATAGGTAAAGACATGAGTGGCAAACGTTTCGAAATTCGAACTGTTAAACCTTTTGATTATATGTTAAAAAAGATTTATTAGGCTTCGCCGTATAATCTTAACACTTCTATAACCGCAGGGTGTCGTTCGATATCCTTATTAACAAATTGCACCAACTTAACTCTATCAGAACCTGATGCTATTAACCGTTCTATAAACAATTTTAATCCGTTACTTTCATAACCTCTGTCATGCTGATTTAAATCACCTGTAACTACAACCTTACTTCCTGTTCCTATTCGGGTTAATAACATTTTCATTTGATTGTCTGTAGCATTTTGCATTTCATCAGCAATAATAAATGAGTCTTTAAACGTTCGTCCACGCATGTAAGCCAATGGTGCTATCTCTATTTTATTATCACTAATCATATAGTCTATTTGATCAGGCGAAAAATACTCTTCGAAGATATCAAATATAGGTCTAGTCCACGGTGCCATTTTTTCTGCTAATGTTCCAGGTAAAAAACCATGTTGTTCATCTACAGATACTGCTGGCCTTGTTACTACAAACTTATTAATTTTATTATTCTTTAAAAGTCTTATGCCTGTTAATGTTGAAATTAGTGTTTTACCTGTCCCGGCCGGGCCTACTGCAAACACTATGTTGATATTTTTATCCTCAATTAACCCAAGCAATTCATCTTGGTGGAAGTTACGAGGAATTATTGTTACTTCCTTATTTCTCTTGCGTCTTAAGGCGCCCCCATCTATTACTCTCAAATAATTATCTCCTTTAGTTTTTTTGTTTCTATATTTGTTACATTTCTGTTTTCGTGCTTTTCTGGACATATTAGCCTCCTTTCAGCCATAAAAAAACCGTGCATGAACAAGCCACCACGGAAATTCGGTTTAGAATGTGTGTTACAACTTTTAAACTGGTTGTTAATCAATATAATCATATTACTATAATATTTAATATAACCAAGGTATCTCAAAACAACGCACTTAAAAAGAGTTATAAGAAATTCTTAATTAGATAAATAGTTATAACGGAGATTCATATATGACAATATCAGCACAATTACTTAACGATAGTATTAAAAAGATTAGTGAAACTAACTCTTTACTTGATATGCTATTAGAGTTTGAAAAGGTAATAGATGATGCAGATGTATATGCTTATGCTAATTGGAATAAGGGCGAAGTATTAGAAGGCCCTGATTTAGGTAGGCATTTTTGCACAGTAAAACTTCTTTATAAAGGTAAAGACATGCCAGACCCAGAAGGAGCAAAAAGACTTCTTGCTTTGGAATGTTTGGTTAAGTATAAGAAAGATACTCTAATTTTGCCTAACAAAGTTAGAACATTTGACGACGTAGAAGTTGATATTAGACATGACGGCAGTCAACGGTTTAAAGCAAAAACAACCTCTCAACCATGTTGGGTAGTTGAAATTAAAATGCCTAGAAGGTATGTAGATGAATTTAATGCTGATGCAGTTGAGGTTGATGAAGATCAATATGTTGATATGGAAAAACAACAAACAGATCAAGACAATGTAGTGCAAAATGTGATCCCACAAATGCCAACACCAGGATTAGGAATATAACAATGGGATTAAGAAAAGACGATCTTAAAGACACAGTTATTAAAAGAATTAGTTTAGACGAGTTCATGCCTAAAACTGGAGAAGAAAAAGACGTTGCAGTTTTAGGCTTTCATGTTACACAAAGTTCTCCCGGACAAGACTTATATAAATTCTTAAACAGGTCAGTAATTGAATCCAGAGACATTGAAGTATCACCAAATGCTAATGACGAAGGATACTATATGGTGTTTATTGAAATGGATAGAAACGAAAAATTACTAGACAACATTAAGAAACTAGTTGCTGATGTTGAGCATGTATCAAGTAAACTTCCATGGCAAGTTAAACTTCCTTATCTAGAAGAAGTAATTGCGTTAGACGATGAATTGTTAGAACAAAGAATTCAATCTAACCCAGAAGAGTATATGACAGCACATGATTATAGAGAACAAGTATTATTAGATTTTGAACAGGAGAAACTCGAATTGGAACAAGTAGAAGCAGAAAGCAATAGTAATAAAATACTAGAATTTTTACAGAATACAAACATATTAGAAGCAGGTATAAATGACGGTAAGATTCATATGCGAGGAGACAAAGACATGTTTTCAGCAGAGATCGTTAACTTTGGAAAAGGCAAAGAAGCAATGGATGAAGTAGGTATTGCAGAGTCAGCCATAAAATATGATCATGAAACAATACACCTTGCAAAATTGAATAGTATGTTAGGAAGCCAAGTAAAAGCACTTCCAATAAACGAATACATTGTTATTTTTAACAGTAATACAAGAGATATATTAGTAACAAAACCAGTATAAAGGACACATAACATGAGCAGAGAAGCAGTATTTGAAGTCTTAAAATCACATTTTGGAAACGACATTGAAATAAATGATTCAAGCCACTTGATCGATGATTTAGATGGTGACGACTTTGATGTTGTAGATATAATAGTTCAAATAGAAGAAAAACTTAACATAAGTATTCCTGAAGAAGAAACATTCGAAATAGCAACTGTGTCCGGATTACTAGAAGTAGTAGAGCGACACAATGTTCAAGATTAAATTAATATTAATGTTAGTAGTGCTTGCCGGCGCGGCTGGCGGGTTTGCATACGTTAAAAATTTACAAGCACAAAACGAGATCCTTAGACTTAATCAAGAGAAACTAGAAGGTGCTATTGAACTACAACAAGAATTGGTAGAACAGCAACTTGCTGATATACAATCCATACAAGAAATCAATACACAATTAAACGAAACAAATAATGCAATCGCCGAGCAACTTAAGATAAACGAAGAAAAATTTAATAAGATTAATGCTTCTGGTTCACAAAGAGATATAGGTGACCTTGCTGTAAATAGACCTGCAAGCATAGAAAGAATACTTAACAAAAGGCTTCGCGAACAAAATAGGTGTATAGAATTAGAACAAGGTGCACCAAGGACAGAAGAAGAAATAGCGGCAACCAGAAAATCACAAACAAATCAAGAGTGCCCTGCACTAGCAAACCCTAATTATGTGGACTATTAATATGAAGTTTAAGAGTATATTAATAGGATTTGCACTAATAATACTAATACAAGGTTGTTCAACAACAAGAGGTATAGAAGTTCTTACTAAACAAGTAGAACGAACACCTTTAAGTTTACCTTTACCACCTCCAGAAGTAATGGAAGAAGTAAGAATCATTGTTATCACACCTGAAAACCAAACAGAAGTATTCCAGCGACTAATTGATAATAAAATAGATCCTGCTATATTTGGATATAGTGATGAAGATTGGGAACTAGTTGAGAAAAATAATGCAAGACTACGTTATCACATACTTAAACTAAGGCAAGTTATACTTGCATACAAAGAATACTATGAACCAAATGCTGAAATTAAAGCAGAAATTAGAAAGGAACAAGAAGCACTTGTAGAGGAAGAAGAAAAATTCAAAATGTCCAGCCTATTCTCAGGCTCGGCTGTATCTAACCTATTCGGAATCAACGATTCTGAGTGAAAATAACTTGACAAACCTACAAATCTCTGTATAATAGTATTATGGATCACTATCAGGTATTGGGTGTTAGCCGCGATGCGGATCAAAACACCATAAAGAAAGCCTATCGCAAACTTGCGAGTAAGCATCACCCTGATAGAGGAGGGGATAAATCTAAATTCCAAGAGGTTCAGAAAGCATACGAAGTCCTTAGTGATCCACAACAACGACAAGAGTATGACAATCCAAATCTTTTTGGTGGAGGAAATAACCCCTTTGGTCCTAATAGTCCATTTCAAGATATATTTACAGATATATTTGGTATGGGTAATCGCCAACCAATAAAAAATCCAGACGGTATTATGGATATAGAAATTACACTTCTACAAGCATATACTGGAATAGATTATACAGTTGGCTCTCCGGAAGGGCAAGTTAAATTAACAATTCCACCAGGCACTCAAAGCCAGGCAAAATTTAGAATTACTGGTAAGGCCGGTGGAAGGATGCCCAACTTGCCCCCTGGAGATCTTATAGTAAGGATACATGTTATTAATCCACCTGAATGGGGTAGAGAAAGAGATGACTTATTTATTAGAGCAGAGATAACCGCTATTGAAGCAATGATAGGAACTAAACTGAGAATAACCCATATCAACGGAAAACAATATGAAGTAAATATAAAACCTGGAACACAACCAGGCGAGAGGGTTAGAATGGCTGGTTTAGGTATGCCTAATCCACATAACAGTAGAGTTGGTAGTTTATTCATTTTAATACAAATGCATGTGCCCACAATAGACGACGAAGAAGACATTAAACTTTTAAATAAACTTGTAAATAAACGGAAAGGTTATGGATAATAGTAATATAGATAACATTATTAAACAGTCAATTGATAAAGCAGTTGAACTATCGCACGAATATTGCACCTTAGAGCATGTTACAGTTAGTCTCTTAAACAATAAAAAGATTATAGAATTGTGTAAGGAACTAAAAATAGTAGTTAACGATATACAAACAGACTTAAAAACATATTTAGACAACGACGAGTTTAACGGGTTAGTAGCAGGCAACGGGTTTAAAGGCGCACCTAAAAAAACTACTGCAATTGAAAGAGTATTCCAACGAGCATTGGCACAAGTTATATTCGGCGGAAGAGAAAAAATAGATCCTATTGACTTATTAGTAAGCATTCTATCAGAAGACGATTGTATTAGTAGATACTATTGTGAACTTAACGGATTAAATAGAAATATAATTGTTTCCTATATAGATAAAAGATATAAGACAGCACAAAACGCAGAACTTATAGAAGAATATACTAGGAACTTAAATGAAGAAGCATTAGCAAATAAAATCGATCCACTTATCGGAAGGGTCGAAGAAGTAAGTGACTTAGTTCATATCCTTGCAAGACGTAAGAAAAACAATGTATGTATAATTGGAGAGCCCGGCACAGGTAAAACTGCTATTGCTGAAGGCCTAGCCAAACGCATTGTTGAGAACGAGGTTCCGCCTATGCTACGAAACAAAATTGTTTATAGTTTAGCAGTTGGTGACTTACTTGCAGGAACTAGATACCGAGGAGACTTTGAAGAAAGGCTTAAAAATGTATTAGATAACTTATCTGAAAACCCAAATGCTATTTTGTTTATCGATGAAATACATATGATAATGGGCGCCGGAAGTGCAGGCGGCAGTAATGTTGATGTTGCTAATATGATTAAACCTGTATTAGGTAGAGGTAAACTATTAACAATAGGTGCAACCACACCTGATGAGTATGCAAACACATTTGAAAAGGATAGAGCATTAATGCGTAGGTTTGCTAGACTTGATATTGAAGAAACATCTATAGATGATACAAAACTTATTCTAAAAGGATTGCAAGAATATTACGAGCAGTTTCATGTTATTAATTATGCTGAAGGAATACCTGAAAAGATTGTTGATTTAACTGATAGGTATATTAAAAACAAATACTTCCCAGATAAAGCATTAGATGTTATGGATGCCGCAGGTGCTAAAGTAAAACTTGCAGGCAGAAAAGAAGTTGAAATATCAGATGTTGTTAATGTTGTAAGTAAAATATCTAAAGTTAATTCAGACTTAGTTGATATAGAAAAGAAAGACGGTTACTTAAACTTAGATAAACGTATTAAAGAAATTGTTTTCGGACAAGACCAAGCAATAAATAAAATTGTAGAAAGCATTCTTGTAAGTAAAGCAGGCCTTAGAGAGCATAATAAGCCAATTGGTTGTTTCTTGTTTGTTGGACCAACAGGAACAGGTAAAACAGAAACAGCAAGAGCATTGTCAAAACAAATGGAAAGCAAACTAATTAAGTTTGATATGTCTGAGTATCAAGAAAGGCATAGTGTAAGTAAACTAATAGGTGCACCTCCAGGTTATGTTGGTCATGCTGAAGGTAAAATGGGCCAAGGACAATTACTTGCTGAAGTCGAAGAGAATCCTAATTGTGTTTTATTATTAGATGAGATAGAAAAAGCCGCACCAGAAGTATTACAAGTGTTACTACAAGTTATGGACGACGGTAAACTTACAGGAGCCACAGGCAAAGTTACAGACTTTACTAATGTTGTATTACTAATGACTAGTAACTTAGGCGCAACTGATGCTGAAACACTAAAAATTGGTTTTGGCGATCAAGTAAAACAAGGAGAGGTAGAAAAAGCAGTAGAAAAATTCTTTGCTCCAGAGTTTAGAAATAGAATAGACTCAGTAATTAAGTTTAATAAACTAGATCCAGAACTAATGCTTAAAATTGTAGACAGATTAGTAGTAGAAACAAACCAATTACTAATAGATAATGAATCTAATGTTACAATAGCACTTACAGAACTAGCAAGAAAACAACTAGCAGAAGATGGATACGAACCCACAATGGGTGCAAGGCCTTTAAAAAGAGTATTCGAAGAACAAATTAAAAAGCCACTTAGTAAGAAAATATTATTTGAAGACTTAACTTCAGTAGATCTTACAGTGGATTATATTAACGAAGAATATACTTTTATAAAGGAGGATTAGTATGGCATTTACTCGAAGTTGGATAGCAGAACGTTTCGCAAAAACAAACATAATTGAACAAGCAGACTTTCCAGGAGCAAAACTAGATCCCTCATTAACCATATACTATGATGAATATCCTTACAGGTTACAAATAAAAGGAAACAGTATCTCCAGAGATATAAAATTATTTGCTGATTTTGAATTTAATGTTCTCAGCCAATGCATGGGCAATATAAGAGCACAAGGTAATTATAAATGTCATTACTTGTATATAGAATATTTAAGTGATTTAAAAATGATCTTTAAGAATGCAGATCCTAAGATGATAGAGCAATTTCAAAGTATATCAGGCCCTTTATCAATTGAACATAGAGATATTATAATAGGTGCTAATGAAAAAATAGAAGTAAGAAAAGCAAAGTATTGGGGTAAGTTTGATAGAAAAATATCTTTTGGTTTTGGTTATAATATCATAGATGAAGCAAAGACAAAATCATTACGTGAAATAGAACACTTCTTAAAAGAAAACTTAAATGATAACGAATATTTGTGGTATAAAAGATATAACATGTATAGCACAAACTTTTTATATATGACAGACACTACATGGAAGGAAATTGGCGGATACTTTATACTACAATTTTCAGACCATATTAAAGAAAACTGTTTAGTAATACATCCTAACGATACATTATAAATAGTAATATGGAAATATATAAACTTTTTAGTAGGGGACAAAAGAAATTGAATCGTAATAACGTATTTAAACAATTAAAAATAGACGAAGGAGTCGTCAATGAAATTTACAAAGACCACCTGGGGTATCCAACCTTTGGTGTCGGTCACTTGGTCACGGCATCCGATCCTGAGCAAGGACAAGAAGTCGGAACGCCAGTTTCGGAAAACAGGGTTAAAGAGTGTTTCGAAAAAGATCTCGACACAGCCATCAGCGAATGCACCGCTTTATACGGAGAAGGGTTTAATGACTTCCCCGGAGAAGTCAAAGAAGTCTTGGTTAATATGATGTTCAACATGGGCAGAACAAGACTAGGTGGATTTAAAAACTTTCGAAAAGCATTAGAAGAAGGTGACTGGGCTAAAGCAGGCATTGAGGGTAGAGACTCTAGATGGTATAGACAAGTCACTAACCGTGCAGAAAGACTAATGAGTAGATTAGAACAAGTATCCTAAGTTGATAAATAGTTATATTAACTAGAGAGATACTATGCCAGTAAACAGAAAATCAGTCCAAATGATGAGTGCGTCAAGCATTAATATGAACAAGTATTCCACAGAACTTAAAGGTGACAGTTACTATGGTTACACTGATGGCTATCATACTATCCAAGTTCAATACAGTAATTATGTAGGTAGACTAAGAATTCAAGCAACATTAGTATTAGAACCTACAAGTTCAGACTGGTTTGATATAGTTATAGATGCTAATAACGGTTTGTATGCAGGCTCAACACCATGGAATGCAGACGGTTATGTTCAATTCAACACAAGTGCTCCTGCAACAGGCTCTGAAGCATATAGTTTCTATGGAAACTTTGCTTGGGTAAGAGTCTATATGGACAGAGAACATGTAGGAGACGGTTCTACATACGATACCTCATACGGTCAAATATCCAGAGCAATTCTTTCAGCATAGTTTGATAAATAGTGTAGTATATACAATACTATTAAAATTGTGACTGGATAGACCATATGGCAAATACTATAATTCAATTAACAGACACTCCGGGGAGTTATTCACTCTCAGCGAATAAATTTTTAAGAGTAAACAATGATGCAAATGCTACAGAGTTTTGGGACATTGTATTAGATTACTTAGGAGATGTTGAAACTACAGGTGCTTATGCACCCTCAACAGGGCAAACTTTAGTTTATTCCGCTGATAGCAAGTGGAGACCTAGCACATTAGATATTTATAGTGCAGGTAACGGAATAAACAAATCAGGACTTACCCTTAATGTAACTGCTGGAGCATCTGGCGGATTACTATCAAATACTAGCGGAGTTTTTATAGACGATGTTTCAGGATTGACTGCTGGAACATACGGTAATGCTTCATACGTTCCAGTCGTAACAGTCAATTCAAAAGGACAAATAACAACTGTTACTCCAACACAAATAACAGCAACCCAAGCAACAACTATAACAAATAGTTTTGTTGGGAATGTTGTAGGAACATCAGGACAAATAACAGTAACTGGTGGAACAGGTAATAATTCAAACGCAACCCTTACTTTACCTGCTACAGGTGTAACAGCCGCAACCTATGGTAATGCTACTGCAATTCCACAAATTACAGTAGATACATACGGACGAATTCAAAACGTTGATTTAGTTACAGTATCAGGAGCCGCTGGCTCAGGCAATGTAACTGAAGCATACAAAACAATTTCAGTTTCAGGACAAACAAATTTAGCGGCCGACTCAGCAGAAGATACATTAACAATGGCTGGTGCTGGCGGCATAGAAATAACAACAAATGCTGGAACAGATACTTTAACATTTACAGGTAATTCAACTGCAATAGTTTCTGCAGTAGGAGCAGGAACATTAAGTGATGTTTACACAACCGGTGTAGCAAACGGAGAGTCATTAATTTATGTTAGTGCTAACTCTAGATTTGAACCCGGAACAGTAGTAACAAATTTAGCAGACAGTGGTGTTGTAGCAGGAGCATACGGAAACGGATCTGTAAGTGCAAGAATAACAGTCAATGCAAAAGGACAAATAACAAATGCTACAGAGGTTGCTATACCTCAAGGTGATATCACAAGTGTTGTAGCAGGTGGAGGCTTAGCAGGTGGAGGAACATCAGGAGATGTTACTCTTAATTTAGGACAATCAGGTGTGTCAGCAGGCACATATGGTAACGCAAGTGTTTATCCTGTTATAACTGTTGATGCTTACGGTAGAGTTACAACAGTAACCACATCAAGTGATGGTGGTGGTGGTGGCGGAATAGAATTAACAGATTTAAGTGTTTCTACAGCAAGTGCAAGTGGTAGTGGATCACTAGCATATAATAATGGTAGTGGTGTATTTACATTTACACCCGCAAACCTTTATAGTGATTCAGATGTTGCTACATATTTGGCGGCACAAGGCTACGCAACAAAAGCAGTTACAGTAGCAGAAGTAACAGATAGTGCTCCAGGAGCATTAGATACTTTAAATGAATTAGCGGCCGCAATGGGCGACGATGCTAATTTCGCAACAACAACTGCAACATCATTAGGAAACAGATTAAGAATTGATGTAAATAATCAAGGCTTAGATGCAACACAAAAATCTAATGCTATTACAAATTTAGGATTACATGCTTTAGCAACCAGTGGAAACTATAGTGACTTAGGTGGTAAACCTACAACTATTGCAGGTTACGGAATAACAGACGCATTCACCGGAGTATATAATACTTTAACAAGTAGACCAACTTTAACACTTGTAGGAGATGATTTAACTTACGATGGCACCACAGTTGACTTATCAAGTGTTGGTGGCGGTGGATCAGGTGACATAGAAGGTGTCACAGCAGGTAACGGATTATCAGGTGGCGGAGCATCAGGAACTGTAGCACTAGCACTAGATTTAAACGAATTAAGTGACACAGCATTATCTGTTGCTAATGACAGCATACCATTTATAGATGTAGGTGACGGCAGTTCTAAAAAAGAACTATTTGCAGATATAGTAACAGCAATGGCAGGCAGTGGACTTACTGCAACTAATGGTGTATTAAGTAGAGATGCAATAAGTTTATTAGCCCTTAGTGATGTAGGTGCAGAAGGAACAAACGGACAAGTATTAACAACAGACGGTGCAGGAAGTTATACATTTACAACACCAAGTGGCTCAGGTGACATTACAGCAGTTGTAGCAGGAACTGGTTTAACTGGTGGCGCAACAAGTGGAAGTGCTACACTAAATTTAGGAACAAGTGGTGCTTCAGCAGGAACATACGGTAATGCTACATACGCCCCACAAATTACAGTTGATACATATGGTAGAATTACTGGTGTAACCAATGTCGCAATAAGCGGCGGAGGCGGCGGCGGAGACATTACTGGTGTAAACATTACAGCAGGAACAGGTTTAAGCGGAACAGTAACAACTACAACAGGCCAGCATACTCAAACACTTGCAGTATCAGGCTTAACTGTAGCAGAATTAGCGGCAGGCAGTTTACAGTTAGGATCAGAATCATTTACTGACAACGATACGTCATTAATGACATCAGCGGCTATCCAAGATAAGATTGAAAGTTACGGTTATACAACAGAATCAGGTGACATTACAGGTGTTACAGCAGGAACAGGTTTAAGTGGAGGCGGCACATCTGGTGCAGTTACACTTAATATGGATGCAACCGCTGTAACAGCAGGAACATATGGTAATGCATCATACACTCCGCAATTTACAGTTAATGCACAAGGACAAATTACTGGTGTAACTAACGTTTCTATTTCAGGCGGTAGTGCTAGTGATACCTTTAAAACAATTTCAGTGTCAGGACAAAGTGATGTAGTAGCAGATTCAAGCAATGATACATTAACACTTGTTGCTGGCTCAAACATGACAATTACTACCAATGCTGGTAGTGACCAAATTACATTAGCCGCATCAGGCGGTGGTGGCAGTGGTGCTACAATACAACGATTTAAATTAAATTATGATTCTAGTGGCAATTTAGACTCAACGTCAGACTTAACTTCTTTAATTGATAGTGCAACAATTGATAGTGCAAGTGGCGGCGACTGCACAATAACCTTTGATAGTTCAATTAATTACCCACCGGCATCAATTATGATTTACGGATATGATTATTCAAACAACAAATACTCACTGGTTCCATTAGAAACAACAATGGCGTTAAGAGAGATAGCAGGCGGCGGATCTTCCGGGTCTCCAACATTGTTCAACGGTTCATCTAGTATTGCATTAAAATTACGATTAAGAGAAACTGAAACAGGAGCAAGTAGAAGTTTTGGAGTAACAACCCATGCATGGATTGAATTTGTTGTTTACGATTAAGAGGATAACTAATGGCTCTTAGTAACTATAAGTCAACACAAGTTGAATTAAATGTCCCAAACAAAGTTTTAGGAACATCTATTTCAGCAATAAATGGATACGCATATTGGGACCATGCAAATGGTTCTGCAGACCCTTGGTATTCCGGATCAGGCACTAAAAAATATTATCAATGGACAATAACATTTAGTGTTACTGCTCAATCACATGGTTCACACTTAACAAGAGATGACTTTACATTTAATGGTTTAGATGTAATTGTAGGCGACTGGATTGGGATGGCAACAAGTGGTCTATGTTGGAAAATAACTTCTATTACAAGTAAAGATGCAAATAGTGTTACATGCGTAGTTGAAGATTGGTTAAGATACAATACATTTAGAGCATCAACAGGAAACGGTGCTCCGGTTACAGGTTCAGCAGTAGTATTTTCATTAAACGAAAAAGGCATTCCGATGCTAGATCCTTTACCTGCAACAGTAGCAAGTGCATTTTATCCTACTATAGCAAGTAGATTTGAATATCTAAATCCACAAAAGAACTATGTCTTAGAAGCAACAGCACACGGTCTAAGCAAAGGAGATATTGTAGCAGTATCAAGTGCAGGCTTTACTAAAGCAAATACAGCCACAATGGGTAAAATGATAGGTGTTGTTACAGAAGCAGGCCCAGGGCCTAATCAGTTTATGATACTACCTAATAATCAAATTATAGACTTTGAACCAGCAATACCTGGAAGTCAAGGTGATTACATTTATGTTAGTTCTACTGGAAACTATACTACAACTGATACAGGCAAAATTGCATTCTTAAAAATACAAGATGCTATACCAACAGTATTAACAGGATCAGTAGACGGTCCTACAATACCTTCAGGACATGCAATTACTTTAAATGATCAAGCAATAACTTTTAGTGGCGGAGGCAACTTAGCAATTGGCGATATTAATACTCAAATTAATAGTCATACTGCAAACACTTCTGTTGTTTCATCTACTACCCCAACACCAACTGTTGAAGTATCAGATGGTTCTAATACAATTTATGGACTTGTAGGTGGATATGTGCCTTTTAGTGCAATAATTAATACA
>Ga0315318_10000271_pt1 | contig 21129 bp, 17 predicted proteins | sample M1200m3416metaG_FD_203703 | JGI IMG/M metagenome (GOLD analysis project Ga0315318, IMG submission 203703) | Ammonia-oxidizing marine archaeal communities from Monterey Bay, California, United States - M1 200m 3416 | ecosystem: Environmental > Aquatic > Marine > Coastal | place: USA: California... | reverse complement strand
TGACTCTAGGTCAAAACTTCCATTACTGATCCACTCGCCTGTTTTATCATAAGGAGTATTTGTGACAACCCACTCATTACCATCCCAGAACATATACCAACCATTGCCGTTAGTATAAGTTTCTTTTCCGTTTTTAAAACCACCATTAGGTTGGTAAGAACCATTGGCGCCATCGACTGGTGCTGTAAACCCACCTATATCAACATTTTGAGGTACGTTTGGTGTCGAGCCGCCTGTTTGACCACCGAAACCACTACCAGGTCCTACAAAACCACTACCGGGAGTAGTTCCGCCATTCCCCACCCATTCTCCTGTTTTTTCGTAAGGCGTATCTGTAATGATCCACTCATTACCGTCCCAGAACATATACCAGCCGTTACCGTTAGAGTAGGTTGGTTTACCATTCTTGTTATTACCGTCTAATAAATATGTGCCATTGGCAGTTTCTTTTGGCGCCGTAAAGCCGGATACGGTTGTAGTAGAAGTAGAACCATCGTTTGAACTTCCTTTCGTAGATCCTTGAAAACTACCACCAGAACCACTGCCTGTTGTCGGATCAAAAACACCACCACCTATAGTTGTCGAGCCATTACCAACCCAGGAGCCTCTCTTATTATAGGGAGTGTTGGTAATGATCCACTCATTACCGTCCCAGAACATATACCAGCCGTTACCGTTAGAGTAGGTTGGTTGTCCGTTTTCTGTATCTCCTGTTAAGTAGTAGTTGCCATTTGCGCCACTTGCTGCCCCTGTAAATCCTGTGATCGTAGTAGTGGCATTGCCGCCATAACTGGACCTACTACTCCAGTTGCTTCTAGACGAGCTCACACTACTTAAGGAACTTCTGCTAGATTTAGAGCTTGAATGACTAGACTTACTACTCCAACCCTCTCTAGAACTGGAACGACTAGAGCTACTTCCAGCCCAGCCTTTACAATTCCAACAAATTTCAAATATAAAACTACCAAATGCTGTTAGCGTAATTACGCCCGGCTCTCCGCCTAATACGTAGTTATAATCCTCTGGTAGTACATTCCCAAAGACATGCTCTATACCATTTGTATTACCAAAATCAAATACAAAACTTCCGCCAATATTGGCTATCATCACATTGTAAACTGACCCGTTTACAGTTATACTTAGCGCCGCCTGCTCTCCCGGAGTATTGCTGTTGAAGCGTATATTTCCTACATCCCCAGAAATTTGGACTGTGTCATTAGGATTTACATCTAAATATGTAACAGTTGATGAAGTTGATGAGCTACTACTTAATGTAGCACAAGGCATCAGAGGATGATTGAGCTCCATGAAATCATTAGGCAGAACTTCGTGCATGAAAATAGTTCTACCCGCAGAGTCGACATCCCAAGGATTATCAGAAGAAGGGCTACCTCCATTTGCGGAGGATTTTTTGTATACGTGAGGTATGCCTGTATTATAACCAATACCCCACATATCACTAAAGTAATAGATAAAAGCACCATTACCGTTACTGTAAACAGCGCTCTTACCTAAGCCACCATAACCAGCAAATGATCCTCTAAGCTGAGCATCTGATCCTTGTCCTACACAGAAAGTAGTTATATTTCCAGAACTACTAGAACTGCTTTTTGAGCTAGAACTGCTAGAGCTAGGCGAAGAACTGCTAGAGCTAGGCGAAGAACTGCTATAACTACTGGAGCTGTTAGAACTAGAGCTATACGAGCTACTTGAGTTACTAGAGCTACTAGAGCTACTTGAACTTAAAGAGCTTCTAGAGCTTCTAGAGCTTCTAGAGCTACTAGAGCTGTCTGATGATACAGAGCTAACAGAGCTATAACTACTGGAACTTGAGGTTTTAGAGCTGCTAGAGCTCGCTACAACGTAAGGGTTCGGTATTTTATAAAAGTCGGAAGACCAGTCTAATGTAGGAGTTATTAAAAAAGGAGGAGCACTAAATGTCACCCCTATAGTTTGTCCGGAGAATTCGGCTGTAGACTTAGCTCCGGCAGTAAACGCGGCACTTGGTGTCGATCCTGTCCCTCCTCCAGAACAGATTTTGTGATTGGGAATTAAGTCATCACTTATGATAATCCAACCATCATTCTCAGCTGAGTACTTTATTTTCCAGCCATTCTTTTCATAAGTAGGCAGGTTATAACTAAGATCTCCTGTTGTTGCGTAAGGTCCATTAGCACCAGCTACGCTTCCCGTTAATCCTCCTATTGTAATCGTAGGACCGAAATCACAGGATGGGATCTCACAGCCATTGCTCCACCAGTTACCACTTTTATCAAATTGAGTATCTGTTAGTATCCAACTAGACCCATCGAAATACATATAATAACCAACAGGATCGCTGGAGTATACCGGCTTGTTATTTATTATCATTGTTAAAAGGATTGAAATTCGAAAACAACAGCCCCATGGCTAGCGTATTTCCTATCAGCTACGGGAATTATGTTGGTTGCTAACGTCTCTGGTGGTGTTCCGAATACGTGGCGTGTGTCATAGGTGTTTGTAGAGTCAAATACAAGAGATCCGCCTTCATTAGCAATAGTCACAAGTTTATATGATCCTTCCTTTTTAATACAAGGTTGTGGGTTATCAAAGAACCAATAATTAACATAAGCGACCTCTCCTGGGTCTAAGTTAATTTTTAGTGGAGTTTGAGGAAACTTCTTTGTGTCTAAAGTATAATTAGGATTTACGGCTATGCTGGTCACTTGATTGAAAGTATGGGTCCCAAAACCTAAATGAGTAGACTGAAAAGCTGTTGGCACACAGACGCCAACTTGTCCTGTGGTAAATCCTAATCCTGTTGTGTAATCTGCTGTTATATCAGCAAGAGTTAGATTACCCAACCAATTACCACTTTTTGCTCCTGGAGTGTCGGTAATTACAAATTGTGCGGTGTCATGGAAAACTTCCCAACCGGCATTATTGCTGTAGCTTTTCCAGCCTGAGCTACTAATAACACCATTAGGCGCGTAATGACCGTTAGGGGCTCCTGCGTGATCTGTAATTCCAGATATTGTTATAGCAGCAGGTTGTGTTACAGGCTGAACTATCGCTCCGGGTGTTAAGGTGTGTTTGAATCCATTAGTATTAATCTCAGCACTAATAGCGTTAGGAGCATTCCCTGTTGTGGGATTTATTATATTTAGACTACCATCATCTCCTATCTGTGCCCCGTAATCAACGAGCCCCAATTCAAAATCCTGCTGTATGTGGCGTGCTACATCAGCTAGTGCAGTTCCAATATCCGTCGGAGGTTGTGTAGACCTATAATACCTATCTGGTGGTCGTCTTCCGGAGCCTCCAATTCCTACAATTATCTCGTCTGATTCTGATTCTGGGAAATTTTTAAAACTAGTGCTCTTTTTGTCATAAATAAGCGGTACTCCTGCTAACAACCCTAAAGGATCACAATCATCTTTATCATAGGTGCCATCATTGTCAGAGTCTCTAAAATCTAAAATATAATTATCATCGAGAGCTACCTCAAACCCCGTCTCTACTGTAGCTACCGAAACTACGACTTCTAAAGAAGGTTTTATAGTAGGATTAGCGGTAAACCATACTCTAAAATCAGAACCATCCCAGGAGCATCTTAGTCCTGTACTTTCTGTTACTAGATTTATCTGAGAAGCTATGTCTGATAGCGCATCTTCTCTAGAACCTCCATGTGGTGTTGAGGATTTGTAGTGACCGTAGTGACAGCATATATCTACTTCTATATAGTTTGTTACACTATTCGCAAAATTAGGGTTTATAGAATCTACAGAAAATCCAGCTTTTAGTGCTGTGTTAGTAGAGTAAGGATCCCCGTCAGAGCTATCTACTGTGCCATTCCTATTTGAGTCATTTGGGAATTGATCTACAAAAGGTACATTTGTTGTATTAAAAAGAAAATCGCATATAAAACTACCCAACCTTGTTAGAGAGAATGTATGTGTTAAGCCGCCAAGAGTAAACGTATGAGATTCCGGTGGTGTTCCGAATATCTTTTCTACTCCATTTACGTTGTGATTATCAAATACGAAATTTCCAGATATATTAGCTATTTCTATATTAAATATATTATTTCCATCATCTAAGACTATAAGAGCTGATTCTCCTGGGATTCCTGTAAATCTAACATTTTCAGTGGTTCTTGTTAGTAAACAAACTTCTCCAGGATTTATAGTTACGGTAGTATAGCAATCATTACAACCTGTAGTGAAAGAGTCTCTAATAACAGCTTTTGAATGCGTTTGGTAGCCTGTATCTCCTGTAACTTTAAGATAGCACTTACCATTAATACGCAATACTTCTTCGTCACTATCTAGATAAATATCTGCCATAACAATTTATACTAAGTATTGTGATTATCCCGCTTCATATACATAATATAGCACTCCGCTGGAGCTGGAGCTGACCGAGGAGCTACTTACCGAGGACGAGGAGCTACTTACCGAGGAGCTACTGGAGCTGACCGAGGAGCTGACCGAGGAGCTACTTACCGAGGAGCTACTGGAGCTGACCGAGGAGCTGACCGAGGAGCTACTTACCGAGGAGCTACTGGAGCTGACCGAGGAGCTACTGGAGCTGACCGAGGAGCTACTTACCGAGGAGCTACTGGAGCTGACCGAGGAGCTACTGGAGCTGACCGAGGAGCTACTTACCGAGGAGCTACTGGAGCTGACCGAGGAGCTACTGGAGCTGACCGAGGAGCTACTTACCGAGGAGCTGGAGCTATCTACGATCGCGGAGCTACTGGAGCTACTTACCGAGGAGCTACTTACCGAGGAGCTACTGGAGCTGACCGAGGAGCTGACCGAGGAGCTACTTACCGAGGAGCTACTGGAGCTGACCGAGGAGCTACTTAAACTACTACTACTATAGTGTGTGCTTTTACATACGTCACAATCCTCGTATGATACATAGTCAGAAGAGCCTAAAAGCCTTGATGTAATACCATTATAGTTCCCATTGTATGTCGTAACTGGCACGCTTGGCGCGGAATACTTTATTTTGTAACATACCCCATCAATAAAGATTGATTCGGGGTAGTTACCGTCTTCAAAGGCAAATGCCCTATCTGGTCCTGTTATATCAAGTGCCATGGGAGATTTTCTTAATTATATCGTAAATTGGAATATCAGTAAATTACAGTTTTAAATGATTTAAATCATAGAGCAACGGGTGGGGATCACAACAAAAAAATTTACCACTACTCAGACGAAGAACTGCTACTGCTGGAAGATGATTGAAGATCATCAAAACAATCCCCCAAGTCGTCAAAACTTGAGTATTCATCTTCGTCTAAAATTACCCCTGTTTGGCTGGTTTGGCTGGTTTTTATATAACACACGCCGTCCGTCTGTATAACATCGGGAAAAATCTCATTTCCATTAGCATCTAGAGGTCTGTAAGCTGGTGGTGGCATAACATGATAAAATCCTACGCCAAGGCTATAGTTAAAGCGCCAAAGCCTATATCCAAATCTTGATTTATATTTATAATTCTCGTAGGATTTATAGCAGCAAAAGCCAAACAATTACCGGCCGAAGCTGCGTCCCATAAACCGATACCAAGTACTGGATATGAGCTTGTGCCAGAACCCGACCAGCTTGTTTGAAGGCACTCAAAATTTAAAATCTCATCATTTTCAAATGGCAAACCAGCGCCTGATCCTGATTGCCATTTATTAGTAGCTAGCGCTCTAGCGTATCCTGTTGTTCCAGATACTGCTGGTTCCGTTCCGTTAGTTCCTAGTTCTGTAGGTAATACCGAAAAGATTCCCACATATAAGGAAGGGACGCTATATGCTTGCCCCGTTAGCAACGAGTCTTTCCATTTCTCTCGTAGGTATATTGTTGTCTTGCTCATAATTAATCAATTGTTATTGAGATTCTGTTTGGCTTAAGCTTCACAACATCATCAGTTAAAATTGTCCCCGGGATACCGGGGATTGGGGCGTGAAATAAGAGATCTCCATTGTTTGCAGCGGCATCGTCAAACACCAACAAGTGCGTAGGGCTTGATGGCCAATCAGACGTCACTGTCCAGGTTTCAGTATTGGTGTTTGCAATGACGTTACCCGTTACGCTCCACGGAATAACAAATCTACCAGCATATCCGGGATGGGTCCCTGCTGTGAGCTCATACGAGTACAAAGTTGTATTACTTTGATCCTCGATTACCGTATTGATTGGTACAACTGCCAGCGCCCCGTAGAAATTCGATATTGTAAAATCTACCCCAGCGAATAACTTTTGTGCTATTAAATTTTCTAAATAATTTCCTGCTTCTGACATTTTATTTCCTTTATTTATGTAATTACATTGGAGCTACAATCAGCGCCCAAACCATACTTGGTCGCGAGATAGCTTTCTACAGTATCTACCATTGTCTTATAAGCTGACGACGTTCCTGGGCATGGTAGTACTATTATTTCTGCTATATCCTGGGACCAATTCTGATAGCCTCTGTTTAAGGCCCAGTTGCGTGCCTGTCCGTCTTGTCCCCAATTACCCCCATAGTCGGAATAGTTACCTGTGCCTCCAGCCATACCGAAAGACATTATATTGCCCGCCGGTTGGTTCACGTCGAACATGTGGTTGTGGGGCCCAGCCGCGATCCTTCTGTGATGTTCGCCTGGCAAGCCGACTTGCATCATATAGTCGTTTATGTCCGTACGAAATGCTCTGCTCGAAAATCCATTAATCCTCTCCTCCATGTGATTGTGAGCAGTATAAGAAGCTTGACCCATAGCGGTTACACGCATTTGGGTTGCTCCTTTTTTGGGAATGTAACAACTCTGGTGACCTAACGGTAAATGTTTAGATGCATATATATGTTTCCCGGTAGTACTGCCTTGATACCTCGCTCCAGGAGCGTATACTGAATCCGTCAACTGTAGTACTCCATTAGGAAGGCCCGTAGGCATATTAGTATTATCTATGTGTAATATATTACCCTCAAGATTTGCATAACCATTAAGATCTCTCTCCGTAGTTAGCGTATTCCAATCATAGGTCAGAGTTGAGATATTACTACCTCCTCCATCCGATGTGTCATGAACTAAAGGTCGCGTTGACCTATATTCCCCCCATGCGCTGAACCACTGTTCGATGCCTACAGGCACTGTAGGGGCATCGAAGCCATAAGTATTGTAACCATTCTGTGCTTGCCCGCCTGGGCCATTCCAACCGGCACCATATATCCCGTATGTTTGACCGTTTTGGGGGGCGGCTTCGTAGGCTCCGAAACCAAGGCCGTTTGCTTTGTAAGCGGCACTGCTGGTAAGGAACCCACCATTGTAGTAGCACACCCGTTTAATCATCTGCGAAGTTGCAGCCTCGCTGGATCCAGGGGGGCATTTTGATACCTGAAACATAATCTTTGGGTCATCAGGAGCACCAAACTCAAATGTAAAATCATGAGCGGCTCCGATTTGAGTTCCTCCACTGCCTGTAGTTCGTAGATACTTTCTACCATTATCTGTGATTATTGACTGTTGCGGATTACTAGCAAAACCGAAAGAGCTTGCGGATATTGGAATTTCGTGAGTTCCAAATAAGTTGCCCCTATCATTTAAAGTGGGCGCTAGCGCGAGGTGTCTGTCTAATTGTTCCCAACCTGTACCAGCAGCATTATTAGAGTTACACTGTTGATAGTCACTCCCCGCTGTTGCCGCCATCCATATAGACATGTCACTAGATGACATCCGTAAGAACTTATTAGGATCTACTTTAATTCCATAATGTGTGCGGTGGCCCGCAGGCGAAGCATTCCATACGGGCTCGCCACATTGCTGTAGGTGCCATCCCCCATAATCAACAACACTACCGCTATTATTAGCAGCATCTAGTTTTAAATTTCTTACGGGTGGTCCCGTTCCAATGTCTGAAGTTTGAATAGGATCACGTAAATTCCCATCACCGCCCGATAGATACTCATCTGATACTTTATCCGCCGCAAACCACATTAAAGGGTTATACTGCCCTATCATGGAATCATCTAAAGTATACTGACGTGCAGTACTAAACGTATTCCAAGTAAAGTCGCCTCTGGTTGGGCTCCCTCCATTGGGACCAGTAAATATCATTATCCTATTCGTATCAGTAGACACAGCTACTACACCTACTGCCGTTTGTAGGTCTGCTATGGACTTATTCTTATTAGAGAAATGATCAACAATTTCTGCCTCAGTTCCCCGATACATATCTTCTATTCTTTGGCTGTCTACGCTCATAGTATTATTTTTTAAATGTCCCCTATTGGTATAATTATTGCTTGATCAAGCAGTTCTGCAAAGTCAGCGGTGCTCTCGCCTCCTGGTCCTACAATGGTTGCTCTTTGTGGAGCGGGCCTATTACCCACATTTCGTATTTGTTTTGATTGTGGGAAATCATCATCCCCCATTCTGAAATAAGAAGTAGGTCCGCCCTGCGTGCCCATGATTAATGAAGGTGGTGCTATATGCTCCATGCCATTTGCGTGTATGGCGGCAACTTCTGCTGCCGTAAGGCTGCTGCCGTCCCATATTGCCCAATCATTAAAGTAACTTCCATATTCCCAAGTCGGATCCGCTGCTGAGTACTGGCCTCCTAATCTATAGCCGATTGGGGCGCCTGGGTTGAGCTCGTCGGCTGGGAGCCCATATTGATTTCTGCCTAGATACGCATTTTGCGGTGAGCTCCATTCAAGTGTTGTTTCTGCGGCCCAAGCCACGCTACTATTATTATTGGATGGGTCGAATGGGACGAACATATCAGTACTGTTATTTCCTATCCAATTGTTAGACTTATCCCAAACCCAAGTCTGGCCGCCGTAGAGGCCGCCGTTATTAGATGTTGAATCAGTAAGTATCCACTGTGTGCCATCAAAGAATATTCCATTTAAGTAGTGATTAGGCATATAAAAAACTTTTTTGCCATTTAGAAGGCCACCGGCATTCGCCGTACCATTTATGGTTTTATCATCTGGAACTTGGTAGCACTGGCCCACATCGGCTGATGTAAGGGGATTATCTTGATGGCCAGCAGTAGTGATGTAGGTGTTGTTTTGAAATACGTGAACACCATCTAAGTAGTGGTCAATGTTGCCGGATGTTACATCTCTAGTTATAGCAAAATGCTGCCACTGATCCCAAGTTACAGTGTATCCATTCGCATTCCCCATAGGGGTATTACCCTGACCAACTCTAGTCCCATACACCCCGCCATCATACTTAACCGTCATCATATCGTTGCCTTGATCTATTCTAAATAGGGGGCCTTGGTACGTAGGATCATTAGCAGCCGTAGGATCGCCTAATCTCTGCCACCACATCATAGTATATGATACTTCCTGTATAGCACTATATGGTACGTTAATTCCTTTGGCGGCGGATGCAGTTGATGGCGGCAAGTAAATACAATAAGGAGGCCTGATTATAAAACTATGAGAGACATCATTAGCGGGGTCGAAATTAGCGTTGCCTGCTTGGCTTGCCGTTATCGTAACAGTACCACCAGAGGGATCAACATAAGTCAAAACCGATCCGGTGACAGACGCTATTGAAGGATCGCTACTTACATAGGTAATAGGCAACCCAGAGCTTGCTGTTGCTGTTAATACTTTAGTATTATTTAATACGTAATCAGTAGGTATTTTATCAAAACTAATTGTTTGATAGTTTTTATCAGTAATTACTATGTCGTAATTTTCCGTTTCAAGCTCTGCTATAAATCCAGTTGCTGGCGACATTAGAAATTTAGGATCAACACCTGCGTCTTCACTAACAGCGAAACTACCCTTAAGTGGCACGTAACTACCGGCGGTGGTCAGTTCTCCTATTGGTCCGTTATAGAAAAATAATCCTACGAGAGTTAACTCAAGGTAACTTACATTAATATCATATATTTGTCGTAATGTTGCCGTAAGTCTTATAGCGGTATATATATTTATATCCGTACTTAATGCTGTAAGTGTGGTTTCATGTAAAATATCGTCCGGGTATATCTCTCTTTTGGCAGAAGAGTTACTACTGCTTTCACTACTTCTTGAGCTACGGCTAGAACTATTTGAAGAGCTGCTACTGGCTACCATCGTAGCGCCGCCCGTAAACTCGTACCAATCGTTTCCGTCTAAAAAGAATAAAACACCCGTATCTGAACTATACGCTAGTTTAGGCCCTGAATTAGAAGGACGGCTTAATACGAACGCCTCTGTTCCTACTAAGATCTCATGCAATGGATGTTCTTGAGAGGCCATTACGCTTTCTTAAGTTCAAACTTATACCAACGTGTTCCGTCAGATATAAAAAATGATTTGGTATCTACTGCAAACCCTACGCGAATTTCGCCATCTGGCTTTTCTGCTAAGATATTCATCTCGAAATCTTTATAAAATTTAGTGGCTGTAGTAATATCCATTTTAAATCTCCTGTTTTATATTACAAAATTATATGCATGCTTATCAAGGATTAAAGATCACAAGAGTCTGCGGAGTATACAACGTACGCGTGAAGTTTATACTCTAGTACAAGACTTCCTATTTCAACAAATGCAATGTTTATATTTGTATTATCTATAACCACAACTTTACTCTGGCCTACTGCCATGACAAAAGGACCTCCGTATGTACCCAAGGGATCTAATATTGCGATATCAGTGTTGTTAGGAGCTAAAGATCCATGTTGGACTACCAAAGCATGGCCGGGAAGTGCCGTAAGATTAAACGTTACCACGTCGCCTACTTCAGTATCTAACCTAAATCTTTGCGCAATGCTTGTGATTTCCAGTTCTACAACGCCGCCACCATAAACAATAGTTGCTGGTGTTGCAGAACTGGAAGAAGATTGTTCCGGACATACACCCACTACTACTGTGCCAAATAGAGAACCTATATCGCTTAAGTAGTAGTTACCTTCAGGGTTTGTGCTATCTTCTGGTTTTTCAATAAAGTCGGTGGTTATCTCCGTATTTTCAGTTAAGTCAAATGCCCATCTTCCATTATCATTGAAGAATAACGTTACTGAATTTTCATTCTTATAATAAGGTTTGCCGTTATAGAATAATGTATTGTCTATGTTATCTTTTGTTGTCTGGTAAGTCCCATTAACTACTGTATATTCTCCAGAGAAACCGTCTACGCAATAAGCGGGCAACGTAGCATCCGCATGCGGTACATAACCGCCTTGACCATCAGAAACTAATAACAATTTGGTATCTGATGTGAAGAACACAGAACCAATCGGGGATACTGTAGTTAATATCTCACGCTCTAGTCCTATACTGTAAATAGATCCTAGGATATTTGGATAAGTGGTGAATGTACCGTCTCCATTCGAGACCATAATGGCCTTTTGATCCAAGGCAAAGGCTATTAATCCTTTGTTATTTAAGAATTCACTATTTTTACTGTAATCACCAAAGTTCCCTATGTGAATGTCGGTAGCGCCTACACATAAAGAGTACCCTTGACCTATAGGATGAGCACTGCTGCTAGAACTATCAGAACTTTTAGAAGATGTGGAACTTACAGAACTGCTACTAGAAGACCTAGAGCTAAAACTACTAGACGAGCAATTATACTCTAAAACAGCACCTACCCAAGACCCCGTAACGCCAGGATAGTAAAGACCGGCTGGGTTCCAGCTATCAACCTCTTCTGGTCCTCTTTCTATTAAATCTTCGTTAATTTCTGGGTTATGTGTTAGGTCTATGGCCCAAGTCGCGCCTGTGAAGTAGATTGTTACTTTATTCGCATTTTGATACAGATATCTCTCATTATGTAAGAATGGCGTTCCCGAAATGGGATTAATGATTCTGTTATAATTTCCATTTATTACAGCATAGTCATCGCGGAATCCCTGACCGCAGAAAGCTATAATAGTATCGCTTGAGCTGCTGCTGCTTTCACTGCTGCTAGAACTGCTAGAACTACTGGATTTGCTGGAGCTACTACTGGAGCTACGGGAGCTGACCGAAGAGCTACTAGAACTATTAGAACTGCTAGAGCTAATCGAAGAGCTGCTAGAGCTAGTCGAAGAACTTCTTGAGCTGTTAGAACTACTAGAGCTGTATGAGGAGCTACTAGAACTAGTCGAAGAGCTGCTGAAGCTACTACTAATTGAGGAGCTGGAACTACTAGAGCTACTGAAGCTACTAGAACTAGTCGAGGAGCTGCTAGAGCTGCTAAAACTACTGGAGCTGAACGAGGAGCTGCTGAAGCTACTAGAACTAGTCGAGGAGCTGCTAGAGCTGCTAAAACTACTGGAGCTGAACGAGGAACTGTTAGAGCTGCTAAAACTACTAGAACTAGTCGAGGAGCTGCTAGTAGAGCTACTGGAGCTGCTGGACCTACTGGAGCTGAACGAGGAACTACTAGAACTATCAGAACTACTAGAGCTTTTAGAACTACTAGAGCTTTTAGAACTACTAGAGCTGAACGAGGAGCTGCTGGACCTACTGGAGCTGTTGCTAGAACTAGTCGAAGAACTGCTAGAAGATGAGCTATAAGGAAAGCATTCAGCATACCCCTGAACAAGAGTCTGAGAGCTACTATCACTAGAATCGCTAGAATCGCTAGAAATTTCAGAACTTGAACTAGTCGAACTAGTCGAACTAATCGAACTAATCGAAGAGCTGCTAATAGAGCTACTGGAACTGCTGGACCTACTGGAGCTGCTAAAACTACTAGAGCTGCTAAAACTACTAGAGCTACTAAAACTACTAGAGCTGCTAGAACTAGTCGAAGAGCTACTAAAACTACTAGAACTAGTCGAAGAGCTACTAGAGCTGAACGAGGAGCTGTTAGAGCTGCTAGAACTCTTTGAACTCTTCGAGCTACTAGAAGATTCTGAACTGCTAATCGAACTAGATGACGACAAGGAGCTACGTGAAGAAGTACTGCTAGAAGACGAGCTATAAGGGAAACATTCAACGTATCCCTGAACAAGAGTTTGAGAGCTGCTAGAATTGCTAGAGCTACTTTTCGACGAAACAGAACTGGAACTAGAGCTATCTGAACTACTGGAAGAGTCTGAACTGCTAGACGAGATACTAGAGATACTAGAGGAACTGAGGGAACTGGAGGAACTACTTCTACTACTTGAGCTAGATTCAGAGGAACTGCGGGAACTCCTTGTACTGGAGCTTAAAGAGGAATCGCTCGTACCAGAACTACTTATACTGCTAGAGCTAAAGCTAGAGCTGCTTACGCTACTGGAGCTAGAGCTATAAGAGCTGCTAGAGCTACTAACAGAGGAACTACTATGCGAAGAAGAATGAAGAGGAACGGCTACAACAACGGGAACTTCTGGTTCTACAATAGTTACGTAATCACCAAATAGCGCAACTTGGCTTAATATACCGTCTCCAGAGAGTCTGTCTTCTACGTCAACATGAATAAGAGTAATGGAGGCTGCTCCTACTGGAAGTTCTTGCTGGATATAGTTAAGTGCATTTTCTACATCAGGCACCTTATTGGCAAGTATCTCAACAACTACTGATGTATCCCCAAGGACGATCTCGAAAAATATATCTAATGGGTTTAAGTAAAGAGACTCTCCATTATTCAACCGGTCTGTGATATCAAGCGCATCTGTTAAATAATCGCCCGACTCTTTTTCAAAGGCATGAACGCTATCCCAGTACTCTTCTTTTACGGCTGCTGTCGCTGGTCCTAGTAGGTCAAAGCTTATAAACCACCTATCTATACCATCGACCGCTTCTTTTTTAGCTATTACGGGCAGTATAGTGTTAGGAACTATAATACCTTCGTAATCTGTTATATGATAAAGGTCTAGCCCACGTCCCCAGCCTACACGACGCCACCATTTATCTGTATCTGTCCTCTTCCTATGGACTAAAACACCTTCGCCTATGACGGTGTCTTTTTTATATAAACTACCGACCTCTAACTCGGTATGCTCATAATTTATATTTAGTATGCCGGTATCTAGTATGTAGTTATCAGATCCTTTGGTTTTATCCAATACCTCTGAGTCTTTTTCTAGTATCTCGTGTCCTGTTACAGAAGCTAGGGCTAATTCAAAGGACCTGATTGATTGCTCAAACCTAGCATAATGTGCTAGGTATTTAGCTCTCTTGAGATGCCAAATTGTGTCCTGTCTTAATGGGAATCTATATATGGATTTGATTGAAGCATCTGCTGATGCTACTAAAATAGTTCCGTTTTCGAATAACAATCTAGGATCAACCCTAAATATATAAAAATTATCTGTTTCGAAAAAATCGAGATTTAATAATAAGCGACCATAACCCTCTGAGTAAATAGATAGAATTTTAAAATCTACATCTATTTTTTGAAGACCCTCTGGTCCTATTTTTCTAGCAATACAATCATCCTTATGGAGGTAGTACTTACTAGAGCCGCAAGCAGCGTCATCATACTTAGAAACATTTGATGTCTTTAGTATACTCTTTATATGCCGGAGCTCTCCTTCTTCTAAGTAAACAAGTGCTTCTAAATCATCTTTTTTAGACTGAGCCCTTACGATTCTTTGTCCATTGAATTCAATAGAGAAGTCTTTTAATTCCGTATCCTTTTCGTTTATTAATGCCTTTAACGCGTCCTCTAGCTGCGTGAGTATCGTCGTACTTTGCGCAGCAGCAGCTAGACCCCGAGCTTGGTCGGGGTCTTCCAGATAATCCAGCCAGAAAGAGCCTAGTTTTGATAAAAGCTTATTCTGAGCCTCGCTGGGGCTGTCGTCAGAATGAAACTTCATCAAAAATTATATTCTCTGCTGCTAGTATGTATTGTATATTACGTTCTCCCATACCTGGCTGTTCCTCAGATGGTATTAGGGTGTTAGTTTCGATAGGGTTAGATTCGGCTATTGGAGCAAACTCATAACCAAACTCATCGCGCATTTTCAATGCTGCGTCGTTCTCCAGATTGTCATGAGGAAACGTTTCTGTTTTAGTTATAATAAAATCTGCTATAGACGGATAGAAGGAGCCACTCTGGCTCACATCTTTTACTCCGTCGGCGCCTCTATACATAAGAATTTCTGCTATGCTAAATGTCTCATATAGATTGGGGTAAGATAAACCATTTACATAATTAAAAATATCTGTTCTTGCATTGTCTAAATCCATAATAGACCCACTTTTAGATCTATAAACAACAGTTATATTATTAACTATGCATGGTATGAAGCCACGAACCTGGATATCACAATTTATAGGCTTAACATCATTACCTGACGTTACCTCCTCTATTGAGTTTATTAAAGGATCATAATCATACTCTGCTATAACGTTCGTATAGGCCGGTGTAACTGTGAACTGCTCATTTTTAATATCACTATCCACCAACAAAGCCAAACACTCGTCCAAAGTTTTTCCGGCGGGTGTGTTTAATGAAAATGTTATAGTTACTCCTTTTAGAAATTTGTCATAAGCCTGACTCCCAACAAGCGTATATAGGACAACTCCATCAGACACGTCGTCATTAGCGTCTCTCTGAAGATTGAGAGTTAAAGACTCTACAGAGTCGTTTAAAGTCACGACTATATGATTATTCAGGATCTTATCATATGCGTTGAACGATATACCAATAGTGCGTGGGTTAGCGTCTTTAAATAAAGAACCTTCATAACTCCCCGCAACATCAAGTACCCCCGAATCAACAGGAATAGTAGTCTCATGGACTATAGACGCTGGATTAGGGGTGATGGGGTCTGGCGTGTAGAGCACGACACCAAGAGTCTCGTTAGATGAGTAGGTATGCGACATCCCAGGGTACTTATTTAGATCAGAGGCCTTAGAGAATACGTCATACGTCACTGGGGAATTACCTGCGCTATTACTGACATTAAAACTTCGTAAATATAAGGCAGGCCCTTGTGGTTTTTCTAAGGCACCTATCCATCGGTCAGTGGCGCTATTGTAAGCTAGTTTTTGATTTACAGTAGTTGTGATTAAGTTCTTTTTGGATTTAATAAAAATATCCATTACCCCCTGTTTAATGCCAAAAGCGTTATCTTTCCCACGCAACATTTCTAAATCGCCAGATACAGTTGGGGACACTCCTTGGAGTTCTGGATACGTCTGCAATAGAAAACTCAGAGCTCCATTACGAGAAGATAAACTAGCCGCATAATAAGTATCTCGTGATTTATGTGCTAGCTCCATGACATTCTCAGGAAGAACACCAGGATCAAAATCTGTTACCGCTATGATTGATGAAATTTCAGAAAATGATAAATTAGACTTCGCTACTGTGTTTTTAACAACTGATACTCCAGCATTACCCGTAATTGGGATATTAACGACATACTCTATATCCGAAAGCCTATTTAGTTGTTTTAAACTAGAAGTTTCTTCTCCGCTCTCTAAGTTAGTTTGTATAATGAGTTGATCAGAAACATCCGACATTTCGAAAAAATGCTCACCATTAGCATCTGAAAAAGAAAATACAGTACCTGCATCGAATATGTAAGTCCCAGGCTTTGAGAAAGTTACCCTTACCACACCTGTGGTGCTTGTTGAGTTTCTTTGAGACAGTCCAAAGTTCTCTAGATATCGTTTAACAAAGTCGCAGTTATAAACAGTACCAGCCGCTACGTTAGCTAAGTCTATGTCTGAGAACATACGACCCGCTGCCATTTCAAATGCAGCAATTAAATGTGATAGTGGGCCTAGTATTAAATCACCAAATACAGAATTAGGAGAGGTATCTATAGATGCGCCAAACTGATTTGATATGTAAGTCGATAGCCGCGTTCTTACATCCGCAAGAGTCTCTGCGCTTATGTCGGAAGAGTCGGGTAAGTAGTCTGTTAGTTTTACGTCACTCATTTTATATAGACCAGGTTAAGCTTGAAGTTGTTCCCTCTGAAGACTCAGAGTGTACTTTTATTACTAGAGTATCACTCTCAATACTTGGAACAAGCCTTAGCGTTGCTATTTTCTCAAGAGAGGTACTAGTTACGTTTGTAAACGTTGTTGTGTCTGCTGCAGAGAAATTGCATATGTGATACATGTTATTTGTCAGCATACCACCACTCAATAAATCTTTTTTTAATGAGGTTCCTCTTTTGCTGTAGGTTGAGTCTGAGTTTTTCTCAGTAACAACATTAACTACAGCGTTCTGTATTGTTGAATCAAAGTCGTCTATTGATGTTCTAAAATTGATACTAACTTTTCCGCTATCTTTAAAATCTAATCTTAAACCTCTCATCTTAACCTTCCTTTTCTAACATTCCAAGCTGCGTTATAGTTTCCTGCGTAAAACCGGCTCTATACTCGTCGCCTAACTTTGTATCCCAACCTGATTGAAACAATCGTTTCCTCTCGCTGTACGCATAATTAAGATCTCTTTGATCCGTATAAGCAGCTATGTACTCAGCATAGTTTTCTGTCTTTTCTTGTTTGTCCTCAACACAAGCTTGTTCTGTTTCTTCAAGAAGCTCTTTTAGCGCTTTAGGGTCTGTTAGCATATTCCCACCCCCGTCTTTAAAAAACTGCTCACATACTGAGCGATATTCTTCTTCGCCCCTAGCTATTTTTTGCATGTTCTCCATGTTTGCCATGGATTTCTCGACCATCTTTTTACCCATTGAGCGCATTTTGATCCTCCAAAATATTGATTATTCGTTTAGATATTCTCTGAGACCTTCTTGTTATCTGAGATGGGCTTATTTTTAATCTAGTAGATATCTCCTGAGTAGGCAGCTTCTTTTTTCCAGCAAAGCCCATCTTATGCTCCATAATTTTACGATCTATATGATCAGAATCGTGGTAAACCATGTCAGTAGCCTCCGCCTCAAAATCCGGTATTGTGTGGTCTAGTCCTGATTCTCCGAAAGCTTCTTCTGTGGGCATAGCCGGCATCTGCTTTCTCACTTTTTTAATCCTAGTAGAGCTTATACCTGAAAAATCTGCTAGTTCTATTATGTCAGGCTCTCTTCCTCTCTCTTCCTCAAACCGTTTCTCGGCTTGTGATATAGCATGATTATCTAGCATTACCCTATCGGGTATCTTTATTGGGGCGTTAATAGCCCTGTGGTCTCTTATCAATCTTCGTAGTTCACTACTTACGAATGTAGGCAACGATGCGCCGTATTGTGGGTCGTATTTTTTAATAGCATTAGCTGAGTATACTAATGCTTTACTTCGCATTACAGGATTGTCTGCGGCATTTAAGGAGGACAAAGCATAATTGATAGTATTGTCTAATGACTTTACCGTCTTATATAGGTTCTCATTACTCGGTTCTCCTGAGTATAGCTCATAAGCCTCGGAATAGTTTTCTGACATGAGGCGAGTTTGTCAGAAATTTCAAAAAGTATCAATCACTTTTGAGACATAATCTATAAGCCAAGTATGAGAAAAGAGGCCAGCTGAATGCTGAGGCTGGTATAAACCAGTAACCCAAGGCGCTATTTATATACGTAATAACGGTTGCTACCACTATAGCTATCCAAAAAGAAAGACATAAAGGACAAGAGAAAAGCTCTCCAAAAAAAGGATGTTTTATTAATAAATCATCAGCCCACTCATCCCATGTAAAGATTTCAGAGTCGGTAATCCTGAGAGTTTTGCATATATGGACTGCTAAAGTTGTACTAAACCATATCACGAGTAAGCTGCTTGTGATAGCAGCGCCCAGTACGTAAAAACCTATATGATCTACTGTCATTGCGGCTTTTTTAGATTTTTAAAAATTTTGTGAACCTTAGAAGCATACTTTCTCTTAATCGCAGACTTTTGACATCTAGAGCAACCAGGCCCTAAGTTTGTTATATCTTTTTTAAAACTCTCTTGTAAAATCTTCCAACCTAGAAAGTCACACTCTCGCATCGCCAAAAATTTTGCTAACTCCTGTTCATATGCTTTTTTTATGTCTTTATCCATACTATTATTTGGTTAGAGGTCTCACTAATCCCATGTTTGTAAGTTTTCTAAATACAGCCAACTCATTATCTACATCATGTTCCGTATTCGGGCTTTCCATAAAAGCTTTTCTCATGTGCTTCGGAACATTGTCAACAGGATAGTAATGTGAATTTTTTAAATCACGACCACACTCTTGATAAAAAGTAAAGCCATGCGTGTAAACTAAACCAAAACGTTCTATCGCTTTAAATATAGCGCGAAGTCCTGTCGTTATATATTTAAGATCCTTTCCTACTCTTATCTTATCACGCTCAAAACACAGATTAGTGCCGGAGAAGTTATGCTTTATATCATTAATAAAATCTTCTACTCCAAAGTTTAAAGACTCCGCAACATACTGTCTATTAAGCTCTTGCTTTAATGAAAGTAACGATTTTTCTATTTTAAATTCCGTAACCGGATTGCTCCCTACATACCAGATATAGTCATTACGCTTTAAGTATCTTTCTAGTGTTTCTCTGTGTTGTGTAAGTCCTAGATTAGATGCCCAAATTTTTTCTTTAGACCCAACATAAGCCTCATAACCTTTTATCTTATAAGAATTAAAACGTACTACGTGCTCAAATTTATCTATAAAATCTCCACGTTTTCTGTCTAATATCTTACTGCTGCTCCCCACTAGTATTATTCTTTTTTTCATCTATTATTTCTAAAAAATTACCAGAAACTATACGAAGGTCAAAACCTTCTTTATCCATCTGCTCTTTCGTTAATCCAAATTTTTTTATTAAATGATTTCTCATTTTGGACTCTGCTATATTCGCAAATACGCCCATCTCCGCAACTTCCTTAGTCCAAGAACTACTCTCTCCTTTTAATCCAAACTTCTCTTTAAGCTGTTTTATAAGCAAAATACTCTCGTACTCAAAGTCTGTTAAACCCCGCAAAGGCGTTACATTAATTTTACTATTAGATTCTTCTGTCATATTATATCTCTAGGTTGTTTGCTAATGATATGTTCGGATCATCAGGATGAGGCATGCCCATTATTTGCATTAATCTTGGTCTATCATCCAAGCATATTACAGCAAGAATATCTCCTCTTGCCGCAGTATTGATAGTAGTAGAGGGGTCCATAAAAGGAGCTGCTACTGTGGGGCATAGGGCGAGAACGCCCGGGTTCATTATGTCATGAAACCTCTTGCTAAGTCCATAGTGACCATAGCGTCCATAGTAATGTGCCGATGTGTTCTGATATGTATCTCCTCTTGGTAGATGCCACGTGTCATTGGCCCCACCCCAGCCCGTGCCAGGCCTGGTATCAAATGATAGACTGCAGGAAAAAGGATTTAGCAAATTCGTACTATCTACACAAGGCCACGCAGTACAAACCGATGCGTCTGTTGCTGTAGTACCTAGAACGGAGTTATCGACGAAGCCATACTCATTAGAGAAGTGATGCATTGCCTTGTTAATGTAGTATCCGGCATTGGCTGTTAAGTTAAATGTCTTAGATGTTCCCGCCTGTACTGTGGCTGTTTCTATTTCATTTGTTGGGTACTTCATGAAACTCTGCGCGGCATTTGCTGGCGCCACATGACTACGCTCAGGAATAAATATAACGTAAAGACCGGGACTACCTGCTGGGGCTGTTACTTTTGCTGTTTTGGAAGCTACGTCCAAAGCGGGCGCATCAAAACTATCCAATGGGTACATTGTATTAGCAGCCCCAGGTGCTCCTACATCAATATGATGATCGGGGTTTGTCATGTACCATAGCCGCATTATGGTAGACCCTTTTGCTGACTGGTTCAGCGCAGGGTCATGATATATCTTATTAACATTCGTATCAGCTGCGGTGCCGCTTGGTATACTTATAGGCCCTATTTGGCTGTGTTGGTTTGTGCCACTATTATCGCCTAATGACAGATCCGCAATTTCATCATGAAATGCATTGGATGAGTTTTTGGGATCTAGTAATGTGGTATTGAATAATAGCCTTCGTCTCTCCTCCGGTGTAAGTCCTGTAGGCGAGCTTCCTCCTTCTTCTAAAAAGTTTGCTACTAAATGCCAACTTTGATTTGTTGGAAGACACGTGCCTGTAAAAGCTGCCCAAGTAGAGGCGATTCCAACTCCGCCATCGTAAACATCCATTCCTGCAGCCGTATTTGGGATAGTAGTGATAGCACTCCACTGTGGTGCTGGTGTAGGCATTGTTATTTCTGCCTCGAACAACCAAGGACAACCATCATCTATAGGATCTGGATTTTCTGGTGGGAAATCTACCCATTGATAGTTACTAGAAGAA